>Ga0182024_10025422_pt1 | contig 10457 bp, 9 predicted proteins | sample P32metaG_FD_120480 | JGI IMG/M metagenome (GOLD analysis project Ga0182024, IMG submission 120480) | Permafrost microbial communities from Stordalen Mire, Sweden - P3-2 metaG (Illumina Assembly) | ecosystem: Environmental > Terrestrial > Soil > Wetlands > Permafrost | place: Sweden: Stordalen...
GCGCCACCTTCCTCAAGGACTTCGAGCCCGTCTCCGTCCGGATGGCCAAGGACCAGGACCTGCCCGTGAACCCGCTGCGGATCGCCGGGGCCTGCGGGCGCCTGATGTGCTGCCTGAAGTACGAGCACCCGCTCTACCAGGACTTCCGGGCGAACGCGCCCAAGTACGGCGAGCGGGTCGAGACCCCGGAGGGCCCCGGCACGGTCGTCGGGCACAACGTCCCGGCCGATCAGATCGTGGTCAAGCTCGCCGAGGACGGCCGGCGCTCCGCCTGCCCGAAGGCCAGCGTCTGCGGCTCCCGGCAGGCCTACGAGGCGAAGTACGGGGACGCGCAGGACGCCTCGCCGGGCCTGTAGACTCCTTCCGCTGCCGCGTTGACCGCGGCGCGCCGCCTTAGCTCAGTCGGCAGAGCGATTCACTCGTAATGAATAGGTCATCGGTTCGATTCCGATAGGCGGCTCCCAGCGCAGAGGCCCCTCCCCGGTCTCCGGAGAGGGGCCTTCGCAGCGACTGGGTGACTATGTCCCAGTTAGCTGCATGGCGGCGAGCCAAGCCAGGCGGACTGAATAGGTCACAGGTCATGCACATTGCTGGTCGAATAAGGTCTCGCCGCAGAGTTGAGCCAGGATGATATCGGCGTGTTCGGCCAGTTCAGGATAGTGCGCTCGTCGCGCGATGCGGATCGCGCGCTGAATCTGGTGGGGAAGCCGGTGTCGGCGCCCGAGATCCAGGCTCTCCATCAGGATTGACTCGGCGGTCGCGTTGTCGCCTGCCGAGGTGAGGACGTCAGCAAAGGTGATGCGTTCGATGACCCGCCACTGGGGCGAAGGTGGGGGGCCGGTCTCATCGTCGTCTGCCAGGCGGAGAGCCGCTAGGTGGTCACCGGTGTCGAGCAGGCCGCGCAGTCGGATCTCCCGCCAGGCGAAATGGTTGAACAGGGGGCCGCTGGGGCCGTGAGTATCTATGAGCTTCCGGTGGGAGGCGCTGGCCTCAGCGAACAGTAGGCCGTTACCGGCCTGGCCCGCAGCCCGAGCGAGCAGGGCGAGAGAGGATCCGATGTCTTCAGCGCTCGATGAGCTGTCGACGGCATGCTGGAGGATCGTGACGGCCTGGACAGCTTTCCCTGCCTTGCGCAGTTCGTTGCCGTGCATCTGCGAGGCGTACGTCAAGAATTTCGGCTCGTCTTCGAGGTGACCTGCGGCGGTCAGGCCCTTGGCCGTCCACTGAGTGGCCGCCCAGAGTCGCTCCTCAGGGAGTACGGTTCCCAGGCATACGCCGAGGCTGACCCAGGCCTTGCCGAGCGTCGAGAGGGTTGCCTGCTCAAGCTGGCCGCCTGCGGCGCGTGCCTCCAGACGGGTGACGAGTGGCCACAGTTCGTTGATGGCCTCGGTTACCCTCCCCGCCGACCGTGCCAGCTCGGCCAGGCGCGTGGCCGATTCGGCGAAAGCCACCATCGCGTTGAATTCAGTGTCCGCTGGATCGGTGACCCCCAGTAAGTGCGCGGGGATCGCCAGTGTGCGTCCGATATGGCGAAGCGAAGCAACATCATGAACTGCACGCCGACCCGTCTCGATCATCGAGATGTAGGTCTTGTCGTAACCCAGGGTCATGGCGAGCTTTTCCTGGGAAAGGGCATTGAGTCGTCGGTATGTACGCAGGATCATTCCCAGGTCACCCGACCGCAGCGCACGATGAGCGGCCTGATCCTGCCATGCCCACACCGAGGGCATCACCGGGCCATCCCGCTCACCCACGGGCACCTACCGGCTTGCCTCGCGGGATGAGCGGCCCCGGTCGGCGCGGAGAAGGTCCATGTTCACGCCAGGGCTGGCCATGTCCCGTAGTGCGGCGTACCAGGTAGCAATGGAATCCTTATAGCCCTGCGGCATCACTAGGCCGAGAGCCTCGGCCTCCGTGAACTCTCCGACCTGCTTGTGCTCGGCTGACAGCACCGGATCCGGGGCGCTGTCGCCTGCGGGCAGCCGACAGCCATAGGTGACGATGAACACCAGTCGCTGCGCTTGGACGATGTCATACATCCATACGTCCAGCAGCGGGCCGGTGCTGACCTGCCAGCCAGTCTCCTCGGTAATCTCTCGGGCGACGCATTGCTCAGGGGTCTCGCCCGTCTCCAGGCGCCCGCCCGGCAGTTCCCATTCCTCGCGATCGTTCTGCAGCAGCAGCACTCGACCGGCCCGGACGACCACGCCTTTGACAGAGATGGGATAGCACCCCGGCCCTGGCTGACCATTCATTCGTCTCCCTCTGTCGATATGGCTGGCCGCCGCATCCAGCCCATGCCGAGGCGCTGTCCCGCCGGACACAGCGAACCTAACATCAAGGCCGCCCGGCGTCCCGAATGTAAATGGCGGAGCAGGTTGACAACCTGTCAGTGGACCGTCGGCGCGGGCGGGCGTCTTGTGGGGATTCCAGGCCACGCATCATCTCGGGGAGGCATCCCATGGCGGGTTCAACCAGACTTGCAGCAACGGCTGCAGCCATCGACGCCAGCTACCAGGCCGGTGACGTCGCCGATCCGCTGACCTTAGGCCGAATGCGGGACCAGCTCTGCTCCAGCGGCTTGGCTGTATTCAACGGTACTCACGATGCCGAAGCGATGGTCACGCTCGCTGGGCGGCTGATGCGAGTGACCGCGCATCCGGATAGCGATGACCGCGGGGTCACGACGATCACAGCGCTCAGCGCGGCATCCGAAAGGCCAAATGCGGGTGGGTTCAGCCGTCGCGAGCTCCTGGCGCACACCGATGGTTCCGGGGTACCGACGCCACCGGCGCTCATGATGCTCGCCTGCGTCCTTCAGGCTCCGGTTGGCGGGGCTACCCGGCTAGCCGACGGCCTGGCCGTCTACGCGGACCTGGCCGTCAGCTGTCCCGCATCGCTCCAGGCGCTGAGTCGTGCCCAGTCTGTCCTGTACGGGGGTCCCGGCGGCCATCTCGGAGCGGTCTTTACGCCGGCTCCCAGCCTGGGCCCGGACAGGGTTGCGATCCGGCTACGCCTTGACGAACTGGGGTTCTTCTCACCTGATGTCGCTAGGTGGATCCCCCAGCTAGAGGCCGCCATCGAGCGGCAGACCATTACCACGACATTGCTGCCAGGGCAGGGCCTCATCCTTGACAATTACCGCTGGCTGCATGCTCGCGACACATTTGAGGGAGCGCGACGGCTGTACCGGCTGCTGGGCAGCCCGCTCCCCGATCTCAGCATGCGACCAGGCATCCCGGTCGAACAGGTGGGTGTCTAACTGGGTGACAATCGCCGCGTATCTCGCCGGACGTCGGCGCATGTACCCGGACTGTCCATGCCCGGCCACCTGCGCCGACGGCTGGTCTATGGGGTCTGGCGGATCACTCGTAATGAATAGGTCATCGGTTCGATTCCGATAGGCGGTTCCCAGGTCACGGCCCTCTCCGGTCTCCCGGAGGGGACCGCGCAGCAGGGCTGAGTGTCTACAGGCCGCACAACTAGGCCTTCAGAAACGGCTGCGGAGGGCATCATCCAGATCGCGAAGCAGCTCCCCGACGCGCCCTCCACCAGGCGGTGCCGCGGGGTAGCGGCTGAGCACGTCAACGATGACTGGTGTCGCGCGCAGGCGAGCTTGCTCAATGTGATCAGCGCCGACATCTCGATCATCGCCCGCCATAAGTTCGGCCGCTCTCGCCGCGTGGGCCGCTGCCCCCAGAATGTGCTTCACCTGGTGAGCGTCGGCCAGTGGATGCAGGTACGCAGCGGATGCAGCGCACATCGCTGCTCGCGCCGCATTGCCCGCGGCCGCGGTGTCGGCGTCTCGGGCCGCCTTGTGCGCCGCCCACCCGGTATCGCGCAGTGACTTCCCGCGTTCGCCACCTCGAGCGAACGTCCATGCGGCGTCGACCGCGTCGCGAGGCCGCGAGTCGGCCGGGTGTGCTCTCTCGAAGATCTCCAGGACTTCCCGCGCGCTCTCAGCGGCATAACTGGTGACCTCACGAAGGTCCTGCTTGCTCAGAACGATCTCGCTGATTTCGTTCGCCACGGGTACCATCCTCATCTACCACACTGGGCACCGCCACTCAGCTACTCAGCGCTCGGGAGCGCTACCCCGGATCAGCCGACTGTCATGAACGTGTCAGCCGAGGTCGTTCTCCTGCCATGCTTTGCCAGCCGCTTGCGGCTGGCGGTCCTGTAGCTCGCAGTGGAATTTCAGTGCTACCACGCATCTATTCGGCAGCTTCAACGTGCGGCGTGACTTCTTCGTCTTGGTCTTACCCCGCCGGTCTCGATCATCGAAATATATGTCTTGTCGTAACCCAGGATCGCGGCGAGCTTTTCCTGGGATAAGGCGTTGATCCGTCGGTAGGTGCGCAGGATCGTGCCGAGGTTACCCGAGCCCAGCACCTGATCAGAGGCGTGATCCGTCCAGGCCCACACGGAGGGCTTGAGCGTTTCGTCATTTGTGTCGGGCACGATGGGCCGTCACGGTAGCAGCTTCGCTGCACGTCGGGCACACCGGATACCTGCGCCCTCGAAGTCGCGTAGTGCGGCGAACCAGGTGGCGATGGAATTCTTGTACCCCGAAGGCATCGTCAGGCCGGGAACTTCGGCTTCGGTGAACTCGCCGACCTGCTTGTGCTCGGAGGAAAGCACCGGGTCCGGAGTGCTCCCGCCTGCGGGCAGGTGACAGCCGTAGGTGACGATGAAGACCAGCCTCGGTGATTTCCCGCGCGACGCACTGCTCCGGGGTTTCGCCGGTCTCCAGACGCCCGCCCGGCAGCTCCCATTCCTCACGTTCGTTCTTCAGCAGCAGCACTCGCCCCGCCCGGACCACCACGCCCTTGATAGAGATCGGATAGCATCCCGGCCCCTGCTGACCGTTCATTTACCTCTCCATACCCGTATGGCTGGCCGCTGCCGCGGTCGATTCTCGCTAACCATTCACCCTGCCGGATACTGTGAATTTAACACCGGAGCAGCCGAGTATCCCCGGAAGCGGGGATGGCGCAGGTTGACAACCTGTCAGTAGACCGGCGGGCTGGTACGGGGGTCTTGTGGGAATTACAGGCCATCCATCACGGGAGGCATCCCATGACCAGTTCACTATTTCCTTAGACCGGCTGGGCAGCCAGATCTGTTCCCGCGGCCTGGCTGTGTTCGACGGCGCCCGCGACCCAGAGGCGATGGCCACGCTGGCCGGGCGGCTGATGTCCGTGACTGCGCATCCGGACAGCGATGAACACGGGGTGACGACGATCGCAGCTCTCGGCGCCGCAGCCCTGGAGTCGAGGCCGCGCCGCCGCCTTCGGCCGGAGCAGCGAGACGGCCAGGATCTGATCCTTGAATCGGCCGAGCGCGCCGAAGCGGAGGACGAGGCGCTCAGCATGACCAGTCGCCTGTTCTTCTCGCTGGTCAAGAACGATGAAGGAGCCCGCGCTTTGCTCCTGGCTACCGGATGTGTTTCCGTGGGTACGATTCCTCGCGATCCGGAGTTGCACAAGGCGCTCACGACGCCCCTGCCTGGCGCGGGTCCGCTAGCTCTCCACCGGATGCGGCGCACCGAGGTAGGGAAACTCCGTAAGGAGGTCGGTGTGCGGCCGGAGACCGTCGGAGGGAATCTCTCCCTTGGACAGGAAAGCCAGGCGGTGATCAATGACATCGTCGGTGAAAACGCGCCCGTTGGGGTACCTGGCGGGCTTTGCGGGATCGTTGGTCAGCATGTCGGGCAGAATGCCGTGGGTGTCGATCGCGGCGATCGCTTCTTCCCGAGTGTAATGCGGATGTCCGGCCTGGCCCCCAACTCGCTGGTCGGCAGCTCCAGGACCATCGAGAACACGTTACTCTCGGTGTTCGAGTCCAGCCCGGTCCAGGGGGACTTGCCGCCCAGGTGCGGTGCGGTGAAGTTCCTGCCGCTCGTCGTGTCGAACAGGTTCTTGATCCCGTCGTAGTCGAAGAAGAACGCGTCGCTGCGGATACCGGCGAAGAACGTGTAGGCGCCGGCCTGGACGATGTTGGGCCTGGGGCCGAACGAGACTTCCGCGCCGGCGATGACCTTCTTCCCGGCGGCTTCGGCCGAGCGCGCCTGCGCCCGTGGCCATCAGGACGTGTGCGGTCTGCCTGCCGTCCTGTAACGGGGTGAACGTATAACTCACCGCGAGGTCGGTCAGGCAATCTCCGTCATTGTCAATGTTGAGGCGATAGATGGCGTCGGGATGAAATTCGAGTGCTTCGGCAAACGGATTTGCATTGAGAATGAGCACGGTCCTCGCCGGGTCCGCGGGCGACTGGAACGCATAGAGGTCGCATAGGTCGAGTCTTTGGTCCCCGAGAGGCGGGCCAAGGTCGAGGCCAGTGAAATGGTTCGACATTGTTTGCCCCCATTTGGATCGCTAATCCTGACTGCCGTCGGGCCGGATGTTAGCAAACTGCGGGTCTATTCGGAGTCGGCCAGGCCGCTAGCCCGCCAGCGCGTGCCATTGCGCGACGACGAAGGCCGGGTCGGTCGCCCATCCGGCCAGCACCAGCAGCGCGCCGGTCAGGAGCGGGTCGACGATCAGCAGCTCCGGGGCGGTCCCGGTGGTGAACGCGAACGGCTCGGGCAGCAGGTGGAAGCGGCGTCTCCAGGCCGGGAACCACAGCATGCAGCCAGAGTCGGTTAGCATGTCGCCGGCGATGTGGGTGCAGCAGCCCAGCAGCACCGCGAGCGGGATGAGCCGCAGGCCGTAGCCGAACCAGACCTCCCAGGACGCCACGCCGATCCCGATGAGGTCGGCGACGTGGCTCCGGGCGATGTGCAGGGCCTCCAGGCCGGCCGCCACGCTGAGCGTCATCAGCAGCGCGAGTCCCGCCTTCCCGCCCCAGTCCGAGCGGAAATGGCAGGAAATCCACGCCAGGCCGGTGAACAGCGCGATGCCGAGGAAGGAATGCGTCGCATGCCGGTGCCCGCCGCTGATCCGGCCGATCGTCCACGCGACGGCCTCCGACACCAGGCCGAGGGACCGGGCGGGCGACGACCCGCATTTGTCCAGGTCCGGGAGCAGCGCCATGCCCGCGGTCAGGCCGGCCAGGGCGGTGGTCTGCGGGATGGACATGTGCAGGAAGATCCCGGTCGCGATGCCGGTCACCCCGCCCGACAGCGCGTGCGAGTGCCCCAGCATTGAACGAATGCTAACGAATCCGCGCGAAGAGGCCCGGCGACACTCCGACGCGTGATCAGGCTTCTGGCCGGGTCGGCCCCGCTACCGGGCCGCGTCGCGCAGGCACCCGAACTCCGCCGCGAGAGTGTCCGCATTCCAGTGCGCATTCAGCCCGCTCGGGTTGGGCAGCACCCAGATTCCGGTGCCGCCGAGGGCTAGGTCCTGTGGTCCCACGGCCGCCTTTTTTTGTTCAAACGAAACCCGGTAGGCGGTCACCCCGACGACCGCGAGCCACCTCGGGGCCAGTGCCTGGGCCTTGGCGCGCAGCAGCAGCCCGCCCGCGCGAAGCTCGTCGGGCGAGAGCTCGTCCGCGCGTGCCGTGGCGCGGGCCACGACGTTGGTGATGCCCAGGCCCAGGCCCAGCAGGTCCTCCTGCTCGCTGGGGTCGAACTGACGCGGCGTGAAGCCGGACCGATGCAGCGCCGGCCAGAAGCGGTTACCCGGCCGGGCGAAGTGGTAGCCGGTGGCGGCCGAGTAGAGGCCAGGGTTAATGCCCGAGAACAGCACCCGCAGTCCCGGCGCGGCCACGTCGGGGATCGTCAGTTCCCGCGCGGCCTCCAGGTCGGCCCGGCTCGGGCGCCTGCGAGGACCGTCGGCCGGGGCCGGGCGCGCTGGCGCGCGGCGCGCTGGCTCGCCCGTGGTCATGGCCGCTGCCCGTCGGCGGCGGGGCGGGAGAACTCGGCTCGCCAGCGCCGCGGCGCCCCGGTCTCGCGGAGATCCTCGATCAGCACCGCCCGCAGGCCCGGGCTCGCCAGCGCCTCGATCTCCGGGCGGGTCAGCGCCCAGGGCGGCCCGTCGTCCGGCTGATCCGGCTCGCGGGCCCGCGCGACCGCCAGCAGCGTCCCGCCCGGCGCGGCTAGCCGCCCCACGCTGGCAATGGCGCTCGCCCGGGGCGGATCGGACAGCGCCTGCAGCGTGTTGCTCTCGATTACCAGGTCGTAGGCCTGCAGCCAGTCGGCCGGCAGGTTCAGTAGATCTCCCGTGGTGTACCGGACGCGCGAGCCCGGATGGCGACGCTGGGCGGTTCGCACCGCGGTCGCGGAGATATCGAACCCCATAGTGTCGAAACCACAGCCCGCGATGAACTCGGCGTCCTCGCCCAGCCCGCATCCCACCACCACGGCGCGGCGGCCGTCGCCTCGCAGCTGGCGGTCGCGCGCCCACTGCACCAGCAGCCTGCCGGGCGCGCCCTGGTACCACGGGATTTCGACGTGGCCTGCCTCGGCGGCGGCGTAGATGCGCTCGAACCAGCCGGTGGGATCGTCGGCGGCGACGGACTCCGCGGCCAGCCGACGGGCCGCCTGTTCGCCAGGGGTCATGGGTCGCATGCTAAACCAGCAGTCCGCCGCCGACCCACGAGGGCGCTGGCCGTCAGTGTAGGAAGGTCCCGCCGGGCCGGTCTAGAGGGTGTCGGCAGGCTGGTCCCAGAGCCCGAGCCGGAGCGTGATGTCCAGGCCGCCCTCGGGTCTCGTCCGGGTCGTGAGGCTCGCGGAATGCGCCGCCGCGATGGACTCGGCGATGGACAGGCCGAGGCCGGCGCCCCCGTCGGCCGACCGTCCGCCCACCCGCCAGAACGGCTCGAAGATCGCCGCCGCGGCGCTGCTCGGGACGTGCGCGCCGCTGTTGGAGATCTGGAAGACCGCGGTCTGCTCCTCCATGCCGGTCCGCAGCCGGATCCAGCCGGCCGGCTCGTTGTGCCGGACGGCGTTGTCGACGAGGTTCCAGATCAGCCGCTCCAGCAAGTGCGCGTCGCCGGCCGACGGCGCCGGATCGAGCCACGCCTCGACACGCAGGCCTAGCTCTCCGGCCCGGACCGCCGTCAGGTCCACCGCATCCTCGGCGACCGTCGCCAGGTCGACGAGCTCGCGGACGACCACGCCCTGGTGGCTGTCGGCGAGCGTGAGCAGCGCCTCGATCATGTCCTCGGCCGTGCCGATCGTCCGGCGGACGCGGGCGGCCAGGTCCTCGAGCTGCTGCGGCGAGCGCGAAGGCTTGGCCAGGGTCACGTCGATGGCGGTGCGCATGATGGTCAGCGGGGTACGCAGCTCGTGGGAGGCGTTGGCGACGAAGCGCCGCTGAGCCGCGAACGCCCGGTCGAGGCGCTCCAGCATGTCGTCGAAGGTGTCCGCGAGTTCCTTGAGCTCGTCTCCGGCGCCGGTCAGCGCGATCCGCTCGCCCAGATGCTGGTCCGACGCGCGGCGCGCGGCGTCGGTGATCGCCCGCACCGGGCGCAGGACGCGTCCGGCCATGACCCAGCCCAGGCCGCTGGAGGCCACGGTCATGACCCCGAGGCCCACCAGGGAGAACAGCAGCAGGTTGTGCAGAGCCCGCTGGCGCTGGTCCGCCGAGCCGGCGTTGAACTCGGCATTCTTGCAGGCGAGGACCGGCGGAGCGCTGGGTCCTGGATGAGCGCAGCCGTTGCGGAGCTTCGCGAGCTGCACGCTGGACTGATGAGTGCCGGCGGGAGAGCTAGCCGGCAGGCTGCTGGCGACCAGCCCGTAGGTGATGCCCAGCAGCCCGGAGCCAGCCGCCAGGAACAACGCCGCGTACGCCAGGGTGAGCCGGGTCCTGATCCGCCGCGGCCGCCGCCCCCGGATCCGGATCCGGCGCAGCCAGCCCTCGGGCTCCTGGGTCATGGCAGGCGGTATCCGCTGCCGACGACGGTCTCGATCAGGTCGGGCTCGCCGAGCTTGCGCCGCAGCCGGGCGATGGTGACGGTGACCGTGCGGGTAAACGGGTCGGCGTTCTCGTCCCAGACCCGGTCCAGCAGGTCCTCCGCGCTGACCACGCCCCCATCGGCGATGACGAGTTCCTCCAGGATGCCCAGTTCCTTGCGGGTCAGCGAGACCGCCCGCCCGGCCCGGCTGACCCGCCGCCGGGCCCGGTCCACGACGAGGTCGGCGCGGATGATGACCGGCGCCGAACCCGGCTGCCGCCGGGCCAGCGCCCGAACCCGGGCGACCAGCTCCTCGAAGGCGAACGGCTTGACCAGGTAGTCATCGGCGCCCAGGTTCAGGCCGTCCACCCGGCTGGCCACCGTGGCGGCGGCGGTCAGCATCAGGATGCGGGCGGGGGACGGGGATGCGACGAGGGCGGCGCAGACGGCATCGCCGTGAATCCGCGGCAGGTCGCGATCGAGGACCACGACATCGTAGGAGTTGAGCAGGGCCTTCTCGATCGCGCTCGCGCCGTCATAGGCGACATCGGCGCCCACGCCCTGGTCGCGCAGGCCCTCGGCGATGTCGTCGGCCAGCTCGGGCTGATCCTCGGCCA
>Ga0182024_10025423_pt1 | contig 10457 bp, 10 predicted proteins | sample P32metaG_FD_120480 | JGI IMG/M metagenome (GOLD analysis project Ga0182024, IMG submission 120480) | Permafrost microbial communities from Stordalen Mire, Sweden - P3-2 metaG (Illumina Assembly) | ecosystem: Environmental > Terrestrial > Soil > Wetlands > Permafrost | place: Sweden: Stordalen...
ACAAGCTGGTGCGCGCCCTGATCGGCGTCGCCATGTTCGCCTCGGCCTATATGGCGGAGGTGGTGCGCGGCGGGCTCCTGGCGATCCCGCGCGGCCAATACGAAGCGGCGCAGGCGCTGGGCTTGACCTATTGGCGGATGACGGCGTTCATCATCCTGCCGCAGGCGTTGCGGGTGACGCTGCCGAACATCGTCAATGTCTTTATCGCCCTGTTCAAGGACACCACGCTGGTCTTCATCGTCGGTATTTTCGATTTCCTGCGCACCGTCGAGGTGGCGCGCGGCGATCAGAAATGGGCGTCGCCGATCACCAGCCTCACCGGATATGCCTTTGCCGCGATGTTCTATTTCGTCTGCTGCTATGCCATGTCGCGTTACGCGCAACGGGTCGAAGCGCGGCTGGCGCGCCGCTCGGCGGTGACGGGGCGATGATGGACAAACGTCCCGACGATTCCCGCGCCGAGACGCCGCGTGACGAGGTGGCGGTCGAGATCATCGCCTTGAACAAGTGGTTCGGCGAGTTCCACGTGCTGCGCGATATCAATCTGAAAGTGGCGCGCGGCGAGCGCATCGTCATCTGCGGGCCGTCCGGCAGCGGCAAGTCGACGCTGCTGCGCTGCATTAATCATCTGGAGGACTGGCAGTCAGGCCGCATCGTCGTTGACGGCATCGAGCTCAACGACGACCCCAAACAGATCGTGGCGGTGCGCCGCGACGTCGGCATGGTGTTCCAGCAGTTCAACCTGTTCCCGCATCTGACCGTGCTGGAGAACTGCACGCTGGCGCCGATCTGGGTGCGCCGCATGCCCAAGCGCGACGCCGAGGCGTTGGCCATGAAATATCTGGAACGCGTCAAAATCCCCGAACAGGCGCAAAAATATCCGGCGCGGCTGTCCGGCGGCCAGCAGCAGCGCGTGGCGATCGCGCGCGCGCTGTGCATGAACCCCAACATCATGCTGTTCGACGAGCCGACCTCGGCGCTCGATCCGGAGATGGTCAAGGAAGTGCTCGACACCATGGTGGAACTCGCCTCCGACCGCATCACCATGCTGGTGGTCTCCCACGAGATGGGTTTCGCCCGCCAGGTCGCCGACCGCATGATTTTCATGGCCGACGGTCAGATCCTGGAGATCAACGAACCGAAAGGCTTTTTCGACCATCCGCAACACGAGCGCACGCGGCTTTTCCTGCAGCAAATCTTGCGCTGAACGGCGCAAAAAATTCAAACCGGGAAGGCCGAGATCGGAGTAGGCTATAGCCAAAGCGCGCCGTCGCGACCAATTCGGAGATACGCGAATGAAGTGGCCTTTTATGCTGGCGGTACTGGTCGTTTTATCAACTCATTCAGCACTTGCCACCGACTTGAGCTGCGTTAGCACCACGTTCAATGCGCTTTCTCCCAATGACAAGGTGTGCGTCAGCGCCTTTGAAGATCCGCAAGTGCCCGGCATCGTGTGCCACATTTCACAGGCTAGAAAAGGCGGATGGGGCCAACCGTTTGGACTAAACGAAGATCCATCTAATTTTTCGGTCTCGTGCAGGCAAAATGGTCCAATCGATGTTGATCTGTCGAAGCTAGGTGAAAATGAAGAGGTGTTCAGTCAGAAAACGAGCATTTTTTTCAAGACGACTCGTATTTATCGCATGGTGGATAAGCCGAGGAACACGCTCGTCTACCTCGCTATCAGCACGAAGATTATCAATGGATCACCGTCGAATGCGATCAGCACAGTTCCGATCATGCCGTGGCCGGCGCGATAGCCATTGTCCCAGGTGTTGACGGCAATCCGTAATTCTCCCGTCAATTTCCCGCGACGTTTTTATGGATACGCGCTCGCACGCCCGTTGCTTCCGCGGGAGCAATATTTGGTCTTTACTTTGTAAATTCAAGATTTCAGTGAAGATTACAAAGTCGTAATCCGGCGATCGCTTCATCCTGTCCGAAGTTTAACTTGCTTTGCCGCGCGCCCGGCTCATCATCCACGCACCAAAAGCATCTGTGGAGGATGACATGCTCAAACCTGTAATCGCCGCGACGGCAATGCTCGCCATCGCCGGCTCTACTTTTGTCTACGCCCAACAGGGCGGCTATCGCGGCTTCCGCGACGGCGGCCCGCGCTTCGAGCACCGCCATCGGCTCAGCGCCGACGACGTGTCGGCGTTCGCCGACGCGCGCATCGCAGCGCTGAAGGCCGGACTCGAACTGACCCCGGACCAGACGAAGAACTGGCCGGCATTCGAAACCGCGCTGCGCAACATGGTGCAATTGCGCATCGATCGCATCAAGGCGCGTCAGGCGGCGCAGCAGCAGCAACAGGATCAAACGCAGACGCAGGCGCAGACACCGACGTCACCGTTCGACCGTATGGCAAAGCGCGCCGATGCCATGAGCAAGCGCAGCGTTGCGCTCAAGCAAATCGCCGACGCCGGCGCGCCGCTCTACCAGAGCCTCAACGACGCCCAGAAAGCCCGCTTCACCATGCTGGCGCGAATCCTGCGGCCGCATCAGCACGGCAATAACGGTGGCGAGCGGCGCGAAGGCCGCAATTTCGATCGCGACGGTCGCGGCCAGGACGGCCATGGCTGGGGCGGTCGCCGGTTCGGCGAAAACGGCCCGGGTCTAGGCCAGGACGGCCAGGATGGCCAAGGCGGCCAAGGCGGCCAAGACGGTCGCGGCTGGCGCCACGGCCACATGCACAATCTGATGAACAACGACAGCGATCAGGATTCGCAACTCTGATCGCTGCCGGGATTTTCCTGCGGCCGCTGATTTTCGCCTCCCCCGCAGCGGGCGCCAAAACGAGAGCCGCAGGACAAAGTCCTGCGGCTTTTGCATTTCGATGATGGAGCTATCGCGCCAGCGGCCCGTCGGCCTTCTTCCAGGCGTCGATGCCGCCCTGGATGTGGCAAGCGGTCTTCAGTCCGGCATCCTGCGCCGCCTGCACCGCCATGGCCGAGCGCTCGCCGAAGGCGCAGTAGAATACGATGCGCTTACCGGTCGCGGCCGCGAGCTCCTGCAGCATGCCGCCGGCGCAAATATGTTCCGGTAGCGCCGGGTAGGGCGCATGCAGCGAGCCCGGGATGACGCCGTGTTTTTCCCGCTCGCTCCTCTCGCGCAGATCGACGATGGCGACGTCCGAGCGGCCGCGCAGCGCCATCGCGTCCGCGGCCGACAGCGCCCAGCCTTTTTTCGCGACTTCCTCCTGGTGCAGGCCGACATGCATGTTGGTCGGCACCGCCACGTCCATCATCTTCGGGTTGGGCAGTTTCAGATTGTTCATCAGGTCGACATATTCGTCGACGGATTTCACCTTGAGCCGCGGATTGAACCGCTTCTCCTCGCCGATGGTCGAGACGGTGTCGCCTTTGTAGTCGTGGGCCGGATAGACCATGGTCTCGTCGGGCAGCTTGAGCAGCTTGTTGAACAGCGATTCGTATTGCGCGCGCGGGTCGCCGTTCTGGAAATCGGTGCGGCCGGTGCCGCGGATGAGGAGCGTATCGCCGGTGAAGACGCGATCGGCCCACAGGAATGAATAGGAATCGTCGGTGTGGCCGGGCGTGTACAGCACGTCGAGGCGCAAGCCCTCGATCTCGATGCGATCGCCTTCGGCGACCCGCATGGAGACCACGTCGGCATGGGTGTGCTCGCCCATCACGGTGATGCAATGGGTGCGGTCGCGCAGCGCGCCGAGGCCGGTGACATGGTCGGCGTGCAGATGGGTGTCGACGGCCTTGACCAGCTTGAGGTCGAGTTCGCGAACGAGCTGCAAATAGCGGTCGACGCGCTCCAGCACCGGATCGATGATCAGCGCCTCGCCGCCATGCCGGCTGGCGATGAGATAGGTGTAGGTGCCCGATGTGGCGTCGAATAGCTGGCGGAAGATCATGGGCGATTCCTCCTACGAATCGACCCTATGCTAGAATGAAAACGTGGGCGAGGTAGCCGGATATGAAAAAAATCTCTCTCGACGAGAAATTCGCCCTGTTCGACGAGCATTGGCGGCTGCCGGGGCCGGGTTTCTGCCGATATGACTGAACGCTCCGATCCGGCCAAGCGCGGATATGCAATCTGCACGTCAGGGCGCAGCGGCAGCAACCTATTGTGTCAGTATTTGTCGAGCGCCGGCGTATTGGGCAACCCGCTGGAATATTTCAACGGCAGCGGGCGGCGGCGGCTTGGATACCCCGCATATCCCGATGACCCATCACAGCAAATCGGTTGGATTTTAACCGAGGGCGCGACGCCGAACGGTATTTACGGGCTGAAGATTTTTCCGGCGCATCTCGAACATGTCGAAAAATCCATTGCCTGGACCGAAATGTTGCCGGACTTGAAGTTCGTCCTGCTCAAGCGGCGTGACATTCTCGGACAAGCGCTGTCCGCCGTGCGTGCCATGCAAACCGATCAATGGCGCTCGTCGATGCCGGCGCAAGGTCCCGCCGTGTACGACGGCGCGCAGATCTACGAGCGGCTGCAAAACGCGGTACGCGACTATGCGCGGTGGGATATTTTCCTTGCCCGCAAAGCCGTTGTGCCAACAATCATTGTCTACGAGGATTTGCTGGCCGATCCGCAATCGGCCGTGGATCAGGTCGCGGATCTCTTCGGCCTTCGTGGGCAGGCGCGCGTGGCAAGCGAGCGCGTTGATCTTAAAATTCAACGCGACGCCATCACGGAGGAATGGCGGACGCGCTTTCACGCCGATATGGCGACCGCAACGCGTAGGATTTGCTTTGAGGGCTTGGTTTAAAGCTTTCGGCTTTTCAGACCGAAAGATTGCGGTAGCCCGCATAGTTGGTTTTGACGACCTCCCCCGGATTGCCGGCCACGAGGCAATGGTCGGCAACGGCGTCGCCCACCACAGCGCCGGCGCTGATGACGGCGTTACGGCCGATTTCGACCGCCGGCAGGACGACCGCGCCCGCGCCGATCACCGTGCCCCGGCCGATGCGCACCGATCCGGCGACAGTGGCGCCGGGGCCGATCGAGACGAAATCGGCGATTTCGACGTGATGGCCGACGCTGGCGCTGCGGTTGATGAAGGCGAACGCGCCGATATGCGTTGCACCGCCGACCACCACCCCGGCGTTGATATAAGTTCCTTCGCCAAGGCTTGTGGACCGGGCCACGGTGGACGTCGGATCGACGATGGTGGCTGCGTTGCGAAAACCGAGCGCGGCGGCGTCGCGGGACGCCGCCAGCCGGTGTCCCGGCGTGAAGATCGGAACGAGATAAGGCGACGACGCGATCTCGGCGGTAATGCCGCTTGCCGGTATGACCAGGTCGCGTGCCAGCGCGTAGTCCTTACCCTCAACGTTCCTGACGATCGCCAGAATGGGCAAGCCGAGCCGGGCGCAGGTTTCCTCGACGTCGACAATCATCGATGCGGTGCTGCCGAACAGGACGATCGCCACTGACAAGCTCCTTGGGCGTATCACGCCGTGATGCGCGGCATTACCGATAGTGTTCGAGCTGGCGCTCGACCCGCGCCATATCTTCGCCCGTGATCGCAATTTCGTCACGCGGTTCCGCATCCAGGAGATGCCGTCGCCAGACATAGCGCCGATGACCGGAGACCGAGCGATGGACGACATCGCCTTGAGCCGGCTCCTGCCAATTTGGCGCCGGCGGCTCGGATTGGATCGGCGGTAGCGGTTCGCCAAGCAGGAGCTCGACAGCGTGATTGATCGTGCCGGTATCCACTTCGCGCCCCAAATATGCGGCGTAGGCCAGATCGAGCAGTTGCTCCAGCGGCACGCCCGGCGGCGTCGCGATGCCGTTGCGACGAATGAATGCGGCGATGCCGTCGCGGAGCAGAACATAATTGCCGAAGAACTCCCGGGCATCGCGCAGAAAGAAGAAAAAAGGATGGCTCTGGTGAATGGCCGCATGCGACTTGACCGGCCCGCGCATCGCGTAGACGGAGCGCAGCCGCGCGACCTTGCCTTGCAGGATCGCCGTGCTCAAGGCCGTGAGCTCGCGAAAAACCACGACCTGCATGGCGCATGCCGCCGTTACCGCCGAGCGGAAGATGCCGGTGCGAAAGACGCCCCAATAGAACGATTGGTAGCGCCGTAACAGGTTGTAGAGCCGCCACAGCGGCTGCTCGTCGACGATCGAAGGAGTGAAGCCGATCATCTGGTGCATGTCGATGGTGCCAACACGGGGAGTAAAGCCGACGAAATAGCCGTGGGCGACGGCGAAGTCCGGATTGCCCTCCAGGAAGGCGATGGCGTCGGCAATCGCCAGCGGCAGCACGATATCGTCGTCGGGGATCAGGACGACGTAAGGGGTTGCAACGTCCGCCACGGCAGCCGAGAGCTTGTCCGCCATCCGGTACTCGGATCCGAAATGGCGAAACTCGGCAATGCCCGAAGAGGCGCGGCGCACCGCTTCGGAATTTTCAGGCTCGCTCGCATCCAGCACGATGATACGGTGAGCGAATGCGTTGCCGTGCAGAAAACGCAGCAGCCGTGCGCATTCGTCCGGCCGATTCCTTGTCGGGACCAGAGCCGTCAGCATGGCGCAAGGGTTCGTAAATGAACCGTCACGTCACGCCGCCGCGCGGACGACGGCGGATTGCAGCGCATCGACGACTTCGTCCATCTCCGTGTCGGACAGATTGGTATGAAACGGCAACGCCAGGATCGACGCCGCGACTCGCTCGGCGACTGGAAAATCGCCCGGCTCGAAGCCAAAACGTTTCCGGTAATACGGCTCCAGATGGATTGGCGTGAAATAGACGCGTGACGGTATCCCGCGACTCTCGAGCTGCTCCATCACCCGATCACGGTCGATATGCGCATCGAGGTGGATGACGAAAACGAACCAGCTCATGCGCGTGGTCGATGGAATTGCGCCTTTGACCGTGACGCCCGGCACGCGGCGCAATAATTCGGTGTATTTGCTGGCGACGGCCTGGCGCAGCACCAGCAGGCGATCGAGCCGCTTGAGCTGCGCCACGCCAAGCGCCGCGCTCATCTCGTTGAGGCGGTAGTTGTAGCCGAGGCGATCGCTGGAATATCCCGTGCCGCTGTCGCTGCGGCCTTGATTGCGCAGGCTATACATGAGCTCGGCCCAGTGCGGGTCGTCGGTGGTGACGATCGCGCCTTCGCCGAGCGTCATGGCCTTGTTCGGATAAAACGAGAAAACCGCCGCCTTGCCGAACGTGCCGACCTTGCGCCCGTTGTACGCCGCGCCCACGGCTTCGCAGGCATCCTCGATCAGCGCAAGATTGCGATCGCGGCAAACGGCTTGCAGTTCGTCCATGGCGCAAGGCTGGCCGAAGATGTGAACCGGAAGCATGGCGCGGGTTCGCCCGGTGACCGCGCGCGCGACCAGCGCCGGATCGATGTTGAGCGAAGCCTCGTCGATATCGACGAACACCGGTGTCGCCCTTTCATAGAGCATGCAATTGGCCGAAGCGATGAAGCTGAACGGCGTGGTGATGACCTCGTCGTCCTCTGCAATGCCGGCGGCGCGAATGCACAGATGCAGGCCCGACGTGCCATTGGTGACGGCTACGGCGTATTTGGTGCCGATGTAATCGGCAAAGTCGCGTTCCAGCTCTTTGACGAATGGGCCGATGCTCAGCCGGTTGCTGCGCAGCACGCGCGTCACCAGCTCGACGTCTTCGGGCTGGATGTCGGGCGACGACAGCGAGATACGAGGGGGTGGTGCGGATTTCATATCGAAAAGCTGCACAACAGCCGTTGTTGAATCGGACAGCCGCAGTGTAGGGGGCTTTGGCGATTCCGCCAACGCGTTCGGCCGGCAAGAAACGGCGGCTCGGTCATTCCTCGTAGATCATCTTGCGCGTCATGCCGCCGTCGACGACGAAGTTGGCGCCGGTGACGAAGCCGGAGCGCTTGGCGTCGACGAGCCAGGCAACAGTCTCGGCGATATCCTGCGGCTTTCCGACGCGGCCCGCGGGATGCTGGGCGTGATCTTTGCGGCGCAACGCGCCATAATTCTTGGTCGCGATCCAGCCGGGGCTGACGCAATTGACGCGCACGTCCGGCCCGAGGCTGATGGCGAGCGCGTGAGTCAGCGCAACCAGCCCGCCTTTCGACGCCGAATAGGATTCCGTGTTCGGTTCCGACATCAGCCCCCGGGTCGAGGCGATGAGGATCATCGCGCCGCGCGCCTTGCGCAATGGCCGCTCGGCGGCACGTGCCAACAGGAATGCCGCGGTCAGATTGGTGTCGATGACGCGATGCCATTCGGCGAGCGTCAGCCGGCGCAGCGGCTTGCGGATCATGATGCCGGCATTGGAAACCACCGCATCGAGCCGGCCAAAATTTTCGACGAGCATCTTCACCGCGCGGGAAATGGTCTCCTCGTCGCGGACATCGCCTTCGACCACAACGACGTTGCGGCCGCGCGGCGGAAAAGCGCGCTTCAATCCGCTGCCTGGCCTGTCGATGATACCGACGCGCCAGCCGTTGGCGAGCAGGTGCCGCGCGATGGCGCGGCCGATGCCGTTGGCGCCGCCGGTCACGAGCGCGACGGGTTTTGCTGTGGCCATTGCCGCCTGTTCCGAAAATTATTGGTCGCGATCGATAGGAGTGTCGGGCCGCGAGCCCCATTCCGTCCACGAGCCGTCGTAGAGGCCTTTTGCGGTCGTGCCGATCGATTCGAGCGCGAAGGTCAGGATCGCAGCCGTCATGCCGGAGCCGCACGAGGTGATGATCGGCTTGCCAAGATCGACGCCGGCATCGGTGAAGGCTGAAGCGATGCGCTCGCGCGATACCAGCGTACCGTTCTCGACCACGTGGTCGAACGGCACGTTGAAGGCACCCGGCATGTGGCCGGAACGCAGGCCGGGCCGCGGTTCCGGCGCTCGGCCCTTGAAGCGTTCCGCCGAGCGGGCGTCGACGATCTGGACGCTGCTGTCGGCGACCGCCATCCGCACGTCGCCAAGGGTCGCCACGGCGCCGACATTCATCTGCGCATTGAACGGGCGCGGCGGCCGTTTGCTGTCGCCGGCCTCCAACGGTCGGTTCTCGGTTTTCCATTTCGGCAAGCCGCCGTCGAGGATGTACACGTTCTTGGCGCCGAAGATGCGAAAGGTCCACCACACCCGCGGCGCCGAATAGAGGCCGAGGCTGTCGTAGACCACAATCGTATCGTTATCGCCGATGCCCAGCGCGCCTGCGGCCTCGCCTAAATGTTTCGGGCCCGGCAGCATATGCGGCAGCTCCGTCGAATCATCGCTGACCGCGTCGATGTCGAAGAACACCGCGCCGGGGATGTGGCCTGCGCGATACTCGGCGCGAACGTCGCGCTTCTGCATCACCGTGGGATAGGAGCCATCGACCACGACGACGTCGCGATCGTGCAAATGCTCGGCGAGCCATTCGGTCGATTTGAGCCAGCGGCTCGGCGGCGGTGGGGCAGGATCCGGCTCGGTTCGCAGCATTTTTGGTTCTCGATTCAATGGATAACGCCGACGTGGCGGCGAAGTTCATTCGTAGGGGATTTTGATGTCCGCCTTGCGCTCGAGCCAGGCCGGCACCGGCAGCTTCTTCTCGCGCAAGAATTCCGAATTGAACAGTTTTGATTGGTAGCGCGTGCCGTAGTCAGCCAGGATCGTCACGATGGTGTGGCCCGGGCCGAGTTCCTTGGCGAGGCGGACGGCGCCGGCGATGTTGATGCCGGACGAGCCGCCGAGGCACAGGCCCTCGTGCTCGAGCAGATCGAAGATGATCGGCACCGCCTCGGCGTCGGGGATCTGGTAGGCGGTGTCGATTGGCGCATCTTCCAGGTTCTTGGTGATGCGGCCTTGGCCGATGCCTTCGGTGATCGAGGAGCCTTCCGACTTCAGCACGCCAGTCGTGTAATAGCTGTAGAGCGCGGCGCCCATCGGATCCGCGAGCGCGATGCGCACGGCGTTGCTGCGCGCTTTCAGCGCCATCGCGACGCCGGCCAGCGTACCGCCGGTGCCGACGGCGCAAACAAAACCGTCGACCTTGCCGTCGGTCTGCCGCCAGATTTCCGGGCCCGTGGTTTCGACATGGCCCTGGCGGTTGGCGACGTTGTCGAATTGATTGGCCCAGATCGCGCCGTTCTTTTCGGTCTTGGCCAATTGCGCGGCGAGCCGGCCGGAGACTTTGACGTAATTGTTGGGATTGGAGTAGGGCACGGCAGGCACTTCGATCAGCTCGGCGCCGCACAGCCGCAGCGTGTCCTTTTTCTCCTGGCTCTGGGTCTGCGGGATAACGATCACGCTGCGAAAGCCCATGGCGTTGCCAACGAGCGCCAGCCCGATGCCGGTATTGCCGGCGGTACCTTCGACGATGACGCCACCCGGCCGCAGCTCGCCCTTCTTCACCGCGTCCTCGATGATGAACAGCGCGGCGCGGTCCTTGACCGACTGGCCTGGATTCATGAATTCGGCCTTGCCCAAAATGGTACAGCCGGTCGCCTCAGACACGCGCTCGAGCTTGATCAACGGC
>Ga0182024_10025424_pt1 | contig 10456 bp, 9 predicted proteins | sample P32metaG_FD_120480 | JGI IMG/M metagenome (GOLD analysis project Ga0182024, IMG submission 120480) | Permafrost microbial communities from Stordalen Mire, Sweden - P3-2 metaG (Illumina Assembly) | ecosystem: Environmental > Terrestrial > Soil > Wetlands > Permafrost | place: Sweden: Stordalen...
CACCAAAACGGGCGGGAGCGACCCCACTTTTTCGGCTTTCAGCCGCCCAAAAAGCCACGCGCCATCGCAGCCGCCGCCGCGTCGCAATCGGCTCCCAATACTGCGCCGAGTTGACACCATACTGGCGAGTCGGCCTCGCAATTCAATGTTTGTGATGGGAATTGGGAATGTTGGTGGGCCCGCTAGGATTCGAACCTAGGACCAACGGATTATGAGCGGACGAAACTAAATTCCTTTGTATACCTCTATATTGCTCTTGAGTGCTTCCGGCGCGGGTTTTGGAAAATCACCATAGCCTGGTATCGCCCTCGTCATCCCCCATTTTGCCCGCGTTCCCGTCACGGCGGCGTCACAAGAGGAGCAAAGTAATCGAGCGCAAGGCGCAGGAGGGCGAGGATGTAAACGTGCTTGATCGCAGCTGACCCATTAGATATCAAGCTGGCCGATCGGCCCAGACCCGCGACTCCGATGCTCGGCTGATACGGATGTCCAAAGTATCGCAGCATGCAGTCGAGCGTTTCCCTAGCGGCGCACGTGTTCAACCCTACCACGCGCGCGAAACTAGCGAAGGGCATCGAGAAGCTCGAAAGAGGATCCCGGAACCGCGCTCACCTGAGCTAAGCCTCGACCGCCCCCCAATCGCGCAACTTATCCAAGCACTATTCGTCTCCGTGCCCGCCGCCACCAACCACTTGCGGGTCATCAACCTTCTTATCATCAACGGTGATATCGTATTCGTAAACAGTGAGGACGACAAAAGCTTTCGCGGCTGCTGATGTGGGATGGGCGTTGTCAAATACTTTGCCGCCGTCGACGAACGGAGATTGTTTTCTAAACACAACTCGGAACTGATGGCCGTTTGCGTCCCAAGTCAGCGTCTTGCCTAGGCAAAGGTAAATCGCCTTGGGTTTCGTCCCATCAGTTGGGTCGACAATGACCGTTTCATCCTGGCACGCAAAGATTCTTTCTTTGTGGGACGCTTTTTCTTGCCAACCGCCAGCTCCGAACGCGAAGAGCAAGACCAGGGCAAAGCAAATAGCGCCGCCGTATCGTACCTGAGTAGAATTCATATCAACCTCCCTCACTTTCCTTGATTACTCTGGATCAGCCTGACAAATCGTGGATTTTCCCGTAGAGCAACGAAGTTCGGCGTGTCACGAAGCATCTCAGGCGAGACGCCCAAAGAAACTGCCTGTTCGAGCGCATCCAAGGCGCGCTTCGTGTCACCGAGTTGCTGATAAGTAATTCCTGCGTTGAAGAGCATGTCTGGGCTCTTGGGTTGAAGGTGGAGCGAAGCATCAAGATTGTCGAGAGCGGGTTTTCGTTCTCCTCGCATGGCGTAGTACATGGCAAGGCTACTCAGCAACTGTGCATCGCGCGGGTTGAGGCGTATCTTTTCTTTTCCTAGAGCGATGGCTGTACCGTAGGCTCCTGCCGCTTCGGAGCGTTTCCCCGGAGTCCAGTAATACGCGTCGCCGAGATTACCCCAAAATACGTAATTCTTCGGGTCTAATTTCACGGCTTCTTCAAAATTGGCAGCGGACTCGGCGTACCGCCGCATTTGAAAATAAGCCGTACCAAGATTTGAGTAGGCATCTGCCGTCGACCGTATGCTCAACGACTGTTCGAGAAGCGGGACGGCCTCGGCATACTTGCCCTCCAATATACGAACGCCGCCGAGATTGTAGTAGCCGGTGAAACTATCCGGAGCCAGCGAAACTACTTGAGAGTACATCGCCGCGGCATCTTCGTATCGCGCGTGCCTCATGTAGAACAGTCCGAGCCAATTATAGGTAGCCCAATAGCTGGGACTCACTGCGATGGCCTGTTTGTACAATTTCTCCGCATCGACCGGACGGCCAAGTTGTTCATAAGCGGTCGCGAGGCCGCCGTAAGCATCGTCGCTCGTGGGTTCGAGTTCGAGCGCGCGACGGTACTGCTCGGCTGCCATTTCATACTCACCTCTGGCGGTAAAAACTCGGCCGAGACAAGAGTGAGCTGTGGCGAGGGTCTTACCAAGCTTTGCTGCTTTTTCACAATTGTCGACAGCTGCATCCGCCCACTGGTTATCGTGTGTCAACTCGTATTTATACCAATAGGCTTCGCCGAGGCCGGCAGTTGCCGCTGCGTAGACAGGATCTCTCTCGATTGCGCGTCGAAAAAGAATGATTGCATTCTCGACTTTTTCAAGCACCACGTAATCCTGCAGGTAACCTAAACCCTGAATGTAGAAATCGTAGGCTGCTGGCTGCGTAGTTCCATGAGAAGCAGCAGACTGCTTTTCCAGTGGCGCGAGTTGGAGATCCATCGCCGCGGCAACACTTTCAAAAACACGATCCTGCAAAGCGAAAGGGTCAGCCGCAGCAGCGGTAATCGTGCCGCTCCGCACTTGGCGGTGGGAACGAGAGTCTACGAGAGCGTAGTTCACCCTGACATCGTTTGCCGCTCGTTGAATGTTCAGAACGAGGACAAGATTCACGCCGAATTGCTGGCGCGCTGCGTCGATGGTAGTCACGTGTTTTTCGAGGGTCGAGTTCATAGGTATGACCGCGAGCGCGTGGCGGGTGCTCAGTTCACCCAAGCGCGAGTTCAGAGTGTCGGCAAGGCCGCTGTCAAACGCAGATTGCGAGGCGTCGCCGCTGCTCACTGGAGGGAGCACGCCGAGTAGGACCGGCGAAGGTACGGTGGTCGACCCGCCATGGTTCCAAAGCTTATGGCCACGAATGGCTAGCAAGCCTGCTGAAGCCAAGATGGCCAACGCTGTCGTGGCAATCGTTGCGAGCCGCATGCGCGATCGCGCGGGGCGATGGGCCGCAATGTCTTCTACTTGTGAAGGAGCCAGAGCTTCGAGAGCAGCGCTCGCTTCGCCGACTTGCTGGTAGCGCCGTGCTGGCTCTTTCTGGAGGCACCGGGAAATAACTGTTGCGAGGCCTGAAGGAATTTGCGGAGGGAAAGGACGCGGTGCGTCCCGGATAATCGAATTGCAAAGCACATACTGATTTTCGCCCTGAAAAGGACGCGTTCCCGTGGCCATCTCGTAAAGCACTATCCCGAGGGACCATTGATCAGTGCGCGGTGACGCTTCGGCCCCCTCAATCTGCTCTGGGGCCATATAGGGGAGAGTGCCTCCTGGCCCCACCGTGCCCTCACTGGAAACTGTTTCAAGTGTCATTAGGTTATCGAATTTCGCGGGATCGTTGCGTCGCGCCAAGCCGAAATCCAGAATCTTGGCATCTCCACCAGGCGTTACTATGATGTTCAGAGCTTTAAAATCACCATGGATCACTCCACGATCATGGGCATGCGCCAGCGCCGACGCGAGTTGACGTCCAGTGCGGAGCACGGTTTCCACTGGCAGGCCTTCCCCCCGGATCGTCTCGGCGAGCGTGCGACCTTCGACATACTCCATGGCAATAAACACTTCGCCAGCGTCTTGGTCAACTTCGTAAATGGTGCAAATATTCGGATGATTCAGTGCCGATGCTGCCTGGGCCTCGCGACGTAAGCGGTCGCTGACACCCCCTTTGCAGGCGGCTCGTTCGGGAAGGAACTTGAGAGCGACGGTGCGCCGCAGTGAAGTGTCCTCAGCGCGATAGACCACGCCCATCCCACCGCTTCCGAGAGGACCGAGAATGCGGTAGTGAGATATGAGCTCAGCCGGCACTGCAATGCACTCCAGATCACAAGCTCAGAACAAGGCAATTTACAATTCGGTAATTCACTCGGTTTGTGCCGGCATGATACGTCGCACAGAATTTCAAGTCAATGCGCTTCTCCCGACTAACGGTCTAACGCAAATCGAGAATTGGGAACACTAGCCGCCCGCACCAATCGGCTCAATGATTCGGTAGTGACCAAAAGTGTGACCCGTATATTGGCACGGGGCAGCCATTGGAGGAAAATTGACAAAGGATCGCGTCAATGCGCCCTACCTTACAAGCTGGAGTCGTTATCGTAAAGCCAATATTTGGAGGATTATCGACTGGCAATGGTTCGGACAACTGCTGCTGACGGTAAAAATCTAAGTGCCGTATCCCGGTATCGATTATTCAGTTATGCGGTAACAAGGAAGCCGTAGGCTCACCGAAAATAAAACCGGCTCGCAACAGTCTGATGCAATCGCTGCCCGCCCGTTGCGTTAGTTGATGTTGCGAAGCACGGGCCACTCACCCGCGCCTGCGGTGGCTCGTGCGATCAATGTGGTTTCGCCGCGGGAGGACCGCTCTGCGACTTTGGTGCAGTCTGGGGCGGCGCTTGGCGCTGCTCCATCTGCTTTTGCTGAGTGGCATGCTGTTGCTCAAGCTGTTGGGTTTGCTGGGTGTGGCGCTGCTCCATCTGCTGTTGCTGCGCGTCATTGTAGTTTTTCTGAGTGGCTTGCTGGTGTTCTCTTTCTTGTTGCTGCTGGAGCTTCTGGTGATCCTGCGCTTCCTTGGCGGCAAGTTTGTCTTGTTGCTGCTGATAAGTCTTGTCGGTTGCGGCGCTGCCAGTGTTCGGCGGCGTGAACTTGTGAGCCTGCAATTCGCTGGCGTGATTGATGGTTTTGGGACTCGGTTCGGTAGTATTTTCTGGACGATTTTCCGTGCCGGGGCGAGCTTCATTTCCAGCACGCGCAACGTTGACGTTTGCTGCATCGGGCAGAGGAGCCTTGTATTCGCCTCCCGCTTGTCTGGAGCCTACAACGCCAGTTTTGAAGTCAGCGGGTTTGGCAGTAGCGGCGATGGGCGGTTTGCCTTGGTTGGCGGAAGCGCGCAGTTCAGGATTATTGCGGGCTTCCTGCACGTGTTGTATTTGCGCTGTTACCGGGCCCACATGGTGCTCGTTGGCGTAGGACTCTTGCTGCGGCGTGGGACGCGCTTCGACCCCGCCGCTACCACCGTTGTAGCTGACGTGATTTTCAGAGACGTTGGTGACCGTGGCGTTGTAGGTGTTGTGGATGATAGCGGGGTTTACGTGATTCACGTAAGTGTTGTACGAGAAGTGGCTCCCTTCCCAGCGGCCGCCCTCATATCCAACACCGCCGTAGCCGTAGCCGTAATTGATGCCGCCATAGTAACCCACCTGCGGGCCCCAATACCCTTCATGAAAAAAGAACGCGTTGCCGCCCCAGCCCCAGTAACCCGGCGTCCAGAGGAAGCCAACTTGAGGAGCGATGACCCACGTGCCGGGCACCCAATAGTAGCCGCCGGCATAGTCATAGGCCCAGTAACCGGGTGCCCATAGGTAGCCGTCGGCGGGACAGATTGGCTGCTCGTAGATGGGAAGCAACGGCGGGCCGAAGCCCACGGAAATGCCGATCTGAGCGAATGCACCGTGGGAGAAAGCCAGCAAGACAAACGAAAACAGAAACGAGCGGATAGCAATCGCAGCACGCATTGTGCTCCCCTCTGCCTGCTCGTCCTGTTTTATTGCCCGTTGCGGCACGAGGTCGACGGGCGCGGATTTGAGCGGCGGGTCTTCTGTGCAAGTAAACGTGGCCGGACAGGACCACTATACTCCAGTGATTTGGGAAAAACTCACGATAGCATTTTGTCTGTAGGGACTAACGGGAAAATGCGTATGCACCGCCGCTGCTGGCGCCATGACAGCACGCGCCATAGGCGTGTGGAGGTCTTCCTACAGTGACAGTTCGAGTACTCGCAACGCTGCACTTGCGAAGACACATTTCCATCCCGCGGAGTACCGATCCGGCGGCGCGACTCGACGAGGTTCAAACGCCTTTGAACAGTCTCGGGATGGAAGTCTTCAGCGCCTTTGCAATTTTCTCGATGTTAATCAGAGACACGTTTCTTTCGCCTCGCTCAATCCCGCCGACGTAAGTCCGATCCATACCGCATATGTCAGCAAACTCTTCTTGAGACACGCCTAGCTTGTGCCTCCACTTGCGGACCGCATTGCCGAACCGAAGCCGAATGTCTTCCATGAACTTGGTTCGACATATTTGTCAGTAGTGCTGTTGATGTGTCCACGGACTATGAGTATCATCAGCCCGCAACGGTATTCCCGAAGGTGAATACTACCGATTGTGATTCCGATGGATGAGTACCGCACAGTGGTGGGTATAGATGGATGTCCCGCTGGATGGGTGTGTTTCCACGTTGATCTTTCGTCCAGGAAGACCACGGTCAAGATTCTTGCATCGATAACCGAACTCTGCGGCGAAGCGGACCAAACCAGATTGATCGCAATTGACATTCCGATCGGGCTGCCCGTGAAGGGTGCCAGGGCGTGCGATCTTGCAGCTCGAAAGCTACTCGGGAAGCCAAGGAGCAGCAGCGTTTTCCCAGCTCCCGTGCGTGCATCGCTCACCGCAAAGACCTATGAAGAAGCGTGCGAGCTGAGCCTGCGAGCCCACGGAAAGTCTCTATCGAGACAAGCGTTCGAGCTAATTCCTAAAATCCGCGAGGTTGACGATCTGTTGACGCCCGAACTTCAAGTTTCAATCTTCGAGGTGCACCCAGAAGTGAGCTTTTGGGCTCTCAACGGAAGAAGACCGCTTCGACACAAGAAATACGAAAGCGAGGGCAGGGCCGAACGCCTCAGGCTGTTACTACCTCATTTTCCGGCAATTCAAGAACACTTAGCCGAACTAGACAGGCGAAAATCCGGTCAGCACGACTTGCTGGATGCAGCGGCGGCCGCGTGGACGGCAGATTGCGTTGCGAAACGCGTCGTAGCCAGACAGTTCGACGAGCGAGGGCTACGGATGGAGATTGTCTATTAAGATTGAAATGTTGCTGAGCGCCTTGAGGGTCGAGGTCTGAATGGTCTTCCGGTCATCCCTGCTAAATTTGCCCTACGTTCCCGCATCTACCGGCGTTGATTCGTCCGAAATTCATCCGGGTTCCGGAAATCGCGCTGTTTGCACGGATCCCCGCAGAATCTCTGGCGATTGAATCTGCTATAGAACCACTTGCTACAATGGCACCTACGAGACGCTCTAGATAGCCTTGCAAATCACCGGCGTGTAGTTTCTCCACTAGCGGTTTGCGGCAGACCCGTCATCGATTCGAAGCCAAAAAGAGCGGAGGGTCATCAATGCTCTCATACGCGGCAGAGCCGTTTCGCCCGCTTGTTTCGTTCGTGCGCCCTTCGACGGTGATCGCGCATGTAGAGCTTCCTCTTGAGCCTAAACTTTGGATTCGTGCGAAAATTGGACTGCTGGCAGCTGCGGCCGCAGTAGCGTTGATGCTGAATGAGAGCAAAATACCATCTTCCACATCTATCGCACCGTCGAACACTTTGCAATTTACCCTGCTTCGCCAAATCAAGGACGCTTAGGAGTATGTCCTCCTCCCCAAACGAATAACCGTCCCCATCGACGGATACGGTTATCCAAGTCTCGTCATGTTTGGTTATCGGGCGCCACCTCACGTACCAATGGCCTTTCAGATTGGGCGTTAGCTCCGGACGAACTTTGTACTTAGAAAGGTATTTCTCAAGTTTGTTCGCCAGCCGAGTAGCCGCTCTCAGATTTGATAGTTGAGTCTTGCTACCCACAGACTTCCAGGTCAACAGATCTACCGTGGGAAGCAGCTCGGACCTTGTTAAGGTTCCCAGCTTGTTCGATGTCTCGAGCAACCGCGTTATGCGCGAGTTTCCGGTCCGGCCCTGAGTCTCGTTCAACCATCGAACTATCACAAATGCGGTCTGATATCCACGGGGCGTTCTTTTCATCCGTCGTAACATATGGTTTATAAAGAATATCATAGGTTACAAAACACTCACGCCTCTTTTCTGAATGCGCCAGCATGTTGCCTATTGGGAGGAATCAAAACATGGGCACCGATCCATTCAACGAAAATCAGTTGGTCCGTGACCTGATTGCGGCTCGCGAAAGAACAGAATTCTGTGAGCAAAGGCTATCTGAGGTTCTGCACCTGTTTTACGGAACGCTAGTGTGGATCCTGGCTCTTGTCCCCAGTGAACTCGAGTCAAAAATCGCGCGTGTGATCCACTTCAAGATCCTTCAAATGCGGCAAGGCTGCCCGCTCGGTCGGCGCCTCATTGAATTGGATCAGCAATTTGGAGGCTTGCTCGAAACAAAAGGAATTCACTTGCGGCACTGGGTTTACGAACCGAGGGAAAACGGCAATGAATGACACTGAGAGCCCGGAGGCGGTGAAGAACAAGGCGCTTCACCAGAAACTGCTTTCATTTCCTGACACTGATGCAGGGAATGCCGAGGCCTTCGCGCTGTTGTATGGCGAAAAGTTCCGATATGACCGCGGCAGAGGCAAATGGCTGATTTGGAACGGCCGGTATTGGGAAGCTGATGATAAAGGTGAAGTCGAACGGGCAGCGCTTGCTACTGTTAGGCTTCGCCGTGCGGCCGCGGCGCTGATCGACGATCATAAGGAAGCTGATGAACGACTCAGATGGGCTCTTCGTAGCGAATCGGCGTCGTTCCGCGAGTCAATGCTCAAGAGTGCCAAGAGCACTGAACCGTTTGCGACCACTTCTGACGAATACGACATCGATATATCCCTGCTGACGGTCGGTAACGGAACTCTAGATTTAGGAAGTGGCGAGATATTCAGCGCTCGACCAAGGGATCTCATAACAAGAGCTACCGATGTCGTGTATGAGAAGAATGCCAGTTGCCGTCGCTGGAGGCTGTTCCTGCGGGAGATTTTTGCGGGGGACGATGAGCTAATCGATTTTATCCAACGCGCAGTCGGATACAGCTTAACCGGTGATGTTCGAGAGCAATGTTTGTTCATTCTGTTCGGTCAAGGCGCAAACGGGAAAACCACCTTCCTCGAGACGGTGCTCAGGCTGTTGGGCACACACGCCGTGACCACCGCTTTCTCAGCCTTCTTGGCTCAACGAAGCCCAGGCTTGCCGCGGAACGATCTGGCTACATTGCGCGGGGCTCGATTTGTAAAGGCGGCCGAGGCCGAACACCAGGCCCGCCTGGATGAGTCCGTCGTAAAACAGCTGACCGGCGGCGACACGATATCGGCTAGATTTCTCTACCACGAACAATTTTCGTTCAGACCCCAATTCAAGATCTGGCTCGCCACAAACCATAAGCCCGACATTCGCGGCACGGATATCGCCATATGGCGACGGATCAGGCTCATTCCGTTTACCCGGCAGTTCGACACTAAGCCGGACCGCGCGTTGCTCGGGAAGCTGGAAGCAGAGCTGGAGGGCATCCTGAGGTGGGCAGTCGAAGGGTGCCTGTCATGGTTAAAGAACGGACTAGGGGTTGCGCAGACTGTAGAGGCAGCGACACAAGAATACAAACAAGAATCCGATCAGTTCGGTCGGTTCCTCGAAGAGCGGTGCGCGCGTGAAAAGCGATTTCGGACGTCGGGCAAGAATCTTTACGAAGCGTACGCAAAGTGGTGCGTCAGTAGTGGCGAGAAACTGGCATCTAATTCTAATTTCGCAGCCGCCCTGGTAGAACGCGGGATCAGCAAGAAGCGGGGACGAAAGGGTGTGGTCTATGAAGGGTTGGGGCTCCTGCCGGCAACATTGCAAGCCAGCGCTATCCCGCCGCTGTCTAAGGAGAAGGGCAGGTGACTCGCTCATGCACGATGGGTCTCGAGCGCGGCCCCGTGTGTAGTGTGCAGTATCGTGTACCCCTCTTCCAAAGATCTTCCTTGAGGACTCAGAAGAGAGAAGCTTTTCGGGGGACCTACACCATCCTGCACCACTACACCCCTGTCACGAGCCATCGATACCGTATTGTTCGAGTAGCGCCGAAGTATAGGTGGGGAGGGATTTAAATGGCGACCATCGGAACAGCCAGCCGGCCAATACTCATGGACGTGCGCGAGGCCGCATTCTTCCTCCGCATCGCTCCCAAGACGCTCTATGGCCTCGTGAGCCAGCAGCGCATCCCGTTCCGAAAGGCCGGCAGACGGCTTCTATTCCTCGAGACGGAATTGCTCGAATGGACCCTTCCGACAGAACCGCGAAAGCGAGTCAACAGATGATTATGGTTCTCAATAATGATGATGCAAAGACTTGCGGGCTTTAAGTCCGCTGTGCTTTTTTGGAAAAAGAGGCTAACGATCTCATGCGTGTCAGTGGCGGCTCAGTCTATCTTCGCGGCAAGACCTGGACGATCGGATACACGGTCGCCGGTCGACGCGTGCGTGAGTCTATCGGATCAAATAAGAAGCTGGCCGAGATGGTCCTTAAGAAGCGCGTGACCGAGGCGATTGAGAACAAGTGGTTTGATCGACGCGCTGACGGCAACGTGCCATTCGATTCGTTTGCGAACACCTACCTCGAGCGGTGCATTCCGCTCCTGAAATCCGCCAAATCTGAGCGCGTTCGCGTGCTGACGTGGGTCCGAGAATTCGGTAAGCGACCGTTGGGACAGATCACGCGCGCCGAACTGCAGGACTGGCAGGCGCGAAAGCTCCAAAGCTTGAAGGCGGCGCCCGTAAACCGCATCATGTGCAGCCTCCCTTACATGATCAACAGGGCGGGCGGACTCGAA
>Ga0182024_10025425_pt1 | contig 10456 bp, 6 predicted proteins | sample P32metaG_FD_120480 | JGI IMG/M metagenome (GOLD analysis project Ga0182024, IMG submission 120480) | Permafrost microbial communities from Stordalen Mire, Sweden - P3-2 metaG (Illumina Assembly) | ecosystem: Environmental > Terrestrial > Soil > Wetlands > Permafrost | place: Sweden: Stordalen...
AAAGTAGCAAAGCAGCCGAGGCCGCAAAGAAGGCGGCCGCGCTCGATCCGACCAACGCTGCCGCTGCGGCGATCCTCGGCGACCTCGCGTTCGAAGCGGAGCGTTTCGTCGAAGCGTCGAAGCTCTATGAGTCTCTCGTGGGTCGCACCCAGGTTCTCCCGAAGGAAGAAGCCGTACGTGTCCTGACGCGGTACGTCGAAGCGTTCAGCAGAGCTTTCGGGTCGCCGACCTCTTCTCCGTCTGTGGGGGACGCCTCCACGGGGGCGCCGGCGGCGTCGCACCCGCGCGTCGTGGCCGCGGTCGAAGCTTTGAAGAAGCTTGCTCCCGACGATCCGGCGGTCCTCGGAAGCATCTCGCGGGTCCTGTTCGACTACGGAGATCCGAAGTCCGCGGCCGAGGCCTGCAGCGAATACCTCGCGAAAGCTGGAACGAAGCTTCCGCCCACCGACCGGAGCCTTGCCCTCTATCGGCTCGGAGAGAGCGCGCGCAAGGCGGGCGATCTGTACGGTGCGATCGCGCCGCTTCAGGAGGCCGTAGAGCTCGATCCCAGCAGCGCGCTCCCTCTCTCGTCTTTGTCGAAGATCTACGAAGAGAAGAGCATGTGGGAGGATGCGATTTGGGTAAAGAATCGCCGGCTCGAGGTCGCCTCGGGTGCGGAGCGCTTCGATCTCCTGCTCGAGGTAGGGGACCTCGAGTTTCAGAAGCTTGGCGACAAATCGCGAGCGCAGAAGACCTTCGCGCTCGCGCTCGAGGATCGTCCGGACGATCGGAAGCTCCTGACGCGATTGATGCAGCTTTACTCCGAGGGGAAGGATTGGGCGAAGTTGGTCGAAGTGGTTCTCCGCCTCGCCGATTTCGTCGAGGACGAGAAGCAGCGTGCCAAGTACATGCATACGGCGGCCATCGTGTCGGCGCGGCAGCTCGGAGAAGTCGACCAGGCAATCGTCTTTTACGATCGGGCGCTCGAGTTCGATCCCTCGCTCAGCAAGGTCCTTGACGAAGCGATCGAGCTACGCCGCACGAAGGGAGACCACGCCGGGGTCGAGAAACTCTTGAACCGGCAGATCGACCAGGCGAAAGAGGCCAACGATCGAACGAAGTTGACCAGGGTGCTCGACCAGTTGGGAGAGCTCTACCAGAGGTTCTTGAACGAGCCGACGCTTGCGATCGATGCCTACGAAGCGGCTCAAGCTTTCGATCCGGACGATCGCCCACGCGCCGAGCTCTTGGCCGAGCTCTACGCATCGAACGTTGAGGAGTACCTCGACAAAGCCGTACACGCCCAGGCGCAGATCTTGAAGCGCAATCCCTTTCGGGGAGAGAGTTATAAGCTCCTTCGGCGCCTCTACACCGAGGCCAAGAAGGGGGACTCGGCGTGGTGTTTGTGTCAGGCGCTGGCGGTGCTCAAGCTTGCCGAGCCCGATGAGGAGCGGTTCTATCGAAGGCATAGGGCCGACAACGCGGCTCCCGCGCAGGCCGTTCTCGACGAGGAGGACTGGACGACGCTCGCGCATGAGGACGTCGATCCGCTGGTCACGCGTATCTTCGCTCTCATCCAGCCAACGATCATTCGCACGCGAACGCAGTCGCTCGAGGCGATGGGGTATGACGCTCGCTACGCGATCGACCTCACGCATCACCCTTATCCAGTGACTCAGACGCTCTTCTACGCACACGGCGTGCTCGGAATGCAGTCGCCTCCAGTGTTTCAAAACCCGAACGATCCGGGAGGTCTCGGCTTCCTGCATGCTCACACGCCTGGGGTCGTCCTCGGGCAGGCGGCTTTCGACTCGCAAGTATCGACGCAGGCGCTCGCGTTCGTCGCAGGTCGGCATCTGGCGTACTTCCGGCCCGGATACTACGTGCGCCATCTCGTGCCCACCGGTACAGGACTCAAGGCGTGGCTGTTTGCAGCCATCAAGCTTTCGGCACCGCAGTTTCCGATCGCGCCGGACCTCGAGGGGCAGGTGACGGAGGCGATGCAGCCGATGACCGCCGATTTTCAGGGAGTCCAGCGCGAGCTGCTCGCGAGTCAGGTGTCGAAGCTTCTCCAGTCCGGGACCACGCTCGACCTCAAGAAGTGGGTCGCCGCGATCGATCTTACGGCCGATCGCGCCGGCTTTCTCTTGTCGCACGATCTTCAGATTGCAACCGACGTCATACGAGCCACCGACGATGGAGCAAGTGTACCGGCACAGGATCGAATGAAGGAAATCGTGCTTTTCAGCGTGGGTGAAGCGTACTTCGAACTGCGGCAGAAGCTCGGGATCGCCATCGATACCTAAGCTCGTTGCGATGCGCGATCGCTTGCTCCTAGGTGTTGCCGCGGCGCTCGCAAGTGTCGGTACGGGTCCGTGCGCGCGAACCGACTCGCCCACGCCGGAGGGCGCCGCGCGCGCGCCGACTTCCATTGCGACGGACGCATCCGTGGACGCCGCATACTTTGTCACGCGACCGGAACTTCTGCCACGCATCGGGCACGCGCCCTCCGATCTCGATGTGGTGCTCATCACGATCGATTGCCTCAGGGCAGACATGCCTTGGGCGGGCTACGATCGCCCCATCGCACCACGCCTCACCGAGCTTGCTGCGCGCGCCGTCCAGTACACTCAGGCGTATTCGCTCTCTTCCTATACTTCCATGAGCTTGGGGGGCTTGCTCGGTGGAAAGCTTCCGGGGGAAATGCGGCGTGACGGCTACTTCTTTGGCGTCTACGCGAAAGAGAACGTTCTCTTTCCGGAGCTCCTCCACGGCGCGGGGATCCACACGCTTGCCGCACATGCGCACGGCTATTTCCACGATGCCGGCTTTGACCAGGGCTTCGACCGCTGGGAGGTCGTCCCAAACCTGAAGTGGAACAATACGACCGACGAAAACATCACGTCCCCAGATCTCGAGGCGCTGGCGGAGAAGCTTCTCTCCGAACCCGCCATGATAGATGGCCGCTTCTTCGCATGGTTTCATTTTCTCGACCCGCACGATCAATACATGCCGCATCCCGGCATCGGCCCCTATGGCAACACTCCACGCGATCGCTATGATGCGGAAGTCACGTTTACCGACCGCTACATCGGCAAGCTGCTCGATTTCATCGCGGCTCGGCCGTGGGGGGCGCGGACCGCGATCATCGTCACGGCGGATCACGGCGAAGCATTCGGCGAGCACCACCAATACGTGCACGGCTTCGAGCTTTGGGAGAACCTCGTGCGCGTGCCGTGGCTGTTCGTCCTCCCGGGCGTCGCGCCGCGCAAGATCGATCTCCCGCGCAGCGCGGTGGATCTCGCGCCCACTATCCTCGAGCTATTCGGCGTGCCAAAGGATGCGCCCTTGGACGGAGGCACGGTCGCGAGCTTCGAAGGCACGAGCCTCGTGTCGGAACTCTACGGTGGCACTCCGCAGCCGAGAGACGTCGTCATCGATCTACCCCAGACGAGCGACAACGACCGGCGTAGAGCGCTCGTGCACGACACTCTAAAGATCATCGCGTTTGGAAAGGACACCTACTTTCAAGTCTTTGACCTCGCGTCCGACCCGAGCGAATCGAAGCCTATCGTGAGGGGCGACGCCTTCGAGGAGATGCTGACGCGCTACAAAGTGTTCGAGAGGACAATGAACGACATTCCCCCCAGCCGATGCAACGAGGGGTGCCTCAACGGCGCGTACGCTAGGAAAGATTCAGGCGCGAAAGGGCCCTAGAAGTACACATGCGAATCGTTCCGATCCCCTGCCTCGCGGACAACTACGCGTACCTCGTCGTTTGTGAGAAGACGAACAAGGCTGCGCTCGTCGATGCCTCGGAGGCGGGCCCGGTGACGCGGGTCGTGGCTGACGCCGATGTCGCGCTCGAGGCCGTCTGGAGCACTCACCATCACCACGATCACGTTGGCGGCAACGAGGAGGTCGCGACACGCTTCCACGTGGGCGCCATCTTGGCTCACGTATCGGACAAGGGGCGCGTACCGGGACAGACGCGCTTTCTCGAGTCGGGGGAGTCGTTCGCGTTCGGCTCTCTCGAGGTCGACACGCTCCACGTCCCCGGGCACACTCTTGGTGCGATCGCGTATCTCGTTTCGGCGCCTGGCGAGGTGCCTTGCGTTTTCACGGGAGACACGCTCTTCGTCGCGGGCTGTGGCCGCCTTTTCGAGGGTACGCCGATGCAGATGCATGCTTCACTCGCGAGCCTGGCACGCCTCGGCAACTCTACGCGCGTTTACTGCGGCCACGAGTACACCGAGAACAACCTCCGCTTCGCGCATCATGTGGAACCGTCCAACCAGGACATCGTACGCATGGCTGAGCGGGCGAGCGCGTTTCGCGCCGACGGAAGGCCCACGGTCCCTTCGACTATCGGCGACGAGAAGAGAGTTAACCCATTCTTTCGAGTGGCCTCACCGGAGATCCGGCGCATCGTCGGTATCTCCGAAGACGCGGATGACGTGGAAGCCTTCGCCGCCGTGAGGCGAGCGAAGGATACCTTCCGGTGAAGATCGCTCCCGCGGGACGCGAGCTAGCCATCACCGTCGACGTAGGCGCGTATCGCGGCACGCTCGCGCTCGAGGAACGCTTCGACAGCGCCTCGCAGCTGCGCGCTTGCGATCCAGTGAGCGGAGTAGGTGAGCGTGGGGTCGAAGCCGCGTGCCTTCTTGTGTTCCCCGCCCGCGCCAGGCTCGAAGAGGTCGAGCCCATGGTCGAGGCAGTGACGAATGCCGTGGTAATAGCAGACGTTGAAGTGGAGAAAGGGGAGGTCCACCGTGCCTCCCCAGTAACGGCCATAGAGTCTCTGCCCTTTTTGCACATTGAACGCACCCGCTACGATCTCGCCACGACGTCGAGCGACGACCCATGCGAGGCGATGCGCGAAACGCTCGGCAACGAGCTCGAAGAAGCGCGGGTTCAGGTACCGACGCCCGTAGTAGTGCTTGTCGACGTTCGAGGCGTACAGCGCGAACATGGCTTGGACGACGTCGGGAGTCAGCTCTTCCGGGGCAAGCGTGACGATGGAGACTTCGTCTTTCGCAGGTTGCTGTACTTCTCGACGGATCTGGTTTCGTCGCTTTGACGCGAAGCGTCCGAGAAACTCGTCCCATGTGGTCGCGCCTTGGCGGCGCCAGTGATACTGGACGCCATATCGCTCGAGGAACCCCGCGTCTCTCCACTGGGCCGACTCGTCACGTGTCGGAAAGAGAACGTGCGCCCCCGCGATCTCCGCGCTCGCCATCCACTTCCTGGTAGCTTCGGCCATTACGCGCACGACCTCGCCTCGGTCGATTCCGCTCGCGGAGAGGACGCGCCCGCCCGTCGCTGGCGTAAAGGGGACCGCGAGGATCAGCTTCGGATAGTAGGGGACGCCCATCCGGTGGCTCGCGTCGGCCCAGCTCCAGTCGAAGACGAACTCCCCCTCGCTATTTGTCTTGGCGTACGCCGGTGCAAGCGCCACGAGGCGCGCGTCCTTGTACAAACTAAAATGCACCGGGAGCCATCCGGTATCCCCGCCGACGCAGCCGGCCTCTTCGAGGCAGTCGAGCCAGGTCCACTCGACGAATGGAGAAGGGTCGGGCTTCGCCAGCGCGTCCCATTCTTCCTGGGGGATGTCGCGAACGCGCGCGTGCAGGCGAAGCTCGTACATTCGGGGCGGGGCGCGTCAGCCTGTATGCACGCGGGCTACGGACCTACGCAGGACCTTCGATTCGACAACGAAAAGATCCATGAGCCACTCTGGATAGCGCCGAGGCCCAAAGCGCGCAACGTTGCGCGCGCAACATTGCAGCGGCGCTCGCAGATCATCGAACCTTCCGACGATGGCGGGCGAACGCGAGGGCTGTGGCGCCGATTCCAATGCCGAAGAGCGAACCGCCGGCCGGAAGGCCTGGACCTAGGAGCGAGCAGAAGCCTCCGCCCCCGGCGCAACCGTCGATGACGCATCGGTCCCAGAAGGTGGTCACCCGGGCTGGGGTGACGCAGGCGAGGTCGCTGAGGATGCCGACGTTGCCGATTCCGTCGAACGCCGCGACCGCGACTGCGTAGCGCGTGCCGTCCTTGATGCTCGTACTGCCGTCGAGGAAGCTCTCTACGATTGCCCGGTTTTGCCCGTTCCCGGTAACCGTACCGCAGAGGTACGTAGACGGGATTTCAGAGATGCCGACGGCTGCGCCGGCCGGCGCCGAGGCCTCAGTGTCGGCGTCGGTTTCGACGGGCGGGACGAGACCCGCTTCGCCGCCGTCCACTGCGGACGTTCCATTGACGTAGGTATCGACGAGGTCGCGGCTCGCGCAAGACGTGCCTTCAGCAGCGCCGGAGCCGCCCGGGTTCACGTAGACGCACGCATCGACGTCGGTTGCGCCGTCGCTCGCTGTTGTGGCGGGACAGACGAGTGTGGCCTCTTCCGGCGCTGCATCGAAAAGGCCCGCGTCTTCGTAGGTGCCCAGGTCTTCGCAATAAATGTTGAAGCCTTGAATCGTCGCGTCAACGGCGGGAGTCCATTTCACCACGATGAGATTCTCGCCGATCCCCGCCGAGATCCCTTGGGGTGGATAGGGGCCCACGAGGCCCACATCGAGCGAGTACATCGTGAAACCGTCCACCGCTAGGCCGTTCATCGCCATGAAGTAGATGTTGACCGGAATGGACGCGGGCGCGGCTTGAGACTGGCATGCCGCGATGTCGTCTTGACGCGCGTAGAGACCGGGCGGTTCGGGGTTGTTGACGAAAGCCGCCAGATCCCGCACTCGTACATACCCGGTCGAGGACTGCATCATTTGGAATGCGCCTAAGGGCGTTACCGGCCAACACTGGGGATCGCCCGAGTTTAGCTGGCGCGAATAAGACTGCGTGCAGTCCGTGATTCCCGTTCCGGCCCACACCTGGATCTGGTCGGAGCACGCGGACGCTGAATTGATCTCGAGCGTAAACTGTAAATGGATGTCATCTTTGCAGTCTTTGTAGTTAACGCCCGTCGGATCGAAATTCGATTGGCGAACCGGGTAGGGGTTCGTCGTCGTGTCGTCCGGGGGCGCGTATCGAGACGGCGCGCTCTGGGAAAGGCTTAGACTTATGTTTGGGCAACCTTGTCCCCATGCCGCGCGTGGGATGAGAATCACGAGTGCCACGAGGCACGCGCTGGCCCGAAGAGGCCATCGTCGAATCAGAGTGACCATCATGGTGGTCGCCTGTTTCGCATGCCGCGTGCCAGGAGAGACCTCCGAGAAAGTGGGCGCGATTTCGTGTGCACTTGTCCCCCGAACGGACAAGCTGTCAGCTGCAAGAGATCGAGTCGGCCACCAAAGTGACAGAATGGCGCCGCTTCCCCACGCTCGCTCGATCGCTCGATCGCTCGATCGCTCGATCTTGCGATCGCGAGCTCCGTGCCCCGCGTCGAGGGCACCGGGCTCCGGATTCAGGACCAGTCGCTACTTCGGGGGAGGCGGCGGGGGAGGGGGGGCCGAGATCTGCTGGAGATCGAGGCCGGCCGGGTATTGATAGCTGGTGAACTGCCCGTATCCGATGACCTGTACGCCGAAAGGCATCGTTCCAGTGAGGACGTGTGCGCCGTTCTGGCCAACGCCCAGCGTGATGCGCGTCAACGACCACTGCCCGTTCACCGCAACCGGGGCGGTCGACACAGTCGCGCCGTCGAGGGTCAGCGTCGCGCCAGGCGGAGCGACGACATCGGCGTAGCTCTCGTCGTAGTCGGTCGGGGCGAGAAAGATGTATCGAGTCCGATACTGCTCAGTCGTGACCATTGGGCTCATCGAGGGATCGCCCTCGCCTCCCGTTGGATCGACGATGGATCCGCCGAGCTGAAACACGCTGACGGCAAACTCGTGCGTGGCGGTAACTTCGAAACTCTGGGTTACGCAATTGGCGATCTCGGGGACGCCCACGACGCGGTTACCCACCATTTCCAGGTATTGATATCCGCAGGACGCCGTGCCGGTGCACTCGACCACCTGCCCCGCGTCGAGAGTAGAGGGGCATCCGGGCGGTTGGGAGGGCGAGTAGGTGAGGGTCGTTCCGTCAGCATTGCCATAGAAACGAACGATCGATCCGATCACGGCCCCGTGCGGGCTCGTCGGTACGGTCACCACATAGTCTTTGCCGAGGGTTTCGGCCGGCAGAACGCTCGATTCGAGATGATCGCACGCAGCGGCGGGAGGGGTATTGCCGGTCGTAATAGGCTCGTCCGTGCATTGGATCCCCGCCAGCACCTGGACCGGCTTGTCGGCGTGGACAAGCGATCCCGATAAGTCTGCCGCGTCGGTGGCGGCGCCGAGCACCTCGGCCACGTCGCCGGCGTTCATCGAGAGGCTCATCGAGTTGCCGCCGACTGTCGCCGGGATCACGCCGTCCGCGCTCGCCTGGACATCGCCGCTCGCGGACAGTCCGATCGTCACGGTGGTTGCGTCTTGGGTGGCAGTCACCACGAAGTACCCCCCGATCTCGGCGTTCGTCGACCCGTGCTCGGCCGCGACGCGGTAGTTCCCGGTCATCGCGGTGCTCGGCAAGAGGAGTGACGCGTCGTTCGTGAAGGAGAAGCACCCGCTGGTGTAGCCGTAGTTCGGGCTTTGCACATCGGCGCAGGGTTGGGTGCCTGGGCAGCTGGACCAGTCCTTGCCGGGAGCACCACCCATGCCTTGATACTCCAACGCGTTGAACTGGTAGACCGTGACCGGGATCGATGCCGTGAGGTGATAGGCCGACGCGGGGGCGAAGACCGAGCCCATCATGAGCGGGCTATCTCCGCACGCGTCTGCGTCGGCGCCCTTGAGTGCGGGCACCCAGGGGAGATAGATCTTCGTGAGCTGGTTGGCTGCTACTGAAGTCGTCACGTTGACCCCGCCGGGGCCAGTGACGGCTATGGCGGCGGTCGTGCTCTGGGTATTTGCGACGACGACCGTGTAGTCAAAAATGGACCATACCGAGTTGGCCGTGACGGTCGGCCAGTAGTCGCAGCCGATATACGATTTCGAGGCCGCTGCCTCCGCGCACGTGGTTGGGTCGCTGGTGGTGGTGCTTGCTGCCTCGCTGCCGGAGGCCATCGAGTCGGAGCTCAGATGAAGGCTACCGGTGTCGTCGGCCGAAACGATGATTCCGACATCATCCTTGGTGCCGCCATCGTTGTTTCCACCAGGTCCGAAGGTCGACGGTTGCCCGCTGCCGCAGTGCACGAGGACGAGGCCGAACAGCGTGGGGATGAGTGCGAGCCGTTTCGGGTTCATGGGTGCCCAGCGTAGCGCCGACCGACGGGGTGGCCAGCTCGAATGGCAGTGGAAGCTCGGTTGAAAACTTGGCCCATCCCCCGTCGATCCGGCAATCCAGCCAAACGATTGGAGGTGCGGTGATGCGTCTTTTTACGTGCAGTCTAGCCTTTGCTCTCGTGTTTCCCTTGTGCGTGAGTTGCGCAGGAAAGAGGGAGACGACGCTCGGGGCAGTCGCCCCTGTCCGTGCGGCGCTACCCCCCGCGGCAGGTCCCGCGGCGGCCGAGGACGGATTCGACACGGGAGGCCTCCATATCTCGGAAGCCATCGTGCGTGCGTGCGGTCTGACGAAAGCGCCGGCTCCGCCGATGTTCGACTACGATTCGGCGAAGCTGGCGGAAGAGGATCGCGTGATCCTCGCTCTGGTGGCCAAGTGCTTCAGCGAGGGGCCTCTGCGTGACCATCGCGTTGCCCTCACCGGGCGCACCGATCCTCGAGGAGAGGAGGAGTACAATATGGCCTTGGGCGAATCCCGCGCGGACTCGGTACGTCGCTATCTCCACGATATGGGGGTGGCGCCCCAGCACGTGGACTCGACCTCGCGCGGCAAGTTGGACGCGAGCGGCAAGGACGAAGAGAGCTGGGCCAAAGACCGCCGCGTCGACATCGAGCTCGCCTCGCGCTGAGACCGGACGATTTCCGAAGCCACGGGCATAGACCCCTGCGCGCTCTCGCGCGTACACCTCGTATCCGCGCGAGAGCGCGTCCATGAGGTCGCCGATGCTTAGCTGTCGTTCGAAGGTGTCGCGCGTCTTTCCGCTAGGAGCCGCGCTCGGGCTCGTCACCGTGGGGTGCGCGACACAGCCGATTCTGAAGGTGGACGCGCTGCCCATGAGGCACGTCGTCGTTTATCGCAACGGCGTGGCCTACTTCGAACGCGCCGGTCACGTCGACGGGGGCGAAGTTCGCTTCAAGATGAAGCAGCACGAGGTCGGCGATTTCCTAGCGACCCTCGCGGTCATGGAGCAGGGGGGGAGCTCAGTTCGCGCCGCCTCATTTCCGCTCGACCTTGGCGACGACATCGCCGACGCGGCTCCAAAGAAGGAGAAGACCGAAGACGAGAAGAAGGGGCTTCGGACCGTCGTTCTCTCTCTGGACGGAAAGGCGCACGACCTACAGGTCGGTTACGTCGCCGAGTCGCCTGTCTGGAAGCCGTCGTATCGATTGGTCGTGCACCCTGAAGGGCAGGCCGACCTTCAGGC
>Ga0182024_10025426_pt1 | contig 10455 bp, 12 predicted proteins | sample P32metaG_FD_120480 | JGI IMG/M metagenome (GOLD analysis project Ga0182024, IMG submission 120480) | Permafrost microbial communities from Stordalen Mire, Sweden - P3-2 metaG (Illumina Assembly) | ecosystem: Environmental > Terrestrial > Soil > Wetlands > Permafrost | place: Sweden: Stordalen...
AAGTGAACGAAATCGTCGATACGCCGATGCACACCTTCAAGGCTGTGCGGGAGGGCAGGATGCCCAATCCGTCGACGGTGACGAACGGATTGCGATTTGCCCGGCTCTGGGATGCGATCAAGGCATCGGCGGCTGGCGACAGCAAATCGATTGCGATAGACGTCGGCGCAAATTAATTTGAGACCGGCGAAGGGAGTGCAATGCGCCGTAAGAGGGTGACCTCGATAGAGCTCGCCAGGCTTGCGGGAGTGTCGTCGGCGACCATCTCTCGGGCCTTCAGTGCTAATTCACGCATTAGCGCCGTTACGCGCGAGCGCGTCCTGTTGATTGCACGAGAGCACAACTATCATCCCAATGCGATGGCGCGATCTCTCAACAACCGTCAGTCTCGCCTTGTCGCTCTGGTGGTCAATACAATCGCCAATCCATGCGAGGCCGAGGACCTTAACACCCTGGTCCACCGGCTGCAGCAGCACGAGCGCATGCCCTTGCTGCTGTGCTGCGCCGATCACAACGACCGCAATCAGCTGATGCGCCTGGCTTCGGCCTATCAGGTCGAACATGTGGTGCTGTTCTCGGACATGGTGTCGATCGCCGAGGCCGTCGACATCTTCCACTCTGCCACGCCCATCATCGCCTCGTTCGAGCCGGTTAGCGATCCGTCGCTGGCCTGTGTGCGCATCGATGGCGCGGCCGCCTCCACCGAAATCGTGGATCGGCTGGTTACGGCCGGGCGACGGTCCTTCGCCTACATTTCGGGCCGCGCCTCGAGCTGGGTGGACAAGAAGCGCAGGGGCTGGTTTTCCGACGCGCTAGCGCCCCACGGTCTGGCATTCGAGGTCGGCGGCCAGGGCGACTACTCCTATGATTCGGGCTACAAGGAAGCGGTCATGCTGTTGCGGCGCCGGCGAGTCGATGCGGTGATCTGCGGCAATGACGTTATGGCGTTCGGTGTTCGTGACGCAGCCGAGCGGCTGCTGGGGCTCAATGTGCCGAAGGATCTCGCCATTGTAGGTCATGACGGGATTTCCATGGGCGCCTGGGAATCCCACAGCATCACCACGGTGGCGTTCGACCGCGTCGCCTATTTCGATGCGATCGTTGGCATCATCGAACGCGAAGACGAAGTCCGCGGGAGTAACGAAACGGTCATGCCCTGCTATGTGCGTTGGGGAAGTTCAACCTGATGACAGCGTTTGGCGATGATCAACCCCTCGAGCGCGGAGCCCAGCCGAGAATTGTTGGCTAGATCCGTAAAGTCTTTCAGCGCATAAAAGCGGCACACCTTAAGCAATGCGCAGTAGCAGGCGCGTATTCAAAATGAAAGCCTGCTCGATCAGTACCGATTCTTTCAAACAAATGATCGGAATGCACTTCATCCGCACATTTCTGGTCGGGGCCGCAGGCTGGTTGGTCCTTCGGACTTTCCACCCTCTCTTTCGGTTTTCTCGTAGATCCCCGCAAATCATTCTGTCGTACTCTTTGACGGGTATTCTATTTAAACAACGGTGACTCATGGGACAAGTAAACGTAGATAAGCTCATTCGTGACTTTCACGATAGCCCTGACCTGCCGGTTTTCGTCGTACCACTTTCCGAACCGTTATCGGACCGCAGGTATTTCGGTGCACCATGGACGCTGACCAGCTTGCTCAGCACCTCGATCACGCGGTTTGAACGAATGCTGCCGGGCGACATCGATCGCAAGGCACTCGCGTGTATATTCGTCGATGAGCGTCAAGCACTTCAATTGCTGACCGTTGGCGCAGGCGTCGAACACAAAGTCGTAGGCCCAGACTTGATTGGCACCGGAGGCCGGCAATGGCCGCGGCCGTCCGTATGCAACACGCCGCCGCGGCCGGTTTTCAGGCACCTGGAGGCCAGCGTGCCGTCAAATCCGGTGAACCCGATCGGCGCTCATGACCTGGCCTTGTCGCTCCAGGAACCCCTGGATCCGTCGGTAACCGTACCGCGGGTACTGAGCTGCGAGCTCGTGCATCGCCTTAATCACCGGTGCATCCTTGAGGGCTGCAGGATTTCCCAGTTGGGGACCGCCTGATTTCCTAAGTTGGGTAGGCCAATCGGAAAGATTCGTGCAAATATTGCTCATTGCAGTCCGCCTTCAGGCCGTGCGCGTCGGAAGTTCTTCACGCCTCACTGGTACGCCCGCTGGCTCCCGGGGTTTCGGGAGCAACGGAGCAGAAAACCGGGTTAAACGGTGGGCATTGAGGGAGTATCCGAGAACGCCGAGCGGTGCTCACGCTACTTTTCGGTTCTTTGCGGCGAGAGGCGAGCTGCCTGATTCTCGAATCCGCTGGTACATCGCATCGGGTGCCAAATCAATGCCACCTGGCCATGTCAACGCGCCGTGCTCCAAGTAGACCTTTGCGAATACAGTCGCATCGCATAGCGGATCAAACCCATCCCCCAGCGGTCCCTGGGACAGGCGCGGCGAAAGATCAGCCACGCCGCTCGTGCCGTCGGCAAAGGACACCTCTATCTTGTAGTTCGACAAGACCTTGAAACGCACAATGGACCACACTGCCATGACAATTACTCCAAGGGTTCTATGGGAATAGCTGGGGCCGGTACTTGGCATCGATCCCAGTTTTTCATCAGCTCATCTTTGTGCAACGACGCCCACTCGACCACCAGCGCATGAGCGCGGCGCGGCAGTGATCCGTGAATGGTATCCAGCGTGGCGATATTGTACTGCGCCTCGTGCTCGCCGTAGAGGGCATGAAAATGCGGTGGGGGATGATCATCCCAATACATACGAATGAGGGTCCGAAGAATTCGCTGATGGTGGGCATACCGCTGACTTTGGCCTAATAACCGCAACATCCCGGTTAGGCAGCATCCGTGCCGATCGATGCTGGTTGCTTCCTCGTGCCTTTATCCGGTGGCACTCGTATCCAGACCTTGTGCACTGCTAAGCTGCAGTTGCGCGAACAATTCACTCTTCAGGAACTTGAGGACGGTTCACGGTGGCCATACAATATGCTCGAAGCTGATATGGCGACATCCTTTCATAAACTTCTTTCGCAGGAGTTGGTTGCTAGTAAGGTTTCACCTCTCCCGTGACTCTTCGCCGCCCTCGCCGTCCCTCCCCATTAGCTAGGGAACATCGCTCGTCGAAAGGACTCCGCCTTCCTGCGCCGCGATAGCCAGATCAACAACGTCGCCAGCACCAGGCTTGCAACCAAACTTACGGACGCATCGGCGGCATAAGATCCAGCGACTCCCTGCCGGGAATATCCCCAGCCATCTACGATCAACATGTACGTGTTCGCGACGTTGAATGCCGAAACCATGAGGCAGTAGGTCGTCGCGGCGAGCGGATTGCTGCGCCCAATCGTTTCAAACGCGATCGCAGTTGACGTGACTATCGCGACGGACTGGAGCACGTTCTCGCCGACTAGAGCCACCGCAAAGGTTGCGGGAGTGTGAGGTAGCAGGATCAACGTTAGAGTGAACATAGACCCGACTATTCCGATCGCAAGGTACAGGTATCGCAGAGGCAAGAGACGATCGATCAATGGAAAGATCAAACATCCCACAATCCCGCCAATCAGCACGCCCGCTCCACCCACCAACCCAACGAAGTGGGTCGATGCGTCAAAATCATTACCCAATCCGCCGAGAATATTCACTAAAGAAAACGTAGCCGCCGGCGCGATGAACAGCATTATGGCGATCAACACCTCGCGCCGCTTGAGGATGTTTAATACTTCGCCAAAAAACTGCGGAAAACTTTCACGTGCCAGTCGCCGATCTGCCCCTGGCGCCTGCATCCAGGGAAACACCGCGGTCGGAAGCAGCACCGCCGCGCCCAGCAAGAGCGCGGCCAATGTCGGCGACAGGCGTTGCACTACTTCACCCGTGACCATCGCCATGGCGCCGCCGCCACTAATATTCGCTATGGTTACCCAAACACTGAGCGTATGTTTTTCTTCGGTCGTCGTGATACTGGAGAGCCATCCGCCGAGGGCGCTCTGATAAAGATTTGCAAAGAAAAAGCCAGCGACCAGCAATCCTTCTACCAAAGCGAGATGCTCGAGATTGAGAAGCGCCAGCGACAGAAGAGCAGCGGCTACAGCCGCGGTCACTACAGAGTACCAGCGCCGGCTGAATCGGACGTCCAGCACTGGGCTGACCAGAAACGTCCAGAAACCGGGCGAGATCATCACCGCCGTCATCGCAGCTATCGTCGCCTCAGGTACATGGCGGGCGCTAAGCAACTGCGGCACTGATATCACCAGGATGCCGCCATACATGCCAAACAGCGCATTCGTTAAACCCATCATCCAGACAGGAGCCGCCGACGGGCGAGGAATTATCAAACTGTCCTCATATGGGCTTCAGTTGTTGACGTGAGCATTTGCAGCACAAATCCTGGTCGATTCGAGGAGAATAGTCAAAACACCAGAGCCATGTCGTCGGCAGATTGAGTAAGACCGTCCCGATACTTTGCGCATTCGTTTTCGATTGCGTCAGCCACCCTCACCTGAGAATTGTCCCGGGCTTTGCGGGGAGACGACCTCGGCACTGCGCGGCGACAGGATGACCGGCGCACCGGCCAACCGTCTTCCCCTGGCTCATGGTGTCTCCCAATGGCCCGAAACGGCGGAACGGTAGAGTGCATCGATCACCCGCATGTTGGCGATGGCATCCTCGATCGGGAATTCCTGCGTAGTCTCGTTGCGAAACACGGCCGCTGCGAGGTCGCATTGCACGGCAAATTGATCGACCGGCGCGAAATCTTCGAACACCGCCGAACTGCCGTCTAGGCTTTTGCCGGAATCGATCACGAGGCGGCAGCCGTGCTCCTTCTGCGGCGTGAAAGGAACCGAGACCTCGATTCGCCCTTCCGACCCGAGAATCACCACCCGCTGGTAGGGTGCCAGTTGCAGCGCGCTGCTGAACGCAAGTTGGCCGCCATTGGGAAAGGCCAACAGCCCGCTGGTCACCCGATCGACGCCTAGCTCGGGATCGCAATCGACTAAGGCGATGGCGCGGTCCGGTTCGGTGCCGAATAGATAGCGGGCGGTGACGATGGGATAGCAGCCGACGTCGTACAGCGCGCCGCCGCCGATATCGGCACGATTGCGCACATTGTTGGGGTCGAGCACCGAGAACACGAACGCCGATTGGATCGCCCGCACCGCACCGATGCGGCCGGCTTGGACCAGGGCGCGGACGCGATGCCATTGTGGGTGGAAACGCACCATGAAGGCCTCGATCACCCGCATGCCGCTGCGGTCGCGCGCGGCGACGATGGCTGTTGCCTCGGCGGCATTCAGCCCGATCGGCTTTTCGCACAGCACATGTTTGCCGGCCTCGAGGGCCTTGACCGTCCACTCGACATGCAGATGGTTGGGCAGCGGGTTGTAGATCGCTTCGATCCCGGGATCGTCCAATAGTGCCTGGTAATTGTCGTAGCTGCGGGCGATGCCGAAGCTTGCGGCGATGCGGGCCGCCCGGTCGGCGTCGCGCGAGGCGATCGCCGCGACGACACCGCGTTGGCCGGCGATGATCGCCGGGATGACGCGCTTGACGCCGATATTAGCAGTACTGAGGATACCCCACTTGACTTTGCTCATGTTTGAACTCTCTCCATTAGCGGGCGATGACTCGCTGTTGTGTGCCGCAAAGTCGAGCGATTTCTAGTTGCTGTCTCGGCTCTGCTCCTTCGCCGCCCACGCCATGCCACCGCGCTGCGCCGACACTTTCTCCCCATACCGACACCAGCCGCGGGTAAGCCATGACTTAGACACCGGACACGATCCGCACATCTCGTACAGCACCACCCTTCAACGCCGCGAGGGCTGCCTGATAACCCGGGCTGTCATGCACAGCGATCGCATGCTCCATCGAATCAAATTCGATCACTACAGTACGTTCCGACTGCCCAGCCTCATAAGCTTTTGCGGGCGTGCCACGCGCTAAAAACCGCCCTCCGCCCGCCTCGACGGACGGACCCGCGAGCTTTGCGTAGGCAGCAAGTTTAGCGGGATCTGAAATCTCACGATAACAAGTGATCCAATACGCCTTGGCCATAAAAGCTGCCTCCTCGCATGGTGCGTGAGAAACCTAGATCTTATCAAGAGATCAAGGCTCGCGTGATCTCGAACCAATGTCGCCGCAAATCTGCATCAACCGCCCAATTATTCCGCACCCCATCGGCGCCGTCTTCCCCCACAAAGAAGGAATCGGATTCAGCATCGAACTGAAGGCGTTTCCTGTAGACGGCCGCTTAGTCGTCCTGCCGCCCGACCCCGACGATCGATCCAATAAGTAAATCCATCAGCCAGCAACTTTCGGGGGCTCTCGCGGGCCCCTTTTTTTTATCGCCGCGAAATGTTCTCCTTTTAAAATTACCAATTGCTGTCAAAGCACTTAAGAGAACCGGTCACGTTTTGCGACCGGTTGTTATGAACATCGTGGTGCGATGTGTACCGCGGTTAGTACAAAGAGCGAGATACTCCACCTAACAACGCCTATTCAGCAGCCATTTCCCATCGGGTCGCACGGTGCTAACCTCGCACCACCGCCGAGGGACTCCGATGTTCAAGACCAAACGCAAAACTGCGCCGCCGGTTGAACAGATCACCCGAATCATCACGATCCTCCGGGCCCATCGCGTGCTGCTCGACGCGGAGCTCGCTGCCCTCTACGGCGTGACGACCAAGGCGCTGAACCAAGCCGTCAAGCGCAACGCAGCACGCTTTCCCGAGGATTTTATCTTTCGCGCCTCGGCTGAAGAGACTGAGTCCCTGAACCGGTCACAATCTGGGGATGGATAAAGCTTAACTGTTGATCTGATGACCGTTACAGGTCACCTTTGGTCGCAGGCGTATGAGCGCTGTAGCCCAGAGCAAGACGACCCGGCCTTGAAAGTGTGCCCGTGTCTCCCAAGATGGTTAACTGGCCGTGCCTAGCCCTATAGAGGACGAATAGAGAATGGAAACGATTGGCGGCGATTTACGCCAGATGCAGCGAATCCCGCTGGCCGCACTTCACATTCAGGCGTTGCGAGCGGCAGGCAAGATCGTTACGTATCCTGCGGGTGCGTTTCTCGCACGTCCCGGCGAACCGGTGGATCGCTTTGTTTATGTTGAGGAAGGCGAAATCGAGGTGGTCAATCCCTATACTGACCAACGCCATTTGCCCTCCACGCTCGGTCCGACACAGTTCATGGGTGAGATCTCCTTTCTAAACGGCGGCGCATGGTCGATGCCAATGCGCGCGGTTCGAGAAACTCGGGTGGTCGAGGTGCCGCGTGAAGCGATGCTGACGCTGATGTCTCAAATCCCAGAGATGTCCGACATCATTATCACGGTGTTTTCTGCGCGCCGCCGCCGCCAGCTCGACGATCGCGACGGGAGCTTACGGCTGATCGGCGAAGATGAGGATCGCAACGTTCGCCGCATCGCGGAGTTTGCGAGCCGGAACCGCATACCCTACAGTTCGCTGCCCCTGCAAAGCCCTGAAGCAGAGGCGACGGCCCACAGCTGCTCAATCCCTGCGGGAGAGCCCGCAGTGATTTTCGGGCGCAACGTCGTCGTGACCGATCCCACGCCCGACAAGGTCGCGCGCCTGCTCGGCCTCCATCTCGATTTCCGCAACGATGAGACGTTCGACGCGCTGATCGTGGGTGGCGGGCCCGCGGGAGTCGCTGCGGGGGTCTATGCGGGGGCCGAAGGTCTCTCCGCGCTGGTCGTGGAAGACGTTGCTATCGGCGGTCAGGCTGGGACCTCGAGCCGTATCGAGAATTATATGGGCTTCCCGACGGGCATTTCCGGTGCCGACCTAGTCTGGCGCGGCGAGGTACAGGCGATGAAGTTCGGTACCCGCTTCGCGATGCCGCGGCGGGTGGTGCTCCTGCAGAGGCTTGAGGACCAGAGCTTCTGCGCGACCTTCGATAACGGCCAGCGCGTCCGTGCCAAGGCAGTTGTGGTCGCGACCGGGGTGCAGTACCGCCGGCTGCCGCTCGAGCGGCTGGCCGACTTCGAAGGCAACGGCATTTATTATGCCGCGACCGAGATCGAGGCGCGCTACTGCAAGGGAACAGAAGTGGTCATCATTGGCGGCGGCAATTCGGCGGGGCAGGCCGCGATGTTTCTCAGCCGCTCGGCGCGCTGCGTCCGCGTATTGGTCCGCGGGTCGTCGCTTGCCGCTTCGATGTCGAGCTATCTGTCCAGCCGGCTCGAAGCCGATGCCGGAATCATGATCGAATACGGCGCTGAGGTGAGCGCGTTGCATGGCGCTGACCATCTCGAGGCGTTGACCATTCGTGACGTGAAGACCGGCTCAACCCGCGTCGTCGATACGCGCGCGCTCTTCATCATGGTGGGCGCCGCGCCGAACACCGAGTGGCTCTCTGGCCTAGTGAAACTTGACGATAAAGGGTTCGTCATCACCGGTTCCGGCACCCTATCGGCGGCCTCGCCCTTCGCCACGTCGCTGCCCGGCATTTTCGCGGTGGGTGATGTCCGTGCAGGCTCGGTCAAACGCGTCGCCTCCTCGGTCGGCGAGGGATCGGTCGTGATCTCCAAAGTCTGGGAGTTTGTCAACCGTTAACTGCAGGCGCGCAGGCTTTGGGCGGACGCCTCGCCCACCTCAACGTCTTCACGGTCGAAGAATTCGAAAGCAACGGTAACCGCTGGACCAAGATCGGCGCTGCCTTCCCGCACAAAGATGGAATCGGATTCAGTATCGAGCTAAAGGCGTTCCCGATCCACGGCCGCTTGGTCGTCCTCCCGCCCGATAACGACGACAACCGCAACAACAAATAGGCCACAGCGCCAACTTCTTCGGGGCCCCCACAGGCCTCATTTTTTTGTTTTCGCCCCGTCTGCCTTGCAAACACACACCTAGATCGAAGACGGTCCACTGGATTCCTCGACCTCGGGGCTTGGCCGTCGTCGCAGATCATAAATATTACGTAATGCGTGTCAGCGGAATCAAAGATTAGCCGTTCCCATCACTAACGGCCATAACACCCGTGGGATGGGATCCGGAGACTGCTACCATGAATAGACTCCCTTTCCGAATGAGCCATCTGCTGATGATGCGCAGCCCTGCACGATGTGGCTACACCAGGACGGCGCCTAATCGGTTATTTGCCGTAGATATGGCGCCCCTCGCTGACTCGTCGCTCCACCGGCTGCAGTCCAAAACCTTGACTAGCCATCGAACGTCTCCGCCCGACGACACGCTGATGACCATGTATTCATTTCCCGCTGTTCTCGTTTTCTTTGGCGACACTCAAACTCGTTTCATTTTTTGGACAATCCGATGAAACGATCGACACACTCTCCAACATTGCGGGGACAATCGAGCAATGATGCCTTCTGCGCCGCCGTTGTCGACTTCGTTCAAAGACATGGTGCCGTGAGCGGCATTGTGAAACGCATGGAACAGTTGGGTCTTGGTGCGGTCGCGCGTTCTTGGCTCAGCAGCGAAGTGTATTCCCCGATCTTTAGCGAACAGCTACATGCGCTCTTCGGCACCAGCGCCCTGCGCGCATTCGCCGCCAGGTTAGGCTTGTAACCACACGATCTCGTACGCCGACTCTCGCAAACGCTACCCCAAATATTGAACCGCCTCGCATCTTCACATCATCAGTGGGCGACTCCCTCGCCCGGAGGCGCGACGTCCGGCGCCAGGACCAGCTCTGCGTCGTCGACGACGTAGCGGACATATTTGTAATCGCGAATGAAGCTGATCTGGCCGTGGATCCACTCCAGCCACATCAGATAACTGGGCTTCACTGCCTGAGGATCCTCGTAGACCGCGATCACCTCGCGGCCGTCGAGCCATGCGGGGGCGAGGCGCACCGGGGCGCTGCGCGAATAGATGCCAAAGAACATGCCCACGTCGGCGGCGCCGGTGCGCACTGGGTGGGTCGACTGGATCAGCCGCACGTCGTCGGCCAGCATCGCGCGCAGCCCGTCGAAGTCGCGCTGGTTGAATAGAGCGACATAGCGAGCCACGGCGGGCGACGGTGGACGCGGCGCAGATCGGGCCGGCGTCTGAGCGTTGATGGCCTCGAGGCGGCCCCGCCCGCGCGCGAGGTGGGCCTTCACCGCATTCACGGTGAGGTCGAGCAAAACGGCGATTTCCTCCAGGGACTGATCGAGCACGTCCTTGAGGATCACCACGCTTCGCTGCACAATCGAAAGCTCCACGAACCGCGATACCGCGGTTTCGACCACCTCACGCCGCATAAGTATCTCCTCTGGATCTGGACTGTCTGGATCGACGACCTCGCGGGCCGCTTCGATGGGTGCGGCCGCGCGGACCTCGCGGCTGCGTAGCAGGTCGAGCGCGCGGTTGTGCGCGATCTTGAATAGCCAGGCGCGCAGCGGCGTGGCCTCCGGCAACTCATCCAACGCCACCAAGGCGCGGGCGAAAGTGTCCTGCACCACATCCTCGCCCTCGATCACCGAAC
>Ga0182024_10025427_pt1 | contig 10455 bp, 7 predicted proteins | sample P32metaG_FD_120480 | JGI IMG/M metagenome (GOLD analysis project Ga0182024, IMG submission 120480) | Permafrost microbial communities from Stordalen Mire, Sweden - P3-2 metaG (Illumina Assembly) | ecosystem: Environmental > Terrestrial > Soil > Wetlands > Permafrost | place: Sweden: Stordalen...
ACGCCGGCCTCCACCTCGCGGCGGTGCGCGCCCTGCGCCGGGCCGTCTCCCTGCAACCCGGCAACTACCAGTACCACTGCAACCTCGGCGAGCTCCTGCGCCGGTTGGGCCAGTTCGAAGAGGCGCAGTCGGAGCTCACGGCGGGGTTGAAGCTGCGGCCCAATCACCCCGACACGCTCTGCGCCCTGGGATTCACCATGGGTCGCCGCGGCCTGTTCGCCGAGGCGCTGGATTGTGCCAGCCGGGCGATCGAGCTCGCCCCTGGCACGGCAGGCCCGCAATTCCTCAAGGGCCTGCTCCTGTCCTGGCAAGACCGTCGCGATGAGGCCCGCGCCAGCTTCGAAGCCGTCCTGTTGATCGACCCGCGCTTCACCCCGGCCCAGCAGGCGCTGAACGAACTGCAAGGGCTGGAGAAAACCAAATGACCGTGCGCGATCAGGCACCAGCCAAACGCGTTTAACGGCTGGACGGCGGCTCGACTGAGCGCGCCGAAGTCTGGGCCGCATCACTGTTGCCTGTGCGCGTACTCGCGCACATCCGTTTAGGCGGGGCCGAAAAAGGAATGAAGGTCAATGACCGGACCGTTCCCGCTCGTTTCTGAGGTACTCGAGAAAGATCGAAATCACTCTCGACTGCTGGCTCCTCACCGCCCAATACAGTGGCGAACGTCCCTCGTTATCGACCATTGAGCCGTCAGCGCCGCGGTCGAGCAACGCCTGGACCGCCGTGCTGCTGCCCGATGCTGCGGCAAGATGAAGCGGCGTCTCCCCTGCCGAGTTCCGCGAGTTCACGTCGGCGCCAGCTTCGACCAGTTGAGCCACCCTGTCGGCACTTCCGATGGCCGCGGCATCGTGCAGCGGCGTGTTGCCCGCCAGAGCCGCCGCGGGAATGGCTGGGACGCCCGCCGAAGACCCGTCGATTTTCATCGTCGGGCCCGAGTTTTCGTTGCTCCAGGCCGCCAGCCACAGGACTGCTACGACAAGGGGCGACAAGATGGGTATCAGCAGTCTCCGAAGGAACATCAAGTCATGCATTGTTGTAGCCCTTTCAAAACGCGCTTCGGCCGGAAGCGCAAAATCCGCAACGTGGCGGATCGCCGCTTCCCTATTGGTTCCAGTTTCCTGTCGGAAGCTGCCGTAAAAACTACGAATTCCCGAAAAAAATGCGGCCTCGGGGGAACCAGCTCGGCGGCGCGCCCGGATTTTGGGAAGGCTCCAGGTAGCGTAGGCGTCCCTCCGCCCCTGCCGGGGCGGTCAGAGGGGCTCATGCTGGGCTGATGAAAACGACGCTGCATTGTTCATCCCGATTCTGTTGCGCTCCCGTCCCCTCTCCCGGTACTCCGGGAGAGGGTTAAGGTGAGGGTCTTTTTGCTCCAGGGGAAAGAGAAGACCCTCACCCCTGCCCTCTCCCGGAGTACCGGGAGAGGGAGAAGATGCGCTGTCCAGGGCAACAAAGCGGTGGGCGCCAGCGCCTTCGGAACCACCGCCGTTTCCCAGCATTTTCATCAGCCCGTGGTAAGAGAATCGCCGATTCCCGCCGCCCCGGCAGGGGCGGAGGAAGCCTTCAAGCTTGCGGGGCCCGCCCTGAGGAGAAAGAGAGGAATCAGGAACTCCCCAGAACACAAAACGGCGCGATCCCATTTTGAGTAACGCCGCAGGTTGACGATTGACCGCCCCCCCCGGCGGCCTTCGTTCCCCTTGGCAACCGTCAGTCGCCCCGTCACAATCCACGCCATGACTCCCGGAACAATGTGCCGTCAATTGGTCGCGTCTGCTCTTCTCCTGGCCGGCGCTTCGATCGCCCGCGCGCAGGCTACCCAGCCGGTTGATCTCCGGTCGCTGGAACAGCGGCTTTCGTTCCAGACGTCCGGGCCGTGGTCCGACCGCGTCCAGTTGAATGCCGATGTGGCGATGTGCTACGGCATCGATCAAACCCTGCCCGAGCGGATGAAGAGCTGGCGCGATCACGGGTATGCCGTGCAACTAATGACTGGCGTCGCCTGGGGCAACTACCAGGACTACCTCTACGGCCGATGGGACGGCAAGAACCACGAGGACGAAGCGCAGACTGAAAAGAGCGGGGCAAAAGTGGGGCATGGCGGAGATGTCTATTACATGTCGCCCGGCCCGGCATATGGCGAATACCTTGCCGCCGGCGTGCGCCGGGCGCTCGATGCCGGGGCGGAGGCGGTCTACCTGGAGGAGCCCGAGTTCTGGGTCCGCAGCGGTTGGAGCGAAGGCTTCAAACGGGAGTGGAAGGATTATTACCACGAGGACTGGCAGCCGCCCGATGCGTCGCCGGAGGCGCAATACCGCGCGTCGAAGCTCAAGTATTTCCTCTACCGCCGGGCCCTGGCCCAGGTGTTCGATTCGGTGAAGCAATGGGGACAGCAGCACGGCAAGTCCATCCCGTGCTATGTGCCGACCCATTCGCTGATCAACTACGCACACTGGCAAATCGTCAGCCCCGAATCCTCGCTGCTCCAGGTGGGATGTGACGGCTACATCGCCCAGGTGTGGACCGGCACCAGCCGGACCCCCAACGTCTACAACAACGTGAAGAAGGAGCGGACGTTCGAAACGGCGTTCCTGGAATACGGCGCGATGCAGAACCTGGTCCGGGCCAGCGGCCGGCGGGTCTGGTATCTCAACGATCCCATCGAGGACAACCCAAACCACACCTGGGCCGATTACCGCGCCAACTGGCAGAACACGCTGACCGCGTCGCTGCTGCAGCCCGAGGTCTGGCGCTACGAGATCATGCCCTGGCCGCAGCGGATCTTCACCCGTAATTACCCCGCGACGGCGCCGGTCAGGAGGCGGACCCCGCGCGTCCCCATTCCGCCGGAATACGAAACGGAGCTGCAGTCGGTCATCACCGCGCTGGGCGACATGAAGCAGCCGCCTGAATCCGTCAAGTGGGAGCACTGCGGCACACAGGGCGTCGGCGTGCTGATATCAGACACCATGATGTTCCAACGCGGCGGCGCCGATGCATCGGATGCCGATCTCGGCTCGTTCTACGGTCTGGCCATGCCGCTGGTGAAGCAGGGCCTGCCCATCGAGCCGGTGCAGATTGAGACCGCCACGCAACCAGGGTTCCTCGATCGCTACAAGATCTTGCTGCTGACTTACGAAGGCCAGAAACCACCGGGTCCGGAGTTCCATCAGGCACTGGCCGCCTGGGTGCGGGCCGGCGGCGCGCTCATCTTCGTCGATGACGACACCGACCCCTATAACGCGGTGCGCGAGTGGTGGAACAAGCCGCCGATGAATTACCCGACCCCACGACTGCATCTGTTCGAGCAACTGGGACTGGGCCCCGACACGAAATTCCCGGCCAGCGCCGGCAAGGGCTTCGTGTTCTACGACAACGCCTCGCCGGCCCGATTGACACATCAGGTTGACGGCGGCGGTCACGTCACATCGCTGGTCCGCACGGCCGCCGGCAAGATCGGCTTGAAATGGTCCGCCAGCAATTCGCTGGTCCTGCGCCGTGGCCCGTACATAGTCGCGGCAGGCCTGGATGAATCGTCCGCCGATGGTGGCCCGGCCTGCACCATCCATGGAACGCTGGTGCCGCTGTTTGACGAGGCCCTCCCGGTGTTGCACTCCTGCGAGATTAAACAGGGCAGCCGGCAGCTCCTTCTGGATTTGGCCATGCTGCCGAAGGACAAGATCGGCGTCGTCGCCGCCGCCTGCCGGGTGCGCGGCGAAACGGTAACGGCGGAATCGATCAGGTTCCGAGCCGACGGACTGGCGGGAAGCAGGGCGGTAGTGCGTGTCGCGATGCCGCTCCCGCCCAAGGCGGTGACGGTCGGCGGCGTCGCCTTGAACGCCGACGCCTACGACTACGCCGACGGCACGCTCCGGGTCCGCTTCACGAATTCCGCGGAGGGGGTGGATGTGGTCGTTATGCGATGAGACGCACGACGTGGTGCGAGTACTGGGCGCCAGGCTCCGCGTGGTAGAGGAACGCTTTGGCGAGCTTCTCCAAGGCCATCTGAAGGAGCTGCAAGCGGTGGTGCTCGCCCAGCGCCGGTTCGGCGGCCTCACCAGAAGCAACGTACGCGTCATAATCGGCCCGCGCCTGTTCCGCGTAGGCGCGGGCCTTAGTTGCCATCGTCAACCTTCTGCGCGAGGTTCAGATCGCCCCAAGTCCGGTTGAGCTTCAGGTTTCCCTGGCGAAGTTCCTCCCATTCCGCGGGAGTGACCTGGACAATTTCCGAGCGAAAAGGGAAGTCTTTTGCCGGCCCCATTGGGAAGACTGGCACGACGCGCTCCATGCCTCCGCGCGGCGCGGGCCGCTCGACGCCGCCCTGCGGGAAAGCTTCACTGACCTCGATCAGCCGAACGACCCGTTGCTGGGGATCGGGCAGATGAAAGATTTCCACCTGATCAGGCCCTGAGGCATGCGCGGCCGCCAAGACACGTACCGCGCGTTCGTAGGTGTTTGGCACGGTATCGAGAGCCGCCGACGTCGCGTTCATCGCTTGATCGCTCATATACCGTATTATAGCCTAATCGTGTCCCGCGATCACAAAGATCCGGCGGGGCGAGCGGAAGATCGGCTGGAAGTATGCCAGGGCCCTGGCACGGAAGTTTGGAGTCAACGTCGGTCTTTTCATTGCGTGAGAGTCGCAAAGGTGACGGGAAGCTGAAAAGGTCTTCTCAGAACTTTGAAACGATGGATGTCACATGGATGTCACATGGATGTCACCCCAGCTTCCCGCTTCACGAATTCCGCGGAGGGAGTGGATGTGGTCGTTATGCGATGACGTGCCGGGCGAGACGTGGACCTGCCGTTATCGTGCATGCCGATCAGGCGAATGGCCCTCATTTCGCGCTCCCTGCTTGTGTCGCTGAGTCGGCCCGCGGTGGCGCAGCCGAAAGAGATTTACCTGGCCGACGACGACCACACTGATTTCGTGTGGAGGGCCGACGAGGCGCCGTACCGCCATCCGTTCATCGGGATGTCAGGAGCAACCCCTGCAAATCAAGCACGCACCTAGCAGGACCACCACGGGTAGAACAACCATGGTAAGTATGTGGGCCGCGACGGTGCCGAGAGTGTCACGGAGCCATCGTCGCGGTCCTCGGCCCACGGATGGATGGGCGTAATGAAGCTTCCCGACGCCCGATCGCGGCACGCCTTGCCTATCGTTGTGATCCGGCAAGTTGGCCATTTTCCACTCGCTTTCTTGCCATTTCACGACGCATCGCCCATGACCAGCCGGAGCCCCCGGGTAATCATGTCAGCCCGCTCCAGGGCGTGCTTTTTCGCGTATGCGTCCACGCGGTTCAGGAACGTCGTTTCCATGCTCACTACGATACGGTTCATCCGGGCGCGGCGGACCGCCGTCCGTTTCATCCGCGTCTCGGTTCGTTTGAGTCGGGCACGCTCCGCGGCGTTGGGGGGACGCGATTCGGCACGCCACTGTTCCGGCGACATGCTGTCGATCTCCCGGTAAATGCGTTCCTTCTCGGCGTCCGGCAGCGCGTCAAACTGCTCGCCGGTCATCTCCACGATCGCCGGGCGTTTCGCGCGTCGTGTGGGCGGCTTAGCTTGCTTTGGCATTATATCACGCTGGATAATATGGGAAAACGCAGTTGGCGGCGCATCAATAAGTGTCGCAGTTGCAGGTACTCATCACGCCGAGACCGGAGTTTACGACGGTCCGGATTTGTGCCGACGGTGTCTCCTTCGCGTCGATCTGGACCGTCGTAAACTCCGGTCTCGGCGTAGAGGTTATCCGCGACAGATAATGGTGCGCGGGCCCCAAGGCCATCAAGTTACGGTGAGTGTTGAGCTTGCCGTCGCGGTGATGGCGCTCGGCAGCCTCAGCCCGCTGAGGGACACCGACAGTGTGTAGGTCCCCGGCGTCAGGCCCGCCGGGATACGGAACTTGACGCGGTAGACTTTGCTGCCGCTCTTTTGCTTCACGCCGCGCAGAGCGACGGTGGTAATGGGAGCGGTCTGGCCTTCCAGGGTGCCGCTGATGGTCAGGAACGCGGTGCCTGACAACGGCTCATTGCCCGTGTTGACCAATGCCAGGGCTATCGTCACGCTCTTATTGAGGACAACTGAGCTGACGAGCGGCTCAAAGCTGGAAATGCTGCCGGCAAAGACCGCGGGCCCGATGGTAGTCGCCGACGCCGAGCTGACCTGGGTCACCGTGTTGTCGGATGCCGTCGCCGAAGCGATCACATAGTAGCTGCCGGCGGCGGGGACGATGGGGTAGGCGGGGAGGTTCAAGGTGATGGTTTGACGCGCCCCGGGTTTGAGACTGAGCCGCTTGGCAGCCTGCACGCTCAAGGGGGTGGCTTCGGTCACCGACTTGAACGTGTTCACGTAGAACTGCAACGATGCCAGCGACACGACACCCGAAGAGAGGTTGGATACCGTGACGCGGATCTTCTGATTGGCGCGCGTTCCCTCGATGACGCTGGCGGGCAGGGTCGTGGCGAGCGAAAGCCCCAGCGTCCCCTGCGTCAGAGGCGCGGCCACCACCAATGTCCGGACGGTGCTTTGGCCCGGGACGTTGCTGCCGGCAACCAGATGCCCGTTGGAGAGGCTGCCGTAGCCGAAATACTGGCCGCCGGGGCCTTCGGCATCGGGGCGGACGACCTGGGAGTTGGTCATGACGGCCTGGGTCGTGCTTAGGGGCGAGGGGTCGAAGGTATCTTGGCCGTTGGTGCCGAAGGTGCTGTCGAGGGTCCCGCTGCCCGTGAACTCTGCAACTGCGGTTTGCACGTAGTCGTTGGCGTCTGTGCTCGTGCCAACGGCCAGCACCTCGTCGCCGTCAGGTTGTTTGCTGTTGGGCTCGAGAAGGAGGACATCGGCATCGGCCGTGTTGCCGAAATCCGCGGAGGCCAGGCCGCTGGCTCCCCACGAGGTGTCGGGTGCCCCGTCGGGGTTGAGACGGACGATGCCGAAGTCAAGGCGGGTGGTGCCGCCGACGGTGGTCTGGACGCTGTTGGCGACAAGGATCTTGCCGCTGGCGTCGATGGCCAGGCCTTCGGTGCGGTCGAGCTGGCCGGATTGCGAGAGGGTCCCCAACTCCGGCTGACCGGAGGCAAACAAGGCGCTGGCATCGACCAGTCCGTTGGTCCCGAAGGACGGGTCCAGGGCGCCGGCCGGGGTGACGCGGGCCACCACGACGTTGGTGGCGCCGGCGCCGGCGCCGACGATGTTGCCGTTGGCGTCCACCTCGACGGTCGACAGGGCGTCCAGGGAGCCGTCGGTGAATTCGAGCGGCGCACCGTGGTTGAAGGCGGGTTCCTGCCCGCCGTTGGGCAGCAGTTCATCAACCAGGAACTGGCTGTCGCCGGTGCCGCCGGCGACGATGTCGCCGTTGGCGGGGTTGACGACAACGCTGTAGGCGGTGGCATCGGTCGGGGCCGTGGCAGGAAAAGTCGCGGCGCTGGTGACGACCTCCAGTCCATTGGTTCCGAAGGCGGCAGGCGTCCCGGCGGCGGTATATTCACCCACCAGCAGGCTGCCGCTGCTGGTCCCGCCGAAGATGATGTCGTAAGAGCTCGCCGCAGGGCTCGCCGTAGAGCTCGCCGTGGGCTCGACCGCGACGCTGAACAACTGCACGCCGGGGAAGACAATCTGCCCGTCGGTGCCGAAGGAGGTGTCCGGCCCGCTGGCAGTGAGTCGTTCCAGCACGCCCTGCGTGCCGGTCCCGGCGGCGTTCTCTTCGTTTCCAACCACCAGGATGGCGCCGCTGGAGGTGACCGCCGACGCCTGGGCGCTGAACCGGAGGTTGAACAGGGATGAGGTGGTACCGGCGAGCACCGGCACAGGCAGGTTGGCCAGGAAGGCCGTCGTCGCGCCTGTGGTGTTCGTCTCACCGAGGCTGTCGGAAACGCCGGCGCTGCCGGTGTTCAGGTTGACCGTGTATCCGCCGTTCACCCAGCCGCCTGCCGGCGGGTCAATGGTGTATGTGGCGATGATCGAAGGAGACTCGCCGCTGGTGGTGTTGGTGCTGACGGAAGTGACCGGGACGTTGAGCCCGGCCGGGCTGGTGATGGAAAGGTTGCCGGGGTTGATGGACGAGGAATCGACGGAGTTGGCGCCGGTGTACGTAATGACTACCTGCTGCGGTTTGGTGGCCGAGGTAACCTCCGGCGGGGGCGTGAAGGTGCCGACAGGCGGGGTCGAGGGAATGTCCACTTGGAAGGTCGTGCTGACGGCCGCGTTCGCCAAGCCCGCCAAATCGGTAACCACGCCGGCATCCAGGGAGACGCTGTAGGTCCCGTTGTCGCCGGTGAACCAATCGCCGTTTGGCGCCTCGTTGGCGATAGCCGGGGCCTGGATCTCGTACTGCACCGTGAGCGTGTCGGTCCCGGAGCCCGACTGCGGCGTGATCGTAGTGGCATCGGCGATCAGGTTGGCTCCGTTGAAGGCCTTGATCTGGGCATTCTGGATGAGGACGATCTGGCTGGCCTGGGCGGGGGAAATGCCGCTGGGGTCGGTGAAGGTCAGCGTAATCGGCGTGTCGTGGTTGCCGGGCGTGGTGACAGGCGGAGCGGAAATCGACACTGCCGGGGCGGTGCCGATGCTGACGATGAACGAGCCCTTGACCGGCTGCATGGCGATGCCATTGGTGTCCTCGATGCCGCTGACGGTGATGCTGTAGGGACTGTTGGCGTTGTCCGCCGCCGTCCAGGTTGAGCCGGGCGCGTTCACGGTGTAGGTGGCGACGACTACGGTAAAGCCGCCGTTCACAAAAGTGAGCTGGTTGTTGATGACAAATGAAGAGACGGTCAGCGCCTGGTCGTTTTTGCCGGTGACGGTAACGTTCCCGGTGCCGAAGACGCCCGCACCGGTAGTGAGACTGGTATTCACACCGTTCGGCGCGGTATAGGTGACAGTTATGGTCTCGGTGGCAGCGGCGCTGACGACAGGCGGCGCCATGATGACAGCCGAGGGGCCGGTGGTGGTCTGCGGGGTGGCCTCGAATATGCTCCCCAGGGAGTTGGCCCCGCCTTGCGAGGTGGTCCCGAACAAGTCCTGGTTCGCGTCTTCGACGATGCCCGGGTTGGCGCCGAATCCGGTGGAAGCAGTAAATGAAGCGACTGAAGTAATGGTGCCGCTGTTAGCGGCAATCTCGTACAGGCCGCCATCGCCAAAGTCGCCGTCGGCGGTGTCCGTTCCGAACAGGTTGCCGTTGGAGTCCACGACCACTCCGCCCGTGGGATTGGGGCCGACTTGGCCGTTGAAGTCGGCCAGTGTTTGGAGGAAGCTTCCAGATGGGATTTCGAAGACCGTTCCCTCGTTACCTGGGCCTTCCTGACTAGTCGTGCCGAAGATGTCGCCTTTTGAATCGATGGTCAACTGGCCCGGATAGGCCCCGTCATATTCGCCGAAGGAATGGACGGTCGTGAGTGTATTGCCGCTGTTGACGGGGACCTCAAACACGCTCCCGAGCTGGCTGCCGCCGCCGCTGTAGGTCGTTCCGAACAGATCGCCGCTGGAATCGATGACCAGTCCGTTGTTGGGGTAGTCCGTTGCGCCGAAGGTCGCGACCGTGCTGACCGAGTTGCCTCCCGCGGCGACTTCGAAGACGGTCCCATTGCTGGCCGCATCTTTCCCGGCGGTGCCGAACAGGTCGCCGCTGTTGTCCATGACCAGGGGCCCGCCCGGCAGGCCGGAATCCGCGGTGAAGTCAGCGAGCGTTGTCAGGGTATATGTGCCGCTCCCATTGTTGACCAGCTCGAAGACGGTGCCGAACCCGTCCGCGCCGCCGCGTGCGGTCGCGCCATACAGATTGCCGTTGCTGTCGATCAGGAGCTGTCCGGATGGCTGGCTGCCATCGACGCCGCTGAACGTCGCGATGATTGTGGACGTCGACGTGCCGTGGGGGACTTCAATCACGTCCCCGTCGTTATTCGTCCCGCCGCTGGGCGAGACCCCGAACAAGTCGCCGCTGGAGTCGATAATCAGGCCGGCGGAAGTCGCGCTGGAAGCGGTCAGGCTGGTCAGCGCGGCCAGTGAATAACTGCTGAGCAGGACGCGAAGTTCGAGCGACTCCGCGGCAGCGCGAACGGCCCTTGTCCGGCGGCGCAGCCCGCCGAGGGCACGCGGCTTTGGTTCGCCAGACTCGCTGCAACCGCAAATGGATCCGATGACGTTCAGCGCATCGCCGCTGTTGGGACGGGTGGACATGGTCATCTCCTTCGCCTTTTTTTCTCGGCCAGGGCCAAGGGGTCCGGCCGGAGTTGATTTCGCTTTTTTTACAGCCCTTCGAGATGTCGAATGTTCGCCACGACTCGCGCGGCGACAGGCAATTCGCTCGCGGAGGATACCCGAGTCAGCTCCACTTGTAAAATCCCTGTACTTTGTAACGCCCCGCCGGCGCTGGCCCGGGAAGCCCGCCGGATTACAATACCGACCGATTGCCGGGCACGCTCCTTTGTCTCTCATCACGGCGGGGCTCGGCACCGGCAC
>Ga0182024_10025428_pt1 | contig 10454 bp, 8 predicted proteins | sample P32metaG_FD_120480 | JGI IMG/M metagenome (GOLD analysis project Ga0182024, IMG submission 120480) | Permafrost microbial communities from Stordalen Mire, Sweden - P3-2 metaG (Illumina Assembly) | ecosystem: Environmental > Terrestrial > Soil > Wetlands > Permafrost | place: Sweden: Stordalen...
CTCGTACGGCGTGTAGTTCGTCCAGGGCAGGGCACCGCTACGCTTGGCGTGCCAGTCGGCGAGGTATTTGTCGAAGGTGCGCTCGACCGCGGCGCGGTTCAGTCCGTCGGGCACGTCGAGCAGATAAATCGCATTGGCGGTTGCCGTGGGATCGAAGTCCGCCCATTCGATGCTGCCGGGGATGAACTCCAGTTCGCGCTGGGCGCGGGTGGCCTCGATAGAGGCATACAACGAGGCGCCCAGACGCGAGCCGAGGTCCTGCCAGCGCTGTGCTGCAGCCGTGTTGTCCATGCAGCGCGCCAGGTCCGCGGCATCGCGCAATCCGCGCACAGTCCAGAAATCGTCCCAGTAGGAGTGAACGGGCTGTGCCAGATAGCCCTCGTGACTCACCGATATCGGCATCAGGCCGTCCGCGCCCAGTGCGCCTTCGATGAATCCGACCGCCTTGTCGATGCTCGGCCATAATTCACGCACCAAGTCATGATCTGCAGTGAAGCGGAAATAATCGGCGATCAGCGCCAACAGTTCTCCGTGACTGTCATGTTCAACCAGCCAATCGACGCCCTCACGGTCGACGCAACAAGGCACGAAGCCGTCGGCGCGTTGATATGGCGCATACCAGCGGATGAACTCGCGAACTTCTGCGGCATGGCCCATGCGCAGCAACGCCGCGCTCATCATGGCGCCGTCGCGGATCCAGGACCGTGTGTAACGACGCGGTCCGGGCTGTAGTGCAGGACCGTCGCGCGTGACCAGTACGTGTGCGGTGGCGGTCAGCGCCGCGGCGATTGCGTCCGCGGCCCAACCGCAGCCACGCCACTGGTTCACCGCAAGCCGCGAACCCCAGTCGAAAGCCGGTTCGCCGCGTTCGTAGCGCGCGCCGTCGGCCGCGCAACCCACGGTGCAATCGCCTGCCTGGTGCGCCTCGAGCGAAATGTCGAAGCAGATCGCGCCGGTGGCGAAGCCCGACGGGTCGGCGACACGGGTCGCGGCAGGCAACGCCCCGGAGGCCAAATACTCCGGCATGAAGCCGCCGTCGAAACCCAGTGCAGCGAAGCGCGGTGCGGCGGGAGCTTGAGCCGCGGACTCGGCCACGAGCCGCATCGTGCCGTTGACGAGAACCTCCCCGTCCTGCCATTCAAGATCGTGAATCGGACTCACGCCGCCCAGGTTGCGAAAGCTCTGCCAGGGCGGCGTCACTTGAAACGGTCGCAGCAATACGAACAGACGCGCGGCACACTGGCATGCCGTCAAATTTTCCAGGCGATAGCGGATGCGCGCAGCGCCGCTCCGCGTTGCTTCCCCCTGCATGGTCAAGCGCCAGTCGCCGTTCTCCCAAATGACCGACGGCGTCGGCATCCAGCCCTGCAGCAGCTCTTGCCGTGCGTACACATCGGCCCAGGTCACGAGCCGGTCCTTGATCCACAACATCGGTTCCAGAGAAAAAGAGCCCAGGCCCGGTTCCACCATGCCGTCGTCGTTCATCAAGGCACAGTGCTTGCCATCGGCCGCGCCAAATGGCGTCCACATACTCTGTTCGCGGTGCAACCAGCGCGGATGCCAACCGCGCTGTTCACCGCAGGCTACTCTGTTCCAGAAGGCCGGAATCGAGCGCGAGAATTCGAAGGTTTGAACACGCAGCGCCGCTCCAGCCGATGGCTCGTTCAGTCGCAGGCGCAGAAACCGGGAACGGACTCCCGGCAGGTAGACATAGGTGCGCCGCCCGCCCGCGGTGCCTGTGTCGTGTACGGTGTGCCATCGAGTGCCGTTGTTCGAGGTGCTGACTCGAAATCCGCCCGCGGGCGCTTGCTCGAGCCAATCGATGATCAGACCGCCGATGGTTCGCGGTTCGGTCCAATCGACGACGATCCAAGGGCGCGCATCATCGGGGCGCGGTTTCCAGCCGGAGTCGAGCAGCGCTGCCGCCGCTGGAAAATCCGGCAATGAGGTCGATGACGCAACCTCGGCGGCGGCGGTCGGCGTGCAGTTCTCGATTTCCAGATCCGACAGCCACAATGTGCCTTTGCCGCCGGCACCGGCGACGATCGCGAACTCCATGGAGCCTAACGAGGAAATTGTTCCGGATCCGAGCGGCCCCCAGGCGAAATCGATATCCCGGCTCTGCACTCTGAAGCGTTTCCAGCGCGGCGGCAGCGCGAGATCCTTTGCAACGTGCCGCCAAACATTCTGGCCGCTCGAATCGACCAGCTTGATTTCCAAGTTGTTGGCCGGCCCGTGGCCGCGCAGCTTGAAATTGACGGCATAGTCTTCGGGCATCGCGCGGTTGATCGCACGCCGCGCAACTACGAAGCCGCCGCCGCCTTGGAAGTCGAAGTCCATTCGCAGCACGGGAACGCGGCCGGTCAACTGCGGAGTCAAACGGAGTTGTGCGTTGCCGGAGACTACGGGTTGCCATGCCGAAAGTTCGACCGCATCACTGCGATGGTTGTTCATCAATCGATTCTCGCTCGGATTGCATGCTGAAACGCAAGGGCATTATACGGATGATCGGTTGTACGGCCGCGCCGGGCGGGCATGATTCGCTGCAAAACGCGCGTGCTGTTGCAAGTGAAACTTTGCGGTGCTCTTTGTGTCAATAAATATCAGGAAGCCCGTGCTATAGAGTAGATCACAGGCTTCTCTAATTCCCGAGGTGTCGTCGATCATGAACGGAGGAATTCGCGGAATTTCCATTACGGCCATCGTGCTTGGCGTCGGATTGCTTGGCGGGTGCGGCATGGTCGAGGGCGACTGGACCAAGGCGTTGGCGGTCAACACCATAGCTGCCTATCAATCGTTCATTGAAAAATACCCCCGGAGCGAGCATGCGGATGAGGCGAGGGGTAGGGTTTTGTCACTGCAGGATGACCAAGCTTGGAAAACCGCGCAACGAGCCGACACCGTGGAGAGTTTCCAGGATTATTTGCAAGTCTATGGCGGTGGATTGCATGCCGACGATGCGCGCCAGAGACTCGCCGCGATGGCGCGCCGATGAGCGAGCCGGACGCCAGGGCAGCATGACGCCGCAGCATGCTGTCGCCCCGAGATACCTGATCGTCACCGCGGACGACTTTGGTCTGCACGAATCCGTGAATGATGCGATCGAACAAGCGAGCCACGCCGGCGTGCTTACAGCCGCCAGCCTGATGATTTCAGGGCCGGCGGCGGCAGACGCGATCCGCCGGGCGCAGCGGCTGCCGAATCTTCGCATCGGACTGCACCTCGTGCTCGCCGACGGGCGATCGACACTGCCTCCGAGCCAAATACCGGCGCTCGCCGGCCCCGACGGCTTCATGGACGCGGGCATGGTGCAGCGCGGTTTTCAGATCTTCGCCAACCCTTTCGCCAGACGCCAGGCTGCAGCGGAAATTCGCGCGCAACTGGAGGCATTTCGACGCACGGGACTTCGCCTGGATCACGTCAATGCGCACAAGCACTTTCATTTGCATCCAACGGTGTTGAGCATTTTGCTTTCTTTGGCGCGCGAATTCGGCATTCGAGCCATCAGGGTTCCGCAGGAGCCGGTATGGTTTGCGCGTAGCAACGGCAGATGGCACGCAGCCGCGAGCTCGGCGTCATTGGCGCCGTTGACCGCGGCAATGAAGTACAGGATTCGCGCGGCGGGTTTGTTTCACAACGATCGTGTGTTTGGCATTGCGATGAGCGGCGCGATGGACGAGGGCACCATGCTCGCAGTCCTCGCACGCCTGGAGCCCGGCGTAACCGAGATCTACCTCCATCCCGCGAGTCAGTCCGGAAGCGTCATCTCGCCGTCGATGCCGGCGTATCGGCACAGCGAGGAGCTTGCTGCGCTGTTGAGTCCTCGCGTGCGAGCCGCCGTGCAGGCAACGGGCATCAAACTCGGCGGATACAGCGATGTGCTGCAATACCTCGCCGGGCCCGCTGTCGTATACTCCGGCCAATGACTTCAGCCATCCGTTTGCCGGGCATGTTGCAGCGGCGGCTCAGCGCCGCCGTTGATTCCTTGCTGAACAGCCAGCCGAACGGCGGCATCGACTTCAGCTGTCCTAGAGGCGCGGAGGCGCTCCTGCCGGCGAATTCGGTGTCATGGCGCATTTTCAAAAATCCCATTGCGCTGTTCGTCGGAGGCACCGCGGCTGTTATACTCGAACTGGCGGAACCCGGCGTGCGTGCGGGGGTTTGGGAACATTCCTCCTTTCGCAACAAGCCCTTCGCGCGCCTGCAACGCACCGGATTGGCCGCGATGATCACCGTTTACGGTGCACGTCTCGCGCCGGAGCCGATGATTCGCCGGGTGGTGCGCATGCACGCCACCGTGCGGGGAACGACGCCCAAGGGAATCCACTATTCGGCGAATGATCCGCTGCTGCTCACGTGGGTTCACGCCACGGCGGCTTATGGCTTCGGGGCCTCATATGATCGCTATGTCGCTCGCTTGGAGGACGCTGAGTTTGGCCGCCTATATTGCGAAGGCGAGCCGGTCGCGCGTCTTTATGGCGCCGATGCTCCGCCACGCAGCCGCGGAGAAATGCAGGCCTTGTTCGAGGGCATGCATCATAAGCTGGATCCTTCGCCCATCGTTTTCGAATTCCTCAACACCATGCGCACGACGCCCGCGCTGCCTGCCTCACTGCGGTGGATGCAGACAATCTTGGTTCGTGCTGCGATCGACTTGATCCCCGCTTGGATCCGCGCACGTCTCGGTCTGGGCGGCGCTTATGGTCTGCAACGGTACGAGCGATGGCTCGTGGAACTGGCGGGTGCCGCCGCGGATCGAATCGTTCTGCCGACCAGTCCCGCCGTTCAATCGTGCGTTCGCCTCGGTCTGCCAGCGACTTACCTTTACTCGCAAAGCCGGTATGCGTACGCTCGGATATCACAAGGCCTTGATTATTAACCTTGATCTGCGTACTTTGGTCAACAAAGCGGAATGCCGATGGTTACAACTCTATGAATGACACCACTCAATCACAGCCTGCAGCGCTGAAAACCTTGTTTCTTCAAGCTCCATCTTTCGACGGGTTCGACGGCGGAGCCGGTTCGCGCTACCAAGCGAAGCGCGAGGTAAAGTCTTTTTGGTATCCGACTTGGCTCGCTCAGCCTGCGGCCCTGGTACCGAACTCGCGGGTCCTGGACGCACCCGCCGACGAACTGAGCGTGGAGCAGACCCGTAAGATCGCCGGCGAGTATTCACTGGTGATCATGCACACCAGTACGCCTTCTTTTCCGACCGACGCGCGATTCGCCGAGCTTCTGAAATCGGACAATCCCGCCATCATGATCGGCCTGGTCGGGGCCAAGACCATGGTCGATCCGGACGGTTCACTGAAAGCTACGACGGCTGTGGATTTCGTATGCCGCGAGGAATTCGACTTTGCATGCAAGGAGGTCGCCGAGGGCTTGCCATTGTCGGCCGTCAAAGGCATCTCCTATCGGGCCGATGACGGCCGAATCGTTCACAATCTGCCGCGTCCGATTCTCGAGAACATGGACGAATTGCCATTCGTGGCGCCGGTCTACCGGCGCGATCTGAAAATCGAGAACTATTTCATCGGCTATTTGAAACATCCGTATGTCAGCTTCTATACCGGAAGGGGCTGCCGCTCGAAATGCACCTTCTGTTTGTGGCCGCAGACGGTGGGCGGACATCGCTATCGAGTCAGATCCGCCGAGAATGTCATCTCCGAAGTGAAGTGGATCAAGGAGAACATGCCTGAAGTGAAGGAGATCATGTTTGATGATGACACCTTCACGGATTCCTCCAATCTCGAGCGCGTCGAAGCCATCGCCCGGGGAATGGGCGCGCTGGGGATGACCTGGAGCTGCAATGCGAAGGCCAACGTTCCCTTCAAAACACTGCAGGTCATGAAGCAGAACGGACTGCGGTTGCTGCTGGTCGGCTACGAATCCGGCGACGATCAGATTTTGCACAACATCAAAAAGGGTTTGCGCACCGATATCGCGCGACGCTTCACCGAGGACTGCCGCAAGCTTGGCATTGTCATTCATGGCACGTTCATCCTCGGTCTGCCCGGCGAGACGCGTGCGACCATCCAGAAGACGATCGATTTCGCGAAACAGATCAATCCGCATACCATCCAAGTGTCTTTGGCCGCGCCATATCCTGGCACGACGCTCTACAAACAGGCTGTCGACAACGGTTGGCTTCAGGAAAACGAGGCCGCAAACCTCGTCAATGAGAAGGGAGTACAACTTGCGGCCATCAGCTATCCACACCTGTCCAAAGAAGAAATTTTCCACAGCATGGAAGTCTTCTACAAGCGCTTCTACTTCCGTCCCAGCAAGATTTGGGAAATCGTCAAGGAAATGCTGGTGAGTTGGGATACGTTGAAGAGGCGGTTGCGGGAAGGCGCCGAGTTCTACCGTTTCTTGCGGGCGCACCAAGCCTGATCGCAGCGAAACGCCGGTAATGACAGTCTTGCGCGCTTTGTTTTCCATACTCGGACTTTCTGTGCTGGCGGTTTCCGCCGGCTACTCGGCGTTCGCGTTTGTCGCCGTTTTAGCCTGGCGCACCCGGTCCGCGCGCGAGCGCAACAATCCCGAGCCACGGCCGCCGGTAACGATTCTCAAGCCTCTGTGCGGCGCCGAACCCGGCTTGTATACCCATCTGCGCTCGTTTTGCCAGCAGTCGTATCCCAGCTACCAAATAGTGTTCGGTGTGCGTGATCCCACCGACCCTGCACTTAAGGTGGTGGAGCGCATCGTCGCCGAGTTTCCTTCCGCCATGATCGACGTCGTGGTGGATCCGCAGCTGCATGGTGACAATTACAAGACCAGTAATCTGATCAATATGATGCAGCGGGCACGCTACGGAATTCTGGTGATCGCCGATAGCGACGCCGTGGTGGGCCCCGACTATCTCAGCATCGTCACTGCGCCGTTGCTGCAACCCGATGTAGGGTTGGTCACTTGCGTCTACCGCGGGGTTCCGACCGAGACGGTCTGGTCGCGTCTTGGTGCCATGTACATCAATGAATGGTTCGTGCCATCCGTGATCCTCGCTTGGTTCTTTGGCCATAGGCAATACGCCTCCGGTCAGACGTTGTGCCTGAGGCGAGACACGCTGCAAGCCATCGGGGGACTGCAGGCGGTCTCGAATCACATTGCCGACGATTATCGATTGGGCGAGCTGGTGCGCAGCGTGGGGCAGCGTATCGTGCTGTCGGGCTACGAGGTCGAGGTGGAGCACCATGAGCCGAGCGCGAGCACGCTGCTGCGCCACGAATTGCGTTGGATGCGCACCTTGCAGGTGGTGAGGCCGCGCAGTTTTCGCTGGCTGTTTTTCAGCTTCACACTGCCCCTCGCGATCGTCGGTATTCTCTTTGCGTCCATCGGTACGAGCGCCATCGGTCTTGCGTGGCTGTTGTTCACCATGACGAGCGTGACCCGCTTGGCGCTGCATTTCACACAACGGCTGCGTGGGCGCGGCTCGATATTCGCGGATCTATGGCTGGTGCCGGCGAGAGATCTGTTGCTCTGTTGGGCATGGTGGCGGAGCTTTTCGACCTCGAGCATTACGTGGCGCGGCAGCGAGTTCAATGTCGATGCCCAGGGCGTGATGCGGCGCATGGCCTGATCGGGCGGGTCGCGGGGCGGCGCCGCGCGCATGAAGATAGCAGCTTACATCGGCGGCGCGCTCGGGTTGATATTGCTCGCTGTCATACTCCTTCATGCCGATCTTCCGGCGTTGTGGCGCATCGCGCTGCTGGCGGGCGGAAAACTGCTCTGGCTTGCGCCGTACCGCCTGCTGTTCTTCATGCTGTATGCCCTCGGATGGGCGGAGCTGCTGCGCGCCTACGTTCAAGGAAAACGGATCGGGCTCGGATATATATTCTGGGTCACCACGGTGCGCGAGGCGGTTGACCGACTGCTGCCCGTGGCAAGCGTCGGCGGGGGCGTGGTGGGAGTTCGATTGATGCATATGCGCGGGCTGCCGATTGCAGCCGCCAGCGCCACGGTCATTGTCGAGATTCTGTTGACGCTCGCTGCGCTGTATTTGTTCGCCGTCATGGGGCTGCTGTTGCTCGTGGATATGCATCCCGCAGGCGCCGTCTACCGTTACCTGGTTCCTGTGTTGTTGCTGTGTTTTCCCGTGCCCGTGGCGACGGCGGCGCTGCTTCGCTATGGCTCGGTATTCTCCCGCCTGCAGGGGATTCTGCGCCGGCTCGCAGGAATAGATCTGCTGGCCGAGGGGGCGGCTTCGCTCGACGACGAGATTCGATCGTGTCTGCGGCGCAAATCCTCGTTGATGATCGCGGGTACGCTGCAGCTCGCTGCCTTGATCTCCGGATCGCTTGAAATCTGGTTCGTTCTGCGCGTGGTTGGGCATCCGATAGATGTCGGCGCCGCGGTGATCATGGAAAGCCTCACGCAGGCGTTGCGCCACGCCGCCTTCGTGGTGCCGGCCGGTATCGGCGTCCAAGAGGGGGCGCTGATTGCGGCTGGTCACGCACTCGGGGTTGGCAGCGATATGGCCTTGACCGTATCGCTCGCCAAGCGAATTCGCGAGATCATATGCGGCGTGCCGCCGTTGGTCTCATGGTCGCTGCTCGAAGGGAGGCGTCTTTGAGCGAAGCGGTGACTTTCGGCTGAGCGCGGGCAGCCAGGTGCCGAGCGGCGCCAGGTGCCCGAGCGAGCCGCGCCAGGCGCCGAGTGGCCGCTACAGCGCCTCCAGCACTGTCGCAATGCCCTGACCACCGCCAATGCACTGAGTTGCCAAGGCGTAACGGCCTTTTTCCCGGCGCAGTAGCGCAGCGGCTTTTCCGGTGATGCGTGCGCCGGTCGCGCCCAGGGGGTGACCCAGAGCGATGCCGCCGCCGTCGAGGTTGATCTTCGCCGGATCCAAGTGCAGCTCGCGAATGCAAGCCAGCGCCTGCGAAGCGAACGCCTCGTTGATTTCGATGACGTCCAGCGCTGCGACATCCAAGTGCGCCCGTTTCATGGCCTTGCGAGTCGCCGGAATTGGGCCGATGCCCATGATTGCCGGGTCGCATCCAATCGTAGCCATGGCCCGGATGCGCGCCAGAGGCGTGAGAGAGTGCCGCGCGGCAAAATCATCGCTGGTCACCAACACCGCCGAGGCGCCGTCGGTGAGCGGCGAGGATGTGCCGGCGGTGACCACCCCATCCGCTGCGAATGCCGGCCGCAACGCCGCCAGCGCCTCGAGCGTGGTCCCGGGTCGAATACAACCATCCGTGTCGATCAACTCTCCCGATTCCAAGCGAATCGGCACGATTTCCTCACGCAGACGGCCATGTTCCCGCGCCTGCGCTGCTTTGTGATGCGATTCCACGGCGAGAAGTTCTTGATCATGGCGCGATACATTGAATCTCTTGGCGACATTTTCGGCAGTCTCTCCCATTGAGATATAGGCATCGGAGTGGCGCTTCAGCAATTCGGGACTGGGCGATTTATTGAAGCCGCCCTGAGGCACCAGGGACATCGATTCCACCCCGACGCAAAGGTACGCCTCGCCCACGCCCGCCTCGATTTGAGCGGCGGCGATGTGAATCACCGACATCGAGGAGCCGCAAAATCGATTGACGGTCATGCCGCCGACCTCCTGCGGCAGATCCGCCAAAAAAGCCACGATGCGCGCCAGATTGGATCCCTGGGAGCCTTCCGGATACGCGCAACCCAGGATGACGTCCTCGATCAGACTTGGGTCGAAATCCGTACGCTGCAATAAGCCTGAGACCACCTGGGCTGCCATGGAGTCCGGCCGAAGTTGAGCGAACGCTCCCTTGCGGGCAAATTGCTGGGGCGAACGGGCATAGGCTGCGATGACGGCTTTCATGTAAGAGTCCTCGTACGAGAGTCCGCTAATTGCACGGAAAGGCTGGCTTTCGGCGCGGCACTGATTATATAACCTCGGCCCATACTTTCGTGCTGGAGTCGGTCATGACGACGATCTTGCTCTTGTTTTGTTCCAACGTGTTCATGACCTTCGCATGGTACGGCCACCTCAAATATGGCCATTCTTGGCCGCTGTGGAAAGCCATTCTAGTGTCTTGGCTGATCGCCTTATTGGAGTATTGCCTGGCGGTACCGGCGAACCGGCTCGGCTTCGGCACGTTCAGCGGATTTCAGCTCAAGATTCTGCAGGAGGTGATTACATTGACCGTGTTTTTGGTGTTTGCCCTCACCTACCTCAAGGAGAGGCTGGCCTGGAACTATGTGCTGTCCTTCGTACTTTTGGTTGCGGCAGCTGTTGTGGCGTTTGCGTTCAAGCCCGGAGCGCCGGGTAGTTGAATGGTCAGGCGGCCGCGGCAGCGGCCGCATCGCGGCCGGCGCTCCTGCGCAGCAAGGTAAGGGCCAGAATCGCCGAAGCCAGCATCAAGAAGAGACTTACGGCGTTCAACACCGGTGTGGCGCCCTCGCGCATTCGGCCATACATCATGACCGTGAGCGGCGAGTCCGAGCCTACCAACATCAAGGTCGTGTTGAAATCC
>Ga0182024_10025429_pt1 | contig 10454 bp, 9 predicted proteins | sample P32metaG_FD_120480 | JGI IMG/M metagenome (GOLD analysis project Ga0182024, IMG submission 120480) | Permafrost microbial communities from Stordalen Mire, Sweden - P3-2 metaG (Illumina Assembly) | ecosystem: Environmental > Terrestrial > Soil > Wetlands > Permafrost | place: Sweden: Stordalen...
AGCGACAAGGGCGTCCCGCCGGAGCAGCGCGTTTTCGGCCCGGGTCACAACCTGCGGCCCAACTTCATTGTTCCCAACCGCTGCCAGAACGTTCTCATTCAGGGCGTGACCATCCACAATTCCCCCATGTGGGAAATCAACCCCGTCCTGTGCACGAACGTCATCGTCCGCGGCGTCAACATCTCCAGCCTCGGCCCCAACAACGACGGCTGCGACCCCGAGTGCTCGCAGGACGTCCTCATCGAAAACTGCACGTTCCAAACCGGCGACGACTGCATCGCCATCAAGTCCGGCCGCAATGATGACGGCCGCCGCATCGGCGTGCCGTCGAAAAACCTCATTGTCCGCAACTGCCACATGCTCGACGGCCACGGCGGGGTTGTCATCGGCAGCGAAATCAGCGGCAACTGCTCGAATGTCTTTGCCGAAGACTGCTTGATGGACAGCCCGAATCTCAACTGCGTCCTGCGCTTCAAGAACAACGCCGCCCGCGGCGGCAACATCCACGACGTGTATGTGCGCGACGTGCAGGTCGGCAGTGTCGCCAAGGCCGCGCTGCTCATCGAATACACCTACCAGGAAGGCGCGAAAGGCCCGTATATCCCCGTGCTGCGCAACGTCACCCTGTCGCATGTCACCGGCCAAAACATCCCGCTGGTCGTCTCGCTGAGCACCTTTCCCGCCGCAATCATCGAGAACATCCGCGTCGAGGATTGCGTCTTCCACGGGCTGAAGTCCGCCGCACCGCTGGTCAACGGCAACGGCATTACCTATGCCAACGTCACCATTACCTCGGACAAGAAACCGAAAAAAACCAAAGCTTCCGCCACCACCACCGTCACCCCACCCTCCTCATGAACCCCACCCTCTCCCGTCCCGCCGCCAGCAATTTCCGCTGGGTCATTTGCGCGCTGCTGTTCTTTTCGACGACGGTCAACTACATGGACCGGCAGGTCATCAGTTACCTGAAGGAATTCTTTTGCCGCGCGCCGGAACTGGGCGGTTTCGGCTGGACCAACACTGACTTCGCCAACCTCACCTCCTTCTTCACCGGCATTTACGCGAGCGTGACCGTCCTCGCCGGCTGGTTCATCGACCGAATCGGCACCAAGCTCGGCCTGGCGCTTTCGCTCACCGTCTGGTCCATTTTCGGCATCCTCAACGCGTTTGTCGGCGGCCTGCTCAATTTCCACATCCTGGTGCGCAGTTGCTTCGCCGTCGGCGAAGCCGGCAACTTCCCCGCGTCCATCAAGACCGTCGCCGAATGGTTCCCGAAGCGCGAGCGCGCCCTCGCCACCGGCATCTTCAACTCCGGGTCGAACTTCGGCGCCATGTGCGCCGCGCTCTTCGTCCCCTGGTGCATGATCCACTTCGGCGACCAACTTGGCTGGAAAATGGCGTTCATTCTCACCGGCGCCGCGGGCTTTCCGTGGCTGATTTTCTGGTTCTGGTTTTATGACACCCCGGCCCGGCATAAACGGCTGTCGGCCGCCGAATACAATTACATTCACATCGACGACGCCACGTCGGCGGAACAGCAGGCGGTGGACCACGCCAAGAAAGTCCCCTGGCTCCGCCTTTTCGGCTACCGCCCCGCCTGGGCGTTCTTCGTCGGCAAATTCATGACCGACGGCATCTGGTGGTTCTACCTTTTCTGGCTTCCGGATTACCTGACCAAGCAATTCCACATGGACAAGCACCAGATCATGCTGCCCACCTTCATCGTTTACGGCATCGCCATCATCGGCAGCGTTTACGGCGGCAGCATTCCGATGACGCTCATCAAGCGCGGCTGGCCCGTCTATCAGGCGCGCATGACCGCGATGCTGTTCATCGCGGTTTGCCCGCTGGCCGTGCTAACGACCCAGTATTTCGGCAACGTCTCCATCTTCGGAGGCTGGGCGGCGACCCTCGCCGTCGCCACCATCTGCGTCGGCGCCGCCGCGCACCAGGCGTGGTCGGCCAATCTTTTCACCACGGTCTCCGACATGTTCCCCACCAAGACGGTTGGCAGCCTCGTGGGCCTCGGCACCATGGCCGGCGGCATCGGCGGCGTCATCATCCAGAAACTCGCCGGCCACCTCACCGACGCCTTCAAAGACAACCCCCAGACCGCCTACCTCATCATGTTCATTGTCTGCGCGCTGAGCTATTTGATCGCCTGGAGCATCATGAAGGCGCTCGTGCCGCGCTACCGGCCCATCACGGATTTGTAATCGGATTTTTTTCCGTGTCCTTATTTCATCGATGCGTTTTCTCACATGGATCGGGTGGTTGATCGCCGCGCCGCTCGCGCTCGCGGCCGCTGCACCGCCCGCGCCGTGGGTGCCCGACCGGGGCGACGGAACCTATAAGAATCCGATTATCCATGCGGATTACTCCGACCCCGACGTCGTGCGCGTGGGGAAGGATTTCTACCTCGTCTCGTCGAGTTTCACCTGCGCGCCGGGGTTGCCCGTCCTGCACTCGAACGATCTGGTCAACTGGACGATCATCAATCATGCCCTGCCGCGCCAGGTGCCCGAGAGTGTTTTCGATTCCGTCCAAAACGGCAAAGGCGTGTGGGCGCCGTCCATTCGCTTCCACGACGGCAAGTATTATATTTTTTACCCCGACCCGGACTTCGGCATCTACGTGATCACCGCGACGGATCCCGCGGGCGAATGGAGCAAGCCCATTCTCGTGAAGGGCGGCCGCGGCCTCGAAGACCCCTGCCCGCTCTGGGACGACGACGGCAAGGTTTACCTCGTGAACGCGTGGGTCGGCAGCCGGGGCGCGTCGCCCAACCGGCTCTCCCTCACCACCCTCAGCCCCGACGCCGCCACGGCCCTCGATGCCGGCCAGGACTTGATTCTCGGCAAGGACTTCAACGTCACCGGCCTCGAAGGCCCGAAATTCTACAAGCTCAACGGCTATTATTATATCTTCGCGCCGGTCGGCGGCGTCGGCCACGGCACGCAGGCGGTCTTCCGTGCCAAAAACATCGATTGCCCTTACGAATACCGCAGCGTGCTCGCCCAAGGCGCGACTGACGTCAACGGCCCCCATCAAGGCGGCCTCGTGGACACTCCGAGCGGGGAGTGGTGGTTCATTCACTTTCAGGACCAGGGCCCTTATGGACGCGTGGACCACCTTGAGCCCGTGACCTGGAAGGACGGCTGGCCGCAGATGGGGGGAAATATCACCGCGGACGGTCTCGGCCAGCCCGTGCTGGTCCATAAGAAACCCGATGTCGGCCAGACCTATCCCATCGCCGTGCCGCAAACCTCCGATGATTTTGCCAGCCCAACGCTCGGTCTCCAATGGCAGTGGCAGGCCAACCCCGACCCCGCGTGGTACTCGCTCACGGCCAACCCCGGGCACCTGCGCCTGTTCTCCCAGCCCATGGCGGGCAATATTTCCTCGCAGGCGGCGCTGCTCCTGCAAAAATTCCCCGCGCCGGTGTTCATGGTGACGACGAAGCTGGAGTTTTCCCCCGCGGCCATAAACGAAAAGGCCGGCCTCATTGTGCTCGGCACTCCTTTCGCCACGATTGGCCTGCTGAACACCCCCGCGGGCCCGGCGGTCAGCGAGTATGTGTCCGCCGCGCCGAAACCCGGTTCAAAAAGCCGTGAAGAGTCGAACGTGAATTTCCTCAAAAGCTCCGCCGTATACCTGCGCCTCGCCGTCAATCCTGGCGCGCTCTGCCAGTTCAGCTACTCCACCAACGGCACGACCTTCACGCCCCTCGGCGAACCCTTTACCGTCGCGATGCTCCACAACAGTTGGATCGGCGCAAAGTTCGGGCTCTTCGCCATTGCTCCTGCCAACGCGCCGAAAACCAACGCCGCCGCCAAAACCGGCTATGCGGACTTTGATTGGGTGCGGGTTGAGCCGCTGCCGGCGGCCGACGCCGGCAAATAACCGGTTTGCTGGGATTCCGCGCGACAAACACATAAGCATGGCCCCCGCTGGAAATTTCTGCTAACGGTTCGTCCGCAGTACGTCGTTGGCCAGCCATTCGAGAATGATCCGCCTCTCCATCCGCCCGGTTTTGGGACTCCTCTTGACCATCATCGCGGGCGGCCTGGCGCTGGAGCCGGCGGCGCGGGGCGACAACTATCCCTGGACGTATCTGGTGCCGGAAAACGATTCGCGGGACGCGGACATGCGCTCGTTCGACGAGATGGATTCAAAAGAGCTCGTTTCGTTTATGAATGACAACGAGAACATTTTTGATCGCCGCCTCATCTGGAGCCAGGCGCCGATCAAGAATCTGCTCAAAACCGTGACTCCCTTCTGCGAACTGAGGTTCGACGCGGTCAACCCGCTCGTGCTCACGCCTCTGGAGAAAGCCGTGCTGCGGGAGTATTTCGCCCGAGGCGGTTTTTTGCTGATTTACATCGATTGCTACCCCTACCCGCAGGAGCAGTTTTGGAAGGTGAAGGAATGGCCGTTGATTGATTTTTTGACGAAGGAACTGCCGGCCGCCAGCCCCGAGTTCACCTTCACCCGGATCACCGACGCCCACCCGCTTTTCCACGAGTGGTACAAGACGGAAACCGCAGATCCCGTCAAACGGGAGCTGCGGGACAACCCGAACACACCGAACCGCCTGCTGATCTCCTACCACCAGCACCCCTGCGCGTTTGTGATGGGGCGATACAGTTACGACGACGGAAATGAGTGGATTCCGCTGCCCCGCCCGTTCGAGGCAGTCGGAAGCATGGATCCGAAGGCCTACTGGATGCTGGTGAACATCTACGTTTATGCGATGGGGCACTGAAGCGGCTGGCGGGGAATTTAGCCGACTGGGCTACGAGCCCATCACCGCCCCGTGACACTTGCCCCGCACCTACTTCCCCCCGACCATCTTGTATACCTCGCTGCCCGCCAGCAAAAACGCCCCGGGCCCGTAGGGCGTCGTGGAATCGTCCGCAAAGCCCTTCGCCGAGTCCCCGACCGGCTGCACGTGAATCAATTTCCCGTCGGGCTGCACGCAGGCCGTCAGCCCCGCCCACGCTTTCAGCACCACCGGCGCGTAGGCCGCGCGGTCGAGCTGCCCGTGGTTCACGCCCCACGCCAGCGCATAGGTGAAAAAGCCCGAGCCGCTCGTCTCTTTCTGCGGGTGGGCCACCGGGTCGAGCAAGCCCGGCGGCCACAGGCCGTCCGGCTGCTGGAGGGATTTTATCTTCGCCGCCATGTCCTGGAATTGCTGCGTGTATTTCGCGCGGTCGGGATAGTCCGCGGGCATTGCCTCGAGCATCCGCACGAGGCCCGCCAGCACCCAGCCATTGCCGCGCGACCAGAAAATCTTTTGTCCGTTGGGCTCGCGCTGCGGGAAAAACCGGCTGTCCCGGTAGAACAAATGCTCGTCTTTGTCATACAAATAATCGGACGTCACCCACCAGCGGCGGTCCGCCGAGGCGAGATACTTCGGGTCGCCCGTGGCCTCGGTCAGCCGCGCCCAGGCCGGCGGGTCCATGAACAGTGAGTCGCACCACGACCATTTGTCCGACGCGCCTTTCTTGCTGTAATCCAGGTCGTCGTCGCGCGGGTTCGCCAGCACGTAATCAAACCGCGCCTGCGTGGGCGCGATCATCGCCGGCCGCTTGTCCAAAAGGTATAACTCGAGATACATCTGCGTGACGGCGTGGTCGTCGGCCATGTAGGTCCGCCGCGCGGGCTTCCAGTCGTTCTGCTCGCCCTGCGCGAGCATGGCGTCGTGGTATTTCTGGTCCGGCGCGACGCTGTTCAACGCCATCACGCCGGTATAAAACGCCGCGTAAATCCAGCCGTCTTTGGCATCCTTGGATGGATGAGTCAGTTGCCAGTCCGCCACCTGCCCCATGATTTGCAAAACCGCGGCGGGCGTCGGCGCAGGGACGCTCCCGTCGCCCAACACCGTTGTCACGTTCGCCGCCACCGGTTTTGGGGTTGGAGTCGTTTGGCACGCCACCAAGCCGGCGCAGGCAGCCAAAATAATCCAATGGCTTTTGCGAAGAGATGAAATCATGGCAAAAGGGGGTTGCCGCCAAACTGAAACCGCCCGCACCCTAGCCTTCCATGCGCCAAAGGCCATTCCTAAAATCCGCGGCGAATCTCATTTTCTTTGCCCAACCTGCCATCTTTTGCCTCCGATCTTCATTCTCAAACCCCATCCTTCGCCGTTGCACTTCCCGGGCTTCCGCGTAGATTGGGACGCTTCCCGATGCCACCGCCCGCCGCCAGCACCGCCCCGGCCTTCGATGTCGCCGCCGTGCGCGAGGACTTCCCGATCCTCGCCACCCGCGTGGGCACGCACCCGCTCATCTATCTCGACAACGCCGCCTCGGCGCAGAAGCCCCGCGCGGTCATCGACGCCGTTTCCGAATACTACGCCGCCCGCCACGCGAACATCCACCGCGGCGTCCATTACCTCAGCGCCGAGGCCACCGACGCCTACGACCAGGCGCGGGTGACCGTCGCCAAGTTTCTCAACGCCGCCGAGCCGCGTGAATGCATCTTCGTGCGCGGCGCGACCGAGGGCATCAACCTCGTCGCGTCGTCCTGGGGGCGCGCCAACCTCCGCGCCGGTGACGAAATCCTCCTCACCACCCTCGAACACCACGCGAACATCGTCCCCTGGCAGCTCGCCGCCGAGGCCGCGGGCGCGAAAATCAAGGTCATTCCCGTCAATGACCGCGGCGAGCTAATCCTCGACAACCTCGACGCCCTGCTCACGCCGCGCGTCAAGCTCCTCGCGATCACGCACGTCTCCAACGCCCTCGGCACGATCGTGCCGGTGCGGGAAATCATCCGCCGCGCGCACGCCGTTGGCGCGGTCGTCCTCGTGGACGGCGCGCAGTCCGTCCCGCACCTGCGCATTGACGTGCGCGACCTCGACTGCGACTTCTTCGCGTTCTCCGGCCACAAGCTCTTCGGCCCGACCGGCATCGGCGTCCTCTACGGCAAAGCCGCGCTGCTCGAAAAACTGCCGCCCTACCAAAGCGGCGGCGACATGATTGAGCGCGTCACGTTCGAGAAAACCACCTTCCGCGGCCTGCCCGAACGTTTCGAGGCCGGCACGCCTGACATCAGCGGCGCCATCGGCCTCGCCGCCGCCATCCGCTACCTTGACAAGCTCGGCCACGACGCCCTCGCCGCGCACGAGCGCTGCCTGCTCGACCACGCCACCACGGCCGTCCGCGCGATCCCCGGCGTGCGCCTCGTCGGCGAGGCGGCGGACAAAGTCGGCGTGCTTTCGTTCGTGATGGACGACGTGCATCCGCACGACATCGGCACGATACTCGACAGCGAAGGCATCGCCATCCGCGCCGGCCACCACTGCGCGCAGCCGCTCATGCAGCGCCTCGGCATCACCGGCACGGCGCGCGCGTCCTTCGCCTTCTACAACACGATCGAGGAAGCCGACCGCCTCGCGGCCGCGCTCCTCAAAGTCAAAAAAATGTTCGGCTGAATCTTTTTCACCACGAAGGGCGCGAAGAACTCGAAATAATCAAGTCCCCATTTTAATCACGGATGCGCGTTCGCGCCCTTCGCGTTCTTCGTGGTAAAATTCTTCCATTTTCCATCCCATCCACCGTGGACGACGAACTCAACGAACTCTACCAGGACATCATCCTGGACCACCACCGCCGGCCCCGCAACCGCGGCCAGTTGCCCGCGCCGCCGGCGTCCTTCGCCGAGGGTTTCAATCCCCTCTGCGGCGACCAGCTTACGGTGTTCGTCAACGTCGACGGCGATAAAATCTCCGACATCAAATTCACCGGCCAGGGCTGCGCCATTTCGCAATCCTCCGCCTCGCTGATGACGCAGCAAGTCAAGGGCAAGACCGTCGCCGAAGCGCGCGCAGCCATCGCCGCGATTCAGGAACTTCTCACCGGCGAAAACCTGCCGCCCATCGCGGTGCAGGAATCGCTCGGCGACCTCATCGCGCTCAAGGGCGTCCGCAAGTTCGTCGCCCGCGTCAAATGCGCGACCCTCGCCTGGCATGCGTTGGACGCGGCGCTGGCCGGTCACGGCAAAGTTTCGACGGAGTAAATTAAGTTTCGAGTTGCAAGTTTCGAGTTTCGAGTTGTGCAAACATTGATGACGGACAATCTAAAGGCCTGATGAGCACGCTGACGCGTTTTGAAGATATCGAAAGCTGGCGTAAAGCACGTGAGCTTGCCAATGCTGTTTATGCTCTTACCCGCCAAAGTCAGTTCGCCAAGGACTTTTGCCTGAGAGACCAAATACGCCGCTCCTCTATTTCAGTCATGGCCAACATTGCGGAAGGCTTCGAGCGCGAAGGCAATCGCGAGTTCATTAACTTTCTCACCACCGCCAAAGCCTCACATGCCGAAACTAAATCACACCTTTATCTGGCTTTGGATCAACACTACATAACTACAGACGAATTCGCCAAAATGGACAGTTTGATCAAGGACACCGCACGATTGATCGGCGGGTTCATCCGTTATCTCCAACAAGCCGAAGTTTCTGGCAGAAAATTTCAACGTTCCGTCTCAAACCGTCCCGGCTTGGCGTCTTCAACTCGAAACTCGAAACTCGAAACTCGAAACTAATCCATGCTCTCCGTCCGCGTCATTCCCTGCCTCGACGTCAACGCCGGCCGCGTGGTCAAAGGCATCAACTTCGTCAACCTCGTCGACGCCGGCGACCCCGTCGAATCCGCGCGCAAATACGAGGAGCAGGGCGCCGACGAGCTGGTCTTCCTCGACATCACCGCCTCGAGCGACGAGCGCGCCATCATGCGCGACGTCGTGGAGCGCACCGCCGGCGAATGCTTCATGCCCCTGACCGTTGGCGGCGGCCTGCGCTCGCTCGACGACATCCGCCTCATGCTCAACGCCGGCGCCGACAAAATCAGCCTCAACACCGCGGCCATCCTCGACCCGGAGCTCGTCCAGCGCGCCAGCCACAAATTCGGCAACCAGTGCATCGTCGTCGCCATCGACGCCAAGCGCGAGCCCGGCACCGACCACTGGCGCGTCTACACGCACGGCGGACGCAAGCCCACGGCGCTCGACGCCGTCGCCTGGGCGAAACAAGTCGTCGCCCTCGGCGCGGGCGAGATCCTCCTGACGAGCATGGATCGCGACGGCACGAAAGATGGCTACGACATCGAATTGACACGCCGCGTTTCCGACGCCGTGGAAGTCCCCGTCATCGCCTCCGGCGGCGCGGGCAAGCTCGACCATTTTGTGGGCGCGGTGAAGGACGGCCGCGCCAGCGCGGTGCTTGCCGCGTCGCTGTTCCATTTTGGAACGCTGACGATTTCGCAGGTCAAAGACCATCTCCGCGGGGCGGGCGTGCCGGTGCGGCTTCCTTCCAGCGTGGCCTCACCATGATCCGCTTGCGCCCCATGGGCGAAGCCGAGTTTGCCGCCTACCGCGAACACGCCCTCGACGACTACTCCCGGCCGGGCCATATCGGCAACTGGCCGTCCGCCGAAGTGGCCGCGCGCGAATTCCACCGCCAGCTTCCGCAAGGTCTGACCACGCCGGACCAGCATCTTCTCGCCATTGATGAAACTGCCTCCGTCCGATGCGTCGGTTTTCTCTGGTTGGCCGTTCGCCAGCGCGGCACCGGTCCCGAGGCCTTTATTTTCGACCTCGTTATCCTGCCAGCTTTCCGCCGTCGTGGTTTCGCCGAAGACGCCATGCTCGAATTGGAAGTCTACGTCCGCCGCCTCGGCCTCACCCAAATCTCCCTCCACGTTTTCGAGCACAATACCGTCGCCAGCGCGCTTTACGACAAACTCGGCTTCGTGGCCTTTAACAACCGCCTCATTAAAAAGCTCGCCTAGGTCCGGCCTTCGCCCATTCCGAGTTCACAGCCATTTCCCTCACTCATCCGCCAGCTTGATATCCGGCTGCAAGGTCACCGTGAGCCGGTATTGCTGGCCGGGGCGCATGACGAGCGGGTGGTCGCGGTGCAGCATCTGGATGTAGTGCAGGCCGCCCCAATAGGTGCGGTATTGCGGGTTGCCCGTCACCACCTGCGTCTCGGCCCACACGCCCTGGAAATCGTCCTTCACCACCGAGCAGCGCAGGCTCTCCGGCCCGACGGTCAGGGTCGTCCCGATGCGGTGTTTCGTGTGCGGCGCGCTGATCGCAAACAGGTAGCGCATCCGGTCCAACTGAATCTGGTTCTTCACTGTGAACACGAAATCGCTCGTGATTTTGCTGCCGGAGAAGGTCCACTGCACCTTGCACGAGCCGATGCCGTGGGCGAGCTGCTCGTCCTTGGTGATCAGCTCCGGCTGCTCGTAGCGGAAGAAAAACGCGTTGCGCAGCCCCAGCCCGGTCGCGCATTTTTTGCCGTAAAACGACGGCAGCACCACCTTGTCGCCGAACGTCAGCTCCGGCAGCAAGATCGGCAGGTAATGGCCCACCGGCCAGTCGAACACCCCCGGCGAATGCGGGAACGCCAGCGAGTCCGACGTGTGCCATTTGCCGCCGCTCACC
>Ga0182024_10025430_pt1 | contig 10453 bp, 5 predicted proteins | sample P32metaG_FD_120480 | JGI IMG/M metagenome (GOLD analysis project Ga0182024, IMG submission 120480) | Permafrost microbial communities from Stordalen Mire, Sweden - P3-2 metaG (Illumina Assembly) | ecosystem: Environmental > Terrestrial > Soil > Wetlands > Permafrost | place: Sweden: Stordalen...
GACATGGTTCAAGAACGCCCGTTTCTGGGTAACACTCGGAATCAGAACGTGGTCCGTCTTGATTTGTAGCTGGCCTCTTTGAGGCCGGCAGTCCTCGACGCCGAGGTCGCAGACCTCGGCTACAATTTGCGGTGTTACCTTGGTTTGAACCAGGCCGTTATTCTGGCCTTCCTTGACTCCCTTACGCGCACCCGCCGGCAGCGTGAAACCCGCGCCGGTCACGCCAATCCTTTCAGGCGGCGCAGGATCCATTCGGCCGCCAGTGTCCCCAGAAAAACGAGCCAGAGCAGGGGGTTATCCCAGAGCGGCCAGCGGTTGATGCTCAGGCGCACCGACGCATCCGGGTGCCGGCCCAGCAAAAGGGCCAGGTCGGCGTCGCTCTGGATCGCGCGGCCGCCGGTGGCCGCCGCCAGCTTGCGCAAGGTGGCGTGGTCGGGCCGGGGATCGCGAAACTCGGCTGGATCGTCGATGGTTTGCAGGTCGACGCTTGACGTCGCCACCACGCGGTCGCCGTCTGAGGCAGCCACGTCGAGGATGAACTTGTGCAAGGTCGAGCCCGGGTTTTCCAGGTCCGGTTGTGGCGCGGGCAGATTGCCGCGATAGGAAAGGTTACTCGGCTGGGGTGTAAGTGAAAGGGCCGCCGCGTCAAACGCACGCGAATCAGGCTCGTCAACCCGGCGCAGGCGTGCAGCCAGCCGGTAATTTTCAGTCTCTTTGAGCTTCTCGTCGTAGGCCCGGGCGGTGATCTGGATGTCCTGGCCCGGGCGATAGATGAGCTTGTCGGTTTCGACCCGCAGCCGATTCTGGCCGGATTCGCTGTTTTCGGCGAGCCATCTTACGACGTTGCGCCAGAACTTGCGGAAGTACCGGTTATCGCCTTCGCCCCAGCGGTTCTCGAAGTCGCGGCCCCAATCGACGGTCGTGTCGCTCGACATGGCAAATGTCCGGCCGCTTCCAAACGTCTGGCACGAGAAGACGGTCAAGGGCTTGTTGCCCGCCGCCGGGCCCTGCGAAAGCCCGAGCGCAATCGCGGCCGGCTTCAAGCGATCGGTCAGGTTCGACCCGTAAAGAGTCGGAATCGAAGCCAGCACCCGGCGGTTGCGCTCGGGGTCGTCGACGATCTTCCAGATCGGATGGTCGATCGCCTTCGGGGGAACGACCACGCGCAGATTACCCCAGAAGTTTTCGGATCGATCGTGCCCGCGCCCGCTCATGTCGACCGGGATCAGGCCGTCCCAGACAGTCTGATCCCACCCGCCTGAGCCAAAGCTGGTGTTGCCGCCGATCATCGCAAAGCCCCCTCCGCGCTTCCCCACCAGCTCGACTGTCCAGTCGAGCTGTTCCTGGGTGAACGCCGCGCGGGCGATGTCGCTGCAGATGACCACGTCGTAGCCGAAGAGCTCTTCCCGGGTCGTCGGAAAACCCAGTGTCGGCGCGCCGATGCGGTAGAGTCGCGGGCGGGCATCGTACTGATTGCCGACGAGCATCGACGTGCACTTGATGCTGGGGTCTTCCTGAAGCGCATCCTGCAAGAACCGGTACTCCAGGGCGCCGGTGCCTTCCATGTAAATCACGCGGATCTTCGAGTCGCGTGGCACGATCTGAAACGAGACGGCGTTGTTGGATGCCACCGCCTCTTGCGGAAACGAAGTGATTTCGGCCGTCAAGAGGCCCGTGGCCCGATCGGTCTCGATCACGAGCTCGGGCGATTGCTCGCCGTCGGCAAGGGTCAGTGGAAGCGCCGCGATCGGCGCTCCGCGCGGATCTGAGGACAGTCGAACCTTCAGCTCGGCTCTCTGTCCCGCGAAGCCGCGGCTGCGCAGTGTGACCTTGACGGGGACGCGAGTGCCGGGCCGAGCGTCTCTGGGCGCGTCGATATCTGAGATCGCGACGTCCCCCGAAACGCGCTCGTCTCCCAGCGCGACGACGTGCACCGGCACGCCCAGCTTGCGATAGGCTGCTGCGGTGGCGTCGAGCGGCTCGGGTACGGCGTCGGTCGTGCGGCCGTCGGAAAACACAAACACGCCAAACGGCAGCGATTCGCCGAAGCGGCCGGCAAGCTGCTCGAGTGCCGCATTCAGCCGCGTTTGATCGTCGTAGGGCGCCACGTACCGCTCTGATTCGGAAAGCGCCTTGATCTCGCGGCCGAAGCCAAATCTTCGGATCGGCGGTCTTCGATCCCGGGGCATCTGCATGAGAGCTCGCTCGATCAGGTCTTCCGCAGCCTTCGCGCGGGTTCTCGGTGCTTCCAGGCTCATGCTCCGTGATCGGTCGAGCAAAAAAACGGCCCCCGGCTGCGGCCCGGTCTGACGCGTTTCCTGAACGCGGGTCGGGTTGAGCAGGATCAAGACCAGCGTGCCCAGGGCGACCGCCCGCAACGCCACCAGGGCTTTGCTTCGCGCATTGGGAGCGCCCGCCAGCCGGAATGCCAGGATCAATAGGCCCAAAAGGCCAAGTGCAAGCAGAATGAAAAAAAGGGTGCTGTGCGGATGCGACCAGACCATCAGCGCAGGTCCTGCGAGAGCACCCGGTAATAATCTTCGACGAGCTTCTTGTATTCCGGCGGCACGGGACCGGTGCGCTCGACCAGAGTGTTTTCGACGATCATCTCCTGGATTTTCGCCTGTAGCGCGGCAGTCACCGCGCCTAAGGTCGTGGTGTAGACCGTGGGGGGCACGAAGAAGCTGGCTTCACCCTGCGGCGGTTGATCGCTCTGGCTCCAGCTTCCGCCATGGCCCATGCGGACTGCGCTCGCGAGTTGATCGGTCGCCTGCCTCAAAGAGCCGTCGCGCGAGGCGAGGCGATCGATACGCTCGGCAAGCTCTCCCAGTGCCCGCTCGACCGCGGCCTGGCCCGATTTCTGCTGAACGCTTCGCAGCCGATCTTGCAGGGCGGCGGCTTCTTTCTCCGCTGCCAGCAGACGCTCGAGCTTGGGTCCAGCGGCCGCGCGGCGGGCTTGCTCGAGGTCTTGCGCCAGCGCCTCGAGCCGTCCGGCCGCGGCCGCGGCCGCTCGGGCAGCCTGTTCCGTCTGGCCCGACCCGATCGTGCTCGCGTTTTGGCGCATCGAATTTTCAATATCCCGCGGCGGGCTGGCGCTCTCGGCCCCGGCGATCGTCTGGGCCAGCTCGCGGTCTTCCAGCCGTGCGGCCGCTTTGAGCTGTTCCAGCACGTCGGCCAGGGCGGCCGCATCATCTGCCAGCTCGCGCTGCCGGCCCGCCAGAACACCCTTCGCGTCGCCCGCTGCCTGGGGCGCGCCGGCCTGCCGCTCGAGCGTTTGCCCGAGCTCTCGCTCGGCCCGGGCGATCGCCTGAGCGAAATCACGCTCGCGTGCCAGGCGGTCAGAGAGCTCGCTGGCCTTCAAGGCGCCGACCTGGCGCGCCAGCGATTCGAGCTGCCGGGCCGCTTCGCGGGCCTTGGCGGCAGCCTCGGCCTTTCGCGCTTCGTCCATCGCCCGGCTCGAATCCTGCACGGTGTTCCCGGCCTGCTCGAGCCGGCGCCGGGCACTTTCGGTGAGCGCCTCGTCTTCTTGTGCGAGCTTTTTCAGCCGCTCGGCTTCCTGGGTGGCCTGCTTCTGTTGCTCGGCCAGGCTCGATTCCTTCGGCGCGCTCTGACTCGAGCTCGCGGCATTCGAAGAAGCGCCCGTTGATGACTTCGATGAACTCTTGCTCGACTGCTTGGACGAGCTCTGGGATGGTTTCTGTTGCTGCTCCGGCGGATCAACTTGTGGCCCGCCACTGCCTTTGGGCTCGATTTCCTCTGAAAACTTCTCTTCGCGGCGGGCGAGGTCGCGAATGTCGCCCTCGAGCGCAGCCAGTCGCTGCTCGCTCTCCTTGGCAGGCGGCCGCCGCAGTTTCTGCGCCTGCTGCCGGTCAAACTTGCGGCATGCGCTCGCCTGGCTCGAGCTGCTCTGCTTCAGGATCTTGCGCATGTTTTTCCGCGCGGCGATCAGCCCGCGCAGCGCCGCTTCTTCGAGCGGCCGGGCCCTGGCAAAGTCCTTGGCCTTGAGTGAATCGTGGGCCGATTGCATCGCGGCGACGGCTTCATCGAGCGCCGGAATCGGCCCGGCGATCTTGGCGATTCCTTGGGCCAGCTCGGCCGTGGCGGCGTGCAGCTCGCCCTCGTATTTGGCAAGCCGGGCCGCGGCGGCGTCTTCGACCGCCGGATCGCGCTCGAGCGCGAAGGTGCGATTCAGGTTCTCTCGCTGGCGGGCGATCAATTCCTCGAGCGAAGTCGAGCTTCCGTTGCAAGAGCCCTCGCCTTCACTGTCAAGGAACTGGTATTCCTGCTTGAACGGCAGGATGTCGATGAACCGCAGCTCTGAAACGACCCGGTGAGGCTTCTCTGGGAAGTTGTCTTCCGCAAAGGCGTAGTATGTGATTGCCGCCGGATAATCGATCGCGTGCTTCTCGAGGTAAAGAGTTTCAAGCGCCCGCGCCGTCAGCGGTTGATCGGCCAACCGCCCGAGGTGCAGGGTCTCTTCGGGCCCGTCTCCGATCTTGTAATTGATGCCCAGCAGGCCCACGCCAAAGTCGTCGCGTGCTTCAACCTGAATCGGGACCTCGGTCGTGGGAATGACCGCCAGCGACTCTTCGGGCTCAATGATTTTCAGAGTCGGCTCTCGATCGGCGGCCACCTTGATCCGCCGCTTCGCCGGTTCGAGCGTGATGCCGTCCGAGGCTGTCGCACTGAGCTCGAGCTCAAGGTCGCGGCTGACCGAAGCGAGCGTGCCGGTAATTTTCGCCCCGTCGATCTGCAGCGCGACCTTCTCTGGCAGAAGCTTCCCACCTGAGCTCACGTTGAGCTCGGCCGCGCCCGGCGCTCGGTCGAGCTGAAATTCGAGCTCGACCCGCGAGCCCTCGATCGCATTCCAGTCGCCCTCCTTGAGCACGACCGGCGGCTGCCGGGTGTAGGGCGGGGGTGTAACCTTGGCGTGCGCGGTCTTGAGAAGCAAGGGATGGACCACCTTGACGTTGAAAGTTGGACTGGCAACCTCACCGGCGGCGACCCGGTACTCGAGGTCTTCCTGACAATCTTTGAGTGTCGCCGCAAGCACGCCCTCGAGCGGCCGCGGCCGCTCTCCCGCCTTGGGCTCGGAAGCCAGCGAGGCAGCGATCCACTCGCCGCCGGTCTTCTTGCGGTGGAACCAGTGCGCTTCGCTGACCGGCCGCCCCGAAAGGGTCACCGCCAGCTTCAGGTCCTCGCCCGCCTTCAAGGTCAAGTCACCCGGCTCGACGCTGATCGCGGTGTAATGAACCGGCAGAAACAGCATCCTGAGAAAGGCAGTCCGCAGCGACGGGCTGGCAACCAGCGCGATGACGCCGACGATCGTCGTGAGAAAAAGCGCGATCGCCCTGCGCTCGAAGACCGGCCACGGAATCAGCTTCCGAAAGTCGATCGCAGCCGCCTGGCGGTCGGTATCGCGACCGAGCTCTGCAAGCAGACCGGGCGATGCCGGCACGGTGGGCGCGGCCCCCTCGGCATACTGAAGAACGGTGCGCAGCCGCTGGCCCAGCGCCGGAAAGCGAGCCTCGGCATCCGCGGCGGCCTCGGCGCCGCTATATGGGCGGCGATAGCGAGATAGCAGAAACACCGAAACACCCAGCATCGCCGGCACGGCAAGTGACCGCACCCACGGAGGTACGACCCACATCCAGTCGATCCACATGACGAGCGCCACGATGCAAAACGCGGCGAGCACCCATGTGACCAGCCCCAGCCAGACGCGAAATCGCATTCGGTCGGCCCGCGCCTCCGCCAGTCGGCCGACGACGCCGGGCAATTCCGCAAACTGGGTCGTCACGTTCTGGCCGTTGATGCTCGTCATGCGCATCGCTCCAATCGTCGGTCAGGCTGAGCCTGACAGCGGGCCGAAAGCCGATCTCGATTGCCGCACCAGGCTAACGCCTGCGCTTTGACTGTCCGGTCGCCAAGCCTGTGCACCTGGCGGCGCACTCCATTCTGCCATATCACGCATAGGTTTTGTTAGCAACAAACGTTTCGATGACCAGCACGATGAGCAAGATCCAGGCCACCGCGCGCCAGAGCTCATCCGGCCGCTCGCTGCCGGCAGCCAGGTTGAGGGGGCGCTCCGGTTCATCCCGGTTGATCGCGCCGGCGTCGCTCAGCCGGAAGAACTCGCGCAGATTGGCCAGGGTCGTCCGCTCCACGTCCGACTCCGCCGGGTCGACATTCCTGACCAGGGCCCGGCCGTCTTGAATGGTCACGCCGGGCGCCTCACCCTTTTTCGAGCCGCTCGCGGCCTCTTGCACGGGGCCGGCGCCGGCAAGGCGGCCACTCGCATAGCCGGCGACCTGGTGCACGAGCGGCAGAAACAGACTGTGAATCGCCCAATCGCCCCACGCGTTGTCGGCCGGAAATGCAAACAAGAGGCAGTGGCCCGTGCCCTTGTTCCGCTCGACCAGAATCGGCATGCCCTCCTGAGCGCTCACAACCACGCGGGCCTCTGGCCCGGGCGTGATCCGGGCGATCTTGCTGAATCGCAAGGATCGGAGGTCTCCGTGCAGCGGGTCGGCAAACGGGGCGACAATCGGGTGGTCCTTGCTCCATTCGGCCGGCCGGTACGGACCTGATTCGACGGCTTCGCCGATCCGGCCCGGCAGCAGATTCTGTTCTTCGAGCGCTTGATAGGCCCCCGCGCTGACTTTCTCGCCCACGAAGATGATCAAGCTTCCACCCGACTCGACGAACCGCGATAGCGCAGCCGCCTGTTCGCGCGAAACAGCCGCGACGTTGCACAAGACCACGATCCGGTAGGGCCCCAGATCAGGCAGCGTGAAGGAACCGCCGGCAGCTGCGACCCGCGTTGGCTCATACGGCGTGGGGGGGCCTTCCTTCGCCGGCTCGCCCGGCAAACTGAGTCTGAGCGCTGTCTCCAAGTAATACGTCTCATTGCCAAAGACCGACGGCCCGGGCTCGCCGTCCACGAGCAAGACGCGTTCCGGCATTCGCGTCTCGAAAGCGAGGTACCGCCGGTCGTCAAATGGCAGCTCATCGCCGGCCTTGACCTCGACAAAGCCCGCAGAGAGACCTGGCTTTTCGATCGGAACGTCAAAGTGCACGAGCGCTCGGCTGCGGCCGGCAACGGTCACGTTCTGCTCGAGGGCACTCTTACGATCGAGCACCAGCCGCACCGGAACGTCGCGCGCCGGGAACAGACCGGCATTGAAGATGCGGGCTGTCACCCGCACCGGTTTGCCCTGGCGTAGGTCTGTCATCTCGGCCTGCACCAGCTCGACTGCCAGGTTTTGTGCGAGCGGCCGGCCGACGTCGATCAGATCGATCCGGACATCGGGCGGAAACGGCGCCTCCAGCGGCGACCGCAGGCCCACGCGCTGAAGGTCGGTCCAGAGCACGACCTGCCGGCTCCGGCGCCGTGAGCCAACCAGAATGTCGCGCGCCCAGGCGAGAGCCTTGCCGATATCGGTTCCGGCTGAGCCCGCCACCAGACCCGGCTTGATTCGCGCCTCGGGCTCTTGTTCGACGCCTTCCGCGTCGAAATAAGCGAGGTGAAGCGACGTGCCCGTGGGAAGGGTCTTCATCATCTCGGCTGCCTGTTCCGCGGCTCTGGAAATCGGCGTGGCACCCGCGCCTGAGGCACCCATGCTGGCCGAGCGGTCGATGAGCATGATGACCTCTCGCTCGGAACCGAGCGAGCCGGAATCACTCCGATACGGACGGGCAAACAATAGCGCCAGCAGCAGTACGCCGGCGGCCCGCAATGCCAGCAGCAGCCAGCGGCGAACCTTGCGGCGGCGGGCCGAATCACGCAGCACCGAGCGCAGAAAGAAAAGAGTTCCGATCTTCACCTGACGCGCCCGCGGGCGGAACAGCAGATGGATCAAAATCGGAACGGCGATCGCCGCCGCCCCCGCAAGAAACCCCAGGTGAATGAAGCCCAGGCCGGCCACGTCGCACTCGCAATCAGAAAAGTTGAGATCGTCTCGTCAGATATTCAAAGAGGGCCTGCTCGAGCGGTCGATCGGTTGTCACCAGCACGCGATCGACCGATCGGCCCCGCAGCCCGTCGTCCAGCTCACGCTGCCATCCCGAGAGCGCCTGCTCGTAAAGCGAGCGGATCTCGTCGGTTTGGGTCGTCAATTCCTCGCCCGTCTCGAGGTCGACAAAGCGAACCTGCCCGCTCACCGACAGGTCGTTCTCGAGCGGGTCCAGCAGGTGAAAGATGATCAGGTCGTGACCGCGGAAGACGAGGTGATCGAGTCCCGAAAAAATGTCTTCAGTGGGAAAGAACAGATCGCTGATGAGAATCACCAGCCCGCGCCGGGGCATCAGCTCGGCGACCTCGTGCAGCACGGCCGCCGAAGCCGCCGGCAAGTTACCCGGCGCCGTGGCCAGGGCCGTCAAAATCTCATCGAGCTGCCGCGACTTGGCCCGCGGCTTCAGGTGGGCCACGACGCTTTCGGCAAAGAGCGTCAGCCCCGCGCCGTCGCGCTGCGAGAGCACCAGATGGGCAATCGCGGCCGCGAGCATGGTCGCGTACCGCCGCTTCGAGATGCCGGCGCTTGCCGTCTGCATCGATCCGCTCACGTCAACAAGTAAATGGCAGTCGAGGTTGGTCTCGGCGTCATATTGCTTGACGTAGAGCTTGTCGTTGCGTGCGAAGAGCTTCCAGTTCAGGTGCCGCAAGTCGTCGCCCGGCAGATATTCGCGATGCGAGGCGAATTCGACCGAGAACCCGACGTACGGGCTGCGGTGCAGCCCATGCAGAAAGCCCTCGACGACCGTCCGCGCCACCAGCTCGAGGTCGTCGATCTTGGCGAGCACGACTGGATCGAGATATTCGTGCATCAACTTGGCGCGGCTGAGAAGGCTTTCGGGCTCAGCGCGCGCTGGTTTTCTCAGCTTGGCCAGGCGCGAAAGCCAATCGCCCGAGGGCTGTGTTCCACGGCTTTGCGGCCCACTTTTCATGCTTTCCCTGCCTCTTGGCCTTAGCCCGTCGGGACGATTTCGATCAGCCTGCGGATCAGGTCGTCGGCATCGATTCCCTCGGCTCGGGCGTGGAAATTCAGCACCAGGCGATGGCGCAGCACCGGCAGTGCGACCGCGCGAATATCGGCGAAGTCGACGTGGAATCTGCCGGACAAGACAGCCAGCGCCTTGGCGCCCAGCACCAGGTATTGCGACGCTCGCGGGCTGGCCCCATAAGTCAAGAACTTCTGGATGCGGGGATCGCTCTTGCCCCCGCGCGCCGGCCTGGTGGCCAGTGAAAGATCGACTGCGTACCGCACCACCGCGTCGGCGACCGGCACCCCGCGCACCACTTGCTGCAATCGCACCACCTCGGCCGCGTCGAGCACAGCGCTCACTTCCGGGACGAGGTTGGCCGTCGTGTTCTTGACGATCACGACTTCCTCGTCCGGAGTCGGGTAGTCGACCAGAATATTGAACATGAACCGGTCGAGCTGGGCTTCCGGCAGCGGGTAGGTCCCTTCCTGCTCGATCGGGTTCTGGGTCGCGATCACGTAAAACGGCGGCTCGAGCCGGTAGCTTCGCCTGCCGACCGAGACCTCTTGCTCTTGCATCGCTTGCAACAGGGCCGACTGGGTCTTGGGCGGGGCGCGGTTGATTTCGTCGGCGAGCAGAAAATGGGTGAAGAGCGGTCCCTGAATGAATTCGAGCCGGCGCCGGCCGGTCTGCGGGTCTTCCTCGATGACGTCGGTGCCAATGATATCCGAGGGCATCAAGTCCGGCGTGAACTGGATCCGATTGAAGCTCATTTGCAGGCAGTGTGCGATCGTCCTGGCCATGAGCGTCTTGCCCAGGCCGGGCACGCCCACCATGAGCGCATGGCCACGGCAAAGCAGCGCCGCCAGCAGGTGATCCAGCACCGGCCCCTGGCCGACGATCACGCGGCCGATTTCCTGGCGCAGCCGCTCGCGCGCCTTGCGAAGCTGGCCCACGGCCTTGACGTCTTCGTCGGTGGGTTCCGCCGGTTGCTTCTCTTTCGGGGTCGCCATGATCGAAATCGCCTCGGTTGTTCGTCCGACCGCGACGGCGGTCGGCTTGCAGTTTCCCGCGCATTCTACCGGATCTTGAGCGGTAAAATCGTCTTTCTTGCCAGCTCGCCGTCCAAGACGCGAGGTTTTCCATCCTTTTGATTGTCACCCTTTTTGCCCGGCTCGGCCGGGTCGGGCCGCTCGCTGCCGACTCGGTCGCCGTTGTCATCGATAAGTGCATGTTCGGTGGGCGTGCGCTCGTCAGCCGCGAAGCGGGCCTCGACGAGCGTTCCCAGTCGCACGAAGAGGTCCCACACCGACACCTTACCCTCGGCTTGCTGTTCCGGTGCTGCGGTCGTTTGCCGGCAGAGCTCGGCCAGGGCGTAGGGAAACTCGGTTTCATTCAGCTCTCCGTCGGCGGTCGTGGCCGTGATCACGATTCGGCCCTTGGCGGAAAGCCCCGCCAGAAACCCGCCCGA
>Ga0182024_10025431_pt1 | contig 10453 bp, 9 predicted proteins | sample P32metaG_FD_120480 | JGI IMG/M metagenome (GOLD analysis project Ga0182024, IMG submission 120480) | Permafrost microbial communities from Stordalen Mire, Sweden - P3-2 metaG (Illumina Assembly) | ecosystem: Environmental > Terrestrial > Soil > Wetlands > Permafrost | place: Sweden: Stordalen...
CGGCGAGGCCAGCTTATTTACCGGGCGATCCACTTTGACTGAACTCAAGGCCTCAAGCACCTTATTGTCTGGTGCTAATCCCACGACAGGAAGAAAAAGAGCGGACACAATTGCTGTCTGGTAATGTTGCTTAACTGCGAATCATGGAGTGCGCCAAATGAGCTTGGTGCCAGGGCAACGAGTTCTGCGACACATATTCACGCTTCGCCGTTACCTGTCGGACGGGCCTTCATGTGAGCTCTGGGAGGCCGATCCGGGCGACGGTGAGGGCGTGCTCATCAAGGCCTGGCCATTCTTGAAGGACGAGCCCACACCTGTTGAACGGAACCTTTGGGATCGAGAACTTCGAACGTTCTACGGCCTAGCGAGCACGCCCGAAGCCGAACGACGCCTTGTCACGTTAATCGACGCCGCGGTGGATCAGCACGCAAAGGCATTCGTTCTGGCGCTCAAAGTTCCGGGCTTCGATCGGCTCTCCGACACCCTCTCGAATAGAAAACATTTCGGCTGGCTATGGAACCTGGTCGACGTCGGACGACGAGTCGCGCTCTGGCGTGGCGGCTCAGATTGATAGAGGGTCTAGCCCACGTACACCGTTTCCGGTCCGTCCATCGAGCCGTGAGACCCGAAAACATCTTTCTTAACGCGCAGCGGGGGCCTGACTCGCTCCGAATCGGTGGGTTCGAGTGGAGCGTTCGACTCGGTGTACACACCCGCGACGAAATCAAAGCAAGTTCGCCCTTGGGCCGTGCAAATGCATCCCTTAACGCCGATTGGCGGGACCTCGGCTTCGTGCTCGCGGGGATGTTCGGAGTTCCAGCGGATGTGCTCGCAAGCGCCGACGTAGAGCGCGTCGTCAGCGAGATTCAGGAGCTTCGTGGTCTGAATGCAGACGAGAAGACATACCTGCGTACGCTGGTTACCGCAAATGGGAACGGTCCCATGGATCGTGACGACATTGTCCCCCATCGCCGCGAAAGCGCAGGGGTCAAATGACCGATCTCTCAATAACTATCTCTCGATCGAGGAAAAGCACATATGGTCGAATAACGTGATCAGTTCAAGTCGGATCGGATATGTACGGACACTAACTGGGGCAGCCGCCTCGAATGGTTACTCGGATTTCGCATGGCAACCGAACTTGTGGGGTAGCTACTCCAGTCTGTTTCCCGCGGGACCACAAGGATCTATCAACATTCTATCGATGACAAATCCTAATAATACTCGCCAAATTCTTGGTGGAGGTACAGCGTTCAGATTTATCCAGAATAAGTACTCCGCTGGAGAGGACATTTATTGGAATAAAGGTGCACACAGCTTACAGTTCGGTGTGTCCGCGATCTGGGTGCAAAGCTATGGAGTGTCACCTACAAGCCCGGGAGCGTGGACTTTTGCGAACATGACGGGGTTCTTGACGGAAGAGCCGGTCACGGCACGGCGGTCTGTAATGGGGGGCAGTTTGCAGCCTGCTCTAGTATTCCTACCTTGTCACAGGTTCAACACTATAGAGAAATTGACTTTGGATTTTACGTCCAGGATACCTGGAAGGTGAGAAGCAATGTAACTCTCAATCTCGGCTTGCGCTATTCACCGGAGACCAACCCGCTCGCTATAGGCGGGGTGCAGGAATTCGTCAATATGCCGCTCTCGCCGTCTTATAATCCGAATTTGCCTATGCCCGGATGCGCCACACCGACGAGTTGCCCCGCGCTGGCCGCCGGCACCTTGCCGATGACCCTTATGAGCCATGTTTATCCGTCAAATCCAACGCTGCGCAACTTCGAGCCGCGCGTTGGCATTGCGTGGGATCCGTTCAAGGACCAATTCTTGCCAGCCGGGCCAGCGTCCTGGCGTCGAGTTGGTCGTCTTTTCGACTACTCTCGCCGATCAGTCGCACGTTACGCGCATGGGCCACGGGCTCAAAGGTGAAAAAGCTCCCCGGAGAAAAAGCAAAACCAACTTGAGACTAACCGGCATTCTCATGGAGGGAGTTGGCTCGTGAAATGAAATTCGAGCACTCCTAATCTTCTTGACGGCGCTTGCGGCGAGCGCCCGTCGCCAATCGCCAAACCCGGCGCCCGGCGCCCTGCGCTAAGCGCCGCCAAGGCTGCCGAATTCGCCGGGGCAGCGCGAAGGACCTGTTTTCGCGTGGTCGCGACTAATCGAGCAACTTCGCTGGGGAATGCTTCACGGCTTGGGCGTCGTACTCAGCGCAGCGGAAAATTCGGAGGGCTCAAGGCAAGGTAAAATCCCCCACCCTCCGCGACGTTTCGCGAAGGGTGGGGAAGGTTAACTAACGCGGCGAAGACGATCTGGTCACCACCTGTTGGCTGAGCCGTGGCAGGTGCCGGCGCCCTTGTCGCTGTAAGTCCCTGCAGGAGCTCCAGGAAGTTCCAGTGCCGATTCGAAATCCCACTTGTAGCCGTTCGGATCAAGCGTCAGCGCCATCACGCCCCAGAAGTTCCCGGTTGCCGCCTCGACATTCATTGCGTTGAAGTTCGTGCGGCCTTCAGGATCCTCCATGTTGGTTGCGGGATTCGCGGTGGTGGCCTCGGAAGCTGTCACAGTGGTTGTGACGACCGTATCGAGTGTCTCGCCGCCGGTGCCCACGATGAATTCCCGTATGCCGTTCTTTGGATCGTAATTCCCGGAGTAGTCAAGGGGGCGGTAGCGGGCATAGAGGTGGTCGTGTCCGTTCAGCACCAGGTCGGCTTTGTGTTCGTAGAGCAGTTGCCAAAAGGCCTGAGCGGTCGTGCCCTCTTGGGTGATGCTGTCGGCAGCGCTGAACGTGGGCTGATGCCAGTACGCGGCTGTGCAACGGGCGCCGTTCTCCTCGAGATCCTTTTTCAGCCAATCGAGTTCGGATTTAAGCCAGGTGCCCGTTTCCGAACAGCCGCCCGGCTGCGTATAGCACTCTATATTGAGCGAAATAATGTGCCACGATCCCAGATTATACGAATACCAGCCATCGCCGGCGTCACCGAAGTGCCCCGCCTGTCCATCCTGTCGCGGCACGGGTTGGGGGAAGAGTTCCTCAGTGGGGTTTGCCGCCTTGCAACTGGCCGATGGTGTGGGGCACGGGTTCGAGATCGTAGTCATCGGAATAGTACCATTGGGATTGAGCTGGAAGCCGTTGAAGTAGGAGAAGTAGCCGTAGCCGGCAACGCCGGTCTCGCCATGCTCGTTATAAAACTCGTGGTTGCCGGGCGCGGGCCGGTGGAGAAATTTAAAAGCGCCATACGTCAAATCGAACGATCCCTCAAAGTCCGAATATCGGCCTACCTGGTATTGCAGATCTCCGAGGAGCGCGACGGCGTCAGGTTTCATATTCTCAATCTGATTCGCAGTGGCCTCCTGGGATTGCCACAGAGAGGTGCTGGTGTAGGCGGGCGGGGTTGCGGGGTCGCTGCAGACTTCATTCCCAGCCTCATCTGCCACCTCCTCGCCTGGCTGGCAGGCGATGTCGCCAACCACCGCAAGCACGGGCGATTTACCCGTCGTTGCGTGAGGCCACGAATTGTCGTTGTGGTGTGGATCGTCCTTGTCGTTGTGATCCTGTGCCCGTGCGCCAACTGTAAATGCCAGTACCGAAGCGGCTGCTGCCATGAGCAGTGCCACTCGGAACCTTCCCCGGATCATCTTCATGCGGTTTCTCCCGTTTGAACTTGTGAGTGGATATTTGCGAAACGGTGTGTTTTATCCTTTCAGTGTTTCGCGTGTATGTCGGATGTGTGAAAAAGCAGTAACACAGATTCATTGGGAGGGCGATCGCCGCCCCACCCGGTTTGCAGGCGATTAGGCGTAGCGAAACAGCGCCTTGAAACCAAAGTCCATGTGGTGCTGGATATGGCAGTGAAACAGCGTCAGGCCCGGCTGGTCGGCGACCAGATCTACGGTGGCGCGTCCAAATGCGGGAACGACCACCGTATCCTTCATGATGCCGGCAGTCGGTTTGCCGTTGAGCTCGACGAGCTCGAACAGGTGCCGGTGCATGTGCAGGGGGTGAGAATCGTCACTGCGATTGTGAAACACCAGCCGATAGCGGCCTCCCTGCCGGAACACGAATTCCCGTTCATGCGGATATTCCTTGCCGTTGACGAGCCAATGATTGATTCCGTAGAGCCCGCCAGGCACTTTTTCAAAGACCATGTCGATGGTCTGGTCTGGCGTGGGATGCGGTGCGGGCTTGCCAAAGAGGGTGTAGTCCCAGCGCGCCTTCGGAGGCGGAAGCCATTGCGGGCGCGGCTGTGCCTGATTGGCATATTCCACCACGATGCCCATGCCGGATTGCCGTGCGGCATCGCGTAGCTCCCCTAAAATCCAAACGCCCGGCAGATTCATCTCCATGATCGCATCCACGCGCTCACCGGGGGCGATCTCAATCACATCAACGGCCTGAGGCGCGGGCACGGGATTGCCGTCGAGAGCGATCACCTGAAAATGGTGACCGAATAAGCCAATGCGGTGAATTTGCGAAGCGCTGGCATTGAGCAAGTGCATCAGGACGCGCTCACCGAGCCGCACGCGGAGGGGGTCGCCCGCGCCCAGCATCTTGTCGTTAATCGAGTAAAGAGGAGCGCTGACTTGGAGCCCGTCAGGACGCGGGTCTGGGATGGCCGATTTTTCGGGCATCGGATCGTTGGGATCCGTCTGCTCCTCGTCCGGGTCCACCGTGGTCAGAAAAGGCTCCCATTCACGCAGCGCCAGAAAGACTTCCTGGTCGTAGCCTCCGGGGTCGTTGGCCGAATCGATCATGAGAAAACCGAACTGGCCGGTGTAGGCGCCGCGGTGCAGATCTAGCATCGCCTCGGTGTGCGAGTGGTACCATCGCGAACCCGCCGGCTTAGCCACGAATTGATAGCGCCGACGGCCATGTCGGGGTACCGGGGGCGTGCCTTCTTCCTCGGCTCCATCCACGTCCGAGGGAACAAACAAACCGTGCCAATGCACGTATTCCGGAACATCCGTGTCGTTCACAACTTCTACGGCGACGCGCTGGCCCTCTCGCACCCGCAGCAAGGGACCGGGGACCTTGTTGCTGTAGCCGATGGTGCTGATCACCACCTGAGGAGCCAGCTCGACCGTCATGGGCGCGATTTGCAAGGTGAAATCCGCCGCGCCGTCGGTGGCCTTCGGTTCCAAGAGCGCCATCGTCGGGCGCTGTGACGGCGACGGGAGTTGCCGAGGCGTTAACGGCTGCGCCAAGGCTAGGGGCAGCGTGCGGGCCCCCGCGGCGATCACGGTGGCGCATCCAAGCCGCACAAAATCCCTTCGATTCATTTGATCCTCATCCCGCTCGCAATGCCAGCGCCGGCGCGACCGCCCAATGAGCACGGCCGGTATGAAAATCCCTGGGTCGTCTTGCCATTCTTCCCCTTCAGCTTTTGGTTGAATGGTTGGCAAAAACAGACATTCTAACTGCTTTGACATTTCACGCACAGTCCCAACTAAATGCTTCACTACAGTGGTTATTCTGTGGTGCTGTTCGGTAGTTTCGCCATCGCGTTAGCAACCTTACTTGGGAGGTTCGCGGGAACTCTCGGTAAGTCCTTCCATAAGAAGGCCGGTTGGTGTCAAGTTGGTTTTGCTTTTTCCTCCCGGGAGCTTTTTCGCCTTAGAGCCAAGCCGCCTCTGTCGCCATCCTTCCATCCGCACTCTTTGGTGGAGCGATTATCGCTCGGTGCCAGTTGGGCGTCCTCAGTTCAGCAGGTGCTGCTACCTGATAAATTAGGCCTTCCATCCACTCTGTTCCGTATCCGACTCCTAAATGGGTGAGCGGAAAACCCCACAAGAAATGCGCTGCGGAAACGCCAAAAAGAGGTCACTTAGCAACCATGATTCAAACGGGCGGAAAACTGAAGTTTTTAGCTCACGCCGGTAGAGAGGTAAATGGCTGACAAACCTAAAAGGAAGCGGAAGGTGCAGAAACGAAAGCACGCGGAGCCAGCAGCACCCAATGTCGGCATTGTCTTCCTTGTCGATAAAAAGCTGTTATTATAATTGACCGCACGCCTGTTTCTGATGGGGGGAGCTACGGCGACTCCAGCATCCACGAACGAGGGCATGATGCTTTCTGGGAAATGCTCAGGCGCACCGGGGTGGTGCCACCGGACTCCGAATATGACGACTACCCGCGAGGCCGCGAGGCCTACAACACGAAGACCGGAGGCTACTCGCTTTTCCTAGACCGATGCATCTTAAAAAATAAATCTGTTGTGAACAAGATCATGTCGGAACTGAACCTACCAACGAAGCGCACGAAGTCGGACATGAATATCCTCCCTCTCAAACTTCTCGGATTTATGGAAGGTTTCCGGTCTAGCTACTTTGAAACACCGGTTGTTTCTTCGCGCACATCTTTGAGGATCGGCTTCAGCGTCGCCGCGATTCCTTCGGCCATCTTAAGGGAACCGCCCTCATTCGGATGGACCTGGTCGATCACCATGAGATACAGCGGATCATTGATCAGCTTTAGGCCGTCCAGAAAATATAGGCTGTGATCCTTTTGTTGGTGTTGCTCAACGACCTGCTGAATGGCGTTGCGATAGTCTTGCGGTGAGTCCCCGTTCTTGTTCTTCTGGTGGATGATGTCTTCGTGCGTCAAGATTGGGCTTATACACAGAATCGGGGCCGTAGGATGCTTGGCACGAACTGTATCGAGGAACGCTCCATATTTATCCCCATACTGCGCCAGCGTTTCCGCCTTTCCCGCCGAATCCCTTCCTCCGAAGGAGTTTGTGCCAAGCATAAGGACCAGCACGTTCCAATCGTTGCGGCTAGCAATGTAGTCGGCGATGGGTCTATCCGTCCAAGCGCTGCCGCCAAAGCCAAGATTCAAGGGCTCGCAATTTGCCATCTCGCAAGTTTGCCATACGTACGTTTCGCGTGGGCTGGTCACGCCGTGGCCGTGTGTAATCGAGTCGCCATGAAACAAAACTACCGGAACATTCCGGGGCGCTGACGGAAGCAGTTCCGAGTCCTTATCTAAACCAATCCCATTAACAATCGCTTCCGCGTTGCGGTAGTAATGCGGAAATAAAATTGTGAATTCAGACTCTTTTTTAGGGCCAGTCGAATTATTGAAGACGGTGACATCCTGCTCGTAATAGATAATCTTTGCCGGAACATTGGCGAGAAACTTTCCGTCGCGATACACGTCGAAATAAGGCGGGCGAGCCCGTTCCCAGGCTGATTCCGGGCTGGCGTTGGCAACGTCGGGAACGTCGAGAAATGTGAGCCGGATGACAATTTTGTTGGAGTCGGTTCGAATTCGTAAGGCTACTCCGGCGGTGGAAAGAGCGCGGGCGGCAGATCGATCGGGGATTTTGTCTCGCCAGGCTTTTGGCATCCGGACCGGCTGCAAGCCGCCCGTTTTCTGTTCCCAATCAGCCACATTGAGCCATCGGAAGCGACCATCGTCAGGACTTACCCACTTCAGATCATCGGGTTTGGTTCGTTGTCCTTTGGCCGGACCAGCAAGGCTCAAGAGAAGAAGAATTAAACAACTGAACCGTATGCGAGACGGAGATGATGACATTGACGTTGTTCCTTTCTCCGCACGGGTACAACTTTGGGTCGCGCCGTAACACTGAAAGTTCGAGACGGGCTTTCTTTTGCTGTGTACCTGAGTTTAGTTTCCGGTTATCCCGTCCTGGCAGCTGACAACTTTGGACGCGCGAGTGTACAATGCCGACCACGAGGAAATCGATCAAAATTCCCAGCGCTGAGGCGTCCTTGCGTAGCGCAATTTACGGGAGCAGTGCCATGCTTAATAGATCTCCGGCCTTCCTAGCAAAGATGGTTTTCGGCATGCCGTTTGCATTAGCGCTAACGGTTGCCCTAGTCGCGGCAACCGCTCCGAGCGAATCTTCCGGTGCTCTTGTGCGCACAAAACAGGGCATGGTTCAGGGGTTGACGGTAGGTAGCGTCGAACAGTTCCGCGCCCTGCCGTACGCTGCCCCGCCGCTGGGTCACCTCCGTTGGCGGGCGCCGCTGCCACCCAAGCCCTACTCTGGTACACTGCACGCGACAACATTCCCCGCGCCATGTGTGCAAGGCAGAGCGCTACCCGATTTCCCCAGTCCAAATGAGGATTGTCTGTACCTCAACCTCTACCGACCCGCTGGCAGCACAGAAGGTAAAAAGATGCCCGTGCTTATCTATTTTCACGGCGGCGGCTTCGCCGGCAACACTGCGAGTGCCCGCGACGGAGTTGAGCTTGCGGGGGGGAACGACATGATCGTTATCATGGCCAACTATCGGCTGGGTGTGTTTGGCTGGTTGGGACTCTCCGGGTTGGATGCTGAAACACCGAACCACTCGTCTTCGGGCAATTATGGTTTCCTGGACATGCTCGCATCCCTGCGCTGGGTCCATGACAATATCGCCACATTTGGAGGCGACCGGGACAACGTAACCATCGCGGGGACCTCCGCCGGGGGGATCGCCGTCTGCACACTTATGACGGCTCACCTTCAGGAGCGCCTCTTCGAGCGCGCGATCGTCGAGAGCGGCGAGTGCACGGGTACTTCCGGCTTTATCGTTAGTCACCAGACCGCTCTGCTCCAGGGAGCGAAGTTTGCGGCCAAGGTCGGTTGCACCGATCCTAAAGAGTTCACTTCATGCTTGCGCTCGAAGCCAGCTGCTGCTCTGCTCTCGGCGTCGGAAGGCTTGGGCATCTCCACAGCGAACGTCGGTGGAAACCTCATGCCCAAGGCACCCATGGAAGCTATCGAATCGGGAGAAACCGATCGTATTCCGGTGATTGTGGGCGCGAATCACGACGAGCAGAAACGCAGCCCCGTCGAAACCACGGGATTCCCCGCTACAGAACAGGATTTCCAGAAGTACCTCAAGAACGCCTTCGGCCCGCTGGCGTCCCTTGTCGCCGGCGAGTATCCACCGGGCGCGTTTGCGGATCCCGCGTATGCAGCCGGTGCGGCTGCCAGCGACAGCGGAATCCCGAATGGTATCGGCTTTTGTCCCATGTTGATGGAACTTGGCGGGGCGCTCGCGAAGGTCACGCAGACCTTTGCCTACGAGCTAGACGACCCACGCGGCTCGGGAGTCCCGGACTCTACCGGCTTTGAACTGGGATCCTTGCACACTGCTGAGGTGGGGTTTCTTTACGCTGAAAAGCCAATGGGCCCGCGCACGGCAGAGCAGATGCAATTAGCTACCCGCATGCAACACTACTGGGCGACATTCGCTCGCACGGGACATCCCAAGGATGGCACCCATGAATGGCCCGCCTTGCAGTCGGGTTCTGGAAGCGTCCTCCGCTTCCAGCCGAGCGGTGACGTGCTGATGTCGTCGCCCAGTGTATCCGCCGAGCACCACTGCGATTTCTGGGCTCGGCTCGGTTATTGAAGCGGAGACCAGGAAAACGGCGGGTTACTCATTGGCAGCGCAGCCCCGGGATATACGGCGAGCGACCGGGTTTCAGGAACTATTAGGGTGTCTCCACGCGATGGACCTTCCCAAGGGGCAATGGCGGCACCCAGTTAATTCTTAGAAGTCTACGTGAACACCGAACTTGATTGGATCAAGGTGAGCGCCAATGAGCAGAACCTGTCGTGTATATGGCCGCCATCTTGAACTAAGTTTTGGTACCACGGCGGGTGGCCAAGGCAATAATCACTCGGGTCAACTCGTCTTCGTCAGCTTGGTAGAGCCCTTCGTAGCGTTGCGTCCCTCTCCACTGCCCCAGCAGCGGGCGGGCATGCCGCTCCGAGATCGGATAGTTCTCACGGGCATGCCTGACCGCGCCACGTCGCCGCTCAGGGCTTAGAAGTTCCCTCCGCGACGTCTTTCAGAATCTGCTTCTCGAGGGACAGTTCTGCTACCAGCCGCTTTAACTTGCTATTTTCCTTCTCTAGCTCCTTCAGTCGTTTCGCCTGATCGAGCTTCAAACCGCCATATTCCTTCCGCCAGCGGTAGTAGGTCTGTTGGGTAATTTCGGCTTCCTTGCAGGCTTGCGGGGTGGTCTTTCCGTTGGCGATTCCTACTTCAATTTGCCGCAGCAAGCTCACGATCTGCTCCGGCTTGTACCATTTCATCGGCATACCAGCTTTCCTCAAGTGTGAATTCTCTCTCACTCCCGCTGGTACAAAAAATCGGTCAGGTCATGGTCAGCTTAGTTTCCAAGGACCGCCATCGAAGAAGTCGCTGCGCAAATTTGGCGCAATAGCCTGATTTGAACCCGAGACCGTCATTCCCAAGTCGGCAACCGACGCGTCCCTACGGCGCTAACTTACCTAGCGTTTCCCCTAATCTCGCTCTCCTGCTTTTCAGAATCTCTGCTACTCATCCACGGTATGCCCCTGGATTTATCGAACGGCTTTTAGCCCGTTACCAACCCAGCTTCAATCCCAATTGAATCTCCCGAGGGTCTGTCAACAGAGTGGTTATTGTCCCCGCAGACCCCGAAGGTTGCCCGTTCGATTGGAACAGA
>Ga0182024_10025432_pt1 | contig 10453 bp, 13 predicted proteins | sample P32metaG_FD_120480 | JGI IMG/M metagenome (GOLD analysis project Ga0182024, IMG submission 120480) | Permafrost microbial communities from Stordalen Mire, Sweden - P3-2 metaG (Illumina Assembly) | ecosystem: Environmental > Terrestrial > Soil > Wetlands > Permafrost | place: Sweden: Stordalen...
CGAGACGTTGCCGTCGGTTACGTCATCGGTCAAGCCACCCGCCGCCTTGACCCGCCCAATGCTCGGCTCGGAACGACCTTCTCGAGCGGCCGGGACGCAACACGAGCCGACGATGAGACGTCCAAGTGACTGCGACACCCCCGCGACCTGGTGTGCCGAGTCGCGGGGATGTCGCCTTTGCTCCCAACCAGCGCCCGAAGCGCTAAGGGGCCCCGCGAGTCTCGAACATTCCAGCCACTCCGCAACCCCCCCAAAGGGCTACGTCAGGCCACACCCGCACAGGTGCCCGGGCGGCTCCGCCGGGTCTCCGTTTGGTTTTGCGAAGCCTCTGTAGAGGGAAACCTGGGCCCTGCAGCGCTCGGATCGGGCCAGGCTTGCCTGGCCGTAATCCAAGGGTCCGAATGTTGCCACGCCCCCGGGCGCGTTCTCAGTGCGTCGCGGGGGCACCCGATCCGCTTCAATCCCGCGATACCCCAGCGCGGCGTCGCTTTGGACCGACGCGGGGGACTACTTGATGTGGAGGTTGATGCCGAGAAGCAGGAGCGGCCACAAGACGACTGCCAGCAGCGCTGACACGAGGGGCTTGAGGGTGCCAGCGTGCGTGAAGTAATGGTGTGAAGACGCGACAAATGCCCCGACGACCAAATAGACGAGACTGATGAGTCCGGAACTGGTGGACCTGCTTCGCCCTAGCATTCGAATCTCCTGGGTCGGGGCACCGAGACTACTCCCGCGCGTCCTAAGATCCGTTTACTACGCGAGGGACTCCACGTCGATGGTCGCGCGGGCCGCGGGCTCTCGCCCTGTTTGCTCTGCGAACCTCTCGCGCCCTTTCACGGCGGCGTCGGCTTCTGTTTCGGCTTCGAGCACGTAACGAAAGGCCTCCGGGTGGGTTGCCTCGTCGATGTTCGTCTCGGTGATCACTACGCGGTATCTGATCCGGCGAGACTATCCAACCGCGTGCCGTCGAGCGCGCCAGCCGGGCTCCGTCGTGGCCCTCGACGTGGCGTCGTCGACTTCGTGGGTGAGCGCTACCGACGCCCGGTGGGCCCACGTCGAGCAGATCCGGGCGCGACCGCGGCCGCGACTCCATCTCGCGCATTGCGGCAACGTGGCCGACGGCGAGGCACCAGGCGTGCCTAGCCGAAATGCCCCCAGTGCGTGGCGATGACGAGAAGCAGGCCGCCGACGGCGAGAGCGATTCCCGCGATGATCGTCCTTGCAGTGGCCAGCTTGAGCTGCGGGATCTGTGCGGCGGCCAGCCAGATGCCAGCGAACAGAACGAGCAAGAAGCCGATTTCGGCCAGGTGTCTGCCCGTGTTACGTGTGAGCGCCAAGACGAGGTTCATCCGCGACCTATTGTTCCGCGTGGCGGCCGACCGTGTCAGCTCGCCGCCGGCCACAACTCCACCGGCCCGGGCGGACAACCCGCCCCGGCAACAACAACCCTGACACTCAGCACTGCGACAAAGCCGGGCGGGTGGGTTGGTTGGTCGCTAGGGCGTGCTCCAGAGCGTGACCTCGATCGTGCTCGGGCGGCTCGGCACTATGCAATCGGGCAGCCCAAGCTGGCGCAGGCCGCCCGGAACGCTCGCGCTGATTGGGCGCGTTCCCGGCGCGATCGTGACAAGGATTCGCGACGGCCGTTTCCCTTGCGCAGCGTTGCCGGGCGGCGACGAGCGCGGGGCCTTCGGCTCGCACCAGTTCATCCACCGAATGCGCACGGACGCCGAGTGGTGCGGCCTGAGCAGCACGCTACTGCTGAAGTGCGTACCCGGGAACGCCGACGAACTCCACGGCAGCTCGCCGAGCGTCTCCGTCGAGCCGCCGGTGCGCATCGCGATCACTGGATGCCCGGTTACGCGGCACGCTGTCTTGCCGTTGTTGGCGATGGTCAACCCGCCGACGATCGCTTGAGTCGCGCCCTGGCCGCCGAAGCTCGCGGAGAGTGACGACGCCTGGCAGGCGCTCGGAGCCGAATGGGCAGGAGTCGCTGACGCAGCCAACGCGGTGGCGGCTGCGCTCCCCGCTGCGGCACATCCGACGCGAAGCGACACCATGCTAAGCCTCATCGACACGAGTTGCTCCTGCCGATCATCCTCCCACTCCGGCGACCGCCACACATCCGGAATAGCCCGCCCCTGCCTTCGCGCGTGAAACCGACAGGCGCGTGCGCGCGAGCGCGACCGTTTCGGGACACAGTGGGGACACGCTTCGGTCGCGAGCCCGTTCGTGCGGGCGAAAAGCCCCGTGTTTACAGGGCTGGCTGATGGGCCGGCCAGGACTCGAACCTGGGCGCGACGGATTATGAGAGTCACGGTTAGCCCTCATGCCCAGTGTTTTAGGGCATGTAGGGTGCTCTAAGGTGCTCTCAGGCGTGCCCGAAGTTGTGAGTTCGGGGAGCCTTGTGGGGAGCCTTCACGCCGCCACCCGCAGCCGTGCCGGCGCCTTGGACCGCTCAGCCGCGAGCGCCCCGAGCTTCGCCGCGGCGTCCGGCTGGGGAACGTGATGCGCATAGACCATCGTCGTCGCGATGTTCGCGTGCCCCATGTACGCCTTCACGTCGCTCAACGGAAACGCCTGCACAGCCATCGTCCCGAAACTGTGGCGCAGATCGTGGAAGCGCAAACGCGGCAGGCCAGCGCGCTCTCCCGCGGCCACGAACCGGCGATAAAGCCGGTCCGCACCGACCCAGCCCCCAACGTCGTCGACAAACACGAGCGCGTCGTCCTCGGTGAAGTGCTCGCGCTCGCGCAAGGCGCGTAGCGTCTGCGCGACCTGAGGCGCCATCGGCACCGAGCGCACCTTCCACGACTTCGGCAGCGCCTGGCCGCCCTCGTCGGTGTAGCCACGCTCGACGTGCACGAGCGAACGGTCGAAGTCGATCGCACGCCACCGTAGCGCCCGCAACTCCGACAGCCGCAGCCCGGTAAACGCCGCGGTCCTGTAGATCGCCGCGTCTTGGGGATTGTGTGCCACGGCGCACAGCCGCTCGACTTCCTCGGGCGTGTAGAACTGGATCTCCCCGCTGCCCGTCGTGCGCGTCCGGGCGCGATCGAACGCCGTCGACGGGTCCTCCGCCAGTCCGTAGCGGCGAACCGCGAGCTTGAACACCCCGGAGAGCACCGCACGGTGCTGATTGATCGTTGACGCCCTCAACCCGCGCTCAACGAGCTTTGCACGGTAGTCCTGCACGTCGCCGTTCGAGACTGCCCCGACACGCTTAGTACCGAAGTGTCGCCGTAGGTCGCGGTCGATGATGTTCCGATAGGTGCGCAGCGTCGTGGCCCGGAAGTCGGACGCCTCGATGCGCGCCTCGAGAGCCTCGAGGTAGGCGTCGGCCGCCTGCCCGAACGTCACGCCGCCAGCCGCCGCGAGACGCGCACCCTCGCGCGCTAGGAACGCCCTCAGCGCCTCCTCGGCCATACCCTTGGTCAGATACCCCTCGGGTGGGCGTGAGCGGCGCTGCCACGCCTTGCCAAGCACCTTCGCGCTGTCCGTGTCGCCGACGCGGAAGCGGCCGATCCAAACCGGCTCGCGGCGCCTGCGTCCCTTGTGCTCCGTGGAGAGCCGGATGCTGTAACTCGCGGCCATCATTTCCAGAGCCTCCGCCACACGCCGGCACGGCCGAGCGCGCGCCCGAGGATGATGTTCTTCGCGCGCCTGCCCGCGTGGCCGGTCCTCACGGACCGGCCGGTAGCGGAGAGCCGCGCAGCGCGATACAGCAGGCCCGTCAGTGATTGTCTACGCGGCATCGTCTGTTCTCCTTTCGTTAGACGGCGTGAAGGTGTGCCACGTCGCCGGTAGCCTCGCCGCGCATCCGCTCCGCGACGCGTCCGGCTTCAGCGCCCAGACCAGCGACGTTGAGGCGCCGCTCCAGAGCGGCGTAGGTCGTCTCGAGCCCGAACCGCATGAGATCGTCTCTGCCCATCGACTGGCTAACGGCAGCTATTGCGAGGATCGCGTTCACGTACCGCGGCACGTCGCCTGGGGGACGCTGGCGACGAGACGATCGGCGACGGCGTTCAATGCCGCAAAGTGGACCGCGTTGCGGTCGTATATCTTCCGCCACTCTGCCGCGATGGCAGCGTCTTTGGGATATTCGGAGTCTTCGGGGCCGAGGTCCATGTCGCGGGCGCTTCCGCGAATCCGCTCGATGAGCCAAGGCTCAGCCACAAGCGCGCTGTTTTCGAGTTGCTGGAGCACCATGGCCCAGCGAGCGAGGTCCTGCGCCACGGCCTCTACCTGCGGGCGCAACGCGTGCGGACCCTCCTTAAGAGCCTCGGCCGTGTCCGAGTAGTACGGATCGCAGTCCTGGCCGGCACCGCCCAGCGCGTTCCCGACTACCTTGTCCATCAGCGATTCGAGCTCGATGCTGTCGAGCTTGATCCGTGGGGACTCGACGAGTGCGGCCTCAAGACGATCAGCAAGGGCGTGCAGCGCTGCGCTCCGCTGCTCGATGTCAGCGCAGTTGCACGAGCCACCACAGCCGTCGTTGTGGTAGAGGCTGTCGTCGTGCAGCCCAACAGCGTTCTTACGGACAGTCTCGATGATCCACGGCTCGGCGACGAGCACGCCGTCGTCCAGTTGCCGGAGCACGGCAACCCAGCGCTCAAGGTGTGCTTGCTGTCCCTCCAGCCATTCGATGTGCTCGCACATCGGTCGCGTTGTGTTCAGGTCGAAGTGCTCAACGCTGGCGCCCTCCATCATCGCGATGTAGTACGGGTCGATGCGGATCGTTTCCGCTTCCTCGGGCGTGACGCTGATCGTCGGTACTGCGGTGCTGGTAGACATGCGTTCTCCTTCGGCTCGTGTGGACCGAAGGAGGTTGCTCTTGGCGAGGAACGCGGCCGACCAGATAGTTAGGCTGCGTGGCGCGCCGAAGGGTCAGATCCTTCGGTGCCGCCCCCGGGCCGTGCTGCGGTCCGGGGGCACTTTATGTTTGGTGTCGCTGGAGCCTTACAGGCTGTCCGGATGGACTGCCGGGCAGGTTCCCGCTGCTTGCGTGGTTAGATTCTTCCGGCTAATGCGGTGTTCGCGCATCATCGGCAAAAACCTTCCAGAGCGTGAGCCACACGGACGCATGGGGGAACGCTCCGCCCCGGGCGTCGAATGGCGGGAGAACGGCTCCTGTGGCGTCTGAGGGGAACATACGTTTGCCCTCTCCTATCCAACCTCATGGGGCTCCCTCGCCAATGTTGAACTGAGCACCGCTCGCGGCAATGGTGATCCCCGTTCGTTGGTTGGCTTGATCGTCAGTTGGCGTGATCGTCACATTCGATCCCGCAATAAAGTTGGTTGTAGGCCGCTGAGGAATGCCATAGGCATTAGCGAGCGAAGTCCCGTCTACCTGCTGACCATGCGGTAGCGTGTCAAAGTTGCAAAAACTGGACCCCAAGGGAGAGCCGAACGCTGCGGTTCCACCGGGCGGACCGGTTCCTAGCCCGTATTGGCCGCCGAAATTGACGAAAACGGTGTCCCACATCGTCGCGTAAAACGAATACTCGGATGGATAGGCGGACGCCTTTTCACCCGACGAATAGCTGAACTCCCCTACGCGCCAAGTAGTCCCCGATATCGCGGGGGTACTGTTGCCGCCCGTTGACGCATCATGCACGAGTTCGTTGCCGATAGACTCGAAACTTATCTCAAGATTGCAGTTAGCTATCGCGCCGCCCGTACGCGGCTCAATGTAGACGCCGTAAGGTGACTGCCCAGTGCCCACGCCCACGGCCCTCGCGGCAGATATGTTCGCTCCATTTCCAATGCCTATACCCGCGAGTGCGGCCGTGTAGAGCTGCATGTTGTTGAGATATTGTCCGCCGTGAGTGACCGTGTTGACAAAGTACAGGTTGTACCAGCCGGCTGCCGCCTGAACGTCCTCCAAGTACTCGGCGGTAGAACCAATACAAACGTTCGCGTAAAAGCCGGCTACGTTCACCCGCTGCAAGACCGTTTGGTTGCCCGTCAGCACACCCCAACCCGACACGCCAAGAGCAACGCCAGGCGACGGAATGTAGCCGCTGCCGAGAGGCCCAACAATCGTGACATCCGAGATTACGGTGGCCGTGTTTTCGCCGCCGCCGTAACACTGAAACGCCGCGGTACTCGCGCCGGGGTCGGTAGCGCAGTTGATGATCGACTGACCGCGATGCGCGCCCTGGATGCGCAAACCCGCTGGCGCGTCGAACTCGGTCGTTCCCTGCGCGACGCCGCCCTTGCCGACCATCACGCACCCGCCCCCGGAGGGAAGCGCGCCGATGGCGGCGGCGAGCGTCAACTTCGCGTTCCCCGGCGTGTCGCCCGTCAAACTATCGTTACCGAGCGAGTTGACAAACACCACGGCACTATTCGCCGGAGGACCCCACTGAGTACCACGCGCTGACCCGATCACATTCACAGTCATTTGCTTTGCTCCTCGAAGATTAGAAAGTTGAGCCCGGCCCGCAGCACGGCTGGCCGAGACGGAGAAGGCCGTGCTGCGGGAACCCGGGCGCTCGCGGCGCCACCGCCAGGCGGGCGCCACAAGATTGAGCCCGGCCTCGCCGGAAGGCATCGGCGAGACCGGGCGACGTTGCCTGGGCCTCGTCTGCGCCTGGAGCGCAGACCCAGGCAACCGTCCGTCGGCCGCTGATTGAGTCGCGGCCGAGGCTTTTAGACGAGAGCCGACGTATACGCGGCGCCAGCGATGCTCGCTGTGCCGCTCGGGTAACGAGCGATCGCCGCAACATAGCTGCGAAGGCCAGCGATGAGCTCGAACGACGCGGCATCAGTTTGTGGGTACACCGAAAAGATCGGGTCACCCTCCAACAGCAGCATCGCCTCATCCGGAGCCGACACGACCAACTGTACCTCGCTCGTCGTTCCGAACGTGGGGATCGTGTCATCGGTGAACCAAAGCATCCCGCCAGGCAACACAGTGCCCGTAAAGCGCGACCACGACGTCTGCTCGTCACCCTGCGCGAGCGGGAACCCCGGCGCGAACGTCGGGACGACGATCGGACGGTGCTGGTCGTCCACCTGCCGGGTCACGTACGAGTAAAAGTCACTCGTCGTAAACAGGTGCGTCGGCCGCAGCCTCGTGCCCGCCGTGTCGGTCAGGGTCTCGCGTGCTGCCGCGAGATCCTGATAGAGCCCGGCAATCGTGAAACTCGACTGACCAGCCACGGATGCGGCGCTGGCGAGCGCCTGGTTCAACGCGTACAGGTTGATCTTTTCATCCAACTGCTGCTGCAGTTGCCGGCTGATCACAATGTCAAACGATCCGCCGCCCGTGAACCCCCGATCGGAAACCTGCTGGCTGATCGTGACCTGACCAGCAACGGTCTCGATCTGAGCGCCAACCAGCGCCGTTGACGGGGTCGTGTTGCTCACCGCCTGGCCTTCAGTCTGCTGCGCGAGCGAAACCGTGCTGCTAACCGTCGGCACATACGCCTGGAGCCCATACGGCGGCAGCGGCAGCGAACTGCATTGGTCGGCGAACGTCCGGTGAGCACCGCGGAACGGCGCCCACTTTGCGAGCGCGAAATACGGGCTAACGAAAGCTGCGGCGCCCGAACCGGCCGACGACAGCGCGCCGCCGCCTGTCCCGAGCGCCCGCGCCTCAGCCTGCCGCTCACCAACGATGCGACGATTAGGCTCAACGGCTGCTTGGCGATACTGCTCACCGATGCAACGCTCGGCGCGTCGCCCTTCGCGAGACAGACGGCGAATCTCGTACTTGAGCTCGGCGTCGTAGCGCGCCATGCGCGTCTGCGCGGCCGTCGCGTACGCGTCGCCAGCACCGTCCACGATCGCCGCTCGGTCGAGAAAGTACGAATGCGGGCTGAACGTGTCATAGACACGCTGCTCACGCGTCACCCGTGGCCCCTCCGCACGTTTGGCGTAACGCTTCTGCAGCTTTGCTAGCCGCTGGTCCAACTCTGCGGCCGAGGCCACGTTCCTAACACTGCGGCTAAACGCCGACCAGCCCTCTTCAGTCATCGCGCTTGCCCCGGCGTCAGCGACCCGGTCCGCGGCGCGCGACACGTTGCCGGTGATGCTCGTCGCCAGACGGGCGCGAATTAGGCCGAGCTCCTCCGCCTTCATCGCGGCGCGGTCCTTGCGCGCAACGTCGCGCAACGTAGTTTCGCCGCGAACCTCAAAATCTAGCTGCGTCTCAGTAAACTCTTTAACTGAATCACTCATTACGGCCTTTCTTGGCGAAGCCTCTGCTCCGCCGTGTTAACTGTGTACCGCGGCCTCACGCCGCGACATCTTGCGACTGCAATGCCTCGACCTGCTGCTGCAGGTCGGCCATCTGCTCCTCCAGCGCCGCGAAACGCTCGCCGACGACCTGCTGAATAAACTGCTCCGTTTGGACTCGCTGCGGGTTCACGTAATTCTCGTCCGGTGTCAGCAACTCGCGTTGCCGTCGCTGCTCCGCAACGACATGCTGGATGCGCTCGTTTTCGGCCTCGGCAAACGACTGAACTGTAGGTAATTCACCCTTTACAAGCTGGCCGTCAGGCGCCTGCACAACTAGTTTGTTGTGATAGACGATGGTGCGCAGCGCACCGAGCTTCGCTCCGTCGTAATCGGCAACGCGGCCGACCCGTCGCAGCACGGCGTCAAGCTCGCTCTCGTCTGCCAGCGTCTCTGGCAGCGCAGCATGAAGCGCCTCAATAGTTATTGCCATCGGTCCTCTTTTCTTTATGCCGACGCCTCTGCGTCGACGCTCTGGTGTCAGCCGGGGACGCTGTCAGGGTTCGGCGTATGCGAGAACAGGCCGCCGCCGTGCTGCGCCGGTGCGCCAACCCATCCAGACCCGTCGGGGGCGATGTGCTCGCCCTTCGACCACGACTGGCCCTGCCACGCGCCCGGGTCATCGCCGCGTTCGGCCTGCTGCTGGGCCTGAGCGCGCGCCAGCTCCTGCGCATTCTGCCTGCCGATCGCCTGAGCGTCGGCCGGCGTCAGTTCCGAGACAGGGATAAACCGCTGCCCCGCGGGCCGCGGCTCGTCGCGCTGAGCGTGTTGCCATTCCACTTCGATGCCGAGCTTTCGCAGGAACCTGGAGAGCGCGCCTGGCGGCTTTGGCGTCGTGACGTCATAGGCCTCCGCGGCAACGTCCGTCATGCCCGGCCTGGGGGGCGTCGCAAAGGGGTCCGACCGGCGCTCCGCTTTCGCTACGGCGTCGCGCCGTTCCGTCTCGCCCATCTCACGGCACTTCGCGAGCGCGCGACGGAAACGCCGCGCCTTCTCCCAGGCTTTCATCATCTCCGGCGTCCCGCCATTCGTCGCGAGCGCGTGCGCCTCGTCCACGCCGCAGCCCAAGTCGCCAAGGAAACGCTCAGCGATGGCGGACGCCTCAGCGTCGTAGTCGAAATCACTTGGAAGCAACCCAAATCTGTTTGCAGCAGCCTCGCTATCAGTCACACAATCCATCCTCTCGATACATGGTTCGGTTTGTCGCGAAGGCCAGCGCCGCGGGCAGCGTTGCACCCGTAATGCACCGGACGGCAGTTCCGTTCGTCAAGCAGCAAACGCTCCCGTGTCGCCCCATCGACGCCCCGCAGTGCCTTCACCGAGAGAACGTGATCGACGCTCGGCGCCCACCTTGAGCGCGGCGGAGCGTCGAAATCCAGCGGCCCGCCGCAGATCGCGCACGCTTGCGCGCCACGCAGAACGCGCGCCCGGATGCGCCGCCACGCGTGTCCATACGCGTCGTTCGTCATCCGCCCCAAGACCCCAACCAAAACGAGACGGCAAGCGTCATCGCCACGAGCGGCGTGATGTCGGTGCCGCTGTTGCGGCGGGACCACGCCCAGCCGTCGCCCAGCTGGCGCTGGCCGGCGCCGTCGAGCGCGACCGTCAACTCTGTCTCGCCACGATGGCGGAACCTGCCCTCCTGCGCGAGCCGCAAAAAAAACGCACACGCCGTCGGAATCTCGCTCGTGCCGAGCTCCACAACCTTGAAGTTCGATGCACGCTCCAGCTCGGGCAGCAGATGCGCCACCGCCTTGCCGTCAACGAGGACTCTCGGGCCGCCGTAGCCGGCGCAGAGACGCTCAAGCGCCGCCGGCACCCACTCACTCCCAGGCCCCGCCTCGAGAACCGTGCCGTGCAGAGTGTCGCCGTGCTCGCCAACCGCGACGATCGCCGCAGACCGGCCCTTCGGTGCGACGTCAAGACCCAGGACAACCCACTCCGGCCGGCGCGCGTCCGGCTCCGCGAGCGACTGCCAATGTTCGATTGGGATGATCGTTTCGCCCTGCGCGAGCACCCACCTGTTCAAGTAGCCGCGGGCAAACTCGTTTCGTCCCATGCTCTGCTGCGCGGAGCGCACCGCGGCCTCGGTGACGGTATGCCCGAGCGCCGGCATGTGCCTGCGCCACGTCTCCGGGCTCGCCGGGTCAACATCATCCGGGGCGCCCCATTCGAAAAACGCCAATCCCTCGGTCAGCCCCGCTTCGAC
>Ga0182024_10025433_pt1 | contig 10453 bp, 15 predicted proteins | sample P32metaG_FD_120480 | JGI IMG/M metagenome (GOLD analysis project Ga0182024, IMG submission 120480) | Permafrost microbial communities from Stordalen Mire, Sweden - P3-2 metaG (Illumina Assembly) | ecosystem: Environmental > Terrestrial > Soil > Wetlands > Permafrost | place: Sweden: Stordalen...
AGCGGACGGCGCCGATGCCCATGCCGCTGCCGGCGCCGACGCGCGGGCCGGGTCCGCCGCGCTCGGTGTTGTTCTCAGACCAGCCGCGGTAACCGTAGCTCGGTCCGTAGCCATAGCCCGGCGCGCCGTAATAGCTGTAGCCAGGCGCGTAGCCGGAATAGCCCGGCGCGTAACCGTAATAGTCACCATAGCCGGGGGCGGTGTAAACGCCTTGGGCCAATGACGCGGACGTGGCAGCCACGACAAATGCGGCGCCGAGAATAAGTCTCTTCATGCTTCAATCTCCATCGGGGTTCTGCTCGTCAACCAGCCAGGACAGCAATCGTTTCATTCACAATCGCAAATGATCGCGAGGCCTTGGCGGAACCGGAGGCGAAGCGCCGAGACTCCGGCTCCCTACACCAGGAATCAAATGATTGGGCAGTTGTTTGAAAGCGTCGCCGCAAGGGCCGGAGCCGCCTGCGGTGGCTAAGCCCGAACTGCCGCGCGCTACTTGCCCGCCGCCTTGCGCAACGCCGCATTGATGCGGTCCTGCCAGCCCGGGCCGTCTTCCTGGAAAAAGTCGAGCACGTCGCGGTCGATGCGAAGCGACACCGTCTCCTTCACCCCCGGCACCGCGGACGGCGCCTTCGGCGGCGCCTCGACAGGCTTGGTGGTCGCCGCCTTGAAGGCCTTCTCGGCGGCGGTGCGCGGATCGTAGGTCGGACGCCGGCTCATGGTGGACTTGAACCTCTGGCAGATGCAGCAGGCGGTGACCGCTATCGGGCTGCGCCGCTCACAGCCCCTCGAACAGCGCCGTCGACAGATACCGCTCGGCGAAATCCGGCACGATGACGACGATATTCTTGCCGGCGAATTCCGGCCGCGCGCCGACGGCCAGCGCCGCGGCGACGGCGGCACCCGAGGAGATGCCGCACGGGATGCCTTCGAGGCGGGCCAGCGCGCGGGCGGTGTCGATGGCGCCCTGATTGTTCACCTTGACGATCTCGTCGATCACCGAGCGGTCGAGAATTTCCGGCACGAAGCCGGCGCCGATGCCCTGGATCTTGTGCGGTCCGGGCTTGCCGCCTGACAGCACCGGACTCTCCTCCGGCTCTACGGCGACGATCCGCAACGAGGCCTTGCGGGGTTTGAGCACCTGGCCGACGCCGGTGATGGTGCCGCCGGTGCCGACGCCGGCGACGAACACGTCGATGGCGCCGCCGGTGTCGCGCCAGATTTCCTCGGCGGTGGTGCGGCGGTGGATTTCCGGATTGGCCGGATTGCGAAACTGCTGCGGCACGACTGCATGCGGCGTATCGCGCGCCAATTCCTCGGCCCGGGCGATGGCGCCGTTCATGCCTTGCGCCGCGGGCGTGAGCACCAGTTCGGCGCCGAGCAGCGCCAGCATCCGGCGGCGCTCGATCGACATCGAGTCCGGCATGACCAGGATCAGCCGGTAGCCGCGCGCGGCGGCGACGAAGGCAAGCGCGATGCCGGTATTGCCCGAGGTCGGCTCGATCAACACCGAATCCGAACGAAGCTTGCCTGAGGCCTCCAGCGCATCGATCATGGAAACGCCGATGCGGTCCTTGACGCTCGAGATCGGATTGAAGAATTCGAGCTTGGCGAGAATATTCGCTTTGACGCCGTGCTGCTTCGGCAGGCGATTGAGCCGAACGAGCGGCGTCACGCCGATAGTGTCGGTGATCGAATCGAAGATGCGCCCGCGGCTTTCGCCGGTAGCCGGCTTGTGGGCCGGCGTTTGGGCCGGCGGGGCGGATTTCAGTGCGGCGTCTGACATGGCGTCTGACATGGCGTTTTCTCCGGGCTTGGGCTGCCGCAGCGTAGCAACGATGCGGAGCGGAAAGAACCCCCGGATTGGCCCTCGCTCATCGGTACCGCCGCGGAGCCCTGCGGCGGCGCGGCGGCAATGCCGTCGCGATCGACGCGACCGAGCAGAGCGGCGGCACGCCGACCTTAGCGGGCTGGCAAAGCCCATTGCGCCGGACCGCTCATGTTTTTACGCCCGGCGCTCGCGGCTTGCGCGTTCGTTTGTTTGTCCGGCATGGCGTCCTCGCGGGCTTGTCGGCACGTCGCCACGCTGACGCCCATCACGTGTATTTGATAACGGCTTCGCCGGCCGCGCCGGCCTCTTGGGCCGCCGCATCGCTGACGGCGCGTAGGAGTACGAGCAGGGCGCGGTTGAGCGGCGTGGCAATGCCGTGGCGCTCGCCGGCGGCGACGATGGCGCCGCTCAGCGCCTCGACTTCGAGCGGCCGGCCGGCGAGCCGGTCGAAATACATCGAGGTGCCGAGCTCCCCGGAAAACGTGAACAGCGCCGCCAGCGCCCGCGCCGGCTCGTCGTCGGCGAGGCGAGCGCCTTCGGCGCGGGCCACCGCCACGGCCTCGTCCAGGATGGCGAGGCAAAGCGCCTTGACGTCGGGCCGCCGCAGTACCGCCTGGCGCTGCAGCGTCAGCGCGGTGATCGGATTGGCGATGGCATTGATGAGAAGCTTGCGCCACGCCAGGGTGGTGAAGTCTTCGCTGCGCATGACGCGCAGCGGCGTCGCTGCGAACAGCGCCGCGAAGGCGCGGCCGTCGTCGTCGTCCGCTACGGCGAGGTCCTGGTCGGAGCCCTGGCGGAGCCGCACCCGATCGGGCGCCAGCCGCTCGCCATTGTAATAGACGATCACCGGCACCACCGCAGCGCCGCCGGCGAGCGGCGCGACACTCCCAACATGACCGATGCCGTTCTGCAGTACGGCGATGCGGCTCGACGGCGCGCACAGCCGCGCCAGCCAGGGTGCCGCCGCTTGCGTCTGATGCGTCTTGGTGCACAGCAGCACCCAATCGACCGGGCCGGCCTGGGCCGGATCGGTCAGCGTCCGCAGCGGCAGCGCGACCGTGCCGTTCGGCTGTTCGAGGATCAGTTGCGCCAGCGGCCGGCGCACGCAGGCGATCACGTCATGTCGCCCGGCGGCGGCCAGAACGCCGGCGGCGACGCCACCGATGCTGCCGAGGCCGACAACGGCGACGGTCAGGCGCCGCGGCTCTGCTTCGGACGTCGCCATGGTGGCATCGTCGGGCAGATAGTTGACAAAGTCAAATATCGATACGCCGTGTCATATTCGGCTTCGGGCCAACAGGGCGGCGCCGTCAGCGGTGTGGCGATTTCGCCGCACTGCGGTTTTTATCGCCGCTGCCACAGATCGCTCGCCGCACTGCCGCGCTGTGGCCGCGCAATCGCCTTCATTGCCAGACATGTGGCAGCACTCTCTCAACAAGCAGGGAAGGGTCTATCGTGAAGTTCCAAGTAACATCTGTACGAGTCATGTTTGCGAGTGTCGTCGTTGCGTCGCTTGCCTGCCCGCTTGCGGCGCAGGCCCAGGGCATTCCCGACGGTGTCGCCCACGGGGCCTATGTGGGCAACCAAACAGCGGGGCCGGTCGGCGCCGTTGTTGGCGGCGCCGTCGGTGGCGTGATCGGCGGCGTCGAAGGTGTGCTCGGCGTTCGGCCGACCTACGCGGCCTATCCGGGCCCCGAGCCGGCGCCCGTGTATTATCACCGCCGCCATGGGGTGCGGCACTCGTATTATCGGCACGGCCGCGTCCACACCAACGGCTAGCGAGATGATGCGTAGCAGCCGCTTCAAGGGTTGCTACGCATTGGCGCTCAGGTAACGGGTGGCCCGCCGCATCAGGCGGGCCCACGTGTCCTCCATGAGATCAAAGGAGGATCACACATGCCCTTTCGCCTTCGCGGTCTGCCGGCTGAACGATTCGGCCCCTTGTTCGCAATGTCGGATGATGAGTTGGCGCCTTACGGCGCCGTGCGGCGAACCGCCGACGCCCGCGAGCCGGGTTATCCGTGCCGCGTCAGCCTCACGGATTCGAACCCCGGCGACGATGCCGGCGCAATGATGATCGGCTCGCAACTCGTTGACGGGCAAGACCTGGAAAGCGCGATCGCGCACCAGTTCGCCGATCCCCGGGCGGCTTATCTGCACATCCACTTCGCCGCGCCGGGCTGTTACGCCGCGCTGGTCGAGCGCGTGTGAGATCAGCGGCGGTGATAATAGTATCGGTGCGGCGTGCACCGCGCGGCGATGGTGCCGCTATAGGGCGCCCCGAAACAGTCGCCCTTGGCGGGGCCGTCGGGTCCGTAATTCGGCTGGCTTTGCGCCCAGCCGGGCGAGGTCGCGCCCAATACCAGCGCCAGCGCCATCATGATTTTGGTCATGGCCGAAACTCCCTGAGCCACCAGCGCGCGTCGCCAATCGCGGCGCTCGCGGGGGTCGCCCGGTTTGTTCACCCTTGCGCTCCGGGCATTGGCGGGGAATAACGCCGGGCTGCCGCGAAAGTTGCGCTGGCCATGGCGGCCCGCCCGGCAAGCCGGCGCTGCCGGATTTCACCGGCGCCCGATCCGGGTTACGGTCCGGCTTTGCCGCACAGGCCGCCGATGTCCGATTATCTCGAGTTCGATCCCGCTATCGTCGAACGACGCCAGGTCTACCGGCTGCTCGTCGGCTCGGTCGTGCCGCGGCCGATCGGCTGGGCGTCCACCATCAGCACGAAGGGCGTCACCAACCTGGCGCCGTTTTCCTTCTTCACGGTGGTCTGTGTGGTGCCGCCGATGATTTCGCTGACGATTGCGCGCAACCCCGACGGCAGCGAGAAGCACACGCTGAAAAATGTGCGCGACACCGGCGAGTTCTGCTTCAACGTGGCGACGCGGCGGGTGTGGAAGGCAATGGTGGACTCCGCCAACGCCTTTCCGGAGGACGATTCCGAATTCGCCGAGACCGGGCTCACGGCGCTCCCGAGCGTGAAGGTCGCGCCGCCGCGCGTCAAGGAAGTGCCGATCCATTTCGAGTGCAAGCTGCACCAGGTGATTGAGCTCGGGCCGCACCGTCATCCGCTGGTGATCGGCGAGGTGGTCTATATCCACGTCGATCCGGCCTGCATGACCGGCAAATATATCGACATGCGCAAGCTCGACCCGATCGGCCGCCTCAACGGCTTTTTCTACGCCACCCTCGGCGAGATCTTCGAGCGCGAATTCGACGACGGCCAGCCGCGCTGATCAGCCGGCCGCGGCCATGGCATTGCCCGCATAGGCATACAACAGGATGCCGGCGGCGATGATCAGCCCCATGAGCAGGAGCGGCGTCAAAAGATGCGCGTCGTTCCTGCGGTCGAGGTCGCCTTGATCCGGCATGGCACGCGGGCTTTCAGGCCTTTGCGAGCCAACACGCGTGCGCCGTTGCGGTTCCTGGTGCGATTGTCGCAGCCGCACCCGCCGCCGGCGCTACCAATACGTATAGCGGTGGCAGCCGTATCGGCCGATGACGAAGTCGCGATAGCACTTGACGAGGCCGTGCCGGGTGCGGCGCTCGGAATATTGCGCCTGCTGCACCCCCGACGTGGCCGCCGCGGCCCGGGCGATCGCCGTCGCATCGGCCGGAAGCGCACCGGCGCTCTGGCTGCACAGCAGACCGAGCCCTACGGCCAAGCTCAGCGCCGCTATGGTTTTGGTCATCGTTTCCTCCCCATGTCACGTCCGAGCTTCACGCCCGAAACGTTGACGCCCCGAAAACAAGCTATCGCGACGGATTGCGGTTATGCAACGCCATTGCGCCGCTTGCTGACGAGGCATGGCCAGGCCTTGCCCCGCTCAGGCCGCGCCTCGCTTGAACACCTCCAGCCGGAGCGGCAGCACGGCGCCGAACCAGGCGGCGTGGGCGGAGTGGTCGGTATAATCGTCGCCGGTTTCGGGATGCAGCAGCACCGTCAGGCCGTCGCGGTTGAGCATCAGCCAAGGCACGAACTTTTCCAATAGCCGCGTCGGAAACGCGATCTGATACATCGATTGCGGATGCGGCCCGACCAGTTCGTCGTGCCAGCGCCCGAGCCTGGCATCGGGAAACGCCGCGCCGACGCGCGCGCGCAGGCGCTCGGCGCGGTCGCGGCTTGCCGCCGGATCGTAATAGACGTGGGCGTGGTAATCCTTGATGGCGCCCGGGTCTTTGGCCGGCGCCGCGGCAGCATTGGCAGGCTCTTCGGCCATTTCAGAACACTCCTATTCCACCCGGACCATCGTCATCCGGTACCGAAATAACGCATGACCAATATCACGATGAGGAAGACCGCGATCGTCAGCGAGCCGGTGGATGCCGCCTGCCGCCACAGCCGGTTCGCCCGCTCCCGGGGCAGCGCCGGCGCGGCCCAGTCCGGCGCCTGCGTTCCCCATACGGCCAGCACGCCACCGGTGCCTTCCACCGTGCCCAGTTCGTGCAGTTGGATGCCGGCTCGCGTCGTCAGGTCGGCCACGATATCGGTAAAGTACGAACTCGCCATGCCGGTCGCCAGCGCGCGTTCTTCGAACAGAAAGATCAGTTCGCCGCTCCCGCGGTGCAACACATAGGTGCGCTGCATGATCTTCATGCCAAGCGAGCCATAGGCTTCGAACCGCGCATCGAGCGCTGCGATGTCGGCATAGCGAATAGTCAAATGTTGCGCCGGCGGCCGGTGAATGAGCGAGCGGTTCGCCGGCAGATCCAGCGTGACGGTGTCGGCGTCGAGAACGACCCGCAAGCCCCATTTGCCGCGAAGATCGCGCCAAACGTACCCGGTCAAGGCGCCCATAAATCCCGCGCACGCCAGCACGAAGAGGCCGAGCGCCCACTGCATGGCGAAGGCGAGCGCGGCAAAGCCAAGCATAAGGCCGGTCACGGCGGTGAGGAGAACGACGCCGAAAAGCGACAACAAACGCGGCGTCAGCGGCAGCCGGAAAACGCGCCGGGGAGCCGCGGCGGCGCGTTGCGCTGCGGCGTTCAAGGCCTCGGCGATCGTGGTCATCGGCGCCTCATCGTTCCCCGGTGACCGTAGGCGGAATCGCAAATGCCAAGCCGCAAACGGCAAAGCCCCGAACGATAAACCAGGGCCTTCTTTCGACGAGGCCCATGATACAGCGTTTATGTTTTACGCCGCTATGGGTGCGGTGCTGTTGCCGCCGCAGCGAGGCTGCGCGGCATCGCCGTGCGGGCCATACCGAGACGTGCTGCGCCTGACGCCACCTTGGCGCGCGGCTTTACATTTGGTGCGCCTCGCGCGGCCGTGCGTACAGGCTCGCCAGCAGCACGGCGAGGATGCCGGTGAGAAAGATGCCGTCGAATGTGCCGGCGCCGCCGATCGAGGCGACCGGCGCGCCCAGCCCCTGCACCTTGTCGAGATTGGTGATGTCGGCGCCGATCAGGGTGCCGAGACCGCCAGCGATGTAGGCGAGCGGCGCGGCGTGCTCGCGCGACAAGATCACGGCCACGATGGCGGTGATCACGGCCGGCACGAATATCGGGACCGCGATGCCGATGCCGGGAACCGGATCGGCGAGCCAGTGAATGACGACCGCGACGACGGCGGTGGCAATCAGGCCCTTGACCCATAATTGATGTCTGACGAGCAGATAGATCGACATCAGCGTCGGGATGACGGCGCCGCCGACATTCACGGCGATCACCGTGCCGGGCCAGTTGACGACCACCGGCACCGCGTAATGCATGCCGAAGAAGTCGACCACCTGGTCGGACATCACCCGCTCCGGCGGCAATTGGGCGACCGGGATGTTGAAAATGCTGCCGAGCAGCGAGCCGACCAGCAACAGCATGGCGGTGCCGGGGCTGAGCCCGAGGCTCAAATAGGCGTAACGCAGAAGCCCCAGTTGCAGCAGGATAAAAACGATGACGAGGATGCCGACCAGAATGGAAAAGAAGCCGGGCGTCAGCGGCAGATAGTGATACTGGCTCATTTCCATGGCGGCGGCTCCGCAATCCCCTGATTCAATGTAACCAATGATCTTAACCTTGCTAGTCCGACGCGCCGGCCTATAATCCGGCGCTTCCTTCGCGCAGGGGATTCTTGTGGCGCCGCCGGGAGCGAAATCCGTCGCTATCATCATGGGCAGCCAGTCCGACTGGGCGACCATGAAGCATGCCGCCGAGACGCTCGAGGCGTTGGGCGTGCCGTTCGAGACCCGCATCGTTTCCGCCCATCGCACCCCCGACCGGCTCTATGCGTTCGCCAAGGGCGCCAAGGCCGCCGGCGTCAAGGTGATCATTGCCGGGGCCGGCGGCGCGGCGCATTTGCCCGGCATGACCGCAGCCCTCACCAGCTTGCCGGTGTTCGGCGTGCCGGTGGAATCGAAGGCGCTGTCGGGTCAGGATTCGCTCTATTCCATCGTGCAGATGCCGCCGGGAATTCCGGTCGGCACGCTGGCGATCGGCCAGGCCGGCGCGATCAATGCGGCGCTCCTGGCGGCGAGCGTGCTGGCGCTGGGCGATCCGTCGCTCGGCGATCGCCTGGAGGCCTGGCGGGCGCGCCAGACCGCCGCCGTCCCCGAACAACCGAAGGACGGCGCGTGAGCGCAACGGCGCCCGGTCTCGCGCCCGAGGCCACCATCGGCATCCTCGGCGGCGGCCAGCTCGGCCGCATGCTGGCGCTGGCCGCGGCGCGGCTCGGCTTCAAGTGCCACATTTTTGCGCCGAGCCCCGATTCGCCGGCTTTCGACGTCGTGCACCGCGTCACCTGCGCGGATTATACCGACACCGAGGCGCTCGACCGCTTCGCCGGCGATGTCGACGTCGTCACCTACGAGTTCGAGAACGTCCCGGCGGACACCGCGACGTTCCTGGCGGCGCGCGTGCCGGTGTTGCCCGATCCGCAGATCCTGGCGACGACGCAGGACCGCCTCAAGGAGAAGACCTTTGTCGCCGGGCTCGGCATCCGCACCGCGGCCTTTGCGGCCGTCGACGAGCCGGCCGCGCTGGCGGCCGCGATGGCGCAGGTCGGACGCCCGGCCATCCTGAAGACGCGCCGCTTCGGCTATGACGGCAAGGGCCACGCCACGATCAGGAACGGAACGGACGCGGCGGCGGCTTGGCGCGAGATCGGCGGCCAGCCGTGCATCCTCGAGGCCTTCGTGCCGTTCGAGCGCGAGATCTCGGTCATTGCCGCGCGAGGCCATGATGGCTCCGTCGAATGTTTCGATGTTACCGAGAACGAGCACCGCGACCATATTCTGAAAGTCTCGCGGGTGCCGGCAGCTATCGCCGAAGCCGCGGCGGCGCAGGCGCGGCGGATCGCCGAGACGATCGCCGCGAAATTCGACTATGTGGGCGTGCTCGCGGTCGAGATGTTCGTGCTCCCCGGCGGCGCGCTTCTGGTCAACGAGATTGCGCCGCGCGTGCATAATTCCGGCCACTGGACGCTCGACGGCGCGTCGGTGTCGCAGTTCGAGCAGCACATCCGGGCGGTGGCCGGCTGGCCCTTGGGCAGGCCAATCCGGCGCGGCCGCGTCGAGATGACGAACTTGATCGGCAGCGAGGTCGAGGAATACCGGTCCTGGCTCGCCGTTCCCGGCGCCGCGGTGCATCTGTACGGCAAGAGCGCGGTTCGCCCCGGCCGCAAGATGGGGCACGTGACGCGGCTGTTCGACGACGAGTGACGGCTTCCCCGGACGCCGCGTCAGCAAAGCGCCGCCGTGTTGATCCGCGGTCGCCGGAAATCCAAGTTTGTCACAATCCCGGATTCTGCGGCGCAGCATTTCCGGATTGCGCCGTCCCGCGCCGCGCCGCAAGGAACAAACACCGCCGAACTGGTGGACTTTTTACCGCTATTCTGCTACACGGCGCGGCACGGTGGCGCGGGCCTTAGCGCTGGTGCCGCCACGCAATCCCCATGAATCAACTGCAACATGAATGGACTGCAACACCGGACTGCAACACCCATGGACTGCAACACCAATCGACTGCGACACTGCAGCAAAAGGAGCAAGCGTGCAGATTCTCGTCCGTGACAACAATGTCGACCAGGCCCTCAAGGTGCTGAAGAAGAAGATGCAGCGTGAGGGCATTTTCCGCGAGATGAAACTCCGCGGCCACTACGAAAAACCCTCGGAAAAAAAGGCCAGGGAAAAGGCGGAAGCGATCCGCCGCGCCCGCAAGCTTGCGCGCAAACGATTGCAGCGCGAGGGCCTGTTGCCGATGAAACCGAAGCCGGCCGGCCCCGGCGCCGGCGCCGGCGCCGACGCCGCTGCCGGCAGGTCCGGCGCGCCGCGGACATCCCGCTTCGGCTGAAGTTCTGCAGCATTGTTGAAGACGCCGGCGCGTGGGCCTGCCGCCCGCGCGCCTTTTTTTGCTCTCCTTTTCTTGGCTGTTGGGGATGGTATCGTCGTACGTTGCCCGGCTGCCAAGAGCGCTTCGATGCCAGCTTTCGCCATCGCCCGGCCCGCCTGCAGGCGCCAACGCATTGCGCGCACGCTGCCGGCGTTCGTCGTCGCGACGCTTGCGGCGCTGTGGCTTGCCGGCTGTGCGACCGTCGGCAGCCCGCCGGCATCCGACAATAACGATCCGCTCTATGCCAGCGCGCAGCCGAATCTGACGTCGCTCGGCGAGGTCATCGAGAAGCACCCCGAAGAC
>Ga0182024_10025434_pt1 | contig 10453 bp, 8 predicted proteins | sample P32metaG_FD_120480 | JGI IMG/M metagenome (GOLD analysis project Ga0182024, IMG submission 120480) | Permafrost microbial communities from Stordalen Mire, Sweden - P3-2 metaG (Illumina Assembly) | ecosystem: Environmental > Terrestrial > Soil > Wetlands > Permafrost | place: Sweden: Stordalen...
CGGCGCTCGACATCCACATGGCCGAGGAGCACTTCGTGCGGCTCGGCCTGAACGGCCTCCGGCCGCTCGCCACCTCGCGCAGCGCGGTCCGCGGCGAGCTCATCGGCGCATGACCACACGCTAGTGCGCGTCTGCGTCTATTGCGGATCGGCGGCCGGCCGGGATCCCCGGTTCGCGGCGGCGGCGCGCGCGCTCGGGACGGGCCTGGCGCGCGCCGGGATCGGCGTCGTGTACGGCGGCGGCCGGGTCGGCTTGATGGGGACGGTCGCCGACGCGGCGCTCGCGGCGGGCGGCGAGGTGATCGGCGTGATCCCGCGCTTCCTCGAGGAGCGCGAGATCGCGCACGTCGGCGTCGACTTGCGCGTCGTCGATTCGATGCACGAGCGCAAAGCGCTGATGGCGGATCTCTCCGACGCCTTCGTCGCGCTCCCCGGCGGGTTCGGGACGTTCGAGGAGTTTTTCGAGATCGTGACCTGGGTGCAGCTGCGGCTGATCGACGCGCCCTGCATCCTGGCGAACGTCGGCGACTATTTCGGGCCGCTCGTCGCGCTGATCGACGGCGCGCACGCGAAGGGATTCATCAGCGCGACCAACCGCGCGATCGTGGAGGAGTACGCGACGGTCGACGCCGTGCTCGAACGCGTCGCCGAGATTCAGGCGCGCACCCGTTAGCGATTCGCGGCGATGATCGGGCGCTGCACCAGCTTCGCCAGACGCTGCGCGGCGTCGCTCGGCGCGGGTCGGGCCGCATCGCGCCCGACGACGGCGATCGTGTAGACATACGGTCCGGCGTGGACGGCGACCGCGCCGTTCGGCAGCCGGCCGGAGAGCGACGCATCGTGATGCGCGACCACGAACACCGCCGCGTCGCTCTCGGTTTGGCTCGGCAGGTAGTGGCAGATCGCGCCGCTGGTCGGCATCAGACGCATCGGCGTCCCGACGACCCCCGCGACTTCGTTTTCCGACAGCACGGAACACGGCAGACCGGCGACGACTTTGGTCGGATCGTCCGGCGGTGCGAACGCGAACAGCGCCACGAAGCCCGCGAACAGCGCGAGTGCCGCGAGCGCGCGACGCAAGTGGGTGCGATCGTCGCCGGGGTCGTGAAAGGTCAACGGGGTGAAGCTGGACATCGTGCGCACAGTTCATCACGCCGGCACTGTGCGGCGCACGAGACGATCGGTACACGCTTCGCGCGTGCTCGTGGCGCATTTGGCGAGAGCGGATGTTCTTTCACGATCGCCGTCGCGTGACGGAAGAACTGTTCTTCGCAAATTGCGCGCGTCGCGGCGGGTTCCGTAGAGCATGGAACGACAGCTCAAGCGCCGCCACCCGCCGCGCATCGCGCTCATCGCGCACGACGGGCGCAAGGCCGACTTGGCGGAGTGGGCGACCTTCAACCGGGGAACGCTCGCCCGCTGCGAGCTCATCGCGACCGGCACCACGGGCGCGCTGATCGCGAACGAGACCGGTCTGCCGATCGAGCTGCTGCGCTCCGGTCCGCTCGGCGGCGACGCGCAGGTCGGCGCGCTGCTGGTCGACGCGCGGCTCGACCTGGTCGTCTTCTTCTGGGATCCGCTGACCTCGCAGCCGCACGACGTCGACGTGAAAGCGCTGCTGCGGCTGGCCGTCCTCTACAACGTGCCGATCGCGTGCAATCGCGCGACCGCCGACTTCCTCATCTCCTCGCCGCTCTTCCTCGACGACGAGTCCCTCGCCCAGCGCCGCTCCGCTCGCAACTGAAGGGCGTCTGCTACAGCGGCGCTTCGCCGAGGTGCTGCGCGTACTGGCGCGCGTCGAAATACCAATCGGGGATGGTTTGCGGAAACTTGATCTCGGTGAAAAAGTAGTCGACTTCCTTGCCGTCGTCGTTGTAGCCGCCGCCGACGACGCCGTGCAGCAGGGTCACGACCGGATAGCCCTGCACGTTGCCCATCGTTATCGTGAACGTCACCGGATAGACCCTGTTCCCGCCGCCGAGGATGAAGAGCTTGTCGGTCGCGATCAGCTTGTGCAGTTCGAGGGTCTTGCGGTCGACGAAGATCTCGCGCAGGCGGTTGCGCTCGACGTCGCGGATCGGCGTCACGTGCAGGTGCAGCTCGTCGCCCTCGACGTCGACCGAGTCCACGTGGTAGTCGAGCTCGACCAGGGTGCGCACGCCGCCGATGATCGGCAGCGGCGTGTAGTGCGGCTCGGGCGTGTAGGCGTCGCTCACCGGATGCGGCCGCGCCGGCGCCGCCTCGAAGACGTCGGCGGTCGGCGGGCCCGGGTCGCGGGCCTCGTTGAACGCGGGGCGATCGAAGGCCATGTCGCCGCGGGCAAAGTCGCGGAAGACCTTGCGGGTCAGCGCGGCGCGGTCGGCGTTACGAATCCAGATGTGCACGGTGTACGAATCGGCCAGGTCCGGGTACCCGTTGGTCGCCATCTGCTTGCGCTGGAGCGTGTAGGTCTCGTACGGCGGCGGCGGCCGGTGCGAGCGGAACTGCAGCCGTATCAGGCCGAGCAGACGCTGTGGGGTAGGGGTGGGGGACACGTCGGGGAGCGGCGTCGGGGTCGCGGCAAGGACGGCCGCGAGAAGCACGGGAGCCAGCATCCGGCTCCCTACGGCGCGCGGTACCGGTTGGCCCGCCGTCTTTGCTGCACTGCGCAGGGACGATCGCCCGCTGCGCGTAGCACGGCGGTATGACGTCGTTTGTTCGTGCCGCCGGCGCTGCCGTGCTCGCCGCGCTGTTCGTTTTGCCCGCCGTGGCGAGCGCGCCCCGGGCGACGACGCCCGAGGACCTCACCCGCATCGCCTACGTCGGCGGCGCAACGATCGCGCATCACGGCGACCGCGTCGCGTTCGTCGTCACGCGGCTCGACGCCGCGCAGAACCGCTATCGCCGCAACCTCTGGATCGTCCGCAGCGACGGGACGGGGCTGCGGCAGCTCACCACCGGCGACGGCGACGGCGATCCGCAGTGGTCGCCCGATGACCGCACGATCGCCTTCACCGGGAGCCGCCTCGCCACGGCGCAGATCTATACGATCCTGGTCGACGGCGGCGAAGCGCACCGGCTGACCGACGAGGAGAAGGGCGCGTCGTCACCGCGCTGGTCGCACGACGGCACCCGCATCCTCTACGGCGCGACGTTCACGGATCGTCCGCCGAAGACGCGGCTCGACCCCGCGGCGGCCGGCGGGACGCTCGACGCGAAGCAGGCGACGAGCGACGTGCGCATCACCGACCGGCTCGACTTCGAAGAGAACGGCGAGGGCGAGACGTTCGGCAGCCACACGCACCTGCTGGTGATGCGCGCCGACGGGAGCGGCCGCCGGCAGCTCACGCCGCGCTCGCCGTGGTCTGAGAAGCAGGCCGCGTGGTCGTACGACGACCGCAGCATCGCGTTCGTCTCGCTGCGCCGGCCGGTCGATCCCGACCGCATCGACGCCGACGTGTACACGGTCTCGCCGAACGGCGGCCCGCTGCAACGCGTCCGGTTGCGGTTTCGCGGGAACGCCACGCCCGCCTGGACGCACGATTCGCGCGCGCTGCTGGTGGGCGTCGTTTCGAGCAACGATCCGTCGGGGCTGCCGGGCGTCGATCGCGCGGAACGCGACGGCAGCGGCGAACGGCGCATCGTTCCGGAGAACACCGTCGCCTTCGGCGACGCGCTGCTCAGCGACACGAAGGAGGGCGGCGCGGGCTGCGGCCCGCTACTCGAGCCGCACGATCGCTGGTTCGTCTCGGATGCCAGCCTCCCGGGTGGGACCGCGCTGCAACGCATCGACGTGCAGACCGGCCGGGTCGAACCGCTGACGGCGCGCGGCGACGAGATCGCCGACTGCTCGATGAACGACGCCGGGACGCGCGTCGCCTACACGGCCTCGGATGCGGTGACGCCGGGCGACGTGTGGGTGCAGGACCTTTCCGCCGGCCGCGCCCGCGGCACGCCCCGCCGGCTGACGCGGATGAACGCCGCCTACGCGGCGAGCGTCCGGCTCGTGCAGCCGCAGCCGTTCGCCGTCCGCGACGACGCCGGGCTGCTCGTGCATGCCTGGTTCCTGCCCGCCGACGTTCCGCGCGGGACGCGTGCGCCGACGCTGCTCGAGATCCACGGCGGCCCGACCGCTGAGTTCGGCAACGCCTTCTTCCACGAGATGCAGATGCTGGCCGGGCGCGGCTACAACGTCGTCTTCGCGAACCCGCGCGGCAGCGTCGGCTACGGCTACGCGTTCACCGCGGCGCTGGCGAAGAATTGGGGCGACCCGATGTTCCGCGACGAGATGGCCGTGCTCGACGCGGTCGCCAAGCGGCCCGATGTCGATCCGCAGCGGCTCGGCGTCCTGGGCGGCAGCTACGGCGGGTACGCGACGCTGTGGGTGATCGCCCACACCCACCGCTTCAAGGCGGCGGTCGCCGAACGCGTGGTCAGCAACATGACGTCCTCGTTCCTCAGCTGCGACGAGTGCTCGAACACCAGCGCGACGCTCGGCTTCGGGAACGCCTGGTCGAACCAGGCCGATTACTGGCGGCAATCGCCGATCCGCACGATCGGCTTCGTCCGCACGCCGCTGCTGCTGCTGCACAGCGATGCGGACACGCGCACGCCGCTGGTCGATTCCGACCAATGGTTCACGCTCGCGAAAGCGCTGAACGAGCCGATCACCTACGTCCAGGTTCCGCGCGAAAACCACGACCTCAACCGCACCGGCGAGCCGATCCATCGCATCGAACGGCTCCACCTCATCGCCGACTGGTTTGCCAAGGAGCTCCGCTGATGCGCCCGCTCACCGCCGCGCTGCTCGCCGCAGCACTCGTCTCGAGCGCGGCGCCCGTGCGCGCCGTCGCCGCGCAGCGCGCGGTCGTTCCGGAAGACCTCTTCAAGATGGCGTTCGTCTCGAGCGCGACGATCTCGCACGACGGGCAGCGGGTCGCGTTCGTCGTCTCGCGCGCCGACCTCGCCAAGAACGCGTACCTCTCGAGCATCTGGATCGCGTCGTCGGACGGGATGCACGTCGCGCAGTTGACGCGCGGCGAGCACGACGGCGAGCCCGCCTGGTCGCCCGACGATCGGACGCTCGCGTTCACCGGCGCCCGCGGTGGGCCGCCGCAGCTCTTCGCGATCGACCTGGCCGGCGGTGAGGCGCGCCAAGTCACGCACGGAAAAGACGGCGCGTCGACAGCGGTCTGGTCGCACGACGGCACCCGGCTCGCGTTCATGGTGACCGCGACCGACGACGCGCCGAACTCTCGCGTCGACTGGAAGGCGCTGGGGGTCGCGCCGCCCGAGAAGTACCGCACCAGCGATATCCGCACGCTGCCGTGGCCGCGCTACGAGGCCAACGGCGCGGGCTACACCTACGCCAAGCACCAGCACATCTGGACGAGCGCTGCCGACGGCTCGAACGCGAAGCAGCTCACCCGTGGCGCCGACGGTGAGACCGGGCCCGACTGGTCGCCCGACGACACGACGATCGCGTTCGACGCGACGCCGCTCGCCGATCCGGAAGGCGACCGCGGTGCGATCTTCACGGTGCCCTCGGCCGGCGGTGCGGCGACGAAAGTGCCGATCGCGCGCTACGGCGTGCTCGAGACGGCGTGGTCGCCGGACGGGACGCGGCTCCTGTACGCGTTCATCTCGGGCCACGACAGCGCCGGGCAAGGCGGCTTCGGGTCGGCGAAGCTCGACGGCTCCGACGACCAGACCCTCGGTCAGGAAAACGCGCTCGCCATCGGCGACGCCGTGATCAACGACACCAAGGAAGGCGGTGCCGGCTGCGGGATCCTCGCGCCCGACGGTCACACCTTCATCACCGACATCAGCATCCCGGGCGCGACCGAGATCGACGCGCTCGACTTCGGCGGGAAGCATACCGTCACGCTGATCGGCGGCGGCCGCGAGATCATGGACTGCTCGGCGAGCCGCGACGCGCGCACGATCGCGTACACCGCACTCGACGCGACGCATCTCGCCGAAGCGTACGTCTACGACGGCGCGACCGGGACGACGCGCCAGCTCTCGCACCTCAACGACGCGCTCACCGGCGCGCTGGCGCTCGCCGTTCCCGAACCGCACAGCGTCGGCAACGGGCAGGGCGGTTCGGTCTCGTACTGGGTGCTGCGGCCGCCGAACGCCGTCGCCGGCAAACGCTATCCGGTGATCCTCGACATCCACGGCGGGCCGCACACCGAGTTCGGCAACAGCTTCTTCCACGAGTTTCAGGTCCTCGCGGCGCGCGGCTACATCGTGGTGTACGCCAACCCGCGCGGCAGCGTCGGCTACGGATACGACTGGTCGTCCGCGCTCGACGGGGACTGGGGGAACGCGATGTTCGCCGACGAGACGGCGGTGCTCGACGAGGTCGTCAAGCGACCCGACGCCGACGGCGCCCGCACGTTCGTCTCCGGCGGCAGCTACGGCGGCTACGCGACGCTCTGGATGATCGCGCACACCGGCCGCTTCCGCGCCGCGCTCGCCGAACGCCCGGTCAGCAACCTGTTCACCGAAACGCTGAGCGCCGACTTCGCCGCACCGCTGGGCTTCGAAGGCCCCGCCGGAACGCCGCACGCGTGGGGGCCGCCGCTCCAAGCGTACGCGACGATGTGGCAGCAGTCGCCGCTCGCCCACGTCGCCGACGTCCACACCCCGCTAATGCTGCTGCACGGCGACAACGACACCCGCGCTCCGCTCGCCGAGACGCTGCAGGAGTACGAAGCGCTCAAGATCCTCGGCCGCACGGTGACGCTGGTGCAGTTCCCCCGCGAGAACCACGACCTCACCCGCACCGGCGAACCGATCCACCGCGTCGAACGCCTCAACATCATCACCGACTGGTTCAACCGCTACCTGCGGTAGGGCCCGACCGTGGAGGGACCGGCATGACAAAGAGATACGTCACGGTGTTGTTCGGTGACGCGCAGCGCGCGGGCGAGGCGAAGCGGGCGTTGGAGTCGCTGCCGGGGATACGCGTGCAGCGGTCGTTTCTGGTGGCGCGCGACGCGGGCGGGATGCGGGTCGACGGACGCTATCAGGGCGAGTTGCCGAAGATCGACAACCAGCATCCGTTCGCGGTGCTGGGGACGGCGTTCGCGCGGCTGATCCGCGGTTCCAGTCGTGAAGAGGACGGCGTCGCGGTCGAAGGCGCCGAGGAAGAACTCTCCGTCGGTCAGGCTGCGGTCGTCGCGCTGGTCGACGAGTTCGACAACACGGCGATCGATCGCGCGATGCGCGAATACGGCGGAGCCGTTACCCGGCGGGCGATTGACACCCTCGACGCGGAGGACACCCAACGCTTCCTCTCCGCCACCAGAATCGACGACCCGTAACCCGTCATCCCGAGCTTGTCGAGGGACCCTTCGTGTCGGCGCGAGCGCAGCCGAGCGCCGACCCCGCATCGCGCCACGTCGCGCGACGAGGGCCCCTCGACAAGCTCGGGGTGACGGGCCGGCGTTAGCCCCAGACGTTGCGGGCGGTGTCGGCGACGAGCTTGAGTTTCGCCCACTGCTCGTCTTCGGTGAGCAGATTGCCTTCGGCCATCGAGGCGAAGCCGCATTGCGGGCTGAGCGCGAGGGCGTCGAGCGGGACGATCTTGGCGGCTTCTTCGATGCGCCGCTGCACGCTCTGCGGGTCTTCGAGGCCGCCGCGCTTGGTGCTGATCAGGCCCAGCACGACCGTCTTTCCTTTCGGGACGAAGCGCAGCGGATCGAACGTCCCCGACCGCTCGTCGTCGTACTCGAGCAAGAAGCGGTCGACCTCGAGCGCGTTGAAGAGCTTCTCGGCGATCGCGTCGTAGCCGCCGCTGGCGTACCACTGGCTGCGGTTGTTGCCGCGGCAGAGATGGATCGCGAGCACGACGCCCGGCTTGCGCGCGGCGCGGAAGCATGCGTTGTCGGCCGCAATCGCCTCGTCGAGCAGCTGCTCCGGCTGCTGCCCGAACTCGGTGCGCAAGTGCTCGCGCCATTTCGGATCGAGATAGTAGCTGTAGCGCGGCGCGTCGATCTGAATATACGCGACGCCTTCGGTCGACAGCGCCGCGGTCTCATCCTTGATGATCGCGACGACGTCGTTCAAGAACGCCGAGTGGTCCGCGTACGCTCCCTCGCTGATCCCCTTCTTGTACGAGATCGCCGGGAACTGGGTCGCGCTCGGGAGCGTCATCTTGAAGGGGCCGGGGCTGTGCTCGCGCAGGAACGCCGCTTCGTGTTCGGCGAGCCGGCGCATGCGGCGCAGCTTCCCGGTCACGATCCCTTTCACCGCGCTCGGCGCGACCGTTTGGGTGGTGCCGGCGGCGTTCCAATCGCGCTGCACGGCGTCGCCGTAGTCGAAGACCTCGACCGCGTCGTTGAAGTCGCTCATGAAGCCGCTGCGGCGGAACTCGCCGTCGCTGAAGATCCGCAGGCCGAGCTCTTTCTGCTTGGCCAGGACGCGCAGGATGTCGCGGTCCTCGATCGCGCGCAGGCGTTCGGGCGGCGCGCCGGCGTGCCGGGCGGCGAGCAGCTCGGCGCTGCGCAGAAAGCTCCCCACCTGGTCGGCGCGGAGGTCGGCGGCGGTCACGGTATCCGGCATAACCGACGGCTTTTTCACGGACCGGACGGGCCTCCCCCGCCTACAGCTGGGTTGCCGTCCGGCTGCTTGCTTTCCGAAGGGAAGAGCAAGCGGACGTGGCAACCTGACGGCAGGTATCTCGCACGCAATTCAGAGGGGGAAGTACATGCGCACAGCGAGTTGCAATTTTTATCACGCGATGACGGCCGCGGCGATCGTAACGATCGCCGGTCTGGCGACGGCCGGGGCGGCCTCCGCGCAAGGCGGGGCCTACACCACCGCGCAAGCAGCCTCAGGCGGGAGCGTCTACGCCGCCAAATGCTCGCAGTGTCACGGCGTCAACCTGCAAGGGCAAGCCGGTCCGACGCTGCTCGGCTCCGCCTTTCTCAAACAGTATATCGGGTCGTCCGGGACGGCGGCGACGCTGTACGATTTCACCAGCAAGCAGATGCCGGCCGATAAGCCCGGCTCGCTCACCGCTCAACAATACCTCGACGTCACCGCGTACATCCTCGCGCGCAACGGATACCCGGCGGGCACCGCGCCGCTGACGACCGCCACGCTCGCCCACGCCGCGGTAGGCACGCCCGGAAAGACCGCGACCGTCGCAAGCAACAACGAGATCGTCCGCACCGGCGCGCCGAAGAACGTGGTCTACACGAAGCTCCCCGGCGGAGCGGACGTCAACGTCACCGACGCGATGATGAGCGGTGCGGCGAGCGACACCGCCAACTGGGTGCTCGGCGGACGCACGTACGACAACGCGCGCTACTCCCCGCTCAAGGACATCGACACGACCAACATCGGCTCGCTCGCGCTGGTGGGGATCGCGCAGACGGGGATGACGGCCAGCTTCGAGGCGACGCCGATCGTCGTCAACGGCGTGATGTACGTCAGCACGCCGACCGTCGACAACAAGATGAAAGTGATGGCGCTCGACGCCACCAACGGGCGCCTGATCTGGGACAGCACCTACAACCTGGGCACGTTCCAGATCTGCTGCGGCCCGGTAAACCGCGGCGTCGCCGTCGGCTACGGGATGGTGTACGTCCTCTCGCTCGACGACAAGCTGATCGCGCTCGACGCCGCCACCGGCAAATCGCTCTGGACGGTCACCGTCGCCGATCCGACGGTCGGGTACTCCGAGACGATGACCCCGCAGGTGTACGGCGGGATGGTGATCGTCGGCAGCTCGGGCGGCGAGTGGCCGATCCGCGGCTTCGTCGCCGCGTACGACGCGAAGAGCGGCAAAGTGCGCTGGCAGTGGAACTCGACCGACCCGAACACCTACGGCGGCACTTCCTGGAAGCGCGGCGGCGGCATGGTGTGGACGACTCCCGCCATCGACCCGCAGCGCGGCCTGCTCATCTTCTGCACCGGAAATCCCAACCCCGACCTCAACGGCACGTATCGGAAGGGCGACAACCTCTACAGCGATTCGATCGTCGCGCTCGACGTGCACACCGGCAAGCTGAAGTGGTACTACCAGGAAGTCAAACACGATGTTTGGGATTACGACGCGGTCAGCAACGTCGTGCTCTTCGACGTCCATCGGAACGGGCAGACGATCCCCGCCGCCGGCGAAGCCGGCAAGGTCGGCTGGTTCTTCATCGTCGATCGGCGCAACGGACACCTGATCCGCAAATCCGATCCGTACGTGCTCTTCTCGAAGAACATGTTCTCGCAGCCGACGGCCAAGGGCGTTCCGATGCTCCCCGGCGCGAACGGCGGCGCCGAATGGTCGCCGCCGGCATACTCGCCGGACACGCACTTCGCGTACGTGCTCGGCATGGACCAGCTGATGAACTTCGCGATCCACGGCGACCCGTATCAGAAGGGCCGCATCCGGCTGGGCAGCGCCTTCTCGAACGTCGTGAAGGGCGGCGTCCAGGACGGACGGTTCGTGGCGATCGACACCGAGACCA
>Ga0182024_10025435_pt1 | contig 10453 bp, 16 predicted proteins | sample P32metaG_FD_120480 | JGI IMG/M metagenome (GOLD analysis project Ga0182024, IMG submission 120480) | Permafrost microbial communities from Stordalen Mire, Sweden - P3-2 metaG (Illumina Assembly) | ecosystem: Environmental > Terrestrial > Soil > Wetlands > Permafrost | place: Sweden: Stordalen...
CGGCGCCGAAACGCTTCTTTCGGCCCTCGGTAGCACGAAAAATCACGCCTCAGACGCTCGAAAAGTATCGAATGACTCAAACAAATCGAGAAATTGCCGGCTCAGCACGATTTTTCAGCAGCCCGTTAGTGAGTGGCGCCTAGTGACGCAGGGAAGAGAGCGAGGCGCCACCGGACCAGCGGTCGATCTCTAACTGAACCAGGCACGGGGCGGTCGATCTGTAACTGAACAAGGCAACAGCGGTCGGCTCTAACTGAACAAGGCACGAGCAGTGGCTTATAACCGAACAGGGCTAACTGAGCGATCTCTAACTGAACGATTTATAACTGAACGGAACTAACTGGACGGGCAAAACATGATCAACGAGTGGCGAGTTGGAGTGGTTCTTTGTGTTGCGGCGCTACTGAGTGGAGTTGCGGGGGTTTGCGCGCAAGAACATGGAGCGGTGGGTAAAGTTGGTGACGACCGGATCTACCTGGATGTGGTGGTCACGCCGAAATCGGGCGAGCCGGTGAGCGGCTTACAACAGCAGGACTTCACGGTATTGGACAACAAGGCGCCGGTGGCTATTTCGTCGTTCAGGGCGGTGGAGGGAGCGCAGGCGCAGGTGGAAGTGGTCGTGGTGGTGGACGCAGTGAACACTGATTTTCAGAGACTGGCGTTCGAACGGGAAGAGATCGAGAAGTTTCTGCGCGCGGACGGAGGACATCTGGCGCACCCTACGGCTTTGGCGGTGGTTACAGATACGGGTACGCAGATGGAAGAAGGATTCAGCACAGACGGGAACGCGCTGAGCGGGGTATTGGAAAAGTACGGCGTGGGACTGCGAGAGCTGCGGCGTTCCAGCGGTTTTTATGGGGCCGCAGAACGATTTTCGATTTCATTGCAGGCGCTGAGAATGATTGCGGCACGCGAGGCGGAACGTCCCGGGCGTAAAGCGATCCTGTGGGTGTCGCCGGGTTGGCCGCTGCTGTCCGGGCCGCGCGTGCAGGTCAATGGAAAGGAACAGCAACGGCTGTTCGCGGGCATTGTAGGCCTTTCGACGCAACTGCGACAGGGGCATATCACGCTGTACAGCGTTGATCCCCGCGGCGCCGGGGAGAGTCAATTCAGTGCGTCTTACTACCAGGAGTTTGTGAAAGGCGTGAGGGATGCGAATCACGTAGATGCCGCGGACCTGTCCTTGCCGGTACTGGCTACGCAGACGGGCGGGCTGGTTCTCAACTTCGACAATAGAATGGATGCAATGCTGAAGAGATCCGTGGAGGACCTGAAGAGCTACTATGAGATTTCTTTTGATCGGCCGCTGTCGGATCAGCGTGACAACTATCATCAGATCGAAGTGAAGGTGGACAAGCCGGGGGTGACGGCGCGGACGCGGACGGGGTATTACTGGCAGCCCGGCACGCAAAGCCATGTAGAGTAGCTTGGCTGTCTAATTTCGGATGTGTCGGTTTCGGTTGTTTCCGTTTGGATTTGGCTCGCGTCTCGCGACGGATTAATGCGGTGGTCTTCGATTTGGTCAGAAGTGCTTTGTGGATTTCTTTTTCATGTATTCCTCTTCGAAGCAGAGAGGCTACGACACAATTTAATATTCTATGCGGTCCGAGGGCCGGTGATTTTAATCGGGCCGCTTACAAGTTGGCCGGGGAGGAACTCTATCCACGGGTTGTTGCAATAAGCGCAAACGATGGATTTGCGAACAGTTTCAACTTCAACTCCGGTAGCGACCCGAAGATGGCTTTCTTGATGGCACTTCGGGCATTCAACTCCAAGGTCTACGATCTGCGTTTGTCCATCCTGCATCTGCACTCCTTGTCCGGACGGGATAGCTGCTTGATCATGCGAACAAGACGAATTCTCCGCGGGTGACTATTGCTCCGTCTATGGCACGAATCAACTGTTCATCTGCTTTGGTTTTCGCGACGTAAGCGCCAGCCCCGACTTTTTTGGCTTCCGCAATAAACTGTTTATCGGCATGCGACGACAGGATGACGATTGCCAATTCTGGAAACTTCCGTTTGAGTTCACGGGCCGCGGCGAGACCGTTTAATCTCGGCATAGTGATGTTCAAAATTGCGACATCCGGCATGAGTTTTCCTGCCTCGTGAATCGCTTCCACTCCGTCCACGGCTTCGCCACAGACCTCGAAACGGGAGTCTCCCTCCAAGATCAAGCGCACGATCTTTCTGATGGGCGGTTGGTCGTCGGCGATCAGGATTCGAATCTTGGGAATGGACTTAACGGCAGCGGTTTGCGCCATGCGCGAAGTTAGAACAATCGAGATTAGGGACACATACAGCGGACAAGGTATATAGCAGGCGGAGGGCGCTTAGGACGATTGTGCCGTCATGTCGGGCTTGGTGATGTTTACAGGCGTTACAGAGGGCTGCTTGTGTTTCCGTCTGCGGTCGGGAGGCCCATTTTGCGAGGTTGCGCGAGGACACCGTAAAATCGCGGGAACCAGTTCTGTTGCCAGCTTCATTTTATCAAGCAATGAAACAGCACCGTAGCTCTCGGCCAGAGCCTGAGCCTCGCTGTCGTTCGAGACAGACATCGCCAAAACGAATTGCACAGAAACAAGTTGAGACTTCACGAAATCCGGTGTGAAATCCCGGTGTTCCGGCATATGCAAATCCAGCAGCAAGACATCAGGCTTAAAGTCGTTAATCATTTGCATGGTTTCCGCGAAACCGGAAGCTTCCGCAACGACCTCGATGAGGGGCTCGTCGGCTAACTCCCGGCGAATAGCAGGCAACATGATGGGGCTGTCGTCCGCGATTAAAACTCTTATTGGCATGTAATGCCTTTCGGGACGCAACTCATTTATAACACAAATGTTAGTCTGTCCCTAACGATAGTGGTTATGTAGGGTAAGCGACAAACGAAGGAAATCCGGGAGCAGGTTTTTTGTTAACGCAAAGGATGCCGCCGGGTACGCCTCTTAGGACGCGCCAAAGCGAGTGGCCCAAATGAGCTTCCCCCAACAATATGCTGGGAACATCCCGGCCAGATACAGAAGGAGGACGAACAGGTGTACCGGCCCATGAAAACGATCGGCTATCTTGGGCAGAATCGATAAGCTGTTCGGTGCGCGGGCGACGACGCGGAATTGGAACACGATCCTCGCCATCGTGCAGATTTTGAAAGGCGAGTACAAGAAAGTTAGGAGCCGCTCACTGCACGGTATTGGGTGGCAGGGTAGGCGGTGGCTAGTCAGGTTAGTTTGAGAAGAGTTTCAGTGCGCGGCTAGGGTTTTGCGTTTTTGTCGAGGACGAACGTTTTTACGGTGTCGCGCTTGACGCCGTCGGTGGCCATGGCGTCGGCGGTGGCTTTGGATTCCATGGCTTTCTTGAAGACGTCCAGGTCTTTGGGCTCCATACAAATCACGACTTCATTGCCGGAAATGGCGTAATCGACCGGGCCAGCCAAGTCGTAGGTGCGCATCACGTCGCCGTGCGTTTTGAAGCCGGCCTCCCACTTGGCGGCATCTTCTACCTTGGCGGTAAGAATCACCTTGGGCATCGATTGTCTCCTGTTTTTGTGCGCGAAGCGGGAATTGGGCTTCGGACGCGGGGGCGAGAGTAACACCGTAAGGGTAGCGCAAGGAAAGGGTTAAAAGTCGGGGGAGCGTTCTGTAGAAATGAAGAAGCCGCTCTCGAAGGTGAGGGGCGGCTTTAGTGGCGCAGGGTCGCCGCGGAAGGCGCAGGTTCGTTGTGAAGCTGTTTCATGGCTGGGTCTTATCCTCGACTTTTTGGGCGCCTTGATCTGTTTTCTTAGCGGTTTTATTGGCAGCTTTCTTGGTGGTCTTTTTGGTCGCGCTGCCGGTTTTCTTGGCGGCTTTCCTGGTGTCGTGTCCCGCGTCCTTCATATCCTGTTTCGCGGAAGTGTCATCCTGCCGGGGGGAGGCCATTACCGGTGAAGCGTTCACGAAAGCGACCAAAACGAACGCGAAGCTGGCGAGCATCTTCAAAAACTTATTCATTTCGTCTCCTGAAGGTTGGAAGAAGCGTAATTACGAAGGAATTATAGAAATGCGGTTGGTGAGCGCCGATCAGGTATTCGTGGTAGCGCGGAGATGATGGATTTGGGGCATTGTGGGGATTGCTCGATGTGCCGCGCAAAATTCGATCGTTTTTGTGGAAGCGTTGTTGTCGGTCGTTATGGACGGAAGGTGGGGCGGCACCTTAACAACTTCCTTATAAAACCATGAGGACTTTTTGAAGCGGCGGTTCGTAGGATGGAGTTGGTAGAAGGCGATGATGGCGGAACAGATGTGGACACTGGGCCATTTTCGCTGATGGATTCAGGCCGGGTTTTGGGCCGAGAAAGGAAAGTCCGTGTTACATAGCCTGGAAAAAGTTGGTGAGGAGACGGTTGGCTACTGTAGTGTGTGCAGCCGCGTGGAAGAACTTTTTGAGTTACCGGGAATGAAGGAGAAATATTGTCTGGAGTGCAGCGCGGACGTGGCTGCCGCCGCGGTGCTGGTTAGCGAAATCGATGTGGGGACGCTGGCTGGAAGAGAGGTAGACAAGCTGGTGGCGGAATGCAGCGAGATTAGTAGCCGGTTATTGGGCCGGGCGCAGTCTGCCGAGTTGGGATTTTAGGATATGCTTTCGAAAGCGGTTATGGGCTGGAAGGGGGCGCGATTACGCGATTCAGGAAGGCATGAGCGTGCGGCTGCTGATGGTGATGATCGTCGCTCTCACCGCTTTTGTGGCGCTGCCGGCCGCTGCCTGGGGGCAAACCGACGAGATTCAGGTCTACGACGCGCAGATCGCTGATCCTGGCGTATTCAATCTCACCTTGCATAACAACTTCACGCCGATCGGGCTGCAGATTCCGGCGTTTCCTGGCGGGTTGGTTCCGGATAAGTCGTTGAACGGCGTGCCGGAGTGGGCCTACGGCGTGGCGCCATGGTTTGAGGCGGGATTGTATTTGCCGCTGTACAGTATTTCGAAAGACCGCGGGGCGACGATTAACGGCGGGAAGATACGCCTGCTGTTCGTGAAACCGCACGCCGCCGAACATAGATTTTTTTACGGCATAAATTTCGAGTTCAGCTATAACGCCAGGCACTGGGATCCGCGGCGGTACACCTCGGAGATCAGGCCGATCATCGGGTTGCACCTGCATCCGGTGGATATCATTGTGAATCCTATTCTGGATAACTCGTGGCTGGGAGGGTTTAAGGGACTGGACTTCGCGCCCGCGACGCGTGTGGCGTACAACATTTCGGAGAGCTGGGCGGTGGCGGCAGAGGAATACGCCGATTTCGGAGTGTTGCGAAACTTCTATTCGAGGAGTCAGCAACAACAACAGATCTATGCGGTGATGGACCACACCAGCAAGACGATAAATATTGAGGCGGGTATCGGCTTTGGCTTGACCAGCGCCAGCAGCAAAGTGACATTGAAGTTGATTCTGTCGCGCGATCTATACGCACGAAATAAACAGAGGAAGCCGGGAAATTAGGCTGGCGCGGAGAGCCGCAGGCGTGTCAGGCGCGTAAGTTGGTTTTGGCGGCATAACTGGCGGGGGTGAAGAGCCTGCCTGCTGAGGAAAAAAAGCCTACCCTTTGCGAAAAGTGCACGGGGTAGGCCAAGTACGATCTAAGTGAGATCGTGAAGCGAGCTTGTAGAGCGAGCTTGTAAGGCGAGTAATTACGGCCGCTAGTTGCGAGTGTCTTCGCCGACGAGAGAGCCATCGCTGGCATTGACGAGGCGAACCGTGCCGGAGCCGTCTTCAAAAACGAGGATTACGTATTCTCCCCTGGTGTAGACGCCGATACATTTGCCGTAGGATTTCATGATACTGGTCTTGGTTTCCGCGTGGACCACGGTGGTGTGCGTTTTGCCAAGGAGAAAACCGCCGACGGAAAGTGCGGCGCCGGCTGCGAGCAGGAATAGTCGTTTCTTCATAAGGCTCCTTTGGGGCTTCTTTGATTAGTGGACGGTCTATGGTAGTGGAAATTTGGGTGGGGAACTGTGCAATAAGGGACAGTAGCTAACACGGGTGGTGGAGAGGCTTATACGGTTCGCGATGAGTCATGCGGGAAATTCGGCGATTCGGGAATGGACTCGCCGGTAATTTTCATTTTCCATCGGCGGTACAGGAAAGCAATGGCTCCGAGTGGGAAGTATGCGGCTACTATCCATGGACCATACAAAACATGAGCCATAACGAAGCATGGTATGCGGATCGCCAAAAGTCGGTAGGACCATGCGCCGGTTTCCCAGTTGACAGAGAAATAACTGAAGCCAACCAATATGATAATCGACCACAACCATTTGGGCTTCACGTCTTTTGATCGAATACACACTACAAAAACGTAAAATGTAAACAGGAGCGAACCAACAGCGCATAGCAGAGTTAAGTATTGAAGAGCACTCTTCCCGGCCAGCTTAAATCTATGCAGATTCTCCAAAGAATCTGGAATAGGGGTTACCCAAAGGCCCACCACCGTAGAAAGATTTCCCTTTTTTTGGGTCACTACCTCGACTAACAGCCATTTGGACGCGAATTGATATTCCAGAGTGATGGACGACCGGGAAGCTTCTTGTACATGAGATGTGTGTGCGCCTACTACTTTCACGGAATCTGGTGTGCCGGACGGGGAATATCCGGACATTTTAGAGAAGGTGTCCAGTTGATTGGGTGCTACGACACTAGGGTCGAGATCGCGCTCGATTTGATCGAATTTCCCCTGCCGAAGCAGCTCGGCGTAATTTCTGGCGACGGCTTCATCAGCCTGCGGCGTAAACTTCTTCATCGCGTGGCTTGATCGCATCCGATCAGGAGCGCACAGAGTGCAAGGCCGGCGAGACAGCCGAAACGCATCGTGCTCATCTTAGTCTCTTATTTGAGGGCATGAAGGTCGCTGCTAGCTTCGCACGATCAGCGCAACTAGTGAACTATACACGGGGAAACAGGACCATCGAAGCGCCGGATTCACGGTCAGTGGGTCAGGCAGGGTGCTGAGTAACTCTAGTGGATGTCACCTGACCACGGCGCTGACTTGCTCCTTCCATCGTTGGAGATTCACACCTTTCACAAGGAGCCACAACATTAGTGATGCTTCGGCGAGGATGCCGAGAAGCTCGATGTAGGGCAGAAAGTGGGTGGCGAGCGGAGGCGAGAGAAACATCAGCCAACCCACACCGGAAAGGGCCATGAGGACGCCGAGAATGCGAGGGAGGAAGGCCGACTTGAAAATGAGGTAGCCGATGGAGAGATTAAACAGACCGAAAAATACCAGGTAGATGAAGGTGGCCTGGACGTTCAATTTGATAAAGATGAGCGCCATGGCCTGCAACTGGTCCAATTTAAATGCGCGGAGATAAGGGCTGCCATCCAACACGACAAACGGGGCGATGCGAAAGAGGCTGCCGACGGCTTGAATGGCGCATCCCGCGAGGCTGAAGAACGCGGCGAGCAAGGCGACGGTCCTGTTCAGAGGCCTAAATAAACCATAGAAGAGAACGGTTACAGCGATGTAGAGCGCCGTGGCGATGAGACCGAGCGCCAAATTTAGCCGAAACAACCGCTCGTGGGCCAGGAGGTTGGTTGCGGTTGCGGCAGGATCGCCAGCGACGATCATTCCACGAATGAGCATCTCGCCGGTGATGACGGTCAGAAAGTAAAGCAAGTAAACCGCACCGGTAGTTCTGGGAGTGGGACGCGGTGACGCTTGAGCGATTCGTTCGGTCATGGATAGCCTCCAGGCCGCCACATTGCGTTTGATGGGAAGGGCCTGCGATAACGCGTGCTTGCTTGCCGATTTCTGAGCAGGAGTAAGGTTGATGTCCTTCCTTAATATATATACGAGCGCTGGGGCGGAAACTTTCACTGCTTTAGTAGATTAAGTTAGGCCACAGGTGTGGTGGTCAGCGGGCGCAAACCCGGGCATTTTATCTGAGGGCAGGTTTCGGGGACGTAGAGGGGTTTATTTGGGGTGTGCGAGGATTGACGGCGTTTGCCCGGGGAAAGCGGACGCGATAGTTGAGAAATGGTGGGTCATGAAAGCACGGCGAAAAATCATCGTGTACATTGCGACCAGCGCGGATGGCTACATTGCCAGGCCAGACGGTGATGTCGAATGGCTGAATCGCCGGCCCAATAAATTCGATTACGGGATGACTGCGTTCTACCGGACGATTGACACGATCCTGTGGGGCCGAAAAACCTATGACTGGCTGCTCGCTTATCACAAGGAGAAAGGGCAGAAAGAGGGGATGTTCGACATCAGGTGCGGAATTTTGTTTTCTCAAAGAAGGTGCCGAAACGGGTGGCGCCCGGAGTGGAATTTGTGTCGGAGCCGGTGAAAGCGTTTGCGCGTCGGCTGCGAGCGAAGCCAGGAAAAAACATCTGGATGATGGGAGGTGGCGATTTGATCGCCTCGTTTCTGGATGCCGGCGAGATCGACGAGTTCAACATTCATGTCATGCCCAATTTCATCGGTGAAGGAATACGGCTGATAGCGCCGCGCCGTCGGGACGTTGAGCTTCGCTTGCTTGCAACGAAGAAGTATCCGGATGGGGTGGTTAGGGTGCGGTATGAGGTGGCGAGGAGGTAGAGTTAACGGCCGGTCGGCATGCAACAATTCTTGAAACTTACGACTTGAGCCGCAAGGGCAGAGGTCGTTCCTGCCCAGTTTCTCAGATAGTTCCTTCTCGCCATGGACAACGCGGCGACCACGCTTGACGTTAGTTTCGGACGGGAAGCCTTTGCGACGTTTGCTGCTGGCCTCGTAGAAAAAAGTTGCTGTACACGGCAGTCTCTCCTTCTCGATGGATTTGCCCGTCACATCGCGGAAGTGAGTGCTGGTTGATTTTATCTCAATTCTTTGCCGAAGCCGCTCGTTTGCGGTAAGCGCGTCAGTCAGGAGTGGAAGAATCGAGAGCGTGTTTGTTGGAAATCCGTTGACCAGTAATTCGTTGAATCGAAAGTAGGAGAAGCGTACGATGCGCGAGCTATGCACTTTGAATACGAAATCACAGCCGACCAATACGTGGCTTCTCAACTTCTTTATCACAAACTGAGCGGCGGTCGGAAGCACAGTGAACTCGCTGCCCGGTGGATCCTAGCAGGTCTTATCCTGGTCGCGATTGCATGGAGCGAACGGTCCCTCAACTGGACTCCAATCTTCCTTGCACTCATCGGTACATGTTGGATTTATTCAGGAGTAAAGAGCCTTTTTGTGGCGAGCTGTTTCCGCCGTAAATATACCAAGAGCGGATTGGCCGGAAAAAGGTTCGAAGCTGAAGTGGGTGAAGACGGCTTCGAGGTAACAGGAGACGATTTTGGCTGGCGTGTTCGGTGGGCGGGTGTGCGCGGAAAAGCCGAAAACGAGCAGGTCTTCATGCTCCATTCGCACGGTACCTTGTTCATGTTTGGGAAAGAGTATTTGGATGCCGAACAACGAGAACAGCTTCGAAAGCTCAGTGGGCTGGCATAGGTTTAAAAGTTTTGTTAGTACGAAAGCCAATTCGATTTCCCATTTAAAGTGTGTGATAAGTCGGATACCGGAAACTTGAAATCGACATTTCCGGTTAGCACGGCGTTTACCAGGCACTTTAAGAACTTGTCTGGACACAACCCAGGATTGGTGTCATTTCGGGCTGTAGGCAATTTATTCTCGTGTACGAGTTGATGGGCATGAATGAAGAAAGCGAGCGAGACGACGAGTTGAGAGACCTTAACTTGTCGTCGTTATGCTTCGAAGAATTTGCAGCCTTTTTCTTTGCCCGTGAAGTTGTACCTGATGACGAGCAGTATGATTATTTTTTGACTGACCTCCGCGGCGAGAAATATTTTGAGTCCACTCCTTCTTCTGCTGAGGTGTTGGTCAATCTTTTGACGAAGCTGTTCTCGGAGTTTGGCCAGATTGCTAGCAAATACACCTTGGCGTAGGTCGACCAAGGTATCTGGGGCATGTGGGGTGCAAACCTGCGGCTGTACGAGTTTCTTTTCGTCTCATCCGTTCCGCTGGAATCTCGCTTGAGCTGCATTCGTTCCATGTACCACGTCTGCTCTGACTATGTGTCGCAACTCGAACGAGAACCCGACCCAGAGATTGAAAGTGGAATCTACATGTGGTGGGACTTGATACTGCACGGCTTCTGGGATAGTTCTCGACCCGTAGTCCGGGGCACCTGGCGGGGAGATGCGTTAAAACTGGATTCCGAATCACGCGCCTTACTCGATGTGTTGTTCGACACGCTAAAGCGGATCTTGGCGATACCTAGTTGGGCAAGCCAACAATCCGCGTTGCACGGGTTGGGTCACTTCTATCATCCCGATGTGCACCAGACAGTGCAGCGCTTCATTGATTCGAATCCAACACGGTTCAGTCTCGAGTGGCTCGAACAATGCCGCGATTGCAAGGTCCTGTGAGCTAACCGAGTGCTAACTCCTCGGTTCGTCGGGTAACCTGGGACGTCCCGGGCTAGGA
>Ga0182024_10025436_pt1 | contig 10453 bp, 8 predicted proteins | sample P32metaG_FD_120480 | JGI IMG/M metagenome (GOLD analysis project Ga0182024, IMG submission 120480) | Permafrost microbial communities from Stordalen Mire, Sweden - P3-2 metaG (Illumina Assembly) | ecosystem: Environmental > Terrestrial > Soil > Wetlands > Permafrost | place: Sweden: Stordalen...
CGTCATTCTTGTAGAGCACCGCCTCGCAGCGCACCACCTCGATCAGGGCCTGTTGAATCTGGCTCTTGAGCCTTTCCATGCCGGCGGTTCCGATCTGCACCACGACGGTCGCGCCGTAGCGATCGACAATCAGGCCCGGCAGCCCGTCCGACTCGCCGAATATCAATCGGTAGTACGGCTTGGCGTACAGGCGCTCGCGCAGTTTTAGCGCTATGCGAATTCGCGCGGCGAGCCAGGCCGTATCCGGAATGGACCATGTCGACAACAGCCGCGCGCAAATCAACGACTGGGGATTCACATAAGCCAAGCCTAAGGCCCTGTCGTTGTGCGCGAGCACGCGCGCCCAGTCGCCGGGCTGGAACTTGTTCAGCGCGGTTTGCTGCGTATCGACCTCATTGCTGAAGATCCAAAGATGTCCGGCATTCAGGCGGCGGTCTTCGTTGCGTTTCAGGCGCAGCGCCGGTAATTGCGCCGCGGACTCGACATCGGACATAGGGAGCACTTCGGATATAGTGAAGCGCATTCTAACCGACTCGGGAAGCAATGCATGCCGCGCAATCGTCTTGCGGACGAGACCAGCCCCTATCTCAAGCAGCACGCGGACAATCCCGTCGATTGGTACCCGTGGGGAGAGGCCGCGTTGCAGCTCTCCCGGCGTGAAAACAAACCCATACTGCTGTCCATCGGCTATTCGGCCTGCCATTGGTGCCATGTAATGGCGCACGAGTCCTTCGAGGATTTAGGCATAGCGGCATTGATGAACGAGCTGTTCGTCAATATCAAGGTGGATCGCGAAGAGCGGCCCGATTTGGACAAGATCTACCAGATCGCCCAGCAGATGCTGACGCACGGCAATGGCGGCTGGCCATTGACCATGTTCCTGACTCCCGGGCAACAACCCTTCTTCGGCGGCACGTATTTTCCGAAGCAGGCGCGCTTTGGGCTGCCCGCGTTCAGCGAACTGCTTCAGCGCGTGGCGCAATACCACCGCGAACATCCGGCGGAAATCCTCGCGCAAAACGCGCAGTTGCAGCTGGCGTTTGCCTCGCTGGAGCACGCCGCCGCGCCCGGCGTGGTGCTGAATGATGCTCCGCTGCGAGAGGCGCGCGCGGCGCTGGAACGTAGCTTCGACGCGCAGCAAGGCGGATTTACCCCAGCCCCGAAGTTTCCTCATCCCGGCAGCATCGAGCGCTGCATGCGCCACTGGTACGCCACGTCGGACGGCACGGCTCCCGACTTGCACGCCCTGTACATGGCCAGCCTGACACTGACGCGCATGGCCGAGGGCGGCATTTACGACCAGCTCGGCGGCGGCTTTGCGCGCTATTCCGTGGATGCGCTGTGGATGATTCCTCACTTCGAGAAAATGCTGTACGACAACGGGCAGTTATTGTGCGAATACGCGCGCGCCGCGCTCGCCACCGGCGAGCAGCTGTTCGCGCGAGTCGCGGCTGAAACGGCGGATTGGATGTTGCGCGACATGCGCGCGCCCCACGGCGGATTCTTCTCCAGCCTGGACGCGGACTCGGAGGGCCACGAAGGCAGGTTCTACGCTTGGAGCCGCGCCGAAATCCAGGCGCTGCTCAATCCCGCGCAGTACGCAGCGTTTGCACCGCGTTACGGCCTGGACCGCGCGGAGAATTTCGAAGGCGCCTGGCATTTGCATACCCATGAGTCCTTAGGCACGGTGGCCGAGCGCTGCGCCGTACCTCTGCCCGCGGCGCAGGCCCTGCTCGAGTCCTCGCGGGCGGCGCTGTTGAGCGCGCGCAACTTGCGCATCTGGCCGGCTCGCGACGAGAAGGTCTTGACCGCATGGAATGGGCTCACGATCAAAGGGCTGGCGATTGCCGCCCGCGTGCTGCGGCGTGACGACCTGGCCGATGCCGCCGCCGCGGCCGTCGACTTCGTGCGCCGCAGCCTTTGGCGCGATGGGCGTTTGCTCGCCACTGCCAAGGATGGCCGCGCGCATCTGCCGGCGTATCTCGACGACTACGCGTTCCTTGCCGATGCTCTGCTCGAGCTGCTGCAGACTCGATGGCGCAGCAGCGATCTGAGTTTCGCCCGTGAACTGATCGCCGTGTTGCTCGCGCAGTTCGAGGATGCGCACGGCGGCGGTTTCTTCTTCACCGCCGCGGATCACGAGAAACTCATACATCGCGGCAAGAGTTTCGGCGACGATGCGCTGCCGTCGGGCAACGCGGTAGCCGCCTCGGTGCTTTGCCGGCTGGGATATCTGTTGGGCGAAGTCTCTTATCTGGATGCCGCCGAGCGCACGCTCAAGGCTGGATGGCCGGCCCTGCAGCAGTATCCGCAGGTGCACATGGCCATGTTGAATGCCCTGGAGGATTGGCTGTCCGCGCCGCAAATCCTGATCGTGCGCGGCACGCACGGCGCCGCCGAGGATTGGTCGCGGCGGCTTCAGGTTAGGTATGCGCCGCAGCGAATGATCTTCGCCATTCCCGATGCGGCGGAGCTGCCGCCGGTACTGGCCGAGAAGCGTGCGCGCGGCGTCACGGTCGCCTATCTCTGCGAGGGGATGACGTGCTCCGCGCCGTTGACCGATTTGGAATCGATCGTGCGCGAGCTCAAGCTGCGCCGCAGCGCCGCGCCTGGCGCCGCTTCAGTTCCTGCGCCAGACGGCGCTTGAGTGCGCCGTGCTGGCCTTCGCTGAAGCCCGGCGCGGCGTGCCAGTCGAGCGCCCAGGGCTGCGCGCTGCGTATGGCCTCAGGCTCGTCCGCATGGCGCGGAAACATGTGCGCGTGCAGCGCCGGTTCCACATTGCCAAACATGGCGTAATTGACGCGCACGGCCCCGGTCACCACCAGCAGCACGTCCCCGATCTCGCTCATGTCGGCCAAGAACTGGCTGCGGGCGTCCCCCTGCAGCGCGTTCAAATGAGGCACAACGGGATCAGGCAACAATAAGCAGTAACCGGGCAGCACCTGGCGCTCGCCCATGACCATCCAACCGGAGGGCAATCTGGCGACGGTGGGTGGGTAGTCCCCTGCGCGACAATGATCGACCATCGAATGAATGGCCGTGGCCGCCATCACGGCCGCGCGGCGGCGACCGCCGCAGCGTCCACCGGCGGCGCCGAATTGCCGAAATGCGAACGTATGTAGCTGAGTACGGCCGCCGCGTCTTGATCCTTCATCCATCCGAACTGCAGCATTTGCGTCGGGTAGCGTCCCGAAGGCATGGATGCCGGGCGTTTGCCGCTCAATACCCATTGCGCAAGTTCCACCGGATCTCCGTTGACCACGGGGGATTGAGCCAGCCTTGGGTAGACACCGGCCACGCCCGTGCCGTCATCTCGATGGCAGGGCAGGCAATTCTGGCTGTAGACGTTGACCCCCTTGTCCGCTCCAGAGGCGGCCGCTGCAGCGGCCGGGGTGCTCGAGGATTGCCCGGAGCAGGCTGCGAGGCCTAGAGCCAGCGCCATGGCGGCCGCTGTCGCGAGTCCTCGCACTTCCATGTGCTATCCACGCCAGGTGCGAAACGCACCGGTGTCCAGGTGTACGAAATTCGACGCGCGGTAATAGCCGACTCCGCCGCGCCGCAGACTCTGCGCATGCGCAGCCAAGCTTGCACAATCGATCCCAGCCATGCGCACATCGATGGCCCGCCCTTGCATGTGCAGACTGTGCTGCGCAACGCCGGCGCTTCGCTCATGCAGCCTGGCATTGGTCTGCGGCGATCGATACCCCGAGATGACGCTGAAACGCGGCTCTTGGCCCGACTCGGCGGCAACCTCGAACAAATAATCCATGAGATGAGGATCGATCTCATGCATCTCGTCGGTGCGAAAATCACGCAACAAGTTTTGAATTTTGGCCAGCGCATCGGCGCTGTATGCGCCGTCGCGAAAGTATTCGATATCCAGATGCTCGCCCGTGTGCAGATTCATCAGCGCGATGCGTTTGGCGGCGTTCCCGCCCTGCGCGTCCGCGTACCCCGCGCGCAGCAAGCCGCCGGCGGCAATGCCGGCAAGCGCGCCGCCGAGCAAGCGGCGGCGGCTCCAGATCATCGATCGGCCTTGGCGGATAATCGCCGGCCGCGGTCGAGCGCCAAAACCGTGGCCCGCGGAAAGAAGTTGAATTCGGAGGCGGAGGCCCAGGTGTACGCCCCCATCACGCGGCCGACGATGAGATCGTCCACATCGAGCTTCGGCAGTTCGATCTGCTCGCGAATGACATCGATGCTGTCGCAAGTCGGGCCGGCCAGAATGGATGGGTGCGTCGGGCCCGGCGGCACCAAGGCCTCCACCGGGTACTTGGCGTGGTCGTATATTTGACCGCTGTAGCTGCCATAAAGACCGTCGTCCAGGTAGTACCACCAGCGTCCGTCGCGCTGGGCGCGGCCCATGACGCTCGCCACCGCGATGGCGGCTGGGGCAGCGATGTAACGGCCGGGCTCGGCGATCACTCTGATCGTGGGGGGCAGCGTGCGCAGCGCCGCGCAGATCGGCGCGCAGTACTCCTCGATACTCAAGGCGCGGCCCACGTAATCCACCGGATAGCCGCCGCCGATGTCCAAAATACTCGGCTCATGACCCGCGTACTGCGCGATCGGCAGCAGATCGCGGCATACCGCGATGGCCTTGACGACCATCGCCGCGTCGGACGCCTGCGAGCCGATGTGAAACGACAAACCGTCGACAGTCAAACGCAATTCGGCGGCCAATCGGAACAAGTCGGCGACCGAATCAGGATCGCAGCCGAACTTGCGCGATAGGTCCACCACGGCATCCGGGCTGCGGAAGCAAACTCTGATCAAAAGCGCGGCGCGCGAACGAAATTTCACGAATTTACGCAGCTCGTCCGGGTTGTCGACGACGAAATGCCGTACGCCAAAGCTGAGCGCCGTTCGAATGTCGGAGTCACGCTTGATCGGATGGGTGTGGATGCAGCGCTGCGGCGCAATTTTCAAGCGCCGCACCAGATCGACCTCGCCGTTGGTCGCCAAGTCGAAGTAAGCCCCCTCGGCGTTCAAAGTGGTGATCACGGATGAATGCGGCAGCGGTTTCAACGCGTAGTGCAGGTCCACGCCCGGCAGCGCGGCCGCCAGACGCCGGTATTGCCGGCGCACACGTTCGGCATCGATGATGAACAGCGGCGACCCGTAGCGCAGCACCAGATGCCGCACCGCATCTGGTGCGAACGGGTCCTGGGCGGGATCGAGCTCCAATGCCTCATCTTCGCGGGGTCGGCTCCGAGCACTCACTAGCTGACGCTCAGTTCCAGCGAGTCGTCGCCCATGCCGCTGGCGCGCTGCAGACGGTCGAGAATCGCCGCCCATTTCTCGTCCTGCGGCAAGCTCTGCACGAATATCCTCACGCAACCGGTGCGATCCAGCGTGCGCAGGTGGCTGTAAAGATTGTGCGCATAGGGGACGGGCTTCTTCCCGGCATTGATCCAAGTCATGTGGCGCTGAGTGTGCAGCGGCGGCCGCATCGCCAGCACCGCCACCTTCTCCTCGCGCGCCAAAATCTCGCCGGCGCGCGCTTCCAGATCATCGGACGCCACGATCTCGACCGGCGTCGAGGGTGCGTAGTGCAGGGTGCGGTCGCCGGGGCTGCGCGGCACGGGTCCCGCCACGGCGAGCGGGCCGACCACCGCTTCCAGCTGCGAGCGTGTAATGAAACCTGGCCGCAGCAAACGCGCCGTATTCTCGAGACAGGACACGATCGTCGATTCGAGACCGATCGGCGAATCGCCGCCATCCAGTATCATCTTGATCGCATCGCCGAGTTCATCGCGCACGTGCTCCGGCTTGGTAGGACTCAAGCGTCCGTAACGATTTGCCGACGGCGCGGCAATGCCGCCGCCGAACGCCTTGAGCAACTGCTGCGCCATGGGATGCGAGGGCACGCGGATTCCGATGCTGTCCTGGCCTCCGGTGACGATGTCGTTGACGTTCTCCGCCTTGGGCAATATCAACGTCAGCGGACCGGGCCAAAATTTCGCCGCGAGCTGCTCCGCCACCGGCGGGAGATTGGAAACCCAGCGATGCAGGTAGCGCGGATCGTCCAGATGCACGATCACCGGGTGGTCAGCCGGCCGCCCTTTGACCTCGAATATCTTGCGCACTGCGGCTGGATTGGCAGCGTTGGCGCCGAGACCGTAGACGGTCTCGGTCGGAAACACCACCAAGTCCCCGGCGCGCAAAACGTCGACGGCCTCTTCGATTTCGGTCTGAGTAGCTCTTACCACGGGCTCATGATAACAAGACTGGGATCGGAGCAAACCCCGCTTGGGATCGCGATCGCGGTTCTGTGTCGCAGTCCCGTTTTTTTCAACGGCCGGATGTCGTTGGAATGATACATTGTAGGAACTCCAAGTCGAGCCACCGCCCGAACTTGAATCCCACCTCCGGAAAATGTCCTACCCGGCTGAAGCCCAGACTTTCGTGCAGGCGAATCGACGCCTCGTTGTTCGTGTCGATCGCGGCGATCATGACATGCTTGCCGAGCAGGGCCGCGCGTGACTTGAGCTCCGAGACCAAAGCGCGGCCGATCCCCTGACCGCGGCGGTCGGCGCGTACGTGAATGCTGTGTTCGACGCTGTGCCGGTAACAGGGCCATGCCCGAAATGCGCCGAACGCACCGAAGCCCGCCACTCCCTGATCGTCACGCACCACAATGAATGGAAAGCCGCTGGACAGCTTGGCATCGAACCACATCCTGCCGCGGGGAAGGTCGTATTCCTCTTCCGAATACACGGCCGTGGTATTGCGGATGACCTCGTTGTAGATCGCCAGGACCTGCTCGAAATCTCCGGCTGTGGCCTCGTCGATCACCGCTGTCAATGCAGGACCGCCGTGGTCTCCGGCGGATCGAGCGCCGTGCGCGACCAGCTGCCGTCCTTGTGCCTGCGCAATTCATACGCCGGCCAGAAATGCTTGTCGAGCTTGAGCGTGATTACGTCGGTCTGGCCGTTCCAGCTCAAGGTCTGCAGGCGCAGCGATGCTCGATCGGGCCTGCCGCTTACCGCCCGTATGAAGGCGTCGAGGTCAGGGGTAGGCTGGCCGTCCACTTCGGTAATGCGCCGGCCGGCATACAAGCCGTAATGCGTGGCGGGAGACCCGTAAAAGAAGAACGACACGAACACGCCGTAGGGGGCAATACCCCGTTGCGCGGCCATGGCGCGGTGCGGCGCCTGCAAGGTGGCGCCCGCCCAGATAACCACCCGGTCGACGTCGCTCCCTTCCAGGGCGACGGTCTTCAGCTGCAGAGTCTTCTCCGCGCCATTGCGCCACACGGTAACCGCGACCTCGGGGCTCTGCACCGCCCGCTCGACCTCACGGAAACGATTCACGACCTTGCCATCGATTGCCAGCAGTAAGTCGCCTGGCTCGAGCAATGTCGCGGCGGGCGAGCCGGCGACCAGCCGGTCGATGCCGAGCACCTGGCGCCGCTCGGCGTTGTGTTCCTCGAAGCGCCGTACCCAGCTGTCGGGCAGGCCCAACTCGCGCGCCCCCGCCAGGGACTGCACGTCGAACTCGGCTTCGAACGAATACAAAGGCCGTCCGTCGGCCACGACACCGATCGTCTCCGACAACAAGTCCGCGGGTATGCCGCGGTTGATCTGTTCCAGGTCGCGCTGCGACTCGAACGCGAAGCTCGACCAGGTCGCCACCACGTTGCCCTTCTCGTCGCTGAGTACGCCGTCGTAATCGGTGGGAGCATTGATGAGACTCACGGCCTCGAGATTGCTGTCGCGGAATCGCAGCGTACGCGACAGCGGGAAGGACACCACATCGATGCTCGAGACCTGCGTCCGCTGCGACAACAGTTTCGAGTCGCCGCGCTGGCCGACCACCCATACATCGTCGCCCGGTTTGAGCGGCTTGGGTTGGAGGCTCGCGCTGCGCACCGGCGTGTTGCCGATCGAGCGCGGATCGTAGGAGATGACCGCCAGATTGTGCAGCGGGTGGATGAACACGACCTTGCCCGGCACCTCAACCGTGCCGGCGAACGTGACGCGCACATCGCCCATGGCCACCGGCACCGTGTTGCGGTCGACGGCCACCAAGCCGCGCTGCGCATCGATGACTACGCCGGTGCCGTGATAATTCTTCTCGGTGACACCCGAGATCGAATACGGCATGTCGAAATTCACCATGACCAGTGAAGGCGCCAACCGATCGATGCGCGGATCGCCGGTTTTGGTGAATTGGGTCGAGGCCGGCGCGGGAACCGTCGCCGCCGGACCTGGGCTGATGCCGACGCAGGGCCATGTGCCCAAGGTGTCGTCGCGTTTGCACTGGCGCGCCGGGAACCAGCGCCGGTCCATGCGGATCACCTTGAGCTGCACGGCGCGCGGATCCTCCAGGGTTACATAGCGCACCGCCGCCTGGGCTCCGTCGGCAAGCTCCGCCAACGCGCCGGCGAAATCCGCGAGGTTCTCCACCTTCTTGCCGTTGAAGGAGCTGATGAGCGCGGCGCGCGGTATCCCGGCGGCGCCGAACACATAACCAGGGTTGGCGACATAGACGCCCTTGATCGGCACGTTGAAGTGCCGCGCTTGCTGGTAGGACAGGGTATGCACCACCGCCTCGCCGAACTCGATGTACTCATCCGCGGTGATGGCGCCCAACGACAGGACGTCGAGGTCATGCTCCACCGTCTCCTTGCCGCGCTGGACTTCGATCTTGACGCGCTGGCCGACATGGCTGTCGAGAACATCTTCCAGCGTGAAGAACTCCGGCACCGGCTTGCCGTCTATGCCGACCAGAATATCGCCCGGCGCCAGCTGGCCGTCTGCGACCGAGCCCGGTTGCACGTCTTCCACCACGAGCATGCCGGTGAGCTTGGGATTGGCGCCGCGCATCTTGGTCTCGGTGTCGGGATTCAAGCCGAGCCGCCGCAATTCGTCGTAAGGGGTGTACTTGAAGACGGTTTCCAATGTGCCGCGCGGTACCGGCTTGCCCGCATCGATGTACTTGAGCGCGCGGGTCACGGCCGTCAGCGGCAGATAGAAGCTCGACGCGGCGCCGGTCGCGCCGCCCGCGTTCAGGGCCACCACGCGCCCATCGATATCGATGACGGGCGAGCCGGAGGAGCCGCCGGAGGTGCCGGATGCCGCCTGATAGTAAAAGGTGTTGAAGTCGTTGTACTTGCCGTAGCCGTATTCCGGCGCCTCGCGGTCCAGGCGCGCCAATGTGCCCGCCAGTATCGACAGTTGCTCGCCGGCATCGTTGCCCACCACGCGGATCTCGCGGCCGATCACGGCGCCCTGCGGATAGAGCGGCAGCTCGGCCGGCTGAATGAACTTGAGCTTCGCCGGGTCGTAACGATAGATGCCGAAATCGTGGATGGGATCGCGGTACACCGGGTACAGCTGCACTTCCTCGCGGTTCAGGAAGATGGCCTGTGCGACCACCGGTCCCGGCGTCACGACGTGGCGGTTCGTCAGGATGAGGCCGCGTTTGGCGTCGATCACGAAGCCGGTCGCCTGCGCCGTGGAGTTCCACTCGGTGTCGAAGGCCCGGGTGCTGTCGATTTGAATGGTGACCACACCGGTGGCGATTCGCTCCAGGGTCTGCGCCCAATTGGCCGGCGAACCCGGCAGCGCCGCGACCGGGACGGCGAGACCGCCCGACGCGGCAGGCGCCGTGGCCGCGAACGATGGCGCCGCCATGAGCGCGAATAACGTCAAGAATATCGCAGTACGGAGCATGCCGATCCTAAGTGTTAGATATGGATTATGAACGTGGTCGGACAAGTTCAGGAGCCAGACGGTTCCTGCTAGTGCTTATGCCGTCAAGCGGCGGGTTTCCAGGCCAGGTCCAGCTGTTTCGCTGCGCGCACGTCGTCCAAGCGCCGCACCGGCATTGTATGCGGGGCGGTGGTGAGTTTCTCGGGGTCTTGCTGCATTTCTTCGCGAATAGCGCCCATTGCGTCACAAAATCGGTCCAAGTCTTCCTTCGCCTCGGTCTCGGTCGGTTCGATCAACAGGCACTCCGGAACCAACAGCGGAAAGTAGGTCGTCGGTGCGTGAAATCCGTAGTCCAGCAGACGCTTCGCCACATCCATCGCGGACACGTCGTAAGCCTTGCTCTCCTGCTTCAGCGTGATGATGAACTCATGGCTGGCGCGGCGGTTCGGGTAAGCCGCTTCGAATCCGAGAGCTTGCAGCCGCTTCAGCAAATAGTTGGCATTGAGCGCGGCGAATTCCGCCACCCGCACCATACCCTCGCGCCCGAGCAGACGCATGTAGATGTATGCGCGCAAGTTGACGCCGGCGTTGCCCATGAAACCCGACAACCGCCCGATGGACTGCGGCAAATCGCGTTCCGTCAGCCATCGAAAACGCGCACCATCCTTGCCGACGATCGGCAGCGGCAAGAAAGGCCTCAAGCGAGCACTCACGCCGACCGCACCGGAACCCGGGCCGCCGCCGCCGTGCGGCGTGGAAAAGGTCTTGTGCAGATTCATGTGTATGACGTCGAA
>Ga0182024_10025437_pt1 | contig 10452 bp, 8 predicted proteins | sample P32metaG_FD_120480 | JGI IMG/M metagenome (GOLD analysis project Ga0182024, IMG submission 120480) | Permafrost microbial communities from Stordalen Mire, Sweden - P3-2 metaG (Illumina Assembly) | ecosystem: Environmental > Terrestrial > Soil > Wetlands > Permafrost | place: Sweden: Stordalen...
GTAACTCGGCCATCTGCAGGCCCCAGCCAGAAATATGTGTTGCCACGATGTTCGAGACCGCGATGTGCGAGATGAATCCCGTACCTGGAGCCGTGCCTACATTGATGTAGAGAGCCTGGGCGCCGGCCGCGTTCAGGACATTCGTGCCGTACCCGGAACCGTAGATCGTGCCGTCTGAAATAGCAATACGGTCAGGCCAGTGGGCGGTAGTAGTGGTAGGGTCTTGGCCAACGAAGACGCTCTCTTTCGCGGAGCCAGACGAACTAAAGCCCGCCACGCTCACATTCCTGCAGGCGTTGATGAGGATCGCTTCGACGTCGTTATAGCTCCGGATGTTACTCGCGCTGATGTCTTCGCAGGGGATAGCGTGGGCGGTGAATTCGCTGTCGTACCATGACGTCTCGAAGCAGGCATCCCCATTGTTCACGCAGGACAAGCCATTCACGCGCAGGTCCTGGTTGTTGATGAGAAACGTCCCATTCGCGAAGAAATTGGAAATTTGCAGGTTGTGGACATAAGTGTGGACCGAACTCGCCAGCCGCAAGCCGCTCAGATCACCGTTGTTCAGGGTAAGGTTTTCGAGCGTACAAGTGGTACAGGTTTCGATGTTGACCGCATAGCCGCTGGAGCGGATTGTAGCCGCGGGGCCAAAGCTGATCGATAGATTTGCCAGCCCGAAGCCAGTCGCACCGGTAGACGCGATGCAATCCTGTCCGCCGACCGTGTTGCAAACCAGGCTCGAAGCCGCCCCATCGCCCCAGATGACAACGTTATTAGCTCCCGAGAGTACGGGCCCAAAAGAATTATTGAGGAGATAGTTTCCAGCTGGGACATAGACGCTCTTGCCGGTAGCGGCAGCCGCGGCGACCGCGGCCTTGATCGCGGCCGTATCCGCCGCCATGTGAGCGCCATCGCCCACCGCTCCAAAATCCATGACGCTGACCCCTTGTTGCAACTTAGCCGTGACCGTCTGCGTGACCGCGCCCGCAGATCCCTGGTTATACGTGCCCGAACCCACCGCTACTGCCGTGTACTGCGATCCGTTCCACTGGTAGAACGTGGAGGGCGCTGTGGTCACATCCACCAGTCCAAGATCGGGGATGCCATGCACTGCGGCAATAATGCTGGCCCCGTTGCCCGGGCTAATGAGCTTGTACCATTCGGCGTTCAGCACGATGGTATTCGGCCCGTCATTGGTTTGGTTGGCGTTGATCGCTTCCTGCAGTCCGCCGGTGCCTGAAGTAAGATAGAACGGCGGAACATGGGTGTAGACCGTTGCCATGTTCAGGCTGCAAGCGCTGATGTACACCGAGCTGGGCGTGGCCACTTCGGTCAGGTTGGGGTTGCTGTCGACAATCTTGATCGGTGTGCCGGCGGAAAAGGCAGCGAAATTCTTTCCGCCGCCGCTGACCTGGCACGTCGCGGGAGGGAACGAAAAGCCGCCGGACGACGAGCCGCTTACCTGGAATTCGCCGTATTGTGCGGCGATGATCTGGCCGGCGTTTTGTCCCTGGACGGCGGTGAAGGAGGGAACCGTGGCCAGCACCAACAATAAAAGTTTCTTCATAATTCTAATCGAACTCAGTGACCCGCACGATCGTGGTGTTGGCGCTCGCCGACTTCAAGTTGATGAGCAGGGTCGCGGCCAGTGAGTATCCGCCTGAGTTATCTGGCGGCACACCAATCACCAGTCCGAATCCCGCGCCTTGCGGAACGGGCGTGCCCAGCACGATCGGTTCCGACTGTGGCTCAATGGTATAGGTAGTGGTGAACGGTGTGGCGGAGCCATCGTTGAACTGGTATGCGAGTCCCTGGCCAGTGCCGCCATTTGCGCTACCGTCTTCGATGATCTCGACCCGCCGCGTCACCTGGGTTGCAGAGACAGCGACAAACGCGCCGCCGCTGGCGTTCAGAGTGATCAGTCGTGTGTGAGCCATGGGTTAGCCTTTCTCTTTCCGCATTTTCAGCAGGGTCTCAATCAATCGCGCGCGTTTGCCTGTGGTGCCTTGGGGCTCGGCTTTGGCGGGCTGCTTGATTGTCTTTTCCATCCAATCTTTGCTGCTCATGTAAGCGACTCCTTCTTTAGCCTCTCGTCCAGTGCGACTAATGCATCCCAGTCGTCACGCAGCCTGGCCACGTACTCGAGAAACGGGCCTCTCTCCTGCTCCTGTTGCGCCATGGCGATATCGGCCTTCACCGTGGCGATCTCCACCCGCTCGTATCGGGAGATAGCATCGGCATCCCACAAGGGCATCTTGTCGGCCACCGCCAGCACATAATCTCTGGCCTCTGCGATCTCTGGATCGGGAGCGGGCGGCACGGCGATGGGCCGATGTGCCGCACATCCCAGGAGGATGAGAAACAGCACACCGTGGATGAGGCACGACATGGGCAGGGCCACCTATTTGACCTTGAAGGCCGCTTCGACCTGGGCGATGACCTCGGGGAAATCCGCGATCAGCTTCTTCACTTCCGCGATCACAGAAGCATCGAAGCTTACGTTGACGCCATTTGCGCCGGCCGCTGTCTCCGTGGCTTGCACAGCGGCGATCAGCTCGCCCAGCGCACCGAAAGCAATCTGCTCCACTGCTGCGGCCTGCGGACTTACCAGCGAGGTGAGTGTCTCGATGAGGTGGGCCTCATTCTGCAGGCCACCGAGGGCTAAAACCACTTTCTTTGAAACCGTGACGACATCTTTAAACAGGGACGCAAATGCGTGCCCGGCTGACTGCCAGGTGAATGCCATGGGTATGCTCCTTATGTAAGTTGTGCGAACTACGTGAAGGATTGCCTACAATCCTCTCGGGTCAGGACGGGTGCCCCACGTTCGCCAAAGCGTACGTGGGCCGAAAACGATGGGCGACACGAATTTCCTGCCACGGGGCGCCACCAACGTCCGCGTGTGCGGCTTTCATTAAGGAAAGCCGCCTGGAGTTCGCCAGCGCAAATAAGGTCTACAGGAAATCCGGGGGAAGCCCAACGACAGACGTTACTCGTTCTTGCTATTTGTAAGCGCGGGAACCGGACTACTCTTCAGATACGCAAACACAGCCAGCAATGCCGGCACCGTAGCCAGCTTGACCATATTCAGCAATCCCGCCTTATCAAACGTGAACACCGTAGGCAGCGCGATCGCGCCGCTTGCCGCCGAGGCAAACGCAGACACCGCCACCGCCGCCAGCCCATGAAGCCAAACCTTGAGATTGTTCATCTGCTCACCGCTCGCTGCCAATTGATGTAGTCGTACGCCATGGCCACCGAAGTCGCGCTCAGCGCGGTCGCGGACCACACCGCCGGGTACTGCGTAGTCGAAGGCATGCTCGCGATTGCCACGCCCGTCCCGCAGACCTGCGTCCCGCCAATGTACCAATGCACATTCGTGCCATCGTTCACCATGGTCAACCTGGTCCACGCCACGGTGGCAGCAACCCCACTGTCGGTGGAGGTCGAGTTATAACGGCAATACCAGTCGTTCGCGACGCTATTCGCGCTGGATAAGTAAAACCCAATCCCCGTGGTCCACGGATTAGCATTAGGCGTATGCGCCAAGCCCGCCTGGTACGCGGCCGCAGTGGTCCCAGGGAGAACGGGCACATACACCGCCGTCTCCCACGTCCAGCCGAGAGACGTGTTCGCCGAAGTGACCGAATTAGCTTCCGATACCAGGCCACAAACAATGCCTGTGCCAGTGCCGGCCGTTCCGGACGTTAGCAACATATTCCCAGGATGATTATTGTCGGTATAAGTGTTGCTCGGGCTGCAGCTACTGGACGCCGGCGAGCCGATAGGATCGCTCGCCATATTTGCCCCGGTATAGAAGTCGTCGAAGAACGTGGAGTAAGGGCCGGCCGCACCCGATTGCAGGTTGAGTCCGGCCGCGGTCACGGTGGTGAAGTTCGCCGAGTTGGGCGTGGTCCCACCGATCGACGGAGGAGACGCAAGATAGGTTGACACATACGCGGTCGTCGCCACCTTCGTGCTGTTGTCTCCGGCAGATTGCGTCACCGCCGTGGTGACAGAGGGCAGCGCCAGAACCGCCGCACCAGAGCTTCCGCTATGAGCGAAGGTCAGGGTGGTGGCCGGGTTGCTGCCCGTGCCCAGCACATTGTTCAGTGTCCAGGAATCCGTTGCCGGCGCTGTGCCGTTCCAGTAGCTGGCGTTCCACTTGCTCAGGCCGGAGTTGTAGTTAGTCCCGCTGGTAGCCGTGCCCAGGGCCATTATGTTGGCCGATGCCTGGTTCGAGGTGCCCGTAGTGAGCCCGGGAGAATAGTCGCCCATCGTTTGTCCACAGCTCGTATCGTTACCCAGCACAGACAGTCCCACGGGTGCTTTGGAGAGGAAGTCGGTTGGGGAATTGATGGTTCCCGATTGGGTAACAAACTCCTGCCAATCGGGAGGAGCCGTCGCGCCGGCTGGCGTCGCGGTGCAAAGCCCTCCGGAGGAGCCGATGTTGACCGGGTCAGCGGATGCCGTGGCTGCCGCGAAGTAGTACATGGCTGATCCGTTGAGGAATCGGTTGCCGCCTACATACCCATTCGTGCCCTCAATGGAGGTTCCCTCGCCGAGAAACGGGTATTGGATTTGAAATCCATAACCGCCTACATCGTCGATCTCGGTGCCGACAAAATGCGTTCCGCCAATGGTGATGATGCCGTTCGGCACCACGGAAGGATGCAAATGAATGAACGTGGCGTCGCCGCCACCCGTGGTGAAGGCAGCAATGCTGCCAACATAAGAGACAATGTCTTTGGCGCTGCTGTCGGAGTTGTTGAAGATGACTCCGTAGTTGACGTTCGGCGTCTGGTAAACCTGGACGTCTATGGGACCGCTGCAACCCGAGCCGTTGTTGCTCCCTGGAGTAATTGAGGTCACCGCGTTCCCGCTGATGGTCGCTGTCATGCCTGTTGGCATCACCGGACACGGCTGGGTCGCTGTGCCGCCCCTGTATCCCCTGAGGGAAACCACCGTCAGCTCCGTGCTGCCAGAGTAGGTGTTATAACAATTGCCCCCATTGTTGACCGTGTACGAGGTGACGGCTCCCCCGACGACATTGGCGGTGAAGTTGCCGCAATTCTGCGTGCCGGTGTCCGGGTACACTCCAATATTGATGTTGGCCGGGAACACCTGGAAGGCATCCCCGCCGAAGTGCCCGAATTCGATCACGTGATCGGATCCGGGTGCGATGTGACCAGCCGCGAGATTGGTAAAATAACTCTGGCCCAGCGAACCCAGCTCGATGGCAGCCGACGCTGCGGCGCCGCCGTCGATAGTCATATCCGCAATCTGCATCGATGTGAAGTTAGCGCCTCCGGTGGGCCGGTTGAAGACCGGGATGGCCGTCGGGCCGGTGTAGGTGAGGTAGGTGCATCCAGAGCCACACCCCTTGGCGCTTACGGAGAACTCGTCGTCGAAGCTGTTGCCATCCACCGGGTTGATAAAGCTCTGATTCGTGGTGTAATGGCCCGACCCGAACGTGACCATAGAGCTTTGGTGGTATTGCCGCATGTAAGAAGCCGCCATATACCATGCGCAGTCGGCGTTGGTGGCAGCGGCATTGTTCGGCACCGGATACCACACGCCGTAGTAAGTTCCCGGGGTCGTGGTGTTATTGGTAGCATTCACCGCGATGTAATACGAGCCGGTGTAACTCACCACCTGGCATTCGGGTTGGTTCGCTGCCGAAGACCACGCGATGGGCGCCACGCCAATGCCCGCGTAATTGTTAAATCCGTCGACGTAAAACACCTGGTTGAGGCTGTTTACCCTCAGCGTGGTGAAGAAGCTGTTATTGAGCGGCTGCTGGATATACTGGTCCACTTGACCGGTGAAGGAAAGCGGGACTTGTTGCGCCGTGTAGGTTGTTCCCCCTCCGGAGGAAACAGGGACCTGGCCCGCACCCGTCGCTGCCGGAAGACTACCCGAGGAGGAGAGGACACCCCCGGTCACCGTGATGGTGCTGTTGTCTGGCTTGACCACACCCATCGAGCCACTGCTCGCGACGGGCAACACGGCTGGCGCCAGCTGCGTCGAGGGGCTGGTGTTCAGCACAGCTGCGATTTGGGATGACGTGGCATTCGTGGAAGAGGAAGCGTTGGTGTTGTACACAATGCCTGGAGAAGCAGGGAAGCTTGAGGATACCGCCACGTATTGCGATCCGTTCCACTGATAGTAGGAGTACGGCGTGGTGGTCACATCGACCAAACCGAAGCCAGATCCGCCGGTCACCGAAGCGATCACCGTCGCCGGGTTTTGTGGAGAGACCAGCTGATACCACTCAGCATTGAGAATAATGGTGTTGGGTCCGCCCGCGAGGACCTTGGAATTCGTGATCGCTTCCTGCAGACCACCCGTGCCCGAGGTCAGGTAGAAACTTGTGTGCGCGTAGAGTGCCGGCAAGCTTACAAAACAATAGCTGCCGGTGATCGAAGCGCGGACCGGTGTGACCGTCTCGATCTGTGCCGGGTTGCTGTCAACGATCTTTATCGGGATACCGGCGGCGAAAGCGGGAAAGTTCTTTCCGCCACCGCTGATGTTGCAGTTCGCCGGATCGAAGGCAAACCCGTTCCCCTCGTTCTGCACCTTGAACTCGCCAAACTGCGAGGCGACAATCTGGCCCTCGACATTCTGCGCATGACTGCAGCGAGCCAGGCTGATGAGTAAGAACAATAGGAATCGCTTCACGCCGCCGCTCTCCGTAGCCATCCGGCTCGATACACGATCAGGTCCGGATTGGCTTTCACCAGGGCCTCGTAGTAATTCTCCGCCTCTTGTCGAAGATCGGCGAGCACCTTTTCCGGCTCGGCCAGGTCCAGCGCATGCAGAGTAAGTGGTCCGATGCGCCCATCGCCGACCACGGTCACTGCGTCCTGCAACATCCTCGCCGCGTTCACCACGCCAACATTTACCCCTAGTGACAGGAGCTTGTTGGTGATTTCCTGATCAGCGATCTCGGCGATACAGAGTGGTTGACAATAGCTCACGTCGTAAATCCCCCGGGCAATTTGCAGAGCCGCCACCTGGCCCATCGAGCTGTAGTAGAGGCAATTGGTGAGCTCGGGATGCCAGTGCTCATCGATCCCGAACCGCGTCCGCTTCCCATCTGCGGTCATGGTAATGACACCTGAAAGCGTTGCATCTTCCCATCCCAGCACATAATCAATCGCCGCGTCCACGTTAGCCATACACCCTGCCTTTCTCACGGCATCAGGAGCCGAGTGGAATAGAAGCCTGCGTAAGGAGCACGCAGATGCCTACCGTCCCGCCCCGCCGTGCGACAGGTGGTAAGCCATGGTGATAATCGCCCCCGAAGCGCTCCCGCCCAGCAGCGAAATAATAATGGCCTTAAACTTCTGCTTGCCGGCATTCTCGCTTTCCGACTTCTCAATGATCGCCAGCCGCATGTCCAGTTTATCGATGCGCAGATCCTGTTTGCTTATATCCCCCTGGAGCGACGGCAAGCGCCCGTGCAGAGCGCCATTGTGCAGTCCCAGCTCTACGCGAATCAGGCTCAGCTCCTCAGTGTTCTTCCGGCCCTGATCGGTCAGCTTGTATAGTTCGTTGAGAATTAACTGCTGCCTCGATGCTACCGACTCGGGGATCATGAAGTCCCCTCCCTCAAAGCCTTGCGTCATTAGAACTGCACCGTTCCCGACAATATCACCGGACCACTGACGGTGATCGTGTACACCCCAGAGAGCACTGGAAACACATCGAGAGGCAGCGCGTTACTCGTAAAGCTGCCGGCAACCGCGGTAAACGTGGTCGCGCCCGGAGCCACTCCGGTCACCAATCCGCTGGTCGCGTTGACCGTGGCATGCGCCGGCGTGGTGCTGGCGTAATTGTGCGCTAAGTTGCCGTGCACGTCGGTGGTGGTGCAGTCATCGTGCGACCCATCCGAGTAAGTGCAAGTCGCCTTAAGCTGGTTAGTCGCCCCAACGAACAGTCCCGTGACTCCGCCCGTCAGCGAGAGCGATACCCCCGTCAAGGTCACCACGGGATTAGTGACAGTGATGGGGAAAGCCGTCGAGTTCATGGCGTTGTTGATGACCGCGGTGATCGACGGCGTGCCCGCCGCCACGGCCGTGACCAGGCCGGGATGTGCGGATCCGACATCGCCTACGGTCGCCTTGGTTGCATCGGAGGTCAGCCAGGCGGATACCGCATCGCCATTGATGTCTGCTACCGTGCAGTCCTGGTCAGGTCCGCTCGAATAGTGGCACTTTGCGGCCATCTGCGCAGTGTTGGGCACCACCAGAGAGCTGGTGCCGGTGATGTACGCGCTCAGCAAAGTCGGAGGTGCAGCATTCACCATCAGTGGCAGGTTCGGGGAGTTGACCGGCGTCGTCGTCAGTCCGATGTACTGTGAGACCTGCTGGCTGGGTGTTCCGCTGGCCGTAAGCGTTGTGGGCAGGCTGGTGTAGCTGCCAAAAGTGTTGGCGACGTACCGATAGGCATAGGTTCCGCTTCCGCTTGTCGGCGAGGCGCCGCTGCATGAACTGCCGCAGTTACTAAATCCCTGGACTGGGCTTGCCTGGCTCTGATTCGTTGTCGAACCTACCCAGTACCCCTGATCGGGGGGAAGTGCAGGGCACCCTGCCATCGAGATAACGATATCGCCGCCGGGCCACGACGTTCCGCTCATGGTGTAGCTATTCGAGCAAAGTGCCGAGGCATTCTGTGTCGTTGGCGTACCCAGCACCAGCAGACAGCTCCAGATCTTTCCCGCGACCCAATTGGTGGTCGCTGGGATGATGATGTGGCAGTTCCCCGGGGTATAGGTACCGGGAGACGTGCCGGTGACACCATAGATTTCGTTGATAAAGTTTAGGCCCGTAGCGCCGGTCACATTCTCTATGCTTGTGCCCAGCATCGAAGGCGCAGGGATGACCGAGGCACTTAGGTTCGTCGATCCCGCAGCCACACCCGTGACCAGACCTCCCGGACTTGTCACCGTCGCGATTGTGGGAGCCGAGCTATTCGCCGCCGTGACGGCGTTGCCATGGCTGTCCATGGTGTTGCAGGAAGTCGAGGTTCCGTCGTTGTAGTGACATGTGGTGAGCAGTTGATTCGTGTTGCCGGCGGTGATCGCGCTCACTCCGCCCGTGGTGCCGAGCGAGATCGAGCTTAAGGTCAGAGGACTCGCGCTCACCGTGAGCACGGCGCCAGGCGAAGTCGTGATCCCTCCGGTCACCGTCGCGGTGATGGTCGCCGTCCCGACAGCCGCGCCGGTCGCCAGGCCGGAACTCGATACAGTGGCATTGCCGCTGTTGCTTGCCCAGGAAGTGACCGCATTGCCGTGAGAATCCGGTGTATTGCAACCCGACGTCGATCCATCCGAGTAGCGGCAGATGACGATCATCTGCACCGTGCCGCCGATCTGGAGAGTGCTTACCCCGCCAGTGGGCGCGATGGTTGCGCTCGATAGGGTTGGCGTGCCGCCAGTCGTATATGCCGCCGAAACCACCGAGGAAGGTGTAAAGCCGTAACCGCTTGGGTAGCTGGTGGGCTGCGGCGGAACTCCCCACATGCCCACTGCCTGCACTGTGGCCGGTCCTGTGAGCACAAAGCTGCCTCCGCTATCCAGCCGCTGCGCGGACCCTGATCCCGGAACTGGAGTCGTTCCATCTGTGGTGTACCAAATACTCGTGTTGCCTAATGGATAAGGCGAAGTGCTGCTGGTGTAGCCCGGATCTGTGAGCGTCACCGTCAACGGGTAGGAGTGGCTTCCAGCCGCTGGAGAGATGGTGGGAGCGACGCTGATAATAGATGATGGCGTTGACCCCATGACATTTCCAGTAAGAATTGGACCAGGAGTACAGTTGCTGCACTCGTTGGTTATGAAACTGCCGTTTCCGAGGGTCGAATAACACGCAGTGCCATTAGCCATCATCGACCCTTGCATGGTGTTATAAGAAATGGCCCAATTATTACTGTTGTGTGACCATACCATTCCAGTACAAAAGAATCCTTGGATGAGATTATTGGTGGTCTGCGTCCCTGATCCAGACATCTCTACGCCAACAGGTGTTGCATTGGACGTGTTCAGGGTGTTCAACATTAAGTTATTTGTGGTGTAATTCGATGGAATTACATTTGTTGGATGAGTAATGGGGCCAGAAGACTGACAGCAAGGCAATGACAAAGCGAACCCGCTAAAAGGAACACTCCCAACAGGATTCCATAGCACGTTGTTGCTCACCAGCAGCGGCCCGCCGTTATCTTCGACACCCATTTGGATTTCTGTCCAAATTCTTACAATTTGGTTGAAGTAGTTATACTCGATCTGACAGTTATTGCAGTCACCTATAGGCTGCGCTCCAGGCTGGTAGTCCACCTGTTCAAGATGAATTCCTTCACCTAGATGAGTGAAGGTGTTGTACTTAATGGTCAGGTTGCGAAGATGTCCTACGTTGCCGGTAATAACTCCAGCGCATGTGCCGTCATCCTGATTGA
>Ga0182024_10025438_pt1 | contig 10451 bp, 5 predicted proteins | sample P32metaG_FD_120480 | JGI IMG/M metagenome (GOLD analysis project Ga0182024, IMG submission 120480) | Permafrost microbial communities from Stordalen Mire, Sweden - P3-2 metaG (Illumina Assembly) | ecosystem: Environmental > Terrestrial > Soil > Wetlands > Permafrost | place: Sweden: Stordalen...
CTCTTGAACTCGTAGGTCTTCTGGGGCGACAAATAGGCGAAGCCCGTGGGCGTCAATTGACGCGAGGCGCTGGCATTCAGCACCAGGCGGCTGCCCTGACGGGTGAGGTTGACCGCATAGATCGAACCATTTTGCGAGGACTCCAACGTCAGCGGGACGAGCTCAAGGGTGGGGCCGTTGGCCGTAAACACGACCTCGGGCTGCTGCGTGTCGAACTCATTCAGGGCCCGGGAATAGCCGGCAGTTGCGGTGACGGACCAAATTTCGCTCAACTGACGAATGAACCCGACCTGCAGGTTGGCGCTGCGGCTTTCGGTCGTGCCGTCGAGCGAGTTATATCGGCCCACACTGGCCGTTGCGGTAAGCTTGTTTCGTTCGCTGGTCTTCCAGGAGAGTGCCGGTGTGACGCTCGTATATTGATAGTCAACCAGCGTCGACGTGCCGGACGATTCTCCATACTTCACGTGTTGGGTATTGACGTCGGCATCGAATTCCAGCCGTTCCGTCAAAAGCCGCTGCCAATCCAGATCGGCGCTCGCCGCATCGCGCTGCACACCCACCGAACCATTGGTGAGATAGTTCAAATACAGGCTGGAGTCGCGCGCAAGGCCGGCGGTGACCGCCACCATGCCCCGCTCGGAATCGAATTCCGCTTTCGTGCTCAGGTGCTCATAATCCGACGCCAAAGACGAATAGCCCTTGCTGTCGCCGAGCCTGAAGCTCGGCAGGATGGAGAATGCAAAAGCGTCGCTGTTATAGGTCGTTGGTGCGTCGATGAGCAGAGCACCATTGGTTTCCGCCGTATGCGGCACACTCAACAGGGCCGGGTTCGTGGAGTAGTCGCCGACCAGCCCGAGCACCGGATCCATGCCCCAGACACCGGCCCGCGCGACGCTAGAATGGAGCATCGCTGCCAAGTACCAGCAGGCCGTGAGCGCCCACCCGCGCCAGATCATGGGACGACAACCGTATCACCGCTTTGTAAGAGTATGTTTTGATCCAGTCTGCGGCCGCGCTCGACTTCGCCGTAATGAAAGGGAATCGACAGCTCATGGTCGCCGGCGCGGCGCAAAACTCGAATGTGATTGGTATTCGCAAAGGGTGTCGCGCCGCCGGCCAGGCTCAGGGCCTGCATGACGTCGATCGGACCGCTCAAGGGAAAGTCACCGGGACGATTCACCTTGCCGATCACATACACCCGGTTTCCGAGAATGGTCTTGACCGACACGGTGACCACCGCATCCGGAATGTACTTGCGGACGCGAGTCTCGAGCAATTTGGTCAGCTCGCCGACGGTGTGGCCGGCGGCCTGCAATTCGCCCGCCAGCGCAAACGATATGGCCCCGTCAGGGCGGATCAGCACCTCGCCCTGCAGATCGGTCTCCTTCCAAACCGAGACCTGCAAGATGTCGCCCGGCCGCAAAAGATAGCCGTCCATCGACGGCGGCTCAGCACCGCACGCCGATCGCAGGCTGAAAAGCAGCAGCAGCGCCAAGCAACTGGTCACTTTCATCGCGATTTCACCGCTGTTCACGTCTCGCTGTGCTAGAGGACCGTGAAGTTTAGGTGCCGCATATGAGAGTTTCATTGCAACCGACTACATTTCGCCTGCCTTTGTCATCTATTTGTCAGCGGTCCTCGCCTGCTGAGCCTGCCTGCCGCGGAAGCTTCAGATCGGCGCGGCGCGCCCCCAAGAGGCTTCCCGGCGCCGAGGAAGACCGAATATGAGGCCGACGCCCGAAAGCAGCAGTATCAAAGCAGCGGGGAGGGGTACTGCGCTCACGTCCGGGTGGAAACTGATGGTCATGGCATAAACACCCATGCCGAACTGACCGTCGGCGTCGCCGAACCAGTGGGCGTAGAAGTTTCCGGCGCCGACTTTCCAGGATTCCGTACCGGTGTTCGTCGGAGATCCCAGAACGCCGGTCGCCGAGCTCAGAAAGAAGCTGAAGTCTGAAATCGTGTCGAGCCAGGGCACGTCCGTCAGCGAGATGGTCAGCGTACCGGGCGCCGCTATGTTAAACGAATCCACAAAGGATTGATTTCCCTGGACGAAACCGACGCCTTCATACAGCACGGTATCGGCCCGGGCCGCGCTCAGCGGCAATGATCCTGCGCACAGCGCCAGCGTGATGACCGCCAAAAGATGTCTCATGTTCATATGAACTCCTTCATTTCTTGCTTGGAAAATTCTTACATCGGCCGTCGCGCAGGGACTCGTACGCCCGCGTCGTGCGGCCCCACAGAGTCATTGCCGGCACCATGAGTGCCGCCATTGGTGCCGGCATGTTGCTCGGCGTTGCGATAAACATATTTGTCATACAGATAGTGTCGTAGCGAACGGGCCGGCGTCGACGTGTCTTCAGAGGCCCCAACGCCGTCCTTGATGCGCATCAGGAGGTACTCCTCTCGAAGTCCGCTCATCGCCAGCAGAGCGATGTCGTCCCGCTCCACTTGTCGCCCTTCCTCCACCTGCTCGTTGATGATGCGTTCCAGCCGGAAGGCATCCAGTTCGAAGTAGCGAATGAGGTCATCGCCGGATTCGACCAGCACAGGAACCAAGTTCCGTCCGCGGATCGCTTGATCACATAGCGGCGCGATGCGGTTGAGCGTCGTTTTGATGGCAAATCGGATGATGTCCGAGTCCCGAACGCCGAGGCGCTTGGCAATCCGCTTGATGTTGCGGATATCGCTCTCCCCGAGCCGTATCGACACTGCTTGTTTTCTTTTATCAACCACGGCATCTCCCGAAAGCCACTTGTAGGACCTACCGCCTTGGATCGTAGGTGATAAGTGTGTCGTGAGAATGGCACTTACATGACGAATTTCACATATGACGTGATTTGATGAGCCGACATGATGCAGGTGAACGGTAAACGAACGCAGCCACGTGGAGTAAGACCGGCTGGAACGTCATTAAACGTTCTCATTGGCTTTCTATAGTTCTCGAGATCTTCGGTGGGGACCGCTCGTATGCCCAGCTTCAGGACTGTCTCGATCGCCGCGATTGCCGGCACCGTCGTGCTGGTTGGATTCGGATGGTGGCTGGCGAAAGGTACGGCCGAGGTCGGGACGCCGCATGCAAAGCCGGCTCGGACGACGCGGCAATTCTCGCCAAATACGGTTCAAACGGGCCGTGTGGTCGAACGCGCCCAGAGTCAAGTGGCCGCGCGCATCGTTGCCAAGGCTCAAGAGCTGCCCGTCGATGCCGAGAAGGCCTCGGCTGTTCCGGCCGCTTTCCAACTTCCGCTAATGGTTCATTTTTATCGCAGGATGCGCGACCCCGATCGGCGGATCGAAGGCAGCATCGAAAACACGTCGAACGATAACTTCGTGATCACACTCAATGTCTTGAGCGCCGCCACACATGCGGTTTCCCGATCGACGCTGGACGTGGCTTCGCAAAGCCGGGTGGTTTTCGGGCGGGACGATGGACTGAATCTCGGCCTCGGAGATCAGGTCACTTTGCAAGCGCCGACTTACGGCGATTTAGTGCAGGAAATTCAGCGCGTCCAATGATCCGGGGCTTCTACGCCGGACTCAGTTGGTTTCGCATTCGACGCCCAGGCAAAACATCTTTACAACGATGAAGGAGGGAAGGAGACTGTTGGTCAATTGTTGATAGTTCGTCGAGCCGGCAAGATCCTGGCTCAGTTGTTCGACCGCATTCTTGCTGGCATCGCCCAATGAATTGGCGCCTGAGAGCGCTCCCGCGAGCGCTCCCGCCTCGGAAACCGGCACGCCGGTGGACGTGCCGACAACGGTGATGTTGCCGGCACCGATGACCTGCACCGCGGCGATGTTCAAGTTTCCCGCGACACGGATCCCCGCGTCTCCGGCATTCACATCGCCCTTCGGTGCGATCAAATTGACCAGTCCGGCGGTGATGCCGGGCGTCGTCAGCAGTTGGCCGATGCCGCTTCCTGATACCGAGTTGCTGGGATCGACGAACAAGTTGCCGTTCGCGTCCGTTTCTATGACGGGCGGCGGCGCGCCTGAGGCGCTCTTCGCGCCCTTGCCGGCATCGATGTTGCCGTTCGATGCCCAGAGGATGATGTTGCCCCCTTCCAGGGTCAGCATGCGCGACTGATTGACCAGGAAATCCTGGTCTGCGAATCCTTGAATGGCGCCCTCGCCCAACACCAGCACGCCCAGATTCACTTCTGGGGGAATCGTGAGGCCGGTTGCAGTGGTACTGCTTTTGACCATGCTCAGTGAGGCGGGCGGATTCGCGAGTCCCACGACGACAGAACCGCCCGGCACCAGCAGGTTGATATCGCCGCCCTGCTCCGTCTTCACCTGACTGAAGAACAGGTTGAGATTCCCATCATAGGTCAGCGTGTTTCCGTTGGCGTCCATGGCCGGAAACAGCGTATTGATGGCGGTATAGCCGCGGTCGTAACTCGCGCCCTGCAAGGTGTGCGCGAGACCGGTGGCGCTGAGTTCATCGCTCAGCACTTGCGCCAGCAGTGGCAGTTGCTGCGCGGGCGTCAAGGCCTCGAAGCCGGTCACAGCAGCGGAATAGCCCAGGCCGGCCATGGCCGGGTTGAGCTGCGCCATATAGTCGATGAGCGTCTGCGCATAGCTGCCGGGGGCGCCCGTGGTTGCGTTAGGCGCAAGATAGGCATTGGTGAATGCTTGATAGGCCGGTTGTCGCAAGCTTCCATCGGCATTGGTGCCAAATCCCGCCCCCACAATCACCGCTGCTCCGGTGGTCGGCAGGCGCGAATCGGACAGGCTGCCCGTTGTCACGATGCCGTTCGAGTCGCCGAGGTTGATCGAGCCGCCGGCGAGCACTTCCAAGAAACCGGGTCCCGCCAAGTTAATGCCGTTGGGATTCCCTTGTAGCGCATTGGTCACCGGCACGGTGGGCGTCGAATAGTTGATGTTGCCGCCGGCAGTAATCAGGGTCACATCGGACGGATTGAGGTTCTTGCCGTTGAAGTTCAGATCCGTGATATTCCCGCCTGCGATCACGTTCGCCGCCTTCGGAAATGTCAATTCCCCCAGGTCGATGTCGCCCGTATTGGCGACAAGTGAGATCGGCTGTGCATCGGCTTGATGCAGCGGTATCTGCGGCATCGGGGCGCCATTGAGGCCAGGGAAACTCAATCCAGGCTGCGGCGCCAAAATGTTCGGCACCCGTGTCGGATCAGCCTCTGATAGGGCAATCTGGAAACTCGCGCCATCGTTGTTGATCGAGCCCTGCGCGAGCAAGTTCAAGTTTCCCATCGAAGCGGGAAACAGGGTGATTGCAACATTTGCAACACCGCCATTCGAAGGCGCCCCCGCCATCGGGACGGCGCCGAGATCAATATTGCCCGACAACGATGCAGCATTCAGGGTCGAGGGATAGGCCGCAAGATAATTCGCTGGATTGGGAGTGCTCTCGTAGACCAGATGGGCGCCGGATAGTGCTGCGATGGGCAAGTTCGTCAAGGGGTCATTGCCGAGCGCGACGTCCCGAGCGGCACTGACAAGGTTGAGCGTGCTCGGATTGCTGGTTGGCGCATAGGGATAAAACGCCGAATCCTCACCGGCTTGGGATACCAGCGAGGCGTTCGCCGCGGACAGCGGCAGAGTGGTGCTGTTGGCGACACCATCCAAGGCGATTCCGGTTCGCGCGCTGATGTCGAACACGCCGTTGCCAACCACCAGGACGGGGTAGATTTCGGTGCTCGGCGCAGGCAACGGCCCTTGGGCAGCCGCAGTGTTGATCAGGGCGATCTGCTGGCCGAAAGTGGAATCGCTGCTCGAGGTCAGCGAGCCTCCCGCCGTGATCGAAGCATTGCCCCAATCATCTTCGAAGACTCCGCTGATGATATTACCGCCGGCACGCACGTTCAGATTGCCTCCGCCGGTGAGCAAGAGATTCGCGGCGGTGGCTGTGGTGCCTGGTACGAGCAGCCGACCGGTGGTTGGGATGACGGTGTCGGTATTGACGATGTCGCGGCCGCGGTCAGAGACAAATTTCCGCCGCCCAGGACGCCGACACCCTGTTCAAACTGATTGAAGGTTATCCACCAGCTGGTGCTGGAGGCAGGCGTCAGCGCAGTTTCCGACTGCGCGCGGCGCCACAACCAGTCTGAGACCAGCTGCGCGCTGGTCGCACTGCGAACATCCACAGCAGCCGCGATGCTGACGTTTCCCCCGTCAGTGGGATAGGAAACTGCATCACCGACCCTGGTCAACTGTATTGGCAGCGTCGTCGCCACGAACTGCGTCGACTGCGCGGCGATCAGTAGGGACGGCATGCCAGCCGTGTAAATCACAGAAGAAAGAGGATCGCTTTCAACGACCTGTAGCGTCCCGTTGTCATACAGATTTCCCTGCGCATCCCCGACCTTGTAGCCCAGCAGGACATCCGCGCCCGCGGCGATGGCAATGTTGCCGGTTCCGGTGCGGATCAGATTGCCGGCGGTCAAAATCACATTGCCCGTGTTGGGCGGGGCACCCAAGCTGGAGGCCGCCGCCAGCTGCGGCGCGACCGCCAGCGGATTGGCCGCCCCCGGGGCGGCGCCGGCGACGAGGGTATACGAGGCCGAATCCTTCGAGACACCGGGCTCGCCGAAAACCCAGGTGTTGACCGCTTTGCCGTTGCTCTTGAAGCCATCGCTCAGGGAGGATTCGAATACCAGATTTCCGGCGGCGCGCAAGGTCAAGTTGACGGGTACGCCGAGTGCTGCGTTCCAGCTCGCCAAGTCCCATACCTTCGCGCTGTCGTTGACGATGAGATCCCCGCTGCTGTCGATTTCGATGCCGGGTCGTATCTCGACGTTGGCAAATCCGAGAGTCCCGGCGATGACAGATGAATTAGCGACAAACGTCTGCGCGTCCGTGAAAAGCCGCCCGTTCAAATCATTGACATCGCAGGCGCCTCCGATACCGCATAGAGAGTCCTGGTTGCCGAGGGTCGAAGCCCGGTAGCTATAGTAACCCTCGACGATTACCGGGTTGCGTGAGACCAGATCCAGCGAGGCTGCATTCGTAACTTGGATCTGCACGCCCGTGTCAGAGGGCGTACGCATAGCACGCAGCAGCAATGACCCGTCGCTGTCCGCCGCACCGCCGGCGCCGCCCTGCATGCTGATCGTGGTCGGTCGCTGTGCCGTGCCGCCGTCGATCATGATGTTGCCGCTGACGGTGCTGAGCGTGATGTCGCCGCCCCGCGCAATGAGGCTCGCGCCATTGGTGCCGGCGGGCCCGTTCGCGCCCGCGTTTGCCAGCAACTGCGCACCGCCCTCCAAGGTCAGACCATTACCCGCCCAGAGCGCGATCGATCCGCCGTTGGTGTTGAGCCCCGTCGAGCCGCTGGTGTTGATCACCCCGGATCCGGCGACATCGATGCTGCCCTGATCGACCGCCAGCTGAAAGCTGGCGGCTTGCACGGTAGTAGCGATGGTCACCGCCGTATCGTTGCGAGTACGCAGATCCAGCGCGCCGCTAAAGCCGCCGGCCGAAAGCATGGAATCCAGCGCGCTGAAGCCGTTGCCCGCGAGACCCGATCCCACGTCCAGGGAAAAGTTGCCTTGGGCTTGTCCTGTGGCTGCACCGCCTTTGAGCGTACTGCCTGAGAAAGTGAAGGTTCCTTGCGCCGCCGAGACACTCAAGGATCCCGCATCGCCATTGATCGCGCTCGCACCTGTGCCGGATGAGACGCCGGACACGTCGAGCGTCGCGCCGCCGGCGATGACGACGTTGCCGGTCTGGGACACCAAATCAATGGTGCCCCCCGGGGCCACCGCGCTGGTCACCGTGTAACCCTGCGCGGCGCCCGTCGCACTCGTCAGCGATCCTTTACCCAAGGTTACATCGCCGTCCGAGGCGGTCAGCGAAATAATGCCGGCCGGTAGATTGATCGTACCGTTCTGCGCAATCGCACTACCCTGAATCGTCAGCGCGGCACCGAAGCCCGCGGCCGGTGCCGCGAGTTGGCCGTTTGCCGCAGAAGCATTCAAGGTGACCACGCCGGTCGTTGTGATTGTTTGATTCGATCCTGAGCTGCCGATAAGCGCCACACCGGTCATATTGATGGGTACGGGCGTCTGGGATGCGACGGCCAGGCTGCCCGTGCCTTGCCCAACGATGTCGCCGACGGCCTGAAGATCAAGGCCGCTGAAGCCGGCGATCGTCTTAGTCCCGGAGCCGAGCGTGAGTTGGCCGGAAGTTGGCGACCCGGTGGCGTCGGCAATCAATTGCAGCGCACCGGTGCCGTTCGGAGCGGCTGCGAAATTTGCCGCCGCGCCGCTTGAATTCATGAGGGTGATGTTGCCTGCCTGCAGCACTTTATCGCCGGCGCCGTAGCCGGCCAATCCGGCCGCGTCCAAGCTGATGCTGTTCAAACCGGCAGTGGTCGATCCGGGCGTTCCGAACTGCACCGCGCCGTAGAAATTGATGGTCGAGCTGCTGCCAATGGTGAGATCGGTAAGACCCTTCAGGCTGCCCAGTAACTGAGCGCTGAGGGCCAATCCCGGCGTGCCCGCCGGGACATCGCCCAAGCTGACCTCGCTGGAAAACAAGCCGACCGCGGGCGCCGAAATTTGCGCACCTGGCGCGAGCGTCGTGTTGTTGGTGCCGTAAAGCAGCAGACTGCCGCTTGCCGAAACCGTTGCGGCCACGCCGATATTGACGATGCCGGTGGGACTGCTCGGCAGGGTGGCCGGATCGACTACAAGTGTGGTGCCTGCGCCGCTGGAGACGCGCAATAAAGCGCCGCCGCCCGGCAGCAGCAGCACGCTCGGTGCTTGGTTTAACGCACCTCCACTGCCACTGGCGCTGATCTGCGCGTTCGGATCCACAGTCACACTGTCGCGCGCGGCGAGAATGATCTCGGGCGCCGTCAGTGCGGATGTATTTTTGAGTTCCACCGTTTGGGTGGCGCTTTGGGCGGAGCCGACATTGAGTTGCTCACCCGCTGGTGTGTTCGTGCTGGTCGCGCCGAGAATCAAGGTTTGCGCGTCAAGATTGTCGAGCTGCTGCACATTGAGCTGCAGGGTGCCCGGTGCGGCCGGCGTTTGAGCAGCGGTTGCATCGACCACTACGATGTTTTGCGCGGTGATGGAGACATCTCCACCCTGCCCCTGCGTGGTGATCGACGTGCCGCTGGACGTGGTGCCAGAAACAAAGCTGCCCTGGCCAAAGCTGATCGAGCCGTTCAAAGCCAAACTGTTGGTGGCCGACAACAGCAATTGGCCCGCGTCGGCGGGCAAACGCGGCGGGGCGCTTGCGCTGGCTTGCGCCGCGGCGCTGAAGAACGCGTTTGCAAAGCTATCCGTGTACTGCGACTCGGTGCGCACGGACGTATCGGTGGCGACGAGCACCGTGGAGGTAAGGCTTGATTGAATGCTGGTGCCGGCAACGCCGAAGCGCGCGGCGACCTCATACGCCCCGTCGGGTTGCGGAACCGATGACCCCGGTAGGATTCCAATGTTTGTCTGAACCACCTGCACGGCGAAGGCGCCGGGCAACAGCGCGTAGTGTGCCGGAAGCAGCGCGTAGGTACCGGCGGGCAGGCCCGGCACCCCGGACAGGGTGATGGTCTGACCCGCGAGCGCCGAGCCCTGGCCGTATTGCGCGTCGACGGGCGCGAAAGGCGAGCCCAAGGTGGGCAGGATGGCGTAGGTATACACGGTCGTGCCCGCGGGATGATTCGCGGCCGGCAGATTAGCCGGATCAAGTACATCGACGGAGCCACCCTGCCCGGCAACGAATTCATAGGCGTACAGATCGCCGCCGCCCGAAAGATCCAGCTTGGCGCCGCTATTTACGCTCACACTGGACCCGTTGAGGCTGATCTGTTTGTCCGGAGGCTGCGTCAGGATATTGGTCACCCCAGCCGCCGGGGAATACGTCCACTGGATGCCATTGGCGGTCGAACCAAACGGGATGAGCAGTCCGTCCGCCGATACCGAGGTCAGGCTGCCGCTGGCCAAGATCACGCTGCCCGGAGTGAGCACATCGCCTTGCGCATCCAGAATCGGCACGCCATTCAATGCGATCTGCCCCAGCGGCGCGCGCAGCACGCCGCTTTGCACGATGTCCGTGGCGTTGATGCTGAGGCTACCACCCGCGGACAAGGGCGTCGGCGGTATGCTGCCGGAGGGCAGCGTTGAGCCGATGGTGACCGACGTCGGGGAAGCCGGCGACGACAACGTGCCTGCCACGGGCAAATCGTTGATCGCGAATCCGGTGGCGGTGGTGGGGTAGAGCTGCGAGCCCTGCAGATTGAGATTCGCCGAGGTGTCGAGCGCACCTTCGAAATTCGGGCTGCCGGGCACATTGACGGCCGGCGGCGTGCCAATCACGTTGGCGCCGGCGACGAAGCGAATGTCGCCGCTGCTGGTGAGGTTTTCCTGAGAAAATCCGCTCCAGCCACTGATGCCGCGAACGTCGATCAATTGCGCGCTGATGTTCAACGTCGCCAGCCCGGCGGTGGGATTCAACACGGCCGC
>Ga0182024_10025439_pt1 | contig 10451 bp, 10 predicted proteins | sample P32metaG_FD_120480 | JGI IMG/M metagenome (GOLD analysis project Ga0182024, IMG submission 120480) | Permafrost microbial communities from Stordalen Mire, Sweden - P3-2 metaG (Illumina Assembly) | ecosystem: Environmental > Terrestrial > Soil > Wetlands > Permafrost | place: Sweden: Stordalen...
ATTTTCGCCAATGCACTGGCCAGGGCGTAGGGATTGCCGGTCCAGTGGGCGCCAGTGTCGTCGGCTCCGTATTCGCGGGAGCGGGAGACGGCTAGCTGGATGAGCATGGCTGCCAGCGGGGCCAGGAAGATCATGGCAATGGCTGCGATGCCTCCGCCTCCGCCGCGGTCGTCGCGTTCTCCTCGCATGCCGCCGAAGATCATTCCCCACTTTGCGATCGATGCTAGATAGGTGATGGCTCCGGCTAGCGTCGCGGCGATGGAGCTGATCAGGATGTCGCGATTGCGTACGTGGCCTAATTCATGCGCTAGCACGCCTTCTAATTCTTCGTCGTTGAGTAATCCGAGAATGCCTTGGGTAACGGCTACGGAGGCGTGGTTTGGATTGCGTCCGGTGGCGAAGGCGTTGGGCGAGTCGGTGGGAATCAAATAAACTTTCGGCATCGGGAGGCCGACTTTTTGCGACAGGCGTTCGACGATGTTATAGACGCGCGGCAGTTCCTCGCGGGTGACGGGCTGCGCACGGTAGGTGGCTAGCGCGATTTTGTCGGAGAAAAAATAGGCGACGAAGTTCATGACGGCGGCGAAGGCCAGGGCCATCAGCATTCCGTTCTGGCCTCCGAAGGCGCGGCCGGCCAGCATGAGGAGAAGCGTCATGCCGGTCAGCAGGAATGCAGTTTTGAAGATGTTGCTCATAATTTAGTGCCTCGGTTTTCGGCTCACTGAATTAGATGCGGGATGATTGTGGTTGGGCTCGTGTCGGTTCCGCTGCGCGAGAGTCGATTCGAGCGCGGCTGCTGCCGAGCTTTGCTCGGCTTGGACGGGCGGGGTCGCCCGTCCCCACACTAGAATCCTTAGCTTTGGCGTTTTAGGGCTCGGTCTAGAGTTTGGTCGAGGGCGGCTTTGGCTTTTTCGTATTCTTCTGGCGTGATTTTGTTTTGTCTTCGTTCTACTTCCAGCTGGAAGATTTCTTCTTTCAAGGCTTCGAGCAGCATGGTGGATCTTGATGCTGCGCTCGTTGGGGCGGCTGATGCTGCTGCTCCTGTTCCTACGGACGTTGGTCTCATCGGCATTGTCGATGCGGTTGCGGCGGGAGAGTTTGCCGGGGCGGGTTGACGTTTTGTTACCACCCATCCGCCCACGGCCAGGAGCACGGCGAATCCGAAGAGGATGGGCCAGCGATATTTCTGCAACGCGTCGGGGGCGTCGATGGGAACGCCTAAGCCGCCGCCGGGACGATTGTCGCGTCCCTGCGCGGGTTGTGGTTCTTGCTGCGGTCCGGACGCGGCTTCGTCTGGCGGCTCGACTATTGTCCCTGTGCCTTGCACTGTGAAGCTTAGGGCTTGGCCCGGTTTCGCCTGGCGCGCGACCTCCATCAGGTTGTCGCCCTGGGTCGGGTCTTTTACCAACTCAAAACCCGCAGGATTCGCGGCGGTGAACTGCATGGTCTTCGGCAGAACGACTACGAAATGTTCGGCGGGATACAGCGGCTTGGGATCGACGGTGATTTTTCCGGAGTAGGGCACGGTGAAAGCCAACTGAAATTGCGTCTCTCCGGGACGCAGCGGGAATTGGATGGCGTAGCGATTCTTTTCGGCCTGAGGCGAGGCTTGGGTGGCGATGGGCTGTCCGTTGGGCGCGCGGGCTTCGACTTGTTCGATCTTGGCGTTCGCGGGCAGATAGAACTCGAAGTTGTGATCGTTCATCTGCGTTTTCGGCGGCGATGAACTGTTATTGACGGCGAAGGTGCGGACGCCTTGCAGCGTCCCGTTGTCGGCCTGGAAGCGGAGAACGTCGACGGTAACGCTCAGACCGGTGACTTTTGTCGATACGTCATAGACGTTTACATCAACGGAGCTGGTGCCGGGAGGCGCCATTTGATGATAGGTGACTCCCTGATGAACCGCGCGAATGAGGTGCGGGCCGGGCGGTCCAGAGAGTTGGAAGCTGAACTTTCCGGCGGCGTCGGCCTTGGTGCTGCCAGCCACGTCCATGCCATTGGTCAAGTTGATGAGGATGACTTCGTCTCCGGCGGCGGGCTTGCTGGTGGTGGCGTTGGTGACGGTGCCGGTGAGGGTCTGGGCGGGGGTTTGGGCCGATGAGGCAATGGCTAGCGCGACGATGAAAGCGAACAGCGCGGATTGTGCGAGTTTGGTCAAGAAAACTCCTTACTCCGTAGATGTTTTGCCAGATGCGGTAGCGCTAAGAAATCAGTGCCTCATAGGCCTTGTGATCGCCAATCCAGAACCACAGATATCCGTCGGCCCGTTTAAGCGCAAGGGCGCGATGGTTCAAGGCGATGCGGGCGGACCACATTTCATGGCCGTACGTTCTCCCACTCTCTTGAATTGTAATGAAGGATGCTGCGAATTTGCTTTCAGCAATGCAAACTGTTTGTCGGAGCGGGCGCGTACTTCCTGCGAAAGAGCATGGTACTGTTGCCAAAAATCGGTGGTGGCGCGATGCTGCATCGGGTGCTAGAGCGGTTGTGTGCGGCCGTTCTTCTCGTCGTCAAATGCGCGTTGGATGGCCGTGTCGAGGCGTCCGGCCGCAAGATCGGATTGGACACGAGTGTCGATCGGCGGCGGGCAGTGTTGCTCAAGCCATGCGTACAATTCCTCGATCTCGCTGGGCTTGAGCGATCCGATGGCGCGTTCAATCTCTTGGATAGTGTTTAGACTCATAGGACTTTTATTTTACCCTGCGTCGTAGGGAAATCACCAAAATGGGGATATCGGATTTCAGCGCAATTTTCAGCGATTGTATTGCGCGAGAGAGATTTTGCGCCGCTCACCGTCTCTTACCCACCATTTCCGGGGAACAATTTCAATCCATCTCTCCCTGGATCCCGTCTCAGCAGATTCAAATAGAGTAGGCAAAGGGCCCACTCCTTTAGGGACCGGGCCTACTAAAAGCGCGCTACCCGTGTCGGGGTTGGTGTATCGCGCCCTGCACCACTCCGCAAATGGTAGAAAACTCTCGTCGTGCAAAGCCCACCAGTCTACGGAAGGGAAAGGGCAGAGGTCGTATATATTTTCTGACGTCCACCACAAATGAACAGGACCTGCAAATGAATATCGCTCAACGATGGCTGTCCCGCGAGTTTCTCCCAGAGAGCGCACAAAATCGTGCCAGTCGATCACTCGACCAAGGACCTTCATCTTAGTTTGATGGGAACTGCTGTTCCTTCTTTGAACGTAACTCAACCAAACAGAGTAAGGAAAATACAGGCCTGCCGCGACGAGCAGGAAAGGAAAGAGAAGCATGGACCCGACAGGCCCGACCTCTAAACCGCGCTTCGGTTCTGCGCTATAACGCCACACTCTCGAAGTGTTGCACTATGGGACTCCCACCATCAAGACGATTCTTGCTGCAAGTAAACGCCAGCATCCGCCCATCTACTTTGACGCGCCTAGCGCCTGTTCGAGTGCCAAACGAATAAAACGTTGATAGGGCAGGCCAGCGCGCGCAGCACGCTCGCGAACCGCGTCGTAGAGTTCCTCGGACAAACGAAGATTGATGGACTTGTCTTTGCGCTTGATCTCAAAACGGACCAACTGCGCTCCGGAAAGATCGTATTGCGACAGGTCGGCCCGGCTGACGAACGTTGCCGCCGCACGGTCGCTTTTAAAGGCCGGGATTTTCTTTTTCGAAGGCATCAATCTCCTTTTTGTGCGTGTAGCGGGCGCTGATGGGTCGGATCAGAAGTTCCTCGCCTTTACGCCGAAGCGTGAAAATGATGAATACGCCGCGTCCTTTGTCCGTGCGGCCAATCGCGCGAAAACGATTCTCTCTCTGCGAGTGGCCCGCGTCCGGAAGAATGGCCAGCGGGCGCGCAAAAAGGCCTTCGATGATCGCGACAGAAAGGCCGCGCTTCTCGCATTTGGCGCGGTTGCCCCGGTCCCAGTCGAAGCCATTCGCCTGCAAAATCATGGTAGCAGATTAGGTATGCAATTGTATAGGCAAATGAGGATGGCTGCCTCGTTGCAAGCCTCTCTTACGCCGGGTATGTAACAGCTTGCTCCAACCGGGCGATCTCCGACATGATGGCGGCGGCTTCTTCTTCTAAAGAGGCGCGCATCGATTGATAATCTACGTCGGGAACCTTGCCGGCTTTGTACTCGAAATTCAGGTCGCGCAGGTTTTCGTAGACGGCTTCTTTGCGCTCGCGGAGATAGCCCAAACGCGTTTTTTCTTCTCCGGCGTAGACTTCGCCGGGGAAGAAAAAAATGTAGTAGAGGCAGGCCAGGGTGAAGACGGAGCAGATGAAAATTATCATCGGGCGGCCTCGCTTTTGCTTTGATTCGACGTTTGACTGATCGAGCGTTGATTGATCGACTTTTGATCTGTTTTCGATCGCGGCTTTTCGCGGGCGGGGGCGCCCGCGCCACACTTAGAATCCTTGATCATCATAGGTCGGTCTCTCTTCTGGCTTGGCGGCGGAGGTCGTCTAGTTCGCGGCCTCGGGGGATTACTATGCCGTCGGCGAGGGCGGGCTCGGGGCGGTTCCTCCACGAGCGCACGACGTAAATTACGACGGTGATGCCCAGGCCTAAGGCTGCGAAGGGCATGATCCAGGCGACGCGGTTAAAACCGGTAGCGGTGGGGGCGGCGATTACGGTGGGGCCGTATTCTTGCACAAAGCCTTGCAGGATGAGGTCGTCGTTGTTGCCTTTGTCGATTGAGGCCAGAAGTTGGTCGCGCATTTTGTCGGACGATTTGCAGCCGACGTGATTGCATTCGAGGAGGACTTGGCCGCATCCGCAGGTGCACATCATGCGGTGGCCGAGGTCTTTGAAGCGGGCGTCTGGGTCTCCGGCTCCCATGAAGAGGAAGACGGCGGCGGTGAGGATTAGGGCGTGGAGCAGGCGGTGGGGGCGGCCCGCAGCCGCTAAAGCCGTCGGAGTTGGCGGCTTGAATCGCAGCGGTGAACCGCTGCGCCATCCAAATACAACTGCAGCGGCTAAAGCCGCTATCGATTGTGCTGATCTAACGGCGCGACTGAAGCCGCGTCCCTTCAAAACAAGGGCGGCGTGCCCTGCCGAGTTGTGCCCATCAGAATCGTGCCATTCCCGAAATTTGCTTTTTGAAAATTTCATCTTAGTCACCTGCTCCCACTTGCGCGGGAGCGCGAACCGGGCTGGTGGCTTGGACTCGGACGGGGACGGTGTTGGGCACAAGCGCGACTATGGTGCCGAAGACCATGATGATTAATCCAATCCAAATCCACGGAACAAGCGGATTGATGTGGGCTTTGATGATGGGGCGTCCGGTGGTTTCGTTTTTGCCTTCATAAACCAGGTAGACGTCGCTGACCAGGAAAAAATCTTCGCGGAAACTGGGATAGATGCGCGGGAGAGTTTGCGGCTGTCCGCTGGCTTTATAGAAGCGGCGCTCGGGATACATAGTGGTGATGAGTTTTCCGCCGCGGAAAACATTGATGATCGCCCACTCGTTTCCGTAATTCGGATTGTCATCCTGCGTGTAGGACTGGCAGACGAGGGTGTAGGGGCCGATGTTGATTTTGTCGCCAAAGGCCATCTCTTTTTCAACTTCCTTGTTGAAGGGAGTGCCGAGGATTCCGATGATGACGAGGGCGACGCCGAAGTGAACGATGTAGCCGCCGTAGCGGCGGGTGTTGCGGCGGCAGAGTTGGATCATTGCTGAGAAGAGATTTTGATTGCTCTTGCCGGCGATGACGCGGCCTCCACGGAGGAATTCCGAAATGACCGTGAAGATTACGAGGGCCGAGAGAATCGCGGCCATGGTGGCGTAGAAGTAGGAGGGATCTTCCCAGGGGCGGACGCCGAAGAGAATCATCATTCCGCCGACAGCCAGCGCGCCGATGGCGGGGAAGAGAAAGTTGCGTTTGATGCTTTCGATGGAGGTCTTACGCCACGCTAGGAGTGGTCCCACGGCGGTTAAAAGTAAGAGCAACAGGGCGACGGGGACGGCTACGCGATTGAAGAATGGTGGGCCGACGGTGACTTTGTGTCCTTGAACGAATTCGGAGAGGATCGGGAAAAATGTGCCCCAGAGGATAGTGAAGCAGACGGTCAATAAGAGGAGATTGTTGAAGAGGAAACTGGATTCGCGGGAGGCCAGCGATTCGAGTTTGTGTTCGCTCTTGAGATGACCGCGATTTGCTACGAGGAAAAAACTGCATACGGCGAGCGTTAATCCTATAAACACCAGGAACCATGTGCCGATTGAGGATTGCGCGAAGGCGTGCACGGAGCTGATGACGCCGGAGCGCGTGAGGAAAGTTCCGAGCATAGACAGCAGGAAAGTGGCGAAGATGAGCGCCATGTTCCAGACCTTTAACATGCCGCGTTTTTCCTGCATCATCACGGAGTGCAGAAACGCGGTGCCGGTGAGCCAGGGCATGAGCGACGCATTTTCCACGGGGTCCCAGCCCCAGTAGCCGCCCCATCCCAGGACAGCGTAGGCCCAGTGCGCGCCTAAGAAAACGCCGACAGTGAGGAAGCACCACGTCACCATAGTCCAGCGGCGGGTGATCTGAATCCATTTTTCGCCGGGATACTTCATGATGAGCGCGCCCAAAGCGAAGGCAAAGGGAACGGTGAAGCCTACGTATCCGAGATAGAGCATGGGGGGATGAATGACCATCTCGGGATATTGCAGAAGAGGATTCAATCCGGTGCCGTCGGCGGGTAAGGCGCCTTGCTCGATAGCGAAGGGGTGGGCGGCGAAATTCAGAATGAGAAGAAAGAAAACTTGTACCGAGGCTATGATTACGGAGGCGTAGGCGAAGAGCCGCTGATCAGTTTTGTAGCGGAGGCGGAGAACGAATCCGTAGCCGGCTAATAGAAGCGACCAGAACAGTAACGAGCCTTCTTGCCCTGACCACAGGACAGCAAACTTGTAGGCGGCGGGTAAGTCGCGGTTGCTGTGGTGGAAGATGTAGGCGATGGAGAAATCGTTGTTGAAGGCCGCGACTACTAGAACGATGCCTGCAAGGAGCACGGAGGCAAAGGTGGCGATTCCGGCGCGTCGCGCGGTCTCACCGAGGCGGGCGGAGGCGGCGTCTTTTCCAAACAAGGATAGAAAGCCGGCCGAGAAACAATACGCACTCAGGCCCAGCGCTAACAGGAGCGCGAAGCTTCCAATTTGGGACATTGCAGGGACTCCACTATTCGGTTGCTACATTTTTTCAGAGAAGTGCGTGGTATGCAAATGGATTGATGTTGGCCTGGGGCAGTTGCTTGTTACTTACTGGCAGCCTCTAGGGGCTCAAGGCATTGGTCCTTCGCTTCGCTCAGGATGACAACTTTAAATTAGGGATGACAACTTTTAAAAGGATGACAACTCTTAAAGGCAGGATGACGACTTTAAGAGAAATGGGAACGGTTGGCGCTACTTTTCCAGCGGGTAACCTTTCTCTCGCCAAACCCGAATTCCACCATCCATGGAGATGACGTTGGTATATCCCATTTTTTGCAAATTATCGGCGGCCAGGGCAGAGCGAAATCCCCCGCCGCAATAAAGAATGAGTTCGGTCTGCTGATCGGGATATTTGGATTCGATGTCGCGTTCGATGATGCCTTTGCCCAGGTGCACCGCGCCCGGGACGTGGTCTGCATCGTATTCACGATCTTCGCGGACGTCGACGAGAAGGAGTTTGTCGCCGCGATCGAGGCGGGACTTTACCTCGTTAACATTTGTCTCTTTAACTCTCCGCTTTGCGTCTTCGACTATCTTCAGAAAGCGTGGTTGGTGCTGTTGTGCCATGGGCTGCTCTCAAGTTCGGGATCGATTTTTATGAACATCGCTACGACAAATGATAGCAGCAGATTGGGAGAATGCCGCGGTTCGGGGGAAGAGCCTGACAGATATGACAGATCGTGAACCACCAAGGACACGAAGGTCCACGAAGGAAATCTGAGTCGTGAGGGTTCGTGATGGTTAAGCCTTCGTTATACTTTGTGCCCGCTGATTTTGATTTTGGCCGACGATGGCTAGCGGGCGAGGGCGCCCGCCCTACACGTGCGAAAGATCGTTGTTGCGGATAAAATCTAAAAACGCTCGCGAATATGACGCTGATCATTCGACAATCTCAAATTCACTCTTACGGCTGTTACACAACTCGTCCAATTGGCAAGGGAACGCTGATTATTGAATACGTTGGTTTGTGCTTGTCCTATGAGCAGGCTGACGATCTTTATGACGATTTTCCGAATACCTATTTATTTGGTTTGGACGGCGGGAAGAAAATTATTGACGGATATGGGGTCGCGGCTTTTGTCAATCATTCCTGCGCTCCGAACTGCGAGACGGATCAGATCAAGGGGAAGATGTGGATCATTGCGTTGCGTGATATAGAGGCGGGCGAGGAACTGACTTACGACTACAACTTGTTTGATGGCGAGGATGCTGCTCCGTGTTTATGCGGGACGAAGCAGTGCCGTGGGAGTTTGTATTCCGCGTCGCATCTGCGGAAGCTTGCCCGGAAACGTGCGAAGGCCGCGGCGGTGGCTTCGTAGCACCGGCAGTGTTGTGCGACCGGAGACGGGGCAAGCCCCGTCTCTACAAATGTTTTTCGCGACTTAGGAGACATGTTTTGAATCGAGCGTCGGCTGGCTTGGAAAACATCGTCGCCAGAGCGCTTCATCGCGCGCCGGCGGCGGAGAGCGCATTGTTGGCTTGGCCGGTGGCGTGCGGCAGCGCGGTGGCTGATCGCACTCGAGCGCTGAGTTTTTCCGATGGAATTCTTACCGTGGAAGTTGCGGACGCGGGATGGCGGCGCGAACTTGCCAACCTGGCGCCTCGATATTTGGCGCTGGTAAATAAGTTTTCTGCAGCCTCGGTGAAGCGAATTGAATTTGTAGTGAAGGGGGAGACGGGGCAAGCCCCGTCTCTACAGCCTGAGTTATGAAGGTTACTGACAAAGACGTTGCTTATGTCGCCGATCTCGCCAACCTGGAGTTGACCGAGGAAGAGAGCGCTCGCATGTTGCGCGATTTGAATTCGATCCTGGAGTACGTTGCGCGGCTGAGCGAACTCGATACGGACAAGGTTGCTCCGATGGCGCAAGTGTCGGATCGTTACGGCGTGGATGAGACGCGGCTGGGAAGCGAGCGTTTTGCATACGCGATCCGGGAAGATGCGAAAGATGGCCTGCGGAAATCGCTGGCGCACGATGTTGCGGTGAAGAATGCTCCGGACACTGACGGGACGTTTTTTGAAGTTCCCAAGGTCATTGAGAGATGACGAGAGTTAGCGAGAAGATAGCGTGATGATTGCCGGGAAAACTAGCGCAGTGGCTCTGACTATCGATGAAATTCGCAATGCGATTATCGAGGACAGGACCACTGCGACGGCGCTGGCGAGCGACTTCTACGAGCGCATCAGGAAAGAAGATCCCGAGATTGGGGCGTTTCTAACTCTCTGCGAAGATCGCGCCCTGAAGCAGGCCGGACTGATCGACCAGATGGCCGCGGAAGGCCAGCCCTTGCCGCCGCTGGCGGGGGTTCCGGTGGCGATCAAAGACGTGATGGTGACTTCAGGCGTGCGTACGACTGCTGGGTCGAAAATACTCGACAGTTTTATTCCTCCGTATGACTGCACGGCGGTGGCTCGTCTGGAAGCGGCGGGCGCGGTGATTCTCGGCAAGCTCAACTGCGACGAGTTTGCGATGGGGTCGTCGAATGAGAACTCGGCGTATCATGCGGTGCGTAATCCGCGGGATAAAAGCCGCGTCCCGGGCGGGTCTTCCGGTGGGTCAGCGGCCGCGGTGGCGGCGGAGATGGCGGTGGCGACGCTTGGATCCGATACGGGCGGATCGATTCGGCAGCCGGCGTCATTTTGCGGCGTGGTTGGCCTGAAGCCGACGTATGGACGCGTGTCGCGATATGGGCTGATTGCTTTTGCCTCGTCGCTCGATCACATTGGACCGTTTGCGAGAACGGTGCGAGATGTGGCGCTGGTGCTGCGGACGATTGCAGGGCGCGATCCCATGGATTCGACTTCTGCTGACGTGCCTGTGCCCGATTATGTGGCGGAACTCGACAAGCCGGTGAAGGGTTTGCGAGTGGGAGTTGCCAAAGAATATTTTGGCGCTGGGCTTGATGTCGAAGTTCGCGCGGCGGTCGAAGCGGCGATTCAGAAGCTGGCGGAGTTGGGATGTGAAGTGGTCCCCGTTAGTTTGCCGCATACGGAATTTGCGATTCCCACTTACTACATTGTGGCGACGGCGGAAGCGTCTTCGAACTTGGCGCGCTATGACGGCGTGCGCTATGGCTTCCGTGCTAAGGCAGGCACGCTTTCTGAGATGTATCGGAAGACGCGCGACGGCGGATTCGGAATGGAAGTCAAGCGCCGCATCATGCTTGGCACCTATGCGCTGAGCGCGGGATATTATGACGCTTACTACTTGAAGGCACAGAAGGTGCGCACGCTACTTACTCATGATTTCGACGAAGCTTTCAAGAA
>Ga0182024_10025440_pt1 | contig 10450 bp, 11 predicted proteins | sample P32metaG_FD_120480 | JGI IMG/M metagenome (GOLD analysis project Ga0182024, IMG submission 120480) | Permafrost microbial communities from Stordalen Mire, Sweden - P3-2 metaG (Illumina Assembly) | ecosystem: Environmental > Terrestrial > Soil > Wetlands > Permafrost | place: Sweden: Stordalen...
AGCACAAGCCATGCCGAATTCAGCCGAAACCTAAGCAATGCGACTACAGATGCAACAGCGAGTATCGCTGTTACGGCATCTATGATGGACGCCCGCGCTAATTGCCAAGTCACCGCAGTCATCAGCGCAAGTGACGCGACGATTACACCGTCGAGGAAAGCTGCTGCAATGTGAGATTCCCGGATACGTGGCAGGAGTGGCCCGATAACCGCAACCAACAGGAAGGCCGGAATAAAGATGCCGATCGTTGCAACAACTGCTCCCCACGTGCCACCGAGGAGATAGCCAATGAAGGTAGCAGTTGTAAAGACCGGCCCCGGCGTCACCTGACCGATGGCGACGGCATCAACAAGTTGTGAATCAGTCAGCCAGCCGCGCTGGACAACTAAGTCGGCGCGCAAGAAGGCCAGCAATACGTATCCACTCCCAAAAACAACCGCTCCGACCTTGAGAAAGACAAGAAAGAGCGCCCCGAGACTGAACGGGGCCGTTATCGCTGCTGCTCCTGCTGTTGCCGTGGCGAACGAAGTGGTTGCTGGGGTCATCGGACGCAAGGCAGCCAATGGAGCTAAGTAGAACGTACGGTCACGTCTCATGGCGCGGATAATCTGATCGCTCAGCACAGATGATGCTCCTGCGATCACAAGCAACAGAAGTGGGTACAAACCCAAAGCACCCAGGCCCACAGAAACAAGTCCCAGCACTGCAAGAAACCTCGTCTTTATGGCTGTTCGCCCCAATCCCCAAAGCGCTTGGAGAATTACCGCAATGACCACTGGTTTGACTCCGTACAGAAGTGCTGAGGCCGCAGGTAGCTTGCCGAAATGTACGTACGCCCAAGCGAGCGCCCCCACCATACACGCCGCCGGAAGAATGAAGCAGGTACCCGCTACGAGGAGACCAACCCAACCCGCCCGCAGGTAGCCGATGTGAATGGCCAATTCACTTGAGCTCGGCCCGGGAATCAAATTGCTCGCGCCAAGCAGGTCGAGGAATTTTTCACGCGAAAGCCACTTGCGCCTACGGACAAGCCCATCTTCCATCATGGCTACATGGCCCGCCGGACCTCCGAAGGCTGTTGTGCCTAGCCGGAGAAAAAACGCAGCAAGTTCACACAGCGAGCCATGCTTTGCCAGGGGGGCGGAATCTGACGCTCCGGGCACCGTCTTCTCAGCCATTGCTCTGGTCCCATTTCAAAGCCGGTTCCACTTTGCTCTCTGGTCGCCTATACATAGTCAAACAGCGTCATGAAACCATAGTCCATGTGTAGTTGCTGGTGGCAATGGAATAGCGTCAGCCCTGGATTATCAGCAACGAAGTCCACTTCGGCTTCCTGGTAGCCCCCCAACATCACGACATCTTTCAATATTCCAGCCGTTGGCTTTCCCGCCAAACTAGTCAGCTCAAAACTATGGCGGTGAAGGTGAATTGGATGGATATCATCACTGGCATTGCGCATACGAATGCGGTAGCGCTTGCCTTGCTTCAGATGAAATGAGGCTGGGACCCTTCCGCCGGTCATGGGGAAAGCGACGCCATTGATGGTCCATCGGTTGAAACCATCCTCGGCGGCGTTGTCCTTTGCAAACGTCATCTCGAACGTCTCGTCCGGCGGCGGGGCCGTCGCATCGGCCTTGGCGAAGCGCGTATAGTCCCAGCGAAAGGGTGGCGGTGGCGCGATCCATTGCGCTTTTCCGGAGTGACCCGCGTACTCGACGAGAATGCCCATGCCGTGCCGGCGATCGTCATTGTCGAGATCACCCATGATCCAGACGCCTGGATGATTCATTTCCACTATGGCGGAGATACGCTCGGCGGTGCCGAGCCAGAGGACTGGAACATGGGCGGGATTGGGGACGGGATTGCCATCGAGCGCCACGACCTCAAATGAGTGGCCCGGCAAGGCCAGGCTGCGAATCTCCGTAGCGCTGCCATTGAGGATATGAAACAGGACGCGTTCCCCCTGTTTGACGCGAATCGGCTCTCCGTGGCCGAGCATGCGCCCGTTGATCGTGAACGATCCGTAGCCGACTTCATAGCCGTGCGGCATGCCCTTGGCGAGCGAGGCTTTCATTGCGGACTCGCCCGTATCTTCAAGCGTTTTGACGCGAGCCGCTGGGGAGAGGAAGTCCATGGCCATGTCGCCGCCACGACTGAAGGTGGGCTCGAATTCTTTCAGTGCGAGAAAGACTTCGCGGTCGTATCTGCCCGGTTCGTGTTTCGGCTCGATGTAGAGCGGCCCGATCTGGCCGCTGTATTGTCCGGCGGCGAGATTGGCGCCGGCGCGGTTGTGGGTGTGATAGAAGCGGAAGCCGGCCGGTCTGGGTGTGAACACGATGCGCCGCTTGCCATGCACAGGAATGGACGGCGTTCCCTCCTCGGAAGCTCCGTCCACATCGGTTGGTACTTTCTGACCATGCCAGTGGAGTTGCTCTGGCATATCGGTCTCGTTGTAAACATCGATTGTGACCTGCTGGCTTTCCTTGAAACGAAGCAGTGGCCCAGGGAACTGTCCGTTGTACGTAGTGACGGAGATGATCCGCTTGGGTGCGACCTCCACAGGAACCGTTATGATGTTCAGCGTGTAGTCTGCAGAACCGGACTCGCTTGGCGGAACGGTGGATTCGCCACGGAGAATTGGTATCCCCGTTTGAGCCAGGCTATCTTTGGGAGAGAGCAACAATGTTCCGGCAGCCAAGCCCGCTGCTCTTAGAAATCGACGCCGCGACTCTGCAATGCTTTTCATTGAGTTCTCTTTAGTGGATCTCTGTGTCGCGTCGTGTGTCCAGAGACCACGCTCCGCCACCCACCGAGATCAGAAAGACGAGTGAGCAGAACATGGCAAAATCGGTGCGCGCGTCGCTCATCATGTACCAAAAGCCCTGGTTGGCCCGAACTAGCTCTGGAACCTTGGTGGTCGCGATCGCGGTTGTGATCACAATCAAGAGCGGAACGGCTGTCGCCCTTGTCCAGAGTCCGAGCAAAACGAGAACGCCACACGCGATCTCAAAGGTTCCCACAAAGTGCGCTGTGAAATACGGATGTGAAAATCCAATCCTTGTGAAACGAACCACACCCATATTGGGATCGATGTACTTGAGAATGCCCTGCGTAAAGAAAATCAGCCCGACAGCAAGGCGAATAAGCAGAATGCTAGCTGGACCTTGCACCGGTCTGAAAAAGAACCGAAGGAGCGAGTTCATATCTGTTACTCATCCTTTCCCGGAATATAGAAGCATACTTACGCCCAAGGCGACAATGATCACGCCAGGAAAATCCATCGCTCTACACACGAGATCTGTGAGAACCCCAAGTCCAATAGAGGCCCAAGTATGCGATCGTGTGAGCTTCACCCTGAACGCTATGCCCGACACTGAAAAGAAGACTGAACTTCGGGCTGAAATTGTAGTAGCCACCAGCATTGAACACGCTAGACTGACGCGTCCCAGGTAGGGAATTTCTGGAACTCGTGCCCTGAACGAAAAGCTCCCCTCCCAAGGTGAGTTTCTTGGTCAATTCTCGTTGCACCAGGATTCCCCCAAAAGCGTAGCCCCGCATACCGGGCGCAGGATTGAAGATATATCCTCCCCCACCATAGCTGGTCCATTTGCCCCAACTCTTCTGCACCCAGAGAGGCAACTTTGCCGAAACCCCGCCGTTTCCAAGTCCGCGGCTGGCGTTGCCCGAAGGTGCCTGGATAAGTGGAAACGTTCCAATCTGTGGCCGGTTTCTCGTCTCCTGGACAAATCGATATTTGGCTCCCAACTCGATATCCCCCGGTCCAAACCCGCTTGGCCCTGACGAAGGAAAGTAGTAGGCCATGGGAACAATTGCATGTAGCTGCAGGTTCGGGATAGCCCCCATGTTGAATTCAACTGCTGGGGCATTTCCTTGGGACTGAAAGCCGGTCCTGTTGAGAGTGGAGAAGCAATAGACTTCATAATGTCGGAAGAGAACCGGTTCCGGATCATCTGTCAGGAAGGGAGGCCCTGCTTGTGCCGTTGGAGTCAAAGAAAGGCTCAAGAGGAGAATGCATGTGAAGAGTAGCCGAACGCGCATAGAACGATTACTTCCTCTTCCGAGCCTGGGATGACGTTTGTCGCTTAGGCATTCCCAGGATGGGTTCATCCTCGAAAAGTTCACCGAACAGCTCCCGGACTTTTTCTTTAGCGAGCATTAAGCCCTTCCGACCAGCCGCCGTTGCCCGATATACCCGGCGGATTTTCCCCGCCTCAATATGCTCGTAGGAACGCAGTAGCCCTTTTTCTTCAAGTCGGTGCAGCACCGGGTACAGGGTGCCGGGGCTGAGTTTGTAACCGTGCCTCGCCAGTTCCTCGATCATGCCCAGACCAAAGATGCCTTCTTCGGCCGCGTGGTGAAGAATGTGCAGACGAATCAGGCCCGAATACAGTTCCTTTTCGTGCTGGCCCTCTTGTGCTCTGAATTGCATTATCGAGTATCGTTATCGCATTACGATAGTACTTCAAGTTCTACATCAAAGCCAGAGGCTGCGAAAATGGATTCGGTCGAATCCAGAAGCTACAGGTCGCCGGCGCTGGCCGCCTGTAGCCATGGCCTACTGTAGGGCCATGCATGGTGCTGCCGTTAAGAGAATTGCTTCTTGCGATGCCAGCATCCCTCCCGGCACCCTCAGTGCCAGCGCCAAGGAACTTCGAGCGGCCCGTCTCACTTTCCTCTCGCTGTAGCTCCGGTTCATCGGTAAACCGATAGAAATTATTTCGGTTCATTCTCTCCGTTCTCACCCTTTTCATTGGGCACGGCTTCGGGATAATTCCTACGCCCGGCACCTTCGCGTCTTCTGCTTTTGCGGCTCCTCCCAACAAATCTTCTGAAACACCGCCGAAGATTTCTTGTGTCCCTCCCAAAAAGCAGCCGCTCGCCTTGGGAGCAGTATCCACTCGCTTCCGGGTGCCCCAATTACAAGGGCAGAAACGGAGAAAGAAGATGTACCAAAACAGAGTTCATCTCATCGGTTATCTCGGCAAGAACCCAGAGCACAAGTCGGTTCGAGCGTCAGACCGCAAGTACGCGGTTCTGTCGCTGGCGACTCAGCGATCCTGGAAGGGTGCCGACGAAGAATGGCGTTCCAAGACGGAATGGCATCGCGTCGTCGTTATATGGAATTAAGCTACAAGTCCAGTGGCAGCTTAGCGTCGTTGAGCGCGCTCCTCTGCGCTCACACGTGTGCGAATCCCTGGTAGGTGTACGTCATGGGACGGGGTCCCGGAAGGTAAGTGGTTCTCAATTCGTCGATCGCAAAACCTGACTCCACAAGTAGAGCATCAATTTTGCGGTTCAGATGACAGCCGCCTCCGATCCTTTTCCAGATCGGATTTAGCCGATCCTGCCAAGCAGCTACCCTGGAATCCGGCGCGCGGCCGTGTTCGACAAAAATCAGACGCCCGTCCGACTTCAGAACCCGCTTCATCTGACGGAGGGCCTTCAGCGGGTCCGGAATCGAGCATAGCGTCCACGTCATGACGACTGTGTCGATACTTCTATCGCAAAGCGGCAGATCATCTTCCGCAGACTGCGAAAGAAATTCCACCTTGATGGGCTGACCAGTCATCCTCTTACGGGCCATTTTCTGCAGTTCGGGGGAAGGATCCACTCCGTAGACGCGGTGAACCTCCGAAGAATAGAAGGGGAAATTCAGACCGGAGCCGACGCCTACTTCCAGCACATCGCCGCGGGCATGCGGGACCCAGTCCGCGCGCACGCGCGCCGTATCCTTGTTCCTCATCGCCAGGTCGATGAAGCGAGGCAGTACATGTTTTGCATACACTCCCATAGCTTTTTATCAAACCACATTCTGTAGCTGCAATGCACCGAGTTCTAAATCCTGCGTAACCGAGTTCCGTGTAGTTTCCTCGAGCCGTTCCACGATCAGCAGGCTTTTCGCGTGCGTAATGTTTTCCTGAGGGATTCGCCCTTAGCCGAGCGCCTGCACAAGATCTTCGATGAGATCGTCGGGATGCTCCAACCCTATAGACAAACGGAGGAGATTTTGCGGCGCGTTTGAAGCCTTGCCTTCGCTCGAAGCGCGATGCTCGATCAAGCTTTCCACTCCACCCAGGCTGGTTGCATTCACAAACAGTTTCACGCGCGAAGCCACGCGAAGAGTGTCCTGACGAGTGCCATGGACCAAAAAGGAAAGCATACCGCCAAAATGCTTCATTTGCCGACGGGCAACCTCGTGTCCGGGGTGAGACGGCAGGCCAGGGTAATAAACCGCCTCGACACGAGGAGAAGCCGAGAGTGCGGCGGCAACAGCCTCGGCATTTGCGGAGTGCCTCTCTATTCGGCACGGCAAGGATCGTAGCCCGCGCAGGATGAGCCAGGAGTTGAAGGGCGAAGCCACGGCCCCCAAAATGTCGCGCACGTGAAAGAGCTTGTCCAGGAGTTCACGATTCTTAACCACGAGGCACCCACCTTGGACGTCGCTGTGACCACCGCAATACTTCGTTGTGGAATGCAAAACTGCGTCCGCACCAAGGGTCAATGGCCGCTGGAGGATGGGACTGGCGAAAGTATTGTCCACGACGACTTGCGCGCCCGCTTGGTGAGCGATGGCGGCGATAGCGCTGATGTCCAAGACCTTCATAAGAGGATTCGAAGGTGTTTCGATCCAAACCAGCTTTGTGTTTGGGCGAATCGCGCTCCGGAGCGCCTGCGCGTCGCGCAAGTCCGCGCTCGTACTCTCGATGTGCCAGAGCGGCAAGAAGTCACGCACAAGGTTGCGCACGTCAATATAGATGTCGTCCGAAAAGACCACGTGAGAACCGGGAGCGAGCGTCTGTAAGAGAGCCGCGGCAGCGGCCATTCCCGAAGAGAAGACCAACGCAGCCGCGCCGCCCTCAAGATCACGAAGGGCAGCTTCCAGACGCGACTGCGTCGGATTCTTCTCGCGAATATAGAGAAACTCGTGAATGGCTTCGGCGGCGGGCCCATGCTCGAACGTAGTCGAAAGATGCAGGGGAGGGGCTAGGGCACCCGTAACCGAATCGATCTCCGCTCCTGCGTGAACAGCGATCGTTTCGAGCCGCATCTTCAGCGCACGATGAGCCGCATCTCGCGCTGCACCCCGGTCGGAGACGATTCGGTTAGTGATCATCACCTTTCGACTTGTCCCACTCATTTTTCTCCCCAGTCTTTGTCATCATCATCGAAATATTCTCGGTCACGTCGGCCCAGCTCAGGGGAGTGAGCCGGATCCTCGACGGACTCATCTCGTTTCATAAGCTATTTGGGTCCGCGGCGCTCGGGCGAGCACCCCTCACCCCTGGTCGTAAATCATTTACCTTTCTCGTAAGCATAGCCCTGGTCAGCCCAATCTTTCGCGAAATTATTCGGAAGCACAAGAACGCGCAAGTGCTGGAAGCCCATGGAGTGCAGCGTTTCGAACGCGGGCCGAATGTTTGGACAATGGTCAAACGGACAGCAGCCGCAATAGACGACCACGTTCGACGAGCGGGGAATCCCTTGCGCCCATTTCTTCAGATCATTCAGTCCTTCCGGCTTCGAAGCCGGGCCGCGAAAGACGGCTCCAGGAACGTGAGCGCCTTCATAAAGTATCCGAAAACCTGCGCAAACGACCACGGGATGATCGGTGCCTTTCGCGTCCGCCATTTCTTTGACGAGGTCGGCGGGCTTGACACTCTCAGCATCCGTCCATGTTTCTGACGCGGCGGGTGGCCGGGACCCCGATGGTTTGTTTCGAGCTGCGACCGTTTTCCGCACGGGCAGGGCCGCAATACATATTCCGAAGAGTGCGACCAACATAACAGGACACAACGTGCGAAAGAATCTCGCTGGCAGTGCGCCGGACCTATATTTCATGTTTCTCCCTCCACAATATTGGCTTTCGCGACCGCTGCGTTATCTTCCCGTCTGCACTACGAGCGCGTGGTCACAGATGCGTCTGCCATCCGTTCCGTGCTGGCTGGCTTCAGTGTTTCTCGCATCCGGAAAGCGACGTGCAGACCCGAGATCAATGTAAGCACTGCAACAACTTCGACGGCGGCTCGCATCCCTAACAGGTCAGCAATGACGCCGGAAATCAAAGCCCCGACTGCATATCCTAAGTCGCGCCAAAACCTATACACCCCCATGGTCGTTGCACGAATCTCAGGATGGGTGACGTCACCGATTGCAGCTAACAGGGTGGGATATACCATCGCTGTGCCAATGCCCTGTAGAAGTGCTCCGATTATCCACGCGGTATAGACCGGAATTTGAACCGTGAGCCAGATGCCTCCTGCCTGGACAATCATTCCCGTGGCGATTAGCCGCTTTCGCCCCCAACGGTCGCTCATGTGGCCGGTGAAAAGCTGAAACACTCCCCAAGTAGCCGGATATACAGCCTTGATCGTCCCGATGGCGGCAACTCCCAAGCCATAGCTCGCAAAAAACAGCGGATAGATTCCCCAGGACATTCCGTCGTTCAGGTTGTTCACCAACCCTGCTTGACTGCACGAGAATAGGTTCCGGTCTTTCCAAGAAGCCAACGCAAAGATCTCACCCAGGGAAGACTTTGAGTTCCCCTTAGACTGACTCACCACTCCGGGAGCGGATGAGGCTGAATCGTGCAGTATGGCTTCAAGTCTGGCGTGGTGTATGCTCTCCGTCACTCCGAACGTAGAGAGCAGCAAGCCGGCAATGGCCACGCCGATGCCCAGATAAAACGGTTGTGGTCGTAGGGCATATTCCCCAGCTATGTAGCCCGTAAACCAGGCGGTGAACCCCACTGCAAGATAGCCTGCAAACTCGTTGATCCCGAGCGCCAAGCCTCTGCGCTTCGGGCCAACGAGATCTACCTTCATGATCACTGTCATGGACCAGCACAGCGCCTGATTCATCCCCAGCAGAACGTTCGCCACATCAAACCATAGCCAGCGGTTGGCAAAAATGATGATGAATGGAACAGGAAGACCAAGAATCCAGCCGAGGACAAGCACCTTTTTGCGCCCGACTCTGTCGGACACTCGCGCCGCGAAAAGGTTGAAAATTGCCTTGGTAACCCCGAAACTGACGATGAAGGAAACAATCGCGGTCTTCGATACCAAGCCAAACTCCCGCTCGCCGATCAGCGGGACGACAGTTCTTTCCAGCCCGACCATCATCCCGACAAAGGCATTGATCACCACCAGCAACGAGAATTGACCCAGGTTCTCGCGTAAGCCTAGCCGAATGGCACTCCTTTCACCGGTCATGGGAATGGACGCCGCCTTTCTCTGCTGTTAGACCCAGATTCATAGCCCGAATCTCCTTCGCCTTGGGCGGCGGCGTGGGAATCTCCATCAGCATGTGTTTTACGAACTCGTCCTTATCGGCGATCCGGAAGGCTTGATTGAACCGGCGCTCAAACCCGATTGTGGACATCGGCTTCCCGCTCAGCGAACGGCCACAGACGGAACCCGCGAATGCGCCGGGCAGCACTTCAATATAATCGGGCAAGGATTTCAGCCTTTGTACGGTCTCAAACAACATTCGTGCGCCCTCTTCCGCGCTCGTGGCAAGCTCCGTGCGGCCCACGTCACCGACCATGAGCGTGTGCCCGCTGAGGAGAAACCACGGCTCACGGCCGCGAGTCCGGTCGCTGACCAGCAACGAGATGTGTTCAGGAGTGTGCCCAGGCGTGTGTAGGATACCGATCTGGACATTGCCCAGATCGAGTACGTCGCCGTCATTCACGGGCAAAAACTCGTAATGTGCGCCCGCGCACGATTGGAGCACATATTTGGCGCCGGCTAATTCGGCGAGCTGTCGGCCGGTCGAGATATGGTCGGCGTGAACATGGGTGTCGACCACATAGCGAATATTCATGCCACTCTCTTTGGCGAGGTGCAGATACATCTGAGGATCGTCGACGGGGTCGCACACGGCGGCCAAGCCTTTACCACCTCAACCGAAAACATACGCGGCAGCGATGACCGGATCGGTGTGAAGCAGTTGTCGGAGAATCATTAGGCCTTCCTTCGATTTGAAGTTTTGGGGCCTTGCTCAGGGCCCGTCGCCAAGGGGAAGCCTCGGGCGCGCCAATCGTGGACGCTTGCGTCGAGACGAAATGCCCTGCGCCCGCGGGACCGCAACAGGCGCACCGCATCCACAGCAAGGACGCAGTACGGGCCGCGACAGTAGGCAACGATGTCTTTGTTGCGAGGCAACTCCGCGAGACGGCGTCTCAGGTCTTTCACAGGGATTCCAAGTGCCCCGGGAATGTGCCCGGTCTGGTATTCCTGCGCAGGACGCACGTCAATCACGATAACTTCGCGCGACTGAACTCGCTGAAGGAGCGTTTCCCGATCTAGGGGACTCAACTCCCCTTGCCCTGCCAAAAACCGGCGCTGGATCTGTTCGATCTCGGCCAACCGGTCTTCACCGAGCACCCGGTACGCGCGGAGGAAGTCGCAAACAAGAGCATCGGCAA
>Ga0182024_10025441_pt1 | contig 10450 bp, 12 predicted proteins | sample P32metaG_FD_120480 | JGI IMG/M metagenome (GOLD analysis project Ga0182024, IMG submission 120480) | Permafrost microbial communities from Stordalen Mire, Sweden - P3-2 metaG (Illumina Assembly) | ecosystem: Environmental > Terrestrial > Soil > Wetlands > Permafrost | place: Sweden: Stordalen...
CTTGATTTTTTCTGGCCTCTTTTGTCATACGTCTTTGGTGGCGGCGCAGGAAGGTCCTTACATTGTGACGTACGACCACTATCTGGAAGAGCCCGGGAGTCTGGAAGTGGAATATTTTTCTACCTTCGGCACGCAGCGCCATGGCAACGATTTCGACGCTTGCTCGAGAATGCGAAATTTTAGATGGTGAGGCAATCCTGGAAGATTACTACTAGAAGATTACTACTAAAGTTGTCACGCAGCCCGCGAGCTGCGTGGGGCGTATTGCTCGTCATATTCCGGCAACTCAAGTCTTGCTGCAACTTGAGCTTGCCGTATTACTGCATGCTCCCGCCCATGGGGGCATAACGGAATTTTTTGCCGTCGAAGAATAAAGCCGAACTCTCTTCCATCTCGCCCGCTTCTTCAACATACACCGCTTCGATATTTTTCTTTTTGAGTCTCATTTTTCTAACCGAGATGGTTCGATACGGCAAATTCACGACCACGAACTTCGCCTTCGGAGTTTCTGAACGCCACGCTTTCGGGCCACTACCGTGAATGACCAGCATCACAAGCCCGCGCCGAGCTGGATCAGGCTCACTGAACGTGGTCGTAATCCTGGGGTCGCCATAGCCAAAAAAATCGTAGTAAGGATCCACAACCGTGTAGTTGTGTTCCCCCTGGTCAAGCATTGGATTCTTGCAGCGGGCTGCAATCACGACGTCTTCGACCCCGTCGCCATCCAAATCGCCGAATACGGCTGGAACCTCGGGGACCAAGGTAAAGTCTTTGCCGAACTGCTGGCGAACGAAATCGCTATCCACAATGTGGTTTTCCGATGGAACCTGCGCCAAGGCTGACGCCAGCAACGTAAGGCACAAAGCTGGGAGTAGAAATACTTTTCTCATTTATTCACTGTAGCCTCGCGGCGTCACCAAGGGCAGGTAACGAAAGTCATCTATTGGAGGCGGAGCGTATTGGAGGGGGAGCGCGTCCGGCCAAGTTCGTACGGCGCAACCGCGGCTCGCTGTACTATACTAATCGCCCCTATGAAGGTTTTTGTGATTGTTCCGGCGGCCGGACTTGGCACGCGTATGGCGTCGCCCTCCGCCGCCAAACCCAAGAAGAAAGCGCCGACCAAGCAGTTTAAGGAACTGGGGGGCGTGCCCATTCTCGTCCATACATTGCGCAAATTCGCCGCCACCCCTGAGGTTTACGAAATTGTCGTTGCCCTGCGGCATGACGAGATCGCCGGGTTTCGCACGCAACTGGAAAGTGAATATCCGGAGATTCTGGCCAAGCGTCTGCAGTTGGTCGAGGGCGGAGAGCATCGCCAGAATTCGGTCGCGAGTGCATTGGCCCGAGTAGCAGCCGATCCCGAGGACATCGTATTGGTTCATGATGCGGTTCGTCCGTTTGTGACGCCGGAGATCATCGCTAACGTGATTGAAGCCGCGCACAAGTATGGAGCCGCGATCGCGGGCTGGCCCGCAGTGGACACGGTGAAACAGGTGGAAAGAACTGCGGAAGGCGCGCTGATCAAGGCAACCATTCCGCGGGCCAGCGTGGTGATGGCGCAGACTCCTCAGGGCTTTCGCTATTCGATAATAAAAAGGGCGTTTGACGATGCGATTGCGGACGGATTTCTCGGAACCGACGAGGCTTCGCTGATCGAACGCGCGGGACTGCCGGTGATGGTGATTATGGGATCGCATCGTAATATAAAAATCACGACTCCGGCGGATATGGAACTGGCGGAGTTCTATTTGAAGAAGTCGGAAAACTTATCTTGAAACCTGAAATGCGTATTGGCTACGGCTGGGACTCGCACGAATTCAAGTCCCACATCCCGCTAAAAATCGGCGGAGTGACTCTGCCACACGATAAAGGTCTCGGCGGCCATTCCGACGGAGACGTGTTGCTGCACGCCATCACCGACGCTCTGCTTGGCGCCATCGCCGGCCCTGATATCGGATCGCTCTTTCCTCCCTCCGATGCGCAGTGGAAGAACGCCGACTCCGCCGTGTTTCTGCGCGAGGCGCTGAAGCGCGTCAAGGCCGCCGGCTACGAAATAGTGAATCTAGACTCCACGCTAATTCTTTCGACGCCGAAAATTGGCCCGCACGCGAACGCCATTCGTACGCGCGTTGCGGAGTTGTGCGGCATCGAGGGAGACTGCGTTGGCATCAAGGCAAAAACGCCGGAGGGCATGGCGACGGAGAATGCCGCGATTGCCAATGTCGCGGTGCTGCTGAAGCGCAGCTAAATAAATTAACTGTCATCCTGAGCGAAGCGAAGGATATGCATTCTGTGGGAAAATGCACAGGATATTCGCGTCACTCACGATAACATTGAATTTCAAAAATTATCAGACGGTCTTGATACTGCTGGTGGACCTAAACTCTCCCGCGGACTCCTCGCGTTTCGCTTTTGCCGCTTCAATGAAGGCGTGAAAAATTGCGTTCGCGGACTGCGCCAACTCCGGCGGCTCGTTCACGCTTCGTTCAGGATGCCATTGCACCGCTAACACAAAATGATCGGGCGCGATTCCTTCGAGGGCTTCGATGATTCCGTCTTCGGCGCAACGCGCAACTATACGCAGCCCCTGGCCAACTTTGTCCGCTGATTGATGATGGGACGAGTTCACGGCGACCGGTTGCTGAGAAGAGATGCCCACAATCTGCGCCAGGCGCGACTCGGGCTCGATCTCGACCGTGTGTGCTTTCGGTACGGTTTTTCCCGCGCTATGGTCGATTTTCGATTCGATGTCCTGGATGAGGGATCCCTTCTTGAAGACATTTAAGGATTGCAGCCCGTAGCAGATGCCTAGCACCGGCTTATGCCGCTCGTAAGCGTCTTCCAATAATAAGTCGTCCACCTCGTCGCGCTTGCTGTCGGCAGGCGCGGTCTTATCGTGTCGACTTTCGTCGTATCTCTGCGGATCAACGTCAGCCTTGCTGCCGGGCAAGAGAACGCCATCGCAACGCTCGATTTGTTTCTTGAGTTGAGCGGGGGCCTGGTCGAGTTCGATGCGTACTGGTTCGCCACCGGCGCCGCGCACGGCGTCTTCATATTGAGGCAATGCGCGCTCGGCATATTCGCGATCGCCGGAATGCGGCACGGGAATGGCTATCCGCGGGGCAGGGGATTTCTCGAAATTTGATTCAGGCATGGGTGCTTACAGAATGTCAGAGACTCGCTGCGAAGTCTAAATCGTAAGAGCAACGCTTGACCCGAACAGAATAACTCGAGAAGGAAGCGCTACTTAAACTCCAGCACTTCCTTTTCTTTGGCTTTGCTCATCTCTTCCATCCGCTTGATTTCGTCGTCGGTGAGCTTCTGGATTTCATCGAGGGCGCGCTTCTCATCGTCCTCGGCAATCTTCTTGTCTTTCATCGCCTTCTTGATGGAGTCGTTGCCATCGCGACGAACGTTGCGGATGGCGGTGCGGTGATCTTCGAGAATTTTGTGCAGATGCTTGACCATGTCTTTGCGGCGCTCTTCGGTCAACGCGGGAATCGGGACGCGCACCAACTTGCCATCATTCATGGGATTCAGTCCAAGGCCAGCGCCACGAATGGCCTTTTCGATGGCTCCGAGTTGAGAGGTGTCGAAGGGCTGCACCGTGATCATCTGCGGCTCGGGCGCGTGAATCTGCGAGACCTGATTGAGCGGCATCTGCTCGCCGTAGTAGTCGACCGTGACGGTGTCGAGCATGTGGATGTTGGCGCGTCCGGTGCGCGTGGCGGCCATTTCGCGGCGGAAGTCTTCTACCGCCTTCTCCATACGCGTTTTGAGGGTTGAATAAACTTCTTTCAGGGCGGGATGAGCCATTTCTCGGTAGCTCCCAAATTACGATATTCGAATGAGGATTATAAACCGGGAGGGAGGTTAGAGGTTAGAGGTCAGATTGCAGAAGTTAAAACCGAAAGCTTTGTGTGATTTCACCTCTGCAATCTGACCTCTAACCTCTGACCTTACTCAAGCGCTCACCAACGACCCAATCTTCTCTCCCAGCACCACCCGCCTAATATTTCCGTGGTGGTTCAGATTGAAAACGATGATCGGAAGATTATTGTCCTTGCATAGCGAAATGGCGGTTGAGTCCATCACTTTGAGGCCTTGTTTCAGAACGTCCATGTAGGTGAGGGTAGAATATTTTTTTGCATCCTTCACTTTCATGGGATCGGCATCGTAGATGCCGTCGACTTTCGTTGCTTTGAGAATGGCGTCGGCCTTAATTTCCATGGCGCGCAGCGACGCGGCGGTGTCGGTCGAGAAATACGGATTGCCGGTGCCTCCGGCGAAGATAACGACCCGTCCTTTTTCGAGGTGGCGGATGGCGCGGCGACGGATGAAAGGCTCGGCAACCTGATTCATCTCGATGGCGGTTTGCACGCGAGTAAAGACTTTCTGTTTTTCAAGGGCATCCTGCAATGCCAGCGCGTTGATGACGGTTGCCAGCATTCCCATGTGATCGGCGGAGACGCGATCCATGTTGCGGGCCTGGTCGGCTACGCCGCGGAAAAAATTGCCTCCGCCCACAACGATTGCCATCTGGATGCCGAGGGCATGCACGTCGGCGAGTTCGGCCGCGACTTCATGAATGCGGGCCGTGTCAACGCCGAAGCCTTGCGTGGCGGCTAGAGCCTCGCCGGAAATTTTGAGCAGAATACGTTTGAAGACGGGAGTCGGCGTTGGCATGGAGTCTCCAAGTTTCACGGGCGAACAAGTTTTAAACGTTCAAGGTAACCTGTTTTCGAATTCTACCAACATCGAACCCTGAACCTCTAAAACGGTAGAAGAGAATTCTAAAACGCAGCAAAAAGGGGCGCCGAAGCGCCCCCATGAATTGTTCGGCTGCTACTTCGCAACCGGAGCGGACGCCTCGCCACCCTCATCGGAAGTGTCAGGCTTGGTGCTGACAAAGGCGATTGTAGCGTTCACGTCTCCGACTTTGAAGCGGGCAAAACGGCGCACGGCAATGTTCTCTCCGAGCTTGCCGATCTTGGCGGCGATCAACTGCGAGATGCTCATCGTCTGATCTTTAATGAAGGGCTGCTCGAGCAGGCAAACCTCTTCGTAAAACTTTTCCATCATGCCCGCGACCATCTTTTCCGCAATGTTTGCCGGTTTGCCGCTGGCGATGGCCTTGGCGAGATAGATATCCTTCTCGCGGGCGTAGTCTTCGGGCGTGACGTCTTCCTTGCGAACAAACTTCGGATCGCTGGCCGCAATGTGCATCGAGATGTCGTGGACGAGTTCCTTGAAGTCTTCGGTGCGGGCCACGAAATCGCTCTCGCAGTTTACCTCGACCAACACGCCGATCTTGCCGCCGGCGTGAATGTAGTGTCCGACAGAACCTTCGCTGGTCGCACGCGTAGCCTTCTTGGCTGCGACGGAAACGCCTTTCTTGCGCAGCAGGATAATCGCTTGCTCGGAATCGCCCTTGGCTTCGGTCAAGGCGTTCTTGCAATCCATCATCGGCGCCCCGGTTTTTTCGCGGAGCTCCTTTACTTGTGCAGCGGAAATATTTGCCATTGTCGTGCTCATGAGTACCTCAAAATTTCAATTTTAAACTTTCAAGGTTTGAAAGAGTTCGTTTTCAGAATTCTTGTTCACAGTTCAAGGAGGACCGGTCGGAGGGCTACTCAGAGGACTAAATCAAGGTTGCAACCTTGAAACTTTGCAACCTTGAATCCTTGAAACCTGCAATTGCTAGAAGCGGCGCGTTTCAGCCTGCAACTCGTCAACGTCTTCCGTGGCGGGCGAGGGGCGCTTGCGCGTGCCCTTGCCTAACACGTCTTCCATGCGAATCTCTTCACCGTCGGGGCTCGATCCGCTGGCTGCCGCGGTGGCAACGGACGTCGCGGTTTCAGTTTCTGCCGCGCCCTCTCCAGCAAATCCCTCAGATGTTGCAGCCGACTCCGCAGAAATCGGTTCCGGCGCTGCCACTGCCTGAATGTCCGCCATCTGCTTGTCGTCGCGAGCGTGAACGCCTTCCGCAATCGATTCCGAAATCTTCGAAGTAAACAGACGAATCGCGCGCAGCGCGTCGTCATTACCCGGAATTACATAATCGACTTCGCTCGGATCGCAGTTTGTATCAACGACGGCGACGACTGGAATGCCAAGCTTGCGCGATTCCTTCACCGCAATCTGCTCTTTATTCGAGTCGATCACGAAGATCGCGTCCGGCAAACGCGTCATGTTCTTGATGCCGGCGAGGTTCGCCTGCAAATGCTTGCGCTCGCGCTCGAGCTTGATCACTTCTTTCTTCGGAAGCAGATCGTAGCGGCCATCGGTAGCCATCTCGTCGAGCTCTTTGAGGCGCTTTACGGATTTCTGAACCGTGATCCAGTTGGTGAGCAGTCCGCCCAGCCAGCGCTGGTTCACATAGAACATGGAGCAACGCTGCGCCTCTTCGGCGATGGCGTCCTGTGCCTGGCGCTTCGTGCCTACGAAAAGAATGATCCTTCCGTCGGCGGCCAGATCCTGCACAAATTTCGACGCTTCCTTAAACATCTTCAGCGTCTTCTGCAGATCGATAATGTAAATGCCATTGCGTTCGCCAAAGATGTACTCCTTCATCTTCGGGTTCCACCGCTTCGTCTGGTGCCCGAAGTGAACGCCCGCTTCGAGCAACTCCTTCATCGTAATATTAGCCAATCAACCTCCTCAGTTGGTCTGCATCCGGAGACTAAACGGCCCCGGATTACCATTCCCGTCCACCCCGCCTAGCTAGGTGGGGGGATGAATTTAAACACCTAAAACAGTCGCTTGTCGTCGGTTGCTAGTCGTTCGCAAACGACCAACGACCATCGACTATCTCTTACTAAACTGGAACCTCTTACGTGCGCCCTTCTGTCCGTACTTCTTGCGCTCTTTGGCTCGCGGATCACGCGTAACCATGCCTTCCGCCTTCAACTGCTTGCGCAGTTCGGCGTTGAACAGCATCAGCGCGCGGGTAATGCCGAGACGAACTGCATCGGCTTGTCCCGCGACTCCGCCGCCGCACACATTCGCCAATACGTTGAATGTCGCCGAGTTGTCGGTCGAGACCAGCGGCCGCTTCGCCGCAATGCGCTGCGAAGGCGTCACGAAGTATTCATCGAACGCTTTTCCGTTGACCTTGAATTCGCCGCTGCCAGGACGAAGAAAAACACGCGCGATCGCCGTCTTGCGGCGTCCGGTTCCGTAAAATTGAACTAATTCAGCCATTTTTTAGCTTCGAGCCGCGAGCTTCGCGCTTCGAGCACCCAAGTGCGCGAAGAATAAAGCCTCTGGCCTATTAACCTTTCCAGAAATTCTAAAATTATCTTGTTCGCTCGTAGCTCGCGGATCGCAACCCGTAGCTCTCTTACGCAAACACTTTCGTCTCGGGCTTCTGCGCCTCGTGCGGGTGCTTATCACCTCGATACACCTTCAACTTCGTAAACATCTGCTTGCCCAGTTTGTTCTTCGGGAGCATGCGCGACACGGCGTCTTCAATGATCAGCTCGGGCTTGCGCACCAAACGCTTCTTCATCTCTTCCGAGCGAATTCCGCCCGGATAGCCGGTGTAGTGGTGATACATCTTCTGATCGGCCTTCATGCCGGTGACCTTAACCTTCTCGGCATTGATGATCACAACATGGTCGCCAGTGTCGATAAAAGGCGTGTACTTCGGACTCTCTTTGCCCATCAGGATGCGGGCCACGCGCGAGGCAAGGCGGCCGAGTGCGAGTCCGCTCGCATCCACCACAAACCACTTACGCGTAATATCCCCTTCTTTGGGGAAATAGGTTGACATCGGAAATCTCCCAGAAATAAAAGAACGATGAAGCTTATGAAGACCGCTGAGTGCCCTAATCGATCAATCTATCCACGCAGAACGCGCAAGGTGTTCCCGGCGGGCAGCCGCAGGACTTCCCAAAGAGTTTTAGGATAGCCGAGCAAGCGTGCACTTGTCAACGAAGACGTTCAGCGATAAGGGCTTACCGCAGGCTGGGGACGATTAAGAAGCAAAAAAACAATAACCACAGGGACCACAGAGATACAGAGGACGACAGGGAAATCTACAAAACAACTTATCTTTCCTATCTCCCGCTGTGTCTCTCCCTGTGCACCCCTGTCTCTCTGTGCTCCCTGTGGTGAAGACTCTAACTTACTTCCCAGCCACCGACTTCAAGCAGCGCCCATAAAGTTCCAGCAACTGGGCAGCGTAATCTTCGGGCTTGGCGGCCGCGCCGGTGCCTTGGAAGCCGACTCCGGTGCCGGTAGTCTTGCCATAGCTGGTGGTCATGGCGACAAATTTCATGAGGTCAAGTGCGATGTCTTCGTTGCGGCGAGCGCCGAGAGGAAGAGCGGATGCATCCATGAGAAAAACTCCTCTTTAATCAGGTGTAGTGCAGGTAAAGTGCCGGTATGCGGCGATCATAGCAGAATCGGAAGGAGTCAAGTTGCGACTGTGGCCGGAACGCGGAATCCTTCCGACGTCAATCTTAGTTCAACCGCGTGTCATCCTCAATTCCCGATGACAAAAGCTTGGGAGTGATTGGGATGGGGAGCGACGATAGCGCAACAATCAATACACTAATTCGCGACGTGCCGGCGTCGGAAAACCTTGCTCGACTTCAGCTCGGCGATTAATTCCTGGAGCCGGTCGCGCGCTCCTGCCGTCATGTTTTCGAACTGGATACCGATGCCCAAATCTCTGGCTTTAGCCTTGCCGTTCGCGTCCAACAATGGGGTGTGGACGACGCTGCCAGCCACGCGGAACGACATTTTATTTACCCGAAGAATCATTTCGATCTGTTCGCCCACTTCGAACGCATAATTTGACTTAACGTTGCATCCGCCGGCGCTCAGATTTGCAATTCTGGCTTTTTCTGGCCGCCCCCAACCTGGCAACTTTATGTCCGCGGAGCCGGAGCAATTATAGCGAGGCCCGACCGGACCGGTAAGATCGCTGGAATGCTCCAGCGGAGTGTCTTGCAGTGTGTCTTGGTCCGAAGTGGAATATTTCGTACCCGCCAGCGTGGTGTTCGCAGAAATGTGAGAAGCGAGATCATGCAGGTTTATACCAAGACACTGGTGTGACCATCCCATTACGTGTTCCAAAGTCTCCTCCTTCGCTCGCGACCAGCGCCGAGGATCGGGGAGATGAAATCGAAGCTGCGATTCGGACCGGACTTTGTGCAATTCCGCAACGAAATTTTCTCCATGCATGACAGATGAGGGATGAGTGGTTATTCTTAAAGCCGCGAAGTAATCGGGCAGGGTAATGTCCTTTTTATCGGGCACGCAATTCAGATGAAGACAGATTGCCGCCAACGCCAGTTCGGCGGCGCCACTGCAAATCATCAGGTCACGCAATAGCTGCGCCGGGCCATGGGTTGCGGATACTTGATCCTCCTTCGAGAGCAGTTGATGGCTGAGAATAAGTTGATCTAAAACCTTGCGATCTATCATTGCGAATACACCCATGCGCAGCGGGAATACGCCGTGTGCAGCGCTGCTTGTATAGGAATCGGCGTGGAGGAGAAGAAACTTGAGGGTCGTTGTCTAACTGTAGTGGTCTAACCTAAGGATGAGATGAAGAGATGAAAATCCTACCCCACTTCAACCAAGCCGTAGCTGAGCGCCCAGCGCGAGCGCATTTCTCGCAGCGCTCGATCGATCTCTTCTTTTGAAATTTCGGTGTTGGGGCCGGAGATTACGAACGCCGCTTCGCGTTTGGCAGCCTCCAGCAATTCGTGATCCCGAAAGATATTGGCGACCCGAAAGCTGGGAATACCCGCCTGCTTCGTTCCAAAAAATTCGCCGGGGCCACGTAGCTCTAAGTCGAGTTCCGCGATCTGGAAACCGTCGTTCGAGCGGACCATGGTATCTAGCCGCCGTTCGCCTTCTTCAGAAACTTTTGCCCCGCGTATTAATAAGCAGTAGGATCTTGCCGCGCCGCGGCCGATGCGCCCGCGCAACTGGTGAAGCTGCGCCAAGCCAAAGCGGTCGGCGTGCTCAATCACCATCACGGTTGCATTAGGAACGTCGACGCCAACTTCGACCACTGTGGTCGCCACGAGAATTTCGATCTTGCCTTGCTGAAATTCGCGCATGATGTGTTCTTTTTCGTCGGCGTCGAGGCGGCCATGCAGTAACCCGACGTGGAGTTTGGGAAAGATCTTTTCCCGCAACTGGCGGTGCATTTGTTTGGCGGCTTTGATTTCAGTTTCCTCGTTCTCTTCGATCACGGGATAGACGACGTAGGCCTGATGCCCGGCGGCGATTTGCTTGCCAACAAACTCCCAGACTTCCGGCGACCGCTCATCGGGGACGGAGCGGGTGACTATGGGTGTGCGGCCGGGAGGCGGTTCGTCGAGGACGGAAATGTCTAGATCGCCGTAGAGCGTGAGGGCTAGGGTGCGCGGGATTGGGGTTGCAGTCATCACCAGAACGTCAGGCTCGGGATCGAGATTTTCGGTGGAGC
>Ga0182024_10025442_pt1 | contig 10450 bp, 9 predicted proteins | sample P32metaG_FD_120480 | JGI IMG/M metagenome (GOLD analysis project Ga0182024, IMG submission 120480) | Permafrost microbial communities from Stordalen Mire, Sweden - P3-2 metaG (Illumina Assembly) | ecosystem: Environmental > Terrestrial > Soil > Wetlands > Permafrost | place: Sweden: Stordalen...
CTTTCCCGAACACGGCTTCAAACCCCGCGACGTCATGCTCGGCATCTGGGCGTTCGGGGAAGCCCGCGCGTTCCCTTACGAACTGGTGCTGCGCGAAAAGCTGGTTCAGGATCGCGTCGGATCCGAGCCGGTGATTCTGTTGGTCGGCCCCGATGGGCAATCGGTGCGGGCGTTCCGCGCAAATGACGACTTTTTCCGCACGCCGGAGGGTTCCATGATGGACAGCGCCACCGGCAGCCGCTGGAATTTCAAAGGATGCGCGGTGGACGGCAAATCGAAAGGCGAATGTCTCGAACGCGTCGAAGCCATCAAAGATTTCTGGTTCGACTGGCGAAACTACCACCCCGGCACAACCGTATACACCGGCGCCAGCCGCCGAAAATAGTCCGCGTGGCGCGCGCACTCTTGCGAGCCGTGTCGAGACTCATCTCGACACTTGTGCCTCTGAATCACGACAAGCGTCGGCACGAGTGCCGACGCGGCACGCACGAGTGCGCGCGCCACGTCCGTCAAGTCAGATCCAGCGTCTGAATCTCCGGTTCATGTGCATCGAATCGCACCTCCGATGCCGCACGCCTGCGCCGCCAGCAAACCGCCAGCAGCCCACCAGCCGAAACAAAAAACAGAACTACACGACCGGGATGCCCTTCGAGCGCAGCTTCCAAATCCGCCATCTGAAAACTGTACGTAGTGAAGCCATACAGAAAGAGACCCGATAGCAGCGCAAGGTTGACCTTACCCGGGAAATACGAGCAGGTAAACGGAACCTTATCGAAACTCCAAAACAGAATCTCGATCAGCAACGCGCCTGTCGCCAGTTGAAACGCCGCGTGAAACAGCCCGAAGATTCCACCCCACCAGGTCATTTCGAAAGGAAGCAGCACCAGCAGAGCAGGCACCAATCCACTCGCGATTACCCGTTTGCGCGTAGCGCGGCGCGATGTCTCCGCCCAGCGTTCCTCGGTGATGCGGAACAGCCAGTTGGACCCGAGTTCCGCGGGAAACTGAAACGCCGCGCGATAACCCGAAACCATAAAAAACGCGATCAGCAATGGAAAGGAACGCAGTCCGTCGGGCGACGCACCCACCCGGCCGTTGCGGACCGCGACGGTGGTGAGCAGCCCGATCGCGATCCCCACGCTCCAATAAGTCGCCAGAAAGAGCCGATGCCGGGCGCTGCGCGCGAGAATTCTGCCGGTGAAGCGAAAGATGGCGCGTTCCTCTTCCGACGCCATGAACCGGTCGAACAGGCTGCGGCGCGGCTTGCGCGACTCCGTATCTTCGGTTTCGAGCGTGCGCCGATAGTGCCGGCGAAATCCTAACCCCCAAGCCAGGCAAAACAGCGCAGCCGCAGTGCCCAGCGCCTTCAAACCGAACATGCCGAGGGATGCAAACAGCGGATCGGAATGAGGCAGCAACACGTCGTAAATTCCGATGAACCAGACGGGTGGAAAGAACCAAAGCCATGACGAATGCGCCAGAGCGGCCGCCGGGAGCAGCAACGAATAGACCGGATAAAGCAGGAGCGCCAGAATCATCAGGCTCATGCCGGCCACCTGAATCCAGGGTGAGACCCGGCGGAAGATCCGCGGACTGCTGACATTAATCAGCACTCCCTGAAAACCGGCCACCGCGAAAAATGCGAACGCCGACGCTCCTCCGGCAGCCGCGATTTGCGCGGCCAGCAGGCGCAGAAAACCAGCTTGGCGCAACTGCGGGATATCCAGAGAAAGCAGCGGAACCGCGATCGTCATGGAACCGTTGACCGCACCGATCAGCATCAGCAGAAATAAACCCAGCGCGGCAAACTTCGCGGCGAAGAGGGTGCGGACACGAATCGGGAACGACCCCAGCACAAGGAAATCCCGCCGGTCGGGGAAGAGCATGTCCCACTCGAAGACGGTTGCAAAGCCAACCACCGCGAACGAGTAGGCAGGGAAAAATAGCCGGTAAAGCCGAAGCGCCCAGTCGACCGCGGGACCCGGCGGTCTGGCGGCAAGTTCCAAAAGCGACGGCATCGTATAGTACGACACGAACGCGCCCGGAGTAGCTAGAACGCCGAGCACCTGGTAAATGCTGCCCTCGAAGCCTCCCTCCGGCGATAGTAAGTCGTTCTCGAAGAAGCGCGCCCGGAACAGATCGAGCAACATCCGGAAAGGCGTCATACTCTTCTCAGCCAACCTGCTTGCCATCAAATCGCGAGGCCCTCCTGTCATCAAATCTGCAGACCCTTTGTGTCTTCGTGGGGCAGACGATCGTTTTTTGTCGTCTGCCACTTTCGTGGGAAATAACCCGACAGACCACACAAAACGATGGTCTGTCCCACGAGCACACGTTACAGCTTCCTCGACATCAAATCCGCGATATCCTGCGCGCGCGATTCCATGTCGTCCTGCTCCACAAGCTGTGTGAAAATCTCTTCAAGACTCGGCAACTGCATCAGGCCGCGCAGTCTCTCCACTGAATCGTCCGCCACAATCCGGCCTTTGTAGATAACGATGACGTGCTCGCAGACCTTTTCGACAAGCTCCAGCACGTGCGAAATGTAGAGCACGGCTTTCCCTCGCGCCGCCAGTGCCCGCAGAAGATGGCGGAACAGCAGTGCGTTCGAAATGTCGAGGCCCGATTGAGCTTCATCGAAGATCAGCAGGTCCGGATCGTGCAGCAGCGCCGCGGCAATCAGGACGCGCTGCTTCATTCCTTTCGAATAAGCGGAAATCGGGACCCAGCGGGCGTCGCGCAACGAGAGCAGTTCCAGCATCTCGTTGGATCGTTCATCCAACTGCCGGGCCGGGACGCCGCGCAGCCCGCCGGCCAATTGGAGATATTCGAGGCCGGTCAGATATCCGTAGAGGTTGGGCTCCTCCGGCACGTAACCGAGGCGCCGTTTGAAGAGCGTGGAATCCCCCCGAATATTCTGCCCCTGAAAAAGGATTTCGCCTTCGGTTGGGTGCAACAATCCCGTCATCATCTTGACCGTGGTGGATTTTCCGGAACCGTTGGGGCCGAGGTAACCGGTAATTTCTCCCGCGCGCACCGAGAAGTTGACGTGATCCACGACGGTCATGCTGCGAAACCGCTTCGTCAGATTGCGGACTTCGAGCATGTGTTCACAACTCCAGCGGCGCGGGAAGACCGAGTTTGCCGACGCGCACGGCGGCAATCGACGTCAAAGCCGAGATGACGCCGGGCAGCAAGACGACCACCGGCGATAACCGGCCATGCGACAGCACCAATTCGGCGGTCAGGGCAACCACGCTCTGGACAAATGAAAGCAAAGGGACGCCGACCGCCGGATTCTCCAACTGCCTGGGAAATGCGATTCGGACGATCTCCCACGCAGCGCACCACCAGACACGGATCGCGCCCGCCAGACCCGCGTTCCGCCACGCTTCCGCCAGATCCTCCGCGAAGACTTCGGTCATCTCCGCTCCGAAATCGCGGCGCAACTCCTGTGGAAAGAGGGGGAGAACGGCGGTATAGATCCGCGCGTTCCAATCGATAAACCGGATCATGACGCCGACTCCGCCGAACGCAGCCGCATTGTTTTGGACTTCTTAACTATGGCTTCCATTCGCTTCAGTTCGCCATTAAGCACCGAGTCTCCGAGTCGCGTGATGCCGTAATACCGGCGGCGGCTGTCGCTGTTTTTCGGGCCCGCCACCTCTTCGATCCATCCCGACTCCAGCAGGCGCTGAATGGAGGTGTATAAGGTAGCAGGGCCAATGTTAAACCCGCCCTCGGAGAGCTTGCGCGCCTCGCGCATGATTGCGTAGCCGTGTTTGTCTCCGCCCGCCAGGGCGAACAGGATCAGAAAAGCCGCCGGAGGAAGAGGAAGCATGCTCAGGCATGAATATATCATCAGATGATATATCGTGCAAGAAAAATCGATTGTCTAGTAATCGTAAATATGTTCGATGCTCCAGCCGCGCCCGGCGATGATGCTTAGCACCGCATTCAACTCGGTTACACTGCATCTGACTGCTACACGCTTGTGGTCAGGCTGTGTTGGTATCTCAGTTGAAAAAAGCACTTGGCTGGAGTGCACCTCGTAAACGGCTCCCGCAGGCACAATTGCCGTGAGCAGGATCTCCCCGTTTCCGGCGATATCCGCAAAACTGACACCTGCCTTCGCCAAACGCTCCGCCGTATCGGTGAACTCCTGGTAGCGCGGAATGATCACTATTTCCGAATTCGGGCCCGCCTTCTTCACGCGTCGCATCCGAGGATTCTCCGCGAAAACATCATCCGGAGCGTTCTCAAGCCAAGCGTAAGTGTCCGCGCTTTCGACACCGTAAACCGCGTGTGTAGCCTCTGTAATCAGCCAGCAATAGATCGCCTCCACAGCGTAATCGACCGAGAGAAAGGCCTTTCGTTCCCACTTTCGCAATGCATGCGGCCCCCACCACCCGTTCTCGTTCCAAAGCCCTCGCAAACTTCTCGAAAACGTAAATTCGTAAAACGGCCGTATGTGAACGAACTCCGCATATTCTTTCGCGACCCGAGCCGCATAGAGGTCTTCTTCAACCGGTATGCCTCCGCTTGCCCATTCACTCAGTCTGCCGATTGTCTTCTCGTACAATCCCTTCAGCGCGTACTCGACTGAAAAGCTGCTGCCGATCACTATCAGCATCAGATGATCTCCGGCATTGAAAGCATACCGGCCCGCGACAATACCATTCGCAAAACAATATGCCTGCCAGTACTGCACTATCTCGGAGAAGTAGGGGAATCCACTTGGCAGATGGTTCTGCTGAAAATCGGATTTCTCCTGATAACTCCAGACGATGTACCACTCGGGATACGTAAGAAATGTGTCTTCCTGAGGCCTGGCATAGTCCTTGATGCCGGCCGTAACTTTCAGGTCTCGCGGAGGCACGTTCAATGGCGCGAGCTGCTGCAGAGATGTCGAGCACTGCCTCGCCCGCATTCCGATCAGGATGGCCAACAGTGCCACGAGCCCGCCCGCCAGCGCCAACGAGCGTCGCAGCCATTTAGTTCGTCGCGGTTTCAGAACGGCTCACTCTAATAGCTATGATCCATGCGGCAATTGAAGTAAGCGCATGCGGCAAATTCACCAGAAGATTCGTGACAGGGCTCATGGTATTCCGATGCGTGATGGCGAAATTGATCACATCGATCGCATATACAGTGCCCAGAAAATAGAAATATACCCGGGCCCACCGGGCGGAAGTCAGAGCCCCGACCACCGCCAGCGCCCCAAGAACCAAGTGTCCGATATCAACTATCGTGGTCATGCTGAACAACCCGAACATCTTGCCGTTCGCGTCCATGATCCCGGGAACATAATCCAGCGAATATACAAAGAGGAACAATCCGGCGAAGACCCAAGCGCACCGTTGGATTGTACTGAGCCTTTTTTTCATCGAATCTATAATATCGGTTTCAAGCATGGCCTATAAACTTGCAATATGAAGTTATTTCCGCTCTTTGCCATTCTCACGACTATTGCCTGCGCGCAGACTGCCGGCAACTCGCTGCGATCCACTCATGATGCGCTTTTTGGGGCTTTCCTACCGGTTGAGGAGGTCCGTCAGACGCCACAGGTTGAGCGACTGTTTCTGGCGGCCCGCGAAGGCATCTGGTCCGCCGCCTCAACAGAACCGGCTTTCCAACAGCTCCTCGCGCCTTTTCTGGATCTTCGCGGCTTCGGCGTCACCTGTCATATGGCGGATTTCCTCAAAGAAGCCAGTGCCAGCGTCTTCGCATCCCTCAACACCACTCAGCGCCGGCACGTGCTCTATCTTCTTCAAACCTGTTCTGAGAACGGCCCGCGCCGCCTCGCTATGAACGCGCGGAACTTCTACATTGTCAAAGCCTATGGCGCCATTCAGGAGCCGCTTACCGGCTTGAAACTGAACCTGTACGCGCCTGCGAGCTATACGGGACAACACCTCCCCAAACTCCCGCCCACGCGCCTGGCCTGGAACCGCGATCGCAAGCAAGTTGTTTCTAAGGATCGAGAAATCGACTACCTCATTGTGGGTAGCGGCCCCGCGGGTTCTGTTCTCGCGCACGAACTCCGCCGCGGCGGCAAGCGCGTTCTCCTCATCGAACGGGGAGCTTTCATCGTTCCCGGCTCGATGGAGACCCGCCTGGTCGATGAACTAATCGATACGCGCACTTCCACCGACGGGGCCATTCGCATACGCAACGGCATGACCGTCGGTGGAGGCTCCCAAGTGAATGTCGATCTTTGCTTTGCCCCCACTCTCCCCACCGTCCAGGTCAAGATCGAGTCATGGCGCAAGGAAGGACGCATTGGTCCCAGCGATTTCACCAAAGATCAGTTGACCACCGCCTACGCCTGGGTGAAACATGCGATTGGCACACGCGTTCTGTCGGAATCTGAGATCAACCTCAATAACCGGGCGCTCTGGGACGGAGCCAAGCTCGCCGGTCTCCACCCCAAGCTTTACGACCTCAACACTTACGCTCCCGGCAAGTCGCCCTACCCGGTAACCGACAAGCGTTCGGCTGAAAGCGAACTTGTCATCAACGCCCTCGAAGACTCTGCGAATCCACTCAGCATGCTCCCGGACGCCGATGTTCGCCGAATCCTCTTCGAAAACAAGAAGGCCGTCGGAGTCGAAGTGCGTATGCGCCCTCCGATAGCCAAATCTGGTGTCATCCCGGATCCCAACCACCTTGCGATTCCCCCTGGTGAATCCTTCACCATTCGCGCCCGCAACATAATCCTCTCGGCCGGCGCTCTTGGCTCCGCGACGATTCTGCTGCGTTCCGATATGCACAACGATCAGATAGGGCGTGGGGTCGTCCTCCACCCTTCCATGCCGATCATGGGCGTCTTCGACCACACGATTGACGTCCTCGCGGGGACGCAGGCCTCGGTCTTCGTCGACGACAAGCTCATCACCGAAGGTTATGCGCTGGAATCCATGTCCGACGAACCTCTCTACGCAGCCCTTATGTCACCGGGTTCAGCGATGCAGGCATTCGAGATGGTAAAGAACTATCGTCACATTGCCGGCTTCGGAGTGATGTTAGTCGATACTCCTTCCTCCGGGAACCGCCTGACTTTGGACGCCGCCGGAGAGCCCCAGATCGACTACACTCTCTCGGCTCCGGATAAGGACCGTTTCCGCCGCGGTGTCGCGGAGGCGGTCAGAATCATGTTCCTCGCTGGAGCAAAGCAAGTCATGCTGCCAACCACTGAGAACATCCTTTCAGAGACTCGGGATGCTGAACTGAAGCCATTGATTCTGACGGACGCAAAACAAGCGGACGCCGTCGAAAAACATCTGCAATTCATTCCCAACCGCAGCATAATCACCTCGGCCCACATGCAGGCCACGAATAAGATCGGCAGCGTCGTATCGCGCGATCTCAGAGTGATCGGAACCGAATCTTTATATGTTGTTGACGGCAGCATCTTCCCCACTTCAGTCGGAGCCAATCCAATGCAAAGCATCTACACGTTTGCCAAGATCTTCGCTGACGCACATTAGAGAGCCACATCGGACCATAAATTTCGGAACCCGATCAGTCCGTTTTGGGGTCAAATGGTAGCCGGATGATATAAGGCTGGGACGTGCCACTGGCTGAGCACGCCCGAAGTGTATGACCGCGAGCAGGCACTACTGCAGTTATCAATCCGGGCAATGGGGAAGGTGGTTCAGAGCCATGTGGGGCATTGCCACACTTGCCGTTAACGCTCTGGCGCAGCCACCTCAACCCCCCGCGTCGCTCGTCGTCACCACCCACACACTACCGGGCCAGGCCGTCCCCAACGCGTCCGTCACTGTACAATCGGTGCCCGGCAACCCCGCCTCCCCGCGGATCTCCCAGCGAACCATCGCCACCGGCGAGTCGGGTGAGGCGCGCTTCACCGGCCTTGCTCCCGGCCCCTATCGGCTGACGATTCTGGCGAAGGGTTTTGACGAGATCACCACCGATGTCGATGTCGAAGCCACAACGAACAACAGCGCCGTGGTCGAAGCGATCCTCAGCGCCGGCGGCGTCCATACGGACAGCATTACGGTTCAGGGCGTCATCGACACACCGCTCGAAGAGGCCAATACGCCCACTGTGCTCGATCGCCAGCAGGTCAAGAACCTTCCCGATCGCCCACGCACCGTGAGCGATTCGCTCCCGCTCGCCCCCGGTATCGTGCGTCTGCCCAACGGCCAGCTTCGCCTTTCCGGCGGCGGCGAGCATCGCAGCGCCCTACTTGTCAATTCCGCTACCGCGACGGATCCGGCGACCGGCCAGTTCGGCGCCACCGTGCCCATCGACAGCGTGCGAACCATGAACGTGCTCTCAAGTCCCTTCCTTGCCGAATATGGCGGATTCACCGCCGACGTCGTCTCGGTGGAAACGCGCAAAGGCGGTGACAAGTGGACCTTTGAACTGAACGACCCCCTTCCCGAATTCCGCTGGCGCAGCTGGCACATGGTCGGGCTGCGCTCCTCAACGCCGCGCGTCAGTTTCGGCGGACCGGTGATCGCCAACCGTCTCTATGTCATCGAGTCCATTCAATACGAAATGCGCGAAAGCCCCGTGATCACTCTTCCGTTTCCCAACAACGAATCCCGCCGCGAGGGCTACAATTCTTTGACCGCGATCGATTACACGATTAACAATTCGAACATCCTCACCGCTACCCTGCACGTTGCGGATCAGCACATCCGCTTCGACAATCTCGATTTCTTCAATCCGCAGCCTGTCACGCCGGATACTTCCAATTCCACGTATTCGGCCGACATCACCGAGCATGCCGCGTTTCATGGAACGCTCCTCGACAGCGCCATTTCCGCGACTAGTTTCCGCGCCGGCGTCTGGCCCCTGGGAGACCTCCCGATGATCCTCACTCCGTCGCTCAACGAGGGGAACTATTTCAGCCGGCAGACTCGCACATCTTCCCGCCTGGAATGGCGCGAAACCTGGTCGCTCGCGAAAAAGTTATGGGGCACTCATAACCTCAAGTTCGGCTCCGCGGTCGGCGGCACTACAGAGCACGCGCTGGTCAACGAACAGCCCGTGAATATCCTCGATTCCACCGGCGCGTTGATCGAAGACATCCAGTTCACCCCGGGGCTTCCCATTGCCAGGTCGGACGTGGAGTCGGCCTTCTTCGCCCAGGATCAGTGGATATTCAACCCCCATATCTCTCTGAACCTCGGCCTGCGCGCTGAAGAGCAGGAAGTCACCGACACGTTCCGGTTCGGCCCCCGCGCCGGGCTCGTCATCACGCCCTTCGCGAACGGCCGCACCATCATCCGGGCGGGCAGCGGAGTTTTCTACGATCGCGTTCCCCTGAACGTTTACGGATTCGCCTTTTACCCGGATCAGATCATCACCACTTACAATCCCGATGGAACCGTGCTGAGTGGCCCTTTCCGGTACTTCAACTTAACGGAACCCGCGGCGCCCCACCATTCGCCTCTCATCGACCGCAAAAACGGCCAGGTGGGCAATTTCGCGCCCTACAGCATCAACGCGAACATTCAGGTCGAGCAGATTCTTTCCCCCCGGCTTCGGCTGCGCGCAAACTACATGCTCAGCCATTCGGAAGAGTTGATTGCGCTGGCCCCCGAAGTCACCGACACCACCCATGCGTTCGTCCTGAACGGCAGCGGCAACTCGCGGTTCCGCCAGGTCGAACTGACTGCCGCGGCCACCGCCGGCAAGGAGAGCCAGATCTTTCTTTCGTACGTGCGCAGTTACAGCGTTGGCAACTTGAACGAATTCAGCACCTATCTCGCGAACTTCCCGCCCGCCGTCATACTGCCCGACGCCCGCACATATCTTCCCGGCGATACGCCCAATCGCTTCATCGCGTGGGGCGTCCTCGCTTTTCCCCGGAAGTTCCGCCTCATGCCCAAAGTCGAGTACCGTTCCGGCTTTCCCTGGTCTCCGCTGAATCAGGCCCAGCAATATGTCGGCATCCCCAATCAGTCGCGCTTCCCCGATTCCTTCTCGGTGGATGCCCGCGTCACCAAAGACTTCAAGGTGACCGACAAGTACTCATTCCGGTTCGGGGTCTCGGGCTCCAATCTGACTAACCACTTCAACCCCATCAGCGTCCACGCCAATACGGGTGACCCCGCCTACGGCCTCTTCTTCGGCGAATACCACCGCCGCTATACGGCCGACTTCGACGTTCTGTTTTAGCTACCTGTTTGTCAAGGATTCCCAGTTCGGGCAGTGGACTACCTTGAAATTCTCTCGCCCTTCAGTTCCATAACGCCGCCATCAACGTAACCGGTTGAAAGGCTCATAGTAAGATCCAACTCCTCACCATGAACCGTGCCGACGAACTTCATTGTCGGTATACCGTTGGATGCACTGCTGTCCGGTTATAAGTCGAACAGAATCAGTTGCTTGCCTGGATCGATAAAGTCGATTTCGGACTCCGATGGCTGAAGTGCCTGTAAAATGGGCATTTTTTCAAAGAGCGACAGGCTGA
>Ga0182024_10025443_pt1 | contig 10449 bp, 17 predicted proteins | sample P32metaG_FD_120480 | JGI IMG/M metagenome (GOLD analysis project Ga0182024, IMG submission 120480) | Permafrost microbial communities from Stordalen Mire, Sweden - P3-2 metaG (Illumina Assembly) | ecosystem: Environmental > Terrestrial > Soil > Wetlands > Permafrost | place: Sweden: Stordalen...
ACCTTCCGCTGACCGACGGTTCCACGAAGCGAAATCTCAACAGGAAAGACGCGCCCCACGTCGCGTCCGAGGATTGAGCAGTTGAGCGAGATGTTGAAGGTTACGAACTGAGCGCGTATAGTCAATTAGCCAGTAGTCTCCCAGGCAGACCGCGACGGTCGGCTTAACGCCGCTTCAGTTTCCCGGCACGTGCGCCGCAGGACCGAGGCTGCCGCGCTTGCTGACAACTTTAAACGTGCTGACCTTCTGCTTGGCAGGGCCGGATTTCGACGACACTTCTGACGACTTGCGTTCAAATATCTAGGTGTCATGTGAGTCATTGGTACCGTATGGAGGCAAGAAGGCGCACTTTGGATAGAGTTCCAGTGACATTGGGATCAGCACAGGCCTCCTGATAGCATAAGCGAACGGCGATGAGTTGTTCGTCGAGATACTCAATTCCCGTACGAACGGCGACTGATAGGACCCACAATAGCCTGAAGGATTCTGGAGAGAAACTTCCCTCGTTGATTCAATGGTGCTGCACATACGCGCTCTTGACAAGGCACCACTAGGTCGGTATAATATCTCGTGACGTTGATCTGATCTTTCACGCTAGGGCATCTTGCACACGCCGCAAACCATTGAGCAGTTCAAGCAGGTTCCAGTGCAACTTGGTACTCTGTTGCTCATTCTGCAATACTTCGGCATCCTCCTCGAGAAGGGCGAGCTCAACAAGCACGAGTCCCTCGAGCTTGCGTGTCCCGTTCTGGCCCAAGGTCGTAAGCGCTATTAGAGGAATGGCTGAAGGAGAACAAGGTATTCCCGATTCTATCTGGTGTAGTATGCCGCGTATTCACATGAATTGATTTTTGCAGCTTGAATGCACCGAGGAGTTGGGTGATATTGTTCGCCTTCACGATATGACCCTCGCGCTCTCCGTCTATCTGCGTGCTTCGCCGAGACCGGCCAACTCGAGGAGATCGTTTTATATTCGAAGAAGGTCGGATGAGCCTGACTACGCGACTTTGCTGCAGCACATCATGCGGACGAATCCAGAGAAGGGTGCTGAATTTGCGACACAGCTTGTGAACGATGAGAGCGGACCCCTTGTTGATGTTGAACGCGTTGTCGACATCTTCATGTCTCAGAACGTCTCAGAACGTCTCAGAACATGATACAGCAAGCGACTCCTTTCCTCCTTGATGCACTCAAGGACAACAAGCCGGAGCAAGCGCACCTTCAAACACGTCTCCTTGAAATGAACTTGGTACATGCGCCACAGGTGGCCGATGCGATTCTTGGGAACGAGATGTTCACGCACTATGACCGCCCACGAGTTGCGAACTTGTGCGAGAAGGCGGGCCTTCTGCAACGAGTGCGTCGGCTCGTGATCGTCGCCTCTCAGCATTACTGAACTTTTTTCTTCTATTTATCGGCAGGTGTTAGAGCATTACGAGGATCTCGCCGATATCAGCAGGTTGTGGTACATTCAAAGGTTCTCAATCCCGAGGTTCGTCATCATGGCTATCACAACGCCGTATAGGAAGTCTCAAACATCTCCTTCTAGTGGCTCGTGAACTACTTCAGCAAATTGACTGCTGAACAGTCGTTCGCGTGCATGAACGATATGCTTCGCGTCAACATTCGCGAGAATCTCCAGGTGGTGATCCATATTGCGACTAAATATTCAGATATCCTTGGCCCCGTTAAGTTGATTGAAATGTTCGAATCGTTCAAGAGCTTCGAAGGTAAGTTCAACTACACTTCCCTCCGTGCCCGTACCGTCGTTAACGCTCATTCAAGGGTTATATTATTACCTTGGCTTGGTGGTCAACCTGAGCCAGGATCCCGAGGTGCACTTCAAGTATGTCCAAGCCACCACCAGGACTGGTCGGGTCCGTGAAGTTGAGTGTATCTGTCGCGAGAGTAACTTCTACAACCCGGAGAAAGTCAAGAATTTCCTCAAGGAAGCCAAACTCGCGGATCAGCTCCCTCTCATCATCGTGTGCAATCGCTTCGACTTCGTGCACGACCTCGTGTTATATCTGTATCGGAACGGACTCATAAGTTCATCGAGGCTTACGTGCAACGTGTAAACTCGGCGCGTACTCCACAGGTTGTTGGAGGGCTGCTGGATGTTGACTGTGATGAGCAAACCATCAAGAGCCTGCTGTCGTCTGTTGTCGGGGTCTTCCGCATCGACGAGCTTGTTAATGAGGTCGAGAGGCGTAAGTATTCAACAAAAATGCCGCGTTGACATTATTGCTAATAATTAAGGTCATCGTATCATGTCTTCCTGGGTTTCGTTCACCGACGGCGAGCAGCCGATTGGCGATGCAGCAAAAAACGTATTCCACAGCAACCCCCAAAACACCGTCTTCGATGCCAAGCGTGAGCCCGTCTCCAACTGCTTGATATCGCTGCGTAAACAATAACTAATGACGACTTTTGTGGGATATTTAGGTCTGATTAGTCGCAACTTTGACGATTCAGACGTCAAGCGAGACCAGAAACGCTGGCCATTCAAAGCTGTCAGCAAGAGCAGAAAGCCGTCCATCCAGGTCAAACACAAACATGATGCCAAGGATTTCGTATGTTGCGCTTGTCGCTGTGCTTCGAATTCCATTCACTGATGCTGACCCATTTTTTGCCAGACACCAGAAGAAATCAGCACCATGGCACTCATCAAGATGAAGGAGACCGCTGACGCATACCTCGGCAAAAATGTCACCTATGCCGTTGTCACCGTCCCCGCACGTACGTCAATCTTCCGGGTCAAGCATCGCATTTATTCTCACATCCTTTGTGATATTCAGACTTCAAGGACGCACAACGCCAGGTAACCAAGGACGCTGGCACTGTCGCCGGCCTTAACGTCCTTCGCATCGTCAACAAGCCGACGGCCGCGGCCATCGCATACGGTCTTGACAAGAAAGGTGGCAAGTCGAAGATCGTCATGTACGACCTTGGTGGTGGCACTTTCGGGCTGCTCGCTACCGCCGGTGACACGCACCTTGGTGGAGAGGACTTTGACAACCACCTTATGGATCGCTTCATCAAGGCATACAAGAAGACCAAGACTGGTACTGACGTGTCACAGAACCAGCGCGCGCTCTCAGCAAGCTCAAGCGTGAAATTGAGAAGGCGAAGCGCACTCTTTCTAGCCAGATGAGCACCAAGATCGAGATCGAGTCCTTCCGAGAACGACAAGAATTCTCCGAGACCCCGACACGAGGCGTCGAACATGGATCTTTTCTGTAAAACTCTCAAGCCCGTTGCACAGGTCCTCGAGAATGCCGGCATTAAGAAGGATGAGGTCAACAAGGTAAGTTCAAATATCTCAGGGCTCCAGCTGCGCATTCTCGCAATTGTGACACTCGTTGCTCGTTCTAGTTACCTCGCCAGAAAACTTGGTGCAGTTTGACAACCTCGGCGAATCCGTGGCAATTGTGGGACATATAGCTGCTGAAGTTATCTTTGGGCAGGCCGTGACACGATGTCTGAAGACTCCCGAACAACAATACATGAAGTCCGGGGTTCTGCGACGCGCGAGCGCGATTTGTTTGCAATTGTCGCGAAACATATTTCACCCAACAAGATTGCCAGCTTGCTGGCTCCAATTCGAGCTATCATGCACGAAACGGAGGGCACAAAAGCAATGCAGCGGATAGGTGACCCCCTCCGCCGCATAGCGCCCAGCCTGAACGCCAATGAACACCGATATGCTTACTCTTTGTCACACTCTAATCCGATGTTGATGTGCAGATGAAGAGGCCGCAACCCGAGGTAACGCAGACACCTACACCAGTAATTCGTATCAATTCGCTGTCTCGGGCCTCAACCTGTCCACCACCGCCTATCGTCGAGGGCATTTTGATTTTGGAGATTCAGCACTTATATCGCGCCTGGAATCGACGATGCCAGCTATCGGAAATACCTTGTACGCGACCAGTGCAACGGTCATAAGCCTTGGCGTTCGCGCTGGCACCGCCATCGCTCGTTGTCCTCTCAAGTCGCTCCCCAATTCACTTCCAGTGTACGTGAAACGAATCTTGGCTATCATTCGGGAAGCCGGTTCTACAGACTCAGAGATGGTGCAGCACTGTCTGAAGAGCCTCGCCACCATCATGCGCGATTGTGCGCAGTCGAAGATTAGAAGTGATGACCTGATCTTCCTCCTGGAGATTCTCATCCCCGATGTTGAAGATAGCGAACGGCAAGTTGCTGCGTTCGCTTTGCTTAGAGCGATTGTGGCGCGCAAATTTGTCGTTCCCGAGATTTACGACGTCATGGAGAAAGTTGAAGAGGACATGTCACAAGTCAGTCGAAGCAAGTACAAGAGCTTTATTGTGGTGTTCTGCTGCAGTTCTTGCTCGATTACCCACAAGGGAAGGGTCGATTCAGAGCGCAAATGGCCTTCCTTGCGAAAAATCTGTTTTACGTGTTCGAAAGTGGGCGTCTTTCTGTTATGGAGTTGCTCAGTGCAATCATTGCCAAATTCAACCCCGCTCTCGCGCAGGAATACGCTAATTTGCTTTTCGTTGCACTGTCCATAGTCCTTGCCAACGACGACTCGATAAACTGCCGAGAAGCAGCGGCCGAACTGGTGAAATCCTTGTACGCCCTCTCGGAAAAGCCGCCGCGCGAGGCTACCATCGCCCGCCTTCGGACGTGGGCGGCGCGAGGGAGCTCAAGCACACTGCGCCGTGCTGCTGCCCATGTTATTCTTGTCGTCGAAAGCGACGCCGACGTCGCCCCAGTGGTGCTTGCCGATCTCGACGACGTACTCGTCACAAGTGCTTCGGCTTTGGCTGATGCGGAAGCCTCTTGGGGCGACGACAATGCGCTCAATGAGCCAAACCCGGCCAGTTTGGATCGGCGGCTTGCATATCATGCATTGGCAGCTATTTCGAAGGTGTTCTGTGCCAAGTCGGATGCAGTGAAAATCCTACTCTTGTTCACTGGGGTGCTGTCACCTCCCATCTTGTCTTTCCTCACGCTTGGGTTCGCCTCGCTGCGACCCGCCTTATCGGCACGCTATGCGGAGATTTCCCCCTGCGTTACTTGATCCGCAACTTGCTTCATCACGTCCTCTTTCGCAAGATGGGCTCATTGATCTAGCCCACAAGCTCTGTGTGCAGCTCCGGAGCCCTCACTTGGACGCATTAAGCTCACAAGTCGTAAAGAACATGTTCTATGTTGGCAAGTGCATTGGTCCATGGCCACAATCACGCATGATATTAGCCTCGTTCGGGGGGGGGGGGTCGGCGCGGCGCTATTCGTGAAGGAGTATAGCAGGATTCGTCAAGGCAAGGCGTTCTCAACGTGCGACGAGAACGCCATACTTCGAAAGCTCTTCACGTATTTTTTCTTTCTACTGTGACGACTGATTGCTGATTGCCTACGGGACTCCTCGGTTATTTCCCTTTCTTTACAGATCACCACTACTCCGCAACTTGCAGCAAAGCGAAAAATCCAGCGGAATGCCAATAAGAAAGCCAGCCGCAAACGAAAGCATCAGGATTTCACGTACGTGCCCTTGGTTGTGAGCCATTCGAATATGTCCTCATACGGGATGTCCTATAGCAAGGAGAAAACCAAACTCGGACTCGAGCGAGCACGCTTTCAGTAGAACTGCCAATTCAGGAGCTCGTGCGCGGCCTTTCTGCCTGTGCAATGCGCCAGCACATGCAGGCAATGTGACGGGACATTTTCAGTTTATTTTTGTAATTATTCATATTTGAACTCGCAATGGACGGCTTGGACACGCGCAGACTGCCCGGGGAGCCACACTTTATATATCGTAATGTACAATTCCCAAGTTCAGCCATCCCCATCCCCAGTCCGGCACTGCATCCACTACGGACCGTGAACAAAACGTGACATGTCGAGTTGAGTTGGTTGCGCAACCATAACCGCGATAGTACTGGGCCAGACAAGGCCACGGCGACGTCACTCCAATCACTAGTGCACTGGTTGTTGCACTGATGGGGTGGACTAGATGGCTAGATGGACGGCTGTATCACGTATAGCAAGCCAATGTATTATACCTGTACAATTCGCGTTTCCTGTTCACCTCTCGAGGAATGATAGTATTCACCGCCCCAATTATGTTTGCGTGGGGAGATAGACTTGTAAGTAGAGGAATCACCGTGAGTTTATGTGGGATGGTCACGAAGGCTCCGCCGAAGTCAGGTGAGTTGACAAGTAATTCGATCCGATTGTGGACCCCCTCGGTTTCGAATAGGCTGTATTGGTGAGGCAACCCAAGGGTGGCAAATGAGGTATTGTGTATGGTTGGAGACTGCGAATGGGCAATGGGAGTCCCTAAGAGGTACTGTAGTATGTCTTCTCAGGTAACTGAGCCGTGAAGCGATTCTTCGTTTTTGACGGATTTTATATCCGACCCAGTGCCTCGACAAGGGGACCTACAGGGCTCTGCTTCATGCGGGCATTTCCCGTGATCGCCACCCCGCTTTCTTCGTATGAGCGTACAACCGGGATACGGTCCCCGCATTCCCGAGATACAGCTCTTTGCCTTTTGGAGGTGCGATGAGTTTGCCTTCCCCGCCTTTTACCCCAAGTGTTTCTCCGTTGTCCTCCCAAGGGGGGCACCCTATATTTGGTTTTGAAGTGAGCAAGCGAGAAGCGGTGGGGTTCGTTCATTCTTACCTTGAGGTCCATCAAGGCGTTCATCATGACTTGAGTATCGTCCGAATGCAGCAAATTCTTGATACGATATATGCCCTTTCCTAGAGTTTTCATAGAGTGGCGAGGACCGTTGCACGATTTGATATGCTTTTTGAACCAGGAGTAGCAAGCCGCACAGGTGCTTTTGGGATTCCAGGTCACATAACATCGCAATTGCCTGATACTGATTGGAGGGCCGCCGCATGAATGCGGGTACAAATCGAGTGTCTTTCGCAGTCACGCAATGTTCGGACCTGGGCGAATCCGCACATGCGGATTAGAGCACAAAGTGTTCACCCTGTGATTGACTTGCTGTTCCCGATGCGGGATCCAGCATCCCCCTCTCGTCTGACCTTGGCAGCGCGGAAGCTCCTCATATAAGCTTTCGTATTGTACACCCATGGCGCAGATATTAGGATAGAAATCGCAGAGCGAGCTCTTGCCATCTGCCGAAGGCGTGGGACACGGTAATCTACAACGCTGGTTGCATCAGCAACGAAAGGTTTACTCATAGTCAGGGAGTCGAGGGCAATAATTCCAACGATCAAGGTGATTACAATGACAACTGACGGTCCGACAAGACGTATTGTTGCGTGACAATCGCGTGTTGGAAGCCCGCTACGCCAAGGAGCCCCCCCCCCCATTGCACGGTTCATTATCAGCCCAGGAGACTAGAAGGCTCATGACCGCTCACTCCGCCAAACCGGCCCCACGCTCAAGTACATGCGGGGGACGTGCCCCATGAGACATAGTACCTCCAGACCAGATCCCATCTTGCACGCGGAGATAAGAGGCAGGGAGAATGGCGGGCAGGTGATCGAGCAAAGACGCCAAGAAAGATGTTTCCGGCATGTTCAAATTCGGAGACGAGGTTTCCTTTATTGAGATGTGAGCATGCGCTGCACTTCCGCCTGGTTCAAGAGCGTATTAACTTGAACTTGTGTATTTAGCCGTGAAGCAGCATTAAAAACATCCTGGGAGATAAAGTTGCCCGAATATCATGCTTGCAGTCGCCGCGATAATCGCACGAGTGAATATAGCGCATTGGCCGATTCTAAGTGGTCCCGTAGCGAACCCGAACTAAATAGGCCGCAAATTCGACATCGCAGTGACGAATAAAACTAATCAGCTGGACACGACAACTTACTTGACCGGGAGCAGCATGATACATTTCTAACTCGATTCCGGCACGCTGAAAGGGCACCCGCTATCGCGCGCGTCACGCATGCACCTGAGGAATCAGTGAGGATCCCGGAGGCAGAGCCATCGCATCGTATGGACCGGCGTGGCAGTACGTCTAAGAATGGGGCGGCAAGCACCGGATGTGAGTTCGTGCTTTGTGCATCCTCGCTCTGTGGCCTCGTTCTTGGTATAAATACAGTGTTGCGTCCTAACCACTGGTGAATCGAGTCTCCAGGCCTGTATCGCAATGTCCGACGTCAACCCAGCCAGGACTACGCCTCCAAGGGGCCACGCGTAAAACTCCATCTTTACAGATCACAACCCGATACTGACATTTCATCTAGAATACTTAAGGATACGCCACGAGTCCCACGCTCCTCAAAAGCAAGTACAAACCAAAGCGAGGTTCGATCAGACGTTGCCGATGACATGCGAAGCGAGATGGTCGTATGCTCTTGGAATGAGTTCTGGCAGCATTATTCCCCTTGGATCCCTTCACACGAAGTCGTTCAGCAAGGTGTTTCAACACTGCAAGCGTGCGGATTCCTCGATGGAAACAAGTGGGCGGAAGACGTGGATCCAAATCGGGGTCCGATTGAGAATACTGCGTTCAGACCGCTCGAACACGCTTCAAAAGAACTCGAAGGCATGGCAATCACGGGCCGCGAAAAGTCATATAGGCTAGTGCATAGGCCCACCCAAGTCGCGTTGTCAACTATACCCGCTGGCAATCACATGATAGATGGTTGCGTCTACCCAATCAAGGACTTTCCAGAGGACCCAAAGGCTCCCCTTGAGATGCGACGTATAGCAAGCGTGCATGAATACAAGCGTGCAAGTGGCCCGAAACACGTGCATGATGCGAGTCTCTCCAACTTGTTCCACCGCTCTTGGCTAACTGATATTAGACAGAATCGTCTAAAGGCCGTCAGCGCAGCAAATTATGTGATGAACAAGAATCCAGAGCGAATGTTTATCTATGGGGTAACAATGCTCAGGTATCTTGTGCGGGCCGTTACCTAATTTGCGGTTCGCTCCAAGATTACAATAGAGGAGGACATTTTCACCCTTTGGTATTTCTCGCGATCCCATTCTGCCGTGTCTCAAAGCTTCAATTGGATGGAGGCAAGTCTTTGCGTTCTCGTTGGTGGACGGCGCTGAGTGGTTATTCCCATAGGACCCTGAAACTTTTGTCTCTGTACTGCTCTCCTTTATCTACGCCACTCCGGTCGAATTAGGGTTCGACGCAGATGTCAAAGAGTGCACACCTCAACACGGGCGCCAATACTTCGTTTACACCGTCCATGATAACAAGGAAGGGACAGTTTATTTCAAAACGGTACGGTCCCTTTCAGAGTATCGTTCGCTCTGTATTTCAGGCCGAGCAACGCGGGTCTGGAAGGCCATCCAAATCAAGTCTCTCGACGACCACTCGCCTGTGAATGGTGCGAAAGAGGTTGTGCTAAAGGATATCTGGCTTGATCGCGACGCGAAAACGGAGCGTCAGTTGCAATTCGACCTGTTCGCGGACATTGGTGCATTTATAGAACGAACCTTGCCTGGCGAAGGCGTTCCTCAGCTCAAATCATCTGGGCCCACTTTCGAGGACGCTGTCACCGAGTATTTCTCTGACTGAAATATGATGAAGGTTCCTTTGAAAATGACCTTGCTACAAGCAAACCAACCTTGAAGGAATATGTCGAATGCCTTATGGCTTGGCGTGATTGATATGAAGGAGATTTGAAGGTAGCAAGACTGACAGGCACCTTCCATCGACTGCCCCGCAAATATTTTCTTGAAGGACCTTACCGATAATGTCGTCGCGTCGGAGGTCATCATGTTTTCCGCGACAGAAACACCGTTCACAGCCCCTCTTGCCCCATTCTTTGAAAAATACCCCACGGAAAGCCGTCGACTACCTGTTTGAACACGTCGCGCAGCCTAGACACGTGCGGACCGCCAGAAGTATTCTGGCTTCGAAACGGGCGCCGGCGTTCAACGATGAGGTCATGAATCAGATACCGCGACTCATAGCCACATCCCTTCAGAGCAAAGAACGCTTCATCCCTGGGCTATCGCTCTGTCTCGATCCAGCTTTGTTGGACCCTGACGCATTTGCGAGGTGCGAGGATCTCATTCAGGCTCTTCTGCATGTGTGGGATGCAGAGTTCAGTCAAGAAGCCGATGTCGGATATCACCTTCCGCTGGTGCAAACCCGCGTCCCGTCCCTGCTTATATCAATGTTCCGCAATTAGCATGGAGAGAGTGCTTTGCCTGGACATGTTGTTCAACCTCATTGCCATCTACACACAGCGCATTGCTATGGATCTCTCAGGATTGAAGAGGTTTCTGCATGTCCACGTGATTCTCAGTGCACTCCTCAAAACGAAGCGCGACATTTTCAAGCGCTTTCTCGCCTGGTTCGATGAACCAACTCCTCCAATAGCACCCATCACGCAATTCCTCCGTATCATCATCAATCCGATGATTATTGCCACGTACTCGGCCTCGTCGGACGCAATGGATACATCAGCTGATCACGACGGCGATCGCTGACATCATCCACCGAAAGGTGTGGAGTACCATGACCAAAAA
>Ga0182024_10025444_pt1 | contig 10449 bp, 8 predicted proteins | sample P32metaG_FD_120480 | JGI IMG/M metagenome (GOLD analysis project Ga0182024, IMG submission 120480) | Permafrost microbial communities from Stordalen Mire, Sweden - P3-2 metaG (Illumina Assembly) | ecosystem: Environmental > Terrestrial > Soil > Wetlands > Permafrost | place: Sweden: Stordalen...
CCACTTGTTCTTCCATAGCACCACCAGGTCGCGCAGGATCAGCGCCAGCAACGCCGTGCGGCTCGCCGCCATCATCGAGCGCGCGGGGCGAATGTCGATGGGCGAGCGGGCAGGCGTCACCTGGGGGGCTAGCGTGGAGGCCATCAGTCGCGCAGCTCCTTGCCCGTCAGGCTGATGAACACGGTCTCGAGGCTCGGTTCTGACACCGACAGGTCGGCCAGGTCGAAGCCGGCATCCTCGGCCGCGTTGACCACGCGCGGCACCAGGCGCTCGGCCTCCCTGACGTGTAGCTCCACGCCGCCGTCGATCGCGCGCGTACGCGTCACCTCAGCTATGTCCCGCGCAAGCTGTTCGGCCAGGACGTCCATGTCACCGACTGCCTTGACCGTCACGATCGTGTCGGCGCCCACCGAGCGCTTGAGTGCCGCGGGGGTGTCGAGCGCGAGAATCTTGCCGTGGTCCATGATCGCCACCCGCCCGCAAAGCTCGTCGGCCTCCTCCATGTAGTGCGTGGTTAGCAGGATCGTCTGGCCCTCGCGGTTGAGCTCGCCGAGGATCTCCCACAGCGCCAAGCGGCTCTGCGGATCCAGGCCCGCGGTGGGCTCGTCGAGGAACAGCACAGCCGGGCGGTGGAAGATCGCGCGCGCCATCATCAGCCGCTGGGCCATCCCACCCGAGAGCGCGTACACCGACGCCTTGGCCCATTTGGAGAGGTGCAGCTTCTCCAACAGCTCATCGGCGATGCGGCGCGAGTCGGCCGCGGAGATACCGAACAGACGCCCGTGGAAGTAGAGGTTCTCCCATACGGTGAGCTGGCGGTCGAGCGTGTTCTGCTGGGAGACGATCCCGATCAGCTGCTTGGCGAGCGCCGGCTGGGCAATCACGTCAATCGCACCCACAAACGCGGCCCCCGAGGTGGGAATCACACGCGTGGTGAGCATCCCAGCGGTCGTCGTCTTGCCGGCGCCGTTCGGCCCGAGCAGCCCGAAGATCTCACCGGCGCGCACGCTCAGGTTGAGCTTGTCGACCGCGGCTACCTCCATCCCGGGGTAGATCTTCGTCAGCTCCACCGTGCTGATCACCTCGCGGTGATCGCCGTCCCCGCCACCCGTGGCGAGGACCGGAGCAACTGAGGGCGCGTCAATTGGGTGGGTGCTGGACATCGCTTCCCAATGTATAACGCCCGCGCTACCCTCCCCCTCAGAGATGGCGGACACGACCGGCAAGATCGCCAAGAATCTCGAGCGCTTCGCCCAAGCAGTGGCGGCGCACGACCGCGAGAACCCAACGCACACCGCCAACGGAATTGGCCTGGCGCACTTCGACCTCGAGCGTCTTGGACTCGAGGAGGGCGAGGAGATTCTGCCCGGCATCACGATCCACGCCGACAGCGGGGGCACCGGGAACTTCCGCGTGCTCTGCGACGGCGAGCACGACGAGGGCAAGGTCGAGTCCGAGCAGGAGGTCGCCGAGGTCATCGCCACTCAGGCCGTTCCCGCCATCGCGCCCGGTGTTGGGCCCGGCGAAATCCCCTTCGGGGGCTAGCCCGCAACTGCCAGCGCGCGGGATCGCGGTCGGGGGACTCAGCGTGCGATGGCCGGGAGGGGAACTCCCGCCCGCGTGGCGATCATCGCGACGAGCCGTCCGATCGTCGGGCATTGAATGCCATGGCGTGCGGCCGCGCGCAACACCGACCCGGGGATCGCGTCCAGCTCTGGGGTGCGCCCGGCCGCGATGTCGCGCTGCATCGAGCTGCCGAGCGTGTCGTGCGCCAACTCCAGCTCACCGAGCGCGGTGGCCGGGTCGACATCCTCAGCGCCCTCGGCGCGCCCCACGGCGCAGCCCTCCTCGATCGCCCCGACGAGCGCGGCGCGCAGCTCCGGGGTGGAGCGAATCTCGCCGAGCAGCTTGTCGAACGCGCTCGTCGTGCACGCGAGCGCGTTCAGCCGCACGAGCTTCGACCACATCACCTGCGCCTCAGACTCCAACACGCGCACCGGCACCCCGGCGCCCTTGAGCAGCTGCTCCAAAGCCTCGATCCACGGGCGCGCGGCCGGGTCGTGGCTGGCCATATCGACCAGCAGGAACTGGCTCGTGTGGACAACCAAGCCCGGCTCGGGACGATCTGCCTCGACGCGGATCGTGCCTGCCAGCACGGAGTCCTCCCCAAAGCGCTCGCGCAGCACCGCGATGTGCTCGAGGCCGTTCAGCAGCGGCAACACCAGCTTCGGCGGCGCCTCGATTCGCCCTAGCGCCGACTCCAGCCCCGAGGCCTTCGTGGCCACGATCAGCACGTCCACCGGCTCCTCCAGGCGCGCGACCGCGCGCGGGTGGGTGACGAACTCACCGAAGCTGACGCTGTCCACGCGCAGCCCCCGCCCGGAGATCGCCTCCGCGGTCGCCTCTCGGGCTACCACGACGACCGGCGTACCCGCGCGCTCGAGCAGGCCCGCAATCAATCCGCCCACGCCGCCGGGGCCCAGCACCGCAATGCTCATGGCAAAGGATCGATCAGCACGCCGGGATTCATTATCCCGTGCGGGTCTACCACCGCCTTGGCGCCGCGCAGCGCCTGGGCGAAGGGCTCGGGTCGCTGTAGGTCATACCACGGCCGGTGATCGCGCCCGACGGCGTGATGGTGGGTGATGGTGCCACCCTCGGCTAGGATCGAATCGCTGACCGCGCGCTTGACCCGCGCCCACTGCTGCACCTCCTCCCCGCGCCGCGCGGGCGCGAGCACGGTGAAATACGGCGCCGGCCCGTCGGGATAGACATGGGTCAAGCGGCAGAAGACACTTCCCTCGCCGCCGCACTGCTCGCGCACCGCCTCCTCGGCCGCAGCGGTCACGCGCTCATGAAAGACGGGGAAGCGCTCCCAAGTGATCGCCGTCTCGAACGTCTCGCCCAGCACGCCCACGGCGACGAGCATGTCGCGCAGATATGGAGCGCCCAGAAATGCGCCCCGCCAGGAGCTCACCGCGTCCTCGCCGGACCCGGCCCGGCTCTCCGACGCGGCGCCGCCGTGCTCGGCACACAACTCGAGTGCTCGCACCATCGCTCCGTCCACTGGATGATCGGTGGACTCGAAGCCAAGTACCAGCAGTGCGTGAGAGCCGTCTGAGGCCATCGTCACCCCGGCCTCGCCCCCGTCGAGCAGACGGCAGTTGGATGGGTGTAACCCCGACTGGGAGATCGCATGCACGCACTCGGCGCCCGCGAGGAAGCTCGCAAACCGCACGCCCGCAGAACGCCTGTGAGTGGGGCGAGGCTGCACACGCATCCAGGCCTGCGTGATAACCCCGAGCATGCCCTCAGAGCCGGCGAGCATCCGGTCGGGGCTCACTCCGGCGCCCGATCCTGGCAGCCGCCGCGACTCCCACAGGCCCACCGGTGTGATTGCGCGCACGGACTCGACGAGATCCTCGATGTGCGTCCATACGGTGGCGAAATGGCCGGCTGCGCGAGTGGCGATCCAACCACCCAGCGTGGAGTACTCAAAGGACTGTGGAAAGTGGCGCAGCGTCAGGCAGTGCTCCGCCAATTGGCGCTCAAGATCCGGGCCGAGGGCTCCCGCCTGGATGCGCGCCGAGCGGGATACTGGGTCGACCTCGAGTACGCGATCCAAAGCGCCCAGGTCGATCGAGACGGCGCCGTTGTAGCCCGGCCCGACGTCCGGCGTGACTCCTCCGACGACCGAGGTGCCTCCGCCGAAAGGGATCGCCGCGACGCGCTCACTCGCGCACCACTCGAGCACACGCTCCAGGTCATTCTCATCGCGCGGGTGGGCAACAAAGTCGGGGGGGTGATCGAAGTGCCCGCGAAACCCGCGCACGACGTCCGAGTAGGACTTGCCCAGCGCGTGCGACGCGCGCGCGTGGGCGTCGCTGGCGCAGATGTCCGACAGCGAGGCCGGAGCGGCGGTGCGCGGCGGCGGCAGTCTCACCGACTCCAATGCGACTGGCTCCTCGACCTCCGTGAGCGTGATCCCCAGGTGCTCAGCCAGCGCGGCGGCCGAGGCGCGCACCTGTGCGGAGGTGGGCTGCTGGTCCTCAAAGCCCCAACCCCAGTGCTTGCGCCGACGGGTAGCTCCCACGAGCGCCGAGTCTATTGCCGTCACGGCACACGCACCGCTCGCGCGTCAGAACACAGCTCGGTCACGCCGGACGGGAGCGGCGCCTAATAGCCTTCTTCTGCATGTCCGCCCAACCGCCGCCAACGAGCACCGATCTACCCGAGATCCTCGCCCGCGGGCCGTGGCCGCTGGAGCAGGTGAAGGCGCACTGGCGCGAGGAGTACTTCGAGCCCTCCGCGGAGCACACGCGGGCCGCCGATGCCGCGATCGCCGAGCTGCAGCAACGGGGCTCGCCCAGTCACGACGGGGTCGCCGCACGCCTGGTCGAGTACAGCCAGGACCAGAAGGGAGTCACGCTGGAGCTGCAGCCGCTGCGCTGGGGGCTGCGCCTGGTCCCCGGTGACGCATCGGAGAGCGTGGCGGCGATGTGTGTCACGCGTTCCGCAGACGGTCGCTGGCTGGCCGGACGGCGTGCCCAGTGGGTCGCATCGTGGGCCGGCCGCTGGGCGCTGGGCGCGGGCGGAGCGGTCGATCTCGGAGAGAATCCGGCCCACACGCTGGTCCGGGAGCTGCACGAGGAGTGGTCTGTCGCGCCCGCGCGCGTGCAAGGAGAGGCGCTGCTGCTATTGCCCCACAAGATGGTGATGTTCGTCGGCCAGGCCTGGCTCGCCGAGGGGAGCGACGACGAGGTGATACCCGACCACGAGCACGACGAGTTCGCCTGGTGGCCGCGCGAGATCGACGAGTGGCCCCCGGAGGCTGGGGAGATCCTGCCGCGGATGGCGCGCTGGCTGACGCAGTGAACGTGCCGTCGCGGTCGGTCGGGCCCCTGCGGTTCGAGCGCCTGAAGTGGATCTCGTTCACCCACTCGTGCATCTACACCGCGCTGCTGTTGAGCGCCTTCGTCTTCGACAAGCCGGAACCCCTCACCTTCGTGCTGGGCCTCACCCATGGTCTGCTGTGGATCTTCATGTCGCTGACGTGCATCGCCGCCGCGCGCTTGAGAATCGTCTCACTGAGGTTGGCCGTCGCCGTGGCTGTGCTCGGAGGGATCGGACCGTTCTTCGGCAGCTACGAGTTCATCCGCGAGCAGCGTCTGCGCGCAGACCCCGAGACACAAAACGGACACCGCCAGACAGGAATGTAGATTGCTTTCCAGACTGCGTGTAACCATCGCTATACGCACTCTCTAAAGTGTTTGTTACAACATCCCCATCCCTCTCTCCATGTTCCGACAGGCATGCGGGGGGAGCGACGGTTGTTAAGAGCCTGTGAAAAAGCTCACCCAACGATCGGGATGTCCGCCTGACAGCCGCGCTAGAGTGAGAGTAGATGGCAACGGGTACCACGGCGGAGCAGACAATCGATGTCGTAACACCTGCCGCGGGCGAGTCGGTCACCGAGGGAACAATCCTCGAATGGCACGCGAAGGTCGGCGAGGAGATCAAGCTCGACGACACGATCGTCGAGATCTCCACCGACAAGGTCGACGTGGAGCTGCCCTCGCCGGCAACTGGGACGGTGAGCGAGATCCTGGCGCAGGAGGGCGATACGGTGACCGTCGGCCAAGTGATCGCGCGCATCGCCGTGGGCAAGAAGCCAGCAGCCAGCGCGCCCGCGAGTGACGGTAAGGGTACGACCGACGGCAGTGCCTCGGCGGGGTACGGCGTCGACGGCTCCGCGCAGGTGCCCGACGGCGTAAAGGCCTCTCCGGTAGCCGGACGCGCGGCGGCGGTCGAGGGCGTGGACCTTGCGCGCGTGAGTGGCAGTGGGCCATCGGGACGCGTGGTCAAGGCCGACGTGCTCGATGCTGCCGGCTCCGGCAACGGCGCCGCCCGGACGGACGGTGTCTTCGCCAACGGCAGATTCTCGGATGGCGACGGTGAGGAGCGCCAAGCGGGCGCACAGCAATTGAAGGGTGGCGCCGCGGCGCTTGCGCGCTACATGGAGCAGTCGCTGACGATCCCCACTGCGACGAGCTTTCGCACGCTCCCAGTCACCGTGCTCGACGGGCGTCGGCGTGAGCTGAAGGCCGGTACACGCAAGGTCTCCTTCACGCACCTGATCGCCTACGCGATCGCGCGCGCTGGGAGCGACATGCCAGTGATGGCCCATCACTTCACGGAGATCGACGGCAAGCCGCACCGCATCCACGATGGGCAGGTGAACCTCGGACTGGCGGTCGATGTCGAGAAGAAAGACGGCTCGAGGACGCTGATGGTGCCGGTGATCCTGAACGCCGGCAAGCTGAAGTTCGACCGCTTCCTGGATGCGTTTGACGCGCTGGTGGAGAAGGCACGCACGAACGCGCTGACCGCCGATGACCTCGCCGGAGCCAACCTCACGCTCACCAACCCCGGTGGTCTCGGCACCGTGGCCTCGGTCCCCCGGCTGATGGCCGGCCAGGGCACAATCGTGGCCACCGGCTCGATCGCCTACCCCGTCGGCCTGGGCGACATCGGCGCGATGATCGGCGCGGAGAAGGTCCTCACGATGACCTCGACGTACGACCACCGCATCATCCAGGGCGCGGAGTCGGGCCGTTTCCTGGGGCGCATCGAGGAGTACCTACGCGGCGAGCACGGCTTCTACGAGGACGTGTTCGCGGCGCTCGGCGTGGAGCTCGGCCCCGCTCCGTCAATCCCCGCACCGGCCGCCGCGGCCTCGGCGGCGGCGGATAAGGCCCCGAGCACAGTCCCCGAGGAGGAGCTACTACAGGCGGTACAGGCGGCCAGCACGCTGCTTTCGCGCTTCCGCAGCCACGGCCATCTCGCCGCACGCCTGGATCCGCTCGGCACAGAGCCCGAGGGCGACCCCGGACTCGACCCCGAGGGGCTGGGGCTGACGCCGGAGATCACGGCGAAGATCCCGGCGAAGATCCTGCATATGTACGTTCCGGGAGCCACCCTCGCCGACGCGCTCCCGCACCTGCGCGAGACCTACTGCGGCACGATCGCGTATGAGATCGAGCACATCGCCTCCCATCGCCAGCGGGTGTGGCTGCGTGAGCAGATCGAGTCCGGCGTCTTCCGCCAGCCACTGACGAACGACGAGCAGAAGACCCTGCTCAGGCGCCTGACGAAGGTCGACGCGCTGGAGCGGTTCATGCATAAGGCCTACCTCGGCCAGCACCAGTTCTCGATCGAGGGGCTCGACATGACTGTCCCGATGCTCGACGAGCTGATCCAGCTCTCAGCGGCACACGGCGGCAAGGAGGTCGTGATCGGGATGGCCCACCGCGGGCGCCTGAACGTGCTCGCGCACAACCTCGGCCGGCCCTACGACACGATCTTCGCGGAGTTCGAGGGCGCCTCGACGCTCGAGGCGGTGACGACGATCCCGCAGGGGGGCACGGGCGACGTGAAGTACCACCACGGCACCCAGGGCTCCTACCAGTTGCCCGACGGGGAGAGCATCGAGGTCAACCTGGAGTCCAACCCGAGCCACCTCGAGTACGTCTCGCCGGTAGTCGAGGGCGCCACGCGCGCGGCGCAGACCGCGCGCCAGGGACCACACGCCCACCAGGACACTGACGCGGCAGTGCCGATCGTGATCCACGGCGACGCCTCGTTCCCCGCCCAGGGAGTGGTGGCGGAGACGCTCAACCTGCAGGCACTCGACGGCTACAAGGTCGGTGGCACAGTCCATCTGATCACGAACAACCAGATCGGCTTCACGACCGACCCCGACGACGCGCGCTCGACGCGCTGGGCCTCGGATCTGGCGAAGGGCTTCGACGTGCAGATCATCCACGTGAACGCCGATGACGTGCCCGCCTGCATGAGCGCCGTGCGGCTCGCGTTCGCCTTCCGCAAGGAGTTTGGCCACGACGTGCTGATCGACCTGATCGGCTATCGGCGCTTCGGACACAACGAGTCTGACGAGCCTGCCTACACCCAGCCGGAGATGTACGCGAAGATCAAGACGAAGAAACGCGTATCCGAGCTGTGGGCCGAGCGGCTCGTGACCGACGGGGTGGTTACCCGCGAGGAGGTCGATCGCCAGGCACAGGGCGTGTGGGACGACCTGACGCTTCTGCACCAGCGCCTAAAGACGAAGATCGCCGCGGCGGCCGAGCATGGCGCGGAGGGAGAAGGCACCGGCGAGTACCAGCTCGACCGCTCCCCAAGCCCCGATGTGAGCACGGCGGTGCCCGCCGAACGGTTGCGCGAGCTGGGCGAGGAGCTGCTGAAGGTGCCCGCCGGGTTCACCGTGCACCCAAAGCTCGTGAAACAACTCGAGCGCCGCCGCGAGGCCCTGCTGGCCACACCGGATGCAACGCAGACGGGCGGCGGCGCGGCAACCGACGGCACACCCGCGGCAGGACAGAGCGCGCCGGGTTCGGCAGGCACTTCGAGCCCGCCCGCCCCCGCGCTCGACTGGGCGCACGGGGAGGCGCTCGCGTTCGCCTCGCTGCTGACCGAGGGCACGCCGATCCGCCTCACCGGCCAGGACACCGAGCGCGGCACGTTCAGCCAGCGTCACCTGGTCCTGCACGACGCGAAGACCGGTCAGACTGTCTGCCCGATCCAGAGCCTGCCCGAGGCGCTCGCGCCGCTGGAGCTGCACAACAGCCCGCTGTCCGAGCTTGCGTGCATGGGCTTCGAGTATGGCTACAGCCAGGAGGCGCCCGAGACGCTCGTGCTGTGGGAGGCCCAGTTCGGCGACTTCGTCAACTCCGCCCAGGTGATCGTCGACCAGTTCATCGTCTCCGGCCTGGCCAAGTGGGGGCAGACCTCGCGCTTGACGCTGCTGCTGCCGCACGGCTATGAGGGCTCCGGGCCGGAGCACTCCTCCGCGCGCTTGGAGCGCTTCCTGGTGGTCGCCGCGGAGGGAAACATCCGCGTCGCGAGCCCCACAACCCCAGCCCAGTACTTCCACCTGCTGCGCCGCCAGGCGCGCATCGCTAAGCAGCGCCCACTCGTGATCATGACCCCCAAGTCGCTGCTGCGCCTGCCCCAGGCGACCAGCACAATCGCGGATCTGGCGGAGAACACGCGCTTTCAGCCGGTGCTCGCCGAGCCCGGGGTCGACAACGAGCAGGTCACGCGCTTGGTGCTGTGCACCGGCAAGATCTACTACGACCTCGTCGGCCACCCCGAGCGCAAGTCGCACCCGGGCCTGGCGGTGGGGCGCGTGGAGCTGCTTTACCCATTCCCCGAGGGTCAGATCCTCGAGCTGATGGGCAGCTATCCGAACCTGCGCGAGGTGCTGTGGGTCCAGGAGGAGCCCCGCAATATGGGCGCGCGCGCACATATGTTCCCGCGGCTGATGCAGATCATGCCCGAGGAGATGCACTTCGGCTTCATCGGACGTCCCGAGCGCGCCAGCCCCGGCGAGGGCTATCCAGCCGCGCACATCACCGAACAGAACCGCATCGTCACGACCGCCATCGACCTGGGCCAGCCAATCTCCCAGTACCCGCGAAAGACCCCGGGAGAGCGCTGATGTTTTGGCTGTTCAAACGCTTCGTGCGGATCCTGCAGCAGCGCAAACGCAAGCGGCGCGGCTACTAACGCCCTTTCCAGACTGCCTCGCGCTTCTCCTTGAACGCGTTAGCACCCTCTTTCGCGTCCTCGGAGTCGAACACCGGCCCCGAGATCGCGCGCTGGCGCTCCCACATCTCGGCGCTGGACCAGTCGAACTGCTCCTGCAGGATCCGCTTGGAGGCGACCAGCGCGAGCGGGCCGTTCTTGGCGATGCTCGCGGCCAACTCGAGTGCCGCATCGACGGCTCCGCCAGGTTCGGCCAACCGATTGACGACACCAAACTCGTGGAAGCGCTCAGCCGACAGCACCTCGCCGGTCAGCGCGAGCTCCATCACCACGTGGTAAGGCATCCGCCGGGGCAGGCGCAGCAGCGCGCCGCCGGCCGCCACCAGCGAACGCTTGGCCTCGGGGATACCCAGCTTGGCGCCCTTCGCAGCAACGATCAGATCGCAGGCGAGCGCGATCTCCATGCCGCCTGCCACCGCAAAGCCCTCGATCGCCGCGATCAGCGGCTTGCGCGAGGCGCGCTGGGCGATCCCGGCAAAGCCGCGGTCGCCGAACCAGGGCGACTCGCCCTTGACGAATGCGCCCAAATCCATCCCCGCGCAGAAGTAACCGCCCGCCCCGGTGAGGATCCCCACCGACAGCCCCTCATCGCTGTCGAGCTCCTCGAGCGCCCCCGCCACGCCCGCGGCGACCGCCGCGTTGACGGCGTTGCGCACCTCGGGACGGTTGATCGTGATCTCAAGGACGCTCCCGCGCCGCTCGGTGAGTACTGCCTCAGAATCGCTCATCGGTGCATCCTATGCTGCAAACAGAGTGAGCTCGGGCTCACGCTCCCCGCGCAGTACGGCCAGATCGACCTCCACGCAGTCGATTCCCCGCGCC
>Ga0182024_10025445_pt1 | contig 10449 bp, 8 predicted proteins | sample P32metaG_FD_120480 | JGI IMG/M metagenome (GOLD analysis project Ga0182024, IMG submission 120480) | Permafrost microbial communities from Stordalen Mire, Sweden - P3-2 metaG (Illumina Assembly) | ecosystem: Environmental > Terrestrial > Soil > Wetlands > Permafrost | place: Sweden: Stordalen...
AAAGCAACACGGGTGACCGGCGATGCGATCAAGCGGGCCATCGAGACACGCGACGGTCGGGCGCTCGCCGACCTCTATGCGGAACACGCGGTGACGCGGATCATTGACCACAACAATCCCCCCAGCAAGCCTCGGGAGGTCAAGGGTCGGGCCGCGATCGCAAGGTTCTGGGACGACATCTGCGGCCGCGCCATGACCCATCGCGTGGACATGAGCGTCGCCGAGGGCGACCGTTTGGCATTCACTCAAGCATGCCTGTATCCGGACGGCGCTAAGGTCTTCTGCATCGCCCTGCTGGAATTGAAGGATGGACTGATCGTTGAACAGACGATCGTGCAGGCCTGGGACGAATAGCTCAGGACTTGGCTCAGGACTTGCTGTACACGTGGCTACGCAGGAACATCATGCAACACTTCTCACACGCAACGGCAAGCCGCCGCCGCTGAGAGCGTCACGTTTCATTCATAACGCGTTACGGCTTCATCCCGCGACGCGTAACCGAATGGCTGTCCTGACTACTGACCTGGGGATCGCCTCCGCAATCGTTGCGTAGTTCGTTGGGGGCGCCTGCCGGCGGCGGGCTAAATGTGTTGTCGATGCAAGGGATCGCGCTTAGATACTCGTATATGGCTTCGATCTGATGGTCGGTCATGCTATGAAATGCCGGCCAGGGCATGACTTGAAGGAGATTTCCATCGACGGGTGGTGGAATGCAGTTTGCCGGCGTCGGAGTGGGCAAAGCTGCGGTGCAGGTTGGATGGATATGATCGAGATCTGTGCCCTTCCGCAGGATCTCCTTGAACTGCTCAAGCGTGTGGCCTCCTTCCGGTCGCCCGGTCTTATCCGGAGTCAGATTGCGCGAAATGATGTTTGGACCAACATAGTCCCCGTATTCCGCTGGCGGATAAGACGGTGGCTGAGAGCCCGGCGGATACCCGCCCACGGCGGCACTTGGGAGCACGGCAGCACCGAAGGGCGTGCCTCCGGCCAAGTAAGTGGTCGGGTCGGTTTTCTGCCGCTGGCCGAAGTACGGGTTCCCGCCATTGGCGTAATTGTAGTTTGGAGGGCCGCCGGAGGTGTGGCAACCATTGCACTCACCCGGAGCGTTGACAATAAAACTACCCAATCCCACCAGGTCCCGGTTCTTTCCCTCTAGGTTCAGGGGGACTGGCGCGATCTCGAAACCTATCTTGATGAGTGGTCCCTCGTCGCCGTCCCAGTCGTCGTGCGCTTGTACGGCTGGGGACCGAGTCAACATCAGCGCCAGAGTTGCTCCGGCAAGAGACAGGGTCGCTCCCAAAACCTTGATTCGCTGTCGTGGTGTCATGGGATTGTCCTTCGAGATTGTTGTAGGCCTTTGGAGACCATTGCCGCGAAGCTATGTGACTCGTGCGGCCGTCGTCCGGTCCGACCAAAGACTGCCCCGGCAGGTCATTGAAGTCCTGAGGACGGGCTGAATGCGGCATGAGGCTACGCCGAAGACGCGCTGAATCCGTTCCGCTAGAGTGGCGATGGACGCAGGCAGAAGCGCCCTACTGCTGCTGCGGGGCGATGCCTACTGGGCGTCTCTGAACGCGGATGCGCGGCCGATCCAAGCACTTCTGAAAGGACACTGCCCCTGAAGGCGCCCGAGAACTGCGTGCTCCGCATCGGTGCCTGGCGCGTCGATTCCGCGCTTGACGAGATCTCCAGGGACGGACAAACGGTCAAGCTCGAGCCAAAGTTGATGCGGCTGCTGGTCTGTCTCGCCGAACACGCGGGTCAGGTCGTCAGCGTTGATCAGCTGCTGAACGAAGTCTGGAAAGACGTCATCGTCACTTCGGATTCTGTCTACCACGCGGTCGCGGCACTGCGGCGGCTGCTCGGGGACGATGCCAAGGAGCCTGTCTACATCGCGAATGTGCTGCGCCGCGGGTATCGCCTGATCGCGCCGGTCGCTCCAGTTGATGCGCTACCCGTGGCGCATCCCAACCAGCCTGCTGCGGCTGAACAGACACCCAGAGAGACAGAAGCAGCCGCCCGTCCTGCGGCCGCAGCGACCGGCTTACTGTTCGGGCGATCCGCGATTGTCCTGCTCGTCGCGTCGGCACTCTTCCTTGCGTATCTAGTCGTCGACAGATTCTGGCTGTCGGAGCCGGTCACAGCGGGGCATTCGGTGACTGCCGCCTTGACGACCGTCTCTGATAAGTCGATTGCAGTGTTGCCGTTCGTCAACATGAGCGATGACAAGAACAATGAATACTTCTCCGACGGGCTGTCGGAGGAACTGATCGATCTATTGACCAAGGTTCCGGATCTACACGTGGCCGCGCATACATCGTCGTTCTACTTCAAGGGAAAACAGACGACGATCGCCGATATCGCCAAGGCGCTCGGTGTAACACATGTGCTGGAAGGCAGCGTCCGGAAGTCCGGAAATCATCTGCGTATCGCCGCCCAGCTCGTCCGCGCCGACAACGGTTATCACCTCTGGTCGGAGACTTATGACCGACAGCTCGACGACATCTTCAAGGTGCAGGATGAAATCGCCGTTGCCGTGGTCAAGGCGCTGAAGATATCTCTGATGGGAAGGTCCCTACCCGCGTCAACCGGTACGCAGAACATCGAAGCATACAACCTGTTCCTGCAGGCCAGATCGATGTGGCGGCACGCAAATGAACGGGCCGACTATGAACGCGTCGCCGAATGCCTGCGCAGCGCCGTTGATGCCGATCCCCAGTTTGCAAACGCCTGGGCGCTACTTTCCCGCGCGCTCATAGCGGAGGCAGTTGCTGTGCGGCCGCCCGATCAAAAGCTCATAGAAGAAGCTCGCCGTATCGCGAAACACGCACTCCAGCTGAACAGCACACTTCCGTACCCACACCTCGCCTATGCCGCGATCCTTTGGGGCATTGACTTCGACGTTCGTGACGCAGAGGCGCAAATTCAACAGGCGCTCGAACTGGATCCAAACTCCCCAGAGGCTTTGCACTGGAGCCTCCGGCTGCCAATGTATCGAGGCCACTTCGACACAGCGCTGGAATTTGCTCAGAAGTCCATTGCGATCGATCCTGTGGTTCCTAGCGAGTACCTTTTTCTCGGCACTATTTATTACTTCGCAGGGAGGTATCCCGAGGCGCTAGCCGCCATTCGAAAGATGCCCGATCTCGATCCTGGGACACATTCCGTCTACCACGAGAACGCAGCGTTCTTCCTGCTAGCGAAAGGCGATCCCGCGGCGGCCCTCACTGAGATAGACAGCGATAAAGATGTCCGTGACAACAGCTCGATCCTGGTGCTCGCTTACGATGCTCTGGGGCGCAAGGCTGAAGCCGACGCAGCATTGGCTAATATGGAAAAACATCACGCCGCCAATAAAGCCTATGAAATCGGGCTCGTATACGCAAACCGAGGCGAACTCGATCGGGCATTCGTGTGGTTTGACCGGGCTTACCGCCAGCGCGATACCCAGCTATTCAACCTAAAGGTTAGCCCGCGGACTAAGAACCTTCGATCCGACCCGCGCTTCAATGCACTTCTTGGCAAGTTGGACCTACTGGACTAGCTGACGCTTGAGCGTCGCTCGGGGATTCGGATTGGAAAGCCCGCTCACGCGAGCCCAACAGATGTCAGGCGGTCCCACCCCAGCGCGCGATTGGGATGAGTAACTTTCTGGGTAACAAACATGACCCGGTCACACCTCGTGTTGGTGGTTCGCTAAATTGGCCTCACGCAGGTCGAGCTCCCGCTCGAGCCGGCGCCGTGCCTCATCCTTTAATGCTCCCTGGCGATAGAGCTCATTGATCCGCTCCCGCTCAGCTGCGATCAGCAGCAGCGCGATTTCGTCGGGAGCGGCTGTTAGGTCCTGATGATTCTCTTCCCGCTCGGGGGCTTGCTCGAAATGCCTATGGCGTTCCCGCTGCTCTGCTCTAAGCCGCCGAACGACGTCATCAGGTAGCCCTCGTTCCGCGGCAAGCTGGTCGAGACGCTCGATCGCGGCCTCGATGGCGTGTCGGCGCGCTAGCCGCTCCTCTGTCCTGTCGGTTTGGAGCTCCCGCTCACCGGCGTTGGCGAGGCCGAGCACCCGGATTACCGCGGGTAACATCAGGCCCTGGCCCACAAGCGTCACCAGGATCACCGAAAACGTGAGGAAGAGAATCAAATCGCGATCGGGGAATGGCCGGCCGCTGTCCATTGCGAACGGAATGGCAAGCGCTGCGGCGAGAGACACGATACCGCGGACGCCAGTGAATCCCAGCATAAATGGCCACTGCCAGGGCGGTGAGGGGTCTCTGCGCGCTATGGCAGGGATCAGCCAGCGCGGGACATAGGTTGCAGGGAAAATCCACACAAATCGAGCCAAGATTACAACGACACTGACAACGGCGGCCGAGCCAACTAGGACGGACAACGAATAGGTTCCTAAGCCCGTAGTCAATGTGCGAGCCTGGAGACCGGTCATGAGGAACACGATGCCTTCGATCAGATACACGAGGACATCCCAAAAAAAGATACCTTGGAGCCGCGTCGCCGCGCTGATCATGCTTGAACCGTTCCAGCTGACATAGAGCCCTGCGACGACCGTAGCGAGTACGCCCGAACCGCCCAGATGCTCCGGTGGCCAATAGGCGACGTAGGGCGTCAAGATTGAGAGCACGATCTCGATTTGCGCGTCGGCGACCCAGCGACGCAGGCGCAACATCAGCCAGCCGACGGCGATTCCCCACAGCAATTCACCCGCAATGATGACGGCAAACTCTCCGGCGGCCTTCCCGGGCGAAAATGCCCCGGCGCTCACGGCCACTATGGCGAATCGATAGAGGATCAGCGCAGTGGCATCGTTGGCGAGGCCCTCTCCTTCTAGGATGACCAGGATTCGCTTGGGGAGCTGCAGCCTGCGGGCGATCGACAAGGGCGCCACGGCATCCGGCGGCGAAACTATCGCGCCCAAGACGAACCCCACCGGCCAAGACAGACCCAAGAGCCAATGCGTTGCAGCGGCCGCGGCGACCGTCGTGAAGACGACACAACCGATGGCAAGCAGTGAAATCGGACGCAGATTGAAGCGAAATTCTCGCCAACTCATTGCGACCGCAGACGAGTAGATCAGGGGCGGCAACACGAGAAGCAGCACAAGCTCTGGCGCGAGCCGCACTGCCGGCAGGCCCGGGACAAGCGCTAGCACGACACCCGTCAGCACCAGGAGAATTGCTGGCGGAATACTCGCGCGTTTCGCCACGACTCCGACCGCAGCAATTGCGATCAGCAGGAGTAGTACAATTTGGATCTCGCGGGTGATCAACTTCTGAGCCGGGAAAATGGCTTTAAATACTCGCGCGCCAACAGACGCCTTCGTTTAGCACGCTTGCCATTGCAGCAGACGTACCGACGTCGATTCTAGGCGCCAACTGGCCCGCAACGTACACGAGCTTCGTGAAACTTCGGCTCGTAGCTGCCTTTCTACTCCGCACGCCGCGATTCCTGACCCAGGAGCCGGCGCATCGCGATTTCTGGTGCGCCAATCTTCCGGCTCCTGAAACTGACCTTTCCGTCTTCATCGTCCTTGGGCTGCGCTCATTCGCCGCGGCCGACGCTTCGTTGCTGATATCCGGCTTGTCACTGTTGCCCGCAGCCCGAACTTGGGCTTCTGGCAGTGCTTGACCTCCAAGCAGCGTGTGCACGAGCGATTTGCCAATGTGCGCCGGCGTACAGATCACGTTTCGCCGAGCATCTAACATCCTGTCTCGTGAAAGCCAGATGACTGTAACCGGCACCACGGACACTGCGTGTCCATGATTCGAATAGATGATGCGCAATGGTGAAAGAACAAGATCCCCCATGCCGCGGGCAGCACTTTGACGGCTCGGCCGCAGGGGGTAGTCACATTATTAGGCGAATTGCATGGGCTCGCGGATCGATGCGAGCCGAGCGACGGCCTCGGTTACGGGCACCCGTTGCCATCGCACTCGCTTGCGCAGCGCTGTGCGTTCTGACGGGTTGCGTGTCTGCAAACTATAAGTTCGCCAGCAAGGATACGCCCCCCGCGCACGCGCTCAACGTCCACTTCCCGCCAGCGCCGCTCGAGGCAACCCTCGCAAGCGTAATCACCGACGGCGGACCGGGTTCGTGGAAGCGGGAAGCATTCTGGGACGAGTATGTCGTTACGCTCAACAATACCGGGCAGCAGCCGCTCCAGGTTGCCTCCGTCACGTTAGTGGATTTTGCCGGAACTTCCCGATCGGCAGGTGATGATCCGTGGGCGCTGGAACGCCAGAGCAAGACCCTCGAGAGGAAATACCGGGACTCCGGCATGGCTTTCGCGCGCATCGCCGTACCGCGCATACTCGTCACCAGTGCGGAACCCGTGGTGATTGCAAGCGCGGGGGTCGGAGCCGCGGGCGCTGCCGCGGCAGCGACGGCTACGGCGGTGGCGCTACCTGTGTATGGCTTGGCGATCTTAGGCATAAACAGGCACCACAAGTCAGCTATCAAGGCGGAGTTCAACCGCCGTCGGCTGCCTCTGCCGCTGAGCCTTGCGCCCGGAGAGACGCGGACCGGCAGCCTGTTCTTCCCGATGGTTCCGAATCCCCGCTCAATAGACCTGAATTGGTCAAACGAGTCGGACACGGGTGATTCAGTGCTTGCGCTCGATTTTCTCAACGGGCTTCACGTCACGGCAGCGTCCGGGGATAGCACGACTCCAAAAACCCACTCGCCCTAAGCCGCCCGGTGCCAAGGCAGGACGCCGCTCGTCCAAAAGTCGTTAGTCAAAAAAACTTTGTACCGTCGACCCTCGCCGATCGGCCCTTTGCGGTCAGCCATGGTACGGAAGAGTCTGTCACAGACTTGGGGGTGCCAAAAACTTCGGTGGCCTGCTACTGCTTGCTACGGTTAACCTCGACGACCGTGAATTCACTCCACTTCTTTCCGTCGTCAGACCTCTCGCCGCGCCAGGTGAAGTGTCATTTCCGATACGTGCACCCCTTGGGGACGATCGCCCGGGCCTATGGCGACAGCAGGGGTAAGTGTCCCTTTGCAACAGGCTGTCTTATGCCGTTCGGACCGCAACGCGTTGCGCCGGCTGCGTGCCGATCCATTACCCTGGTAACAGACCCGCATGACAACTCATCGGCACCAAAAGCCTGAATATCAGCGCGTTCTTCAGGCGCTCGGGCCGGGCATCACGACTGGTGCGGCGGATGACGATCCGTCCGGCGTCGCCACTTATTCGATCGTCGGAGCACAGTACGGGACGTCGTTCTTGTGGTCTGCGCTGCTGACCTGGCCGTTGATGGCCGCCGTACAGATGATGTGCGCGCGAGTGGGGATGGTTACTGGCATGGGGCTCGCCGGAGCTCTTCGTGAGAGATTTCCGCGCTGGGTCGTAGGGCTGATTTCGCTAGCGCTGCTCGGGGCGAATACGATCAACATCGCCTCCGATCTCGCCGGGATGGGCGACGCTGCGCAGATGCTGGGTGGCGGACCGTCGGGCGTTTACGTCTGGGTGTTCGGCTTAGGGATTTGTGCGCTGACCGTAAGACTGCACTACCAACAGATTGCCAACGTGTTGAAGTGGCTTGCTGTGGCGCTGTTTGCGTACGTCATCACCGCGTTCTTGGCGCGACCGCATTGGGGCACCGTGCTTCACGACACGTTGCTACCGAGAATGCCCAAAGAACCCGGGGCGCTTGGCGCGCTTGTCGCCATCCTCGGCACTACGATCAGTCCCTACCTGTTCTTCTGGCAGGCCGGCCAAGAGGTCGAGGAAGAAAAGGCCAAAGGTCGCCGCCTGGTGAGCCATCGCCACAGAGCGACGCGGCGAGACTTCAGCGATCGGCGCTGGGATGTCGGCATCGGGACTTTCTTCTCAAACTTCGTGATGTTTTTCATCATCTTGACGACTGCGCTGACGCTGCATGCCCACGGCATCACCGCTATCACCACATCCAAAGACGCAGCGGAGGCCCTGCGCCCCCTGGCAGGGGACTACGCCTATTTTCTCTACACCATCGGCATTCTCGGCACTGGACTTCTCGCCATTCCGACTCTGGCGGGTTCGGCAGCCTACGCGTTCGCTGAGACGTTCGATTGGGTCTATGGCCTCGACGAAAAGTTCCAAAACGCAATTTCCTTTTATGCTGTGTTCATCGCGGCAACCATCGGCGGCGGCGTACTCGATCTGCTGCGGATCAATCCGATGAAGGCTCTGTATTGGACAGCCATCGTGAACGGTGTTCTTGCACCGTTCCTGCTGCTCGCACTCCTCCTCGTCACGAATGATCGACGCGTGATGCGAGGTCAGCCCAGCTCGCGGCTGGCTCGCACAACCGTCGGCGTCACGATGGTCATCATGTTTGCGGCCGCCATCGGAATGTTCATCTTTTAAGGCGCTCGGCCGCAGGCGATCCTCTGTCGCACGGCTTACCGCAGAGCGTCGAGGCTCAGACGCACAGAATAATCGGGGGTTGCGCACCGCAACAGAGGATGACTTCACTATGGCCGAGACCAACCAGTTAAGATCGCCAACGGGCCGCGGCGTGCGCGAAATCCGGCGCAGCCTGTAAGGCGACATCGTAGCGGCAACGCGCGCGCAGCGCTCTTCGGAAAGCGCTAACGGCGCGGCCGCGCGCGCTACGGCAGATTCAAAGTGGCGATCTGCGTCAGTGCCTGCTCGATATTGGCCTTGGCCGCTCCCTCCTCCGCCCGACTCAGCCGCTTGTTGGCTACCAGCGCGTCGCTTATGTGCGCGGTGTGCTCGCTCGGGATCATCTGAGTCCACACGGCCTTGCCGGCCTGGGTGTCGATGAGTGTGTAGCTCACATCCATCTTCACGGTGAACGACACACCGGCCGAGGGATGATCGACGCTGCCGATGCGGGCCTGCAGCTGGTAGCGGGCGCCCGAGGAGGTGACCTTAGCGAAGATGCCGGACCTCTCAATAGACTCACGCAGTGCCTGAGCGAAGGCGTCGTTCGAGATCTCCGAGGCGCTGCCGCCCGACACCGTCACCGAAACATCGCCCGTGCTCTTGTGCACGGGCGTTGTCAGCGTAGTACTTATGGCCTCCGGTCTGGCCGCACTCACGCAGCCACCGAGCAGCGACGCAGCCAGCGCCAGGAACGCCATCGCAGCAATATTGAGCCTGAACTGCATCTGGGCACCCGCCTGTCATGTTGGTTTGGGATGCGCGGCGAACAGATGCAGTGTACTGCCAAGCGGGGTCCTATGAAACGGGGCTGCTGCTTCATCACGCGCCCACTGAGCCGCTCGAGCAGCCGAGCGAACAGCTTGTTCTTCAGCTGGACTTGTAACGCCGGTGCCGCACGCCGCTATCGTTGGGGGCACTGCGGTCAGGCACGCAACTCGGCCGACCAGAAGGGCTGGATGATACTGCCCTTCCTCACGGCTTCGGCCACGAGCAGGATTCCCGCCGCAGCACAAATCGCCAATGCGATGACCGAACCTTCTGCGCCAAACGCCCCGCCAGTCAGCCAGTCCGCCCCAGTCAGCTTCCCCTGCAGCAGGCCCTTAGTGTCACCTCCGGAGACTGCGGCTGAGAAGATTCCGCCCTCGGTAAAGTTCCAGGCGATATGCATACCAATGCAGAGCCACAGCCGGCGCGTCACCATATAGGCCGCAGCCAGCATGATTCCGGCCTCAACCATCACTGAGCCGGCATTCAGCAGCGTCGTCCCATGATTGAGCAGATGAAGCAGACCGAAGATGGCGGCCGAGATTGCCAGAGCAATCCAACTTCCGAGCGACTGCTCCAGAATCCGAAACACAATCCCGCGCATTACGACTTCTTCGAGAACTCCGCCCAGGACGAAACTGGGCAGGGTTGCGAGCATCGCTGCCCAGCCGTTGCTGCCGGTGACTTGATAAATGCCGAGTGCGGCGAGCACGCCCACAGTCATACTAAAGAGAAGCGCCCCGAGCAGCGCGCCGGCGCCGAGCTCGCGGGGCATACGGGGGCCTGAAAGCTCAACAACCGGGCGCTTCTCGACGATGCGCACGTAGCTCCAGTAGGCGGCCAGGACGATCGCTGTGAGCAGAAGGGCTCCCAGCCGCTTCAGGGACTTGTCCGAGACGAACATGTTGAAGGGCGCTGCTACAACGGCGAACGGTATGGCGATGAATAGAAGCGCCACGACTATTCGGACGGAAGGATTCTTCAGCGCTCTCGCACCCCTGGTCGTTGTCGGTCGGCGTGCGCCCGCTTCGCTACTCATTGGCCTTACGTTATGCTCTAAGAAGTCTCGTGTCCCGAAAGACAATGACGGCTCGCCCCACGGCTGCCATGCCGGGCTGCTGTGGTTCGCCGGTACGCGGGCGTAGGAGCGAGTTGCTAGGGGTTCTGCTTCAGCCGCTCCACGAACCGCAGCATGTCAATGACCAGTCGCTCATGGGTGCCGGTGCCAATGGGCGCGACACCATCTGTCGCTTCGATCTCGAACTCGATGCGGCGAC
>Ga0182024_10025446_pt1 | contig 10449 bp, 9 predicted proteins | sample P32metaG_FD_120480 | JGI IMG/M metagenome (GOLD analysis project Ga0182024, IMG submission 120480) | Permafrost microbial communities from Stordalen Mire, Sweden - P3-2 metaG (Illumina Assembly) | ecosystem: Environmental > Terrestrial > Soil > Wetlands > Permafrost | place: Sweden: Stordalen...
CGTATACTGGAGCTGGCGAAGGGATTTGAACCCCCGACCCCCTGATTACAAATCAGGTGCTCTACCGACTGAGCTACGCCAGCACGACGGGCACAAGTACCCTCCCGGGCACAAGTAGACCCTTGATCCCTTCCAGATGTCCGGGACAATTTATTAACTTATCACAAGCGACAAATTTCGCGCAACTTCGTTCCGTTCAAATAAGGTTCCGCTCAATAATTACGAGGCAAGCTCAGGCGGAGAATGTAGCGGCCGCGCTTCATCGACGCATAAGAAGTGCCGGATGACTGTAAACTTGCTAGCTGTCGCCGCAAGGCTGATCGAATGAACAATGAGCGATGACACGTACTACGCTGTCCTCGGGGTTTCCGAAACCGCCACCGAGTTCGACATTCGATCGGCCTATCGGAACTTGCTCAAGAAAATACACCCTGATACGGTCGCAACTCTTTCGCCCGACCTCAAACGTCTAGCTGAGGTCGCCACGAAAGACATCACCGAGGCATATTCTGTGCTGTCGGATACGAATAAGCGCCACCAATATGATCGGACTTTGGCGGAGCGCAGGCGCAACGCAGTCGGTCATCCGACCGCTTTAGATGTACCGCGAGGCCAACCAGCGCGGGCTCAAACCGCAGCCAGAGCCCGTCAACATCATCATCGCCGCCATCGAAGAAGTGGGCGTTCCCGCAAACTCAGAAGTTGGGCGTCTAAGCGTCCTGTGCTTGCCGGGGTCCTGACTGGCCTCCTTTTATTCCTTGCGCTCGTGATTGTACTTTGGGTGGCAATGCGCGCTTTCTCGGCGTAACCTTCGGCTGCCTCAAGAGAAAGGGATCGGGCAGGTGGCGTGAAGTCTGCCACTAGGTTTTCAGAGTATCAGAGCATGCGATCAGGCGTTGGGCATTTCCTGCCGGGCTATAATGGCGCGAACCCAAATTGCACGAACCCGAATTGCGCGAACCCATGGCTCTTACCTCTGGCACCAAGCTCGGTCCCTACGAAATCATTTCTCCGCTCGGCTCCGGGGGCATGGGCGAAGTCTATCGCGCTAAGGACACGCGCCTCGACCGCACAGTCGCCATCAAAGTTCTGCCATCGCATCTTTCCTCCAACCCTGAATTGAAACAGCGCATGGAGCGCGAGGCCAAAGCCATTTCCGCGCTGCAGCATGCCAATATCTGCACGCTGCACGACATCGGCAGCCAGGATGGCACCGACTTCCTGGTCATGGAGTATCTCGAAGGCCAGACTCTCGCCGACCGCCTGGCCAAAGGCGCGCTGCCCATCGATCAATCCCAGAAGATTGCAATCGAAATCGCGCAGGCACTCGAGAAGGCACATCAGCAAGGCATCATCCATCGCGATCTGAAGCCGGCGAACATTATGCTGACCAAGGCCGGCGCAAAGCTGATGGACTTCGGTCTGGCCAAGCCCGGTCTCGGGAAACCGGAGTTGTCGATTAGCTCGCAAGGCATGGGCGCATTCACTCCCTCTACGCCGACCATGAATCTCGCGTCGCTCACCGCGGCCGTGTCGCCGCTCACGCAGAAGGGTTCGATTGTCGGAACCTTCCAGTACATGGCGCCCGAACTTCTGCAAGGCGCCGAAGCCGACGCCCGCAGCGACCTCTTCAGCTTCGGATGCGTTCTCTACGAAATGGTCACGGGACGCCGCGCCTTCGAAGGCAAATCGCAGCTCAGCGTATTCACGTCCATTCTGGAAAAAGATCCGGAGCCCATCACCGTCAGCCAGCCACTCGCCCCGCCGGCGCTCGATCGCGTGGTTCGTGCATGCCTCGCCAAAGATCCTGCGGACCGACTGCAATCTGCGCACGATCTCGCCATGGATCTGCACTGGGTTGTCGAGTCGATGAGTGATCCGGCGGCGGAAGATTCGACAAAGTCATTGCCGCTCACTCGATCGTGGACTGCTGGCCTCGCCGTTCTTCTTCTCGCTTTTATCGCACTCGCGGCCTTCGCCGGATACCGCTGGGCAAAATCCTCCGAGACGCCGCTGTCGCTTCACGCCGAAATCCCTCCACCCGACAAATTTTCCCTGGACGCAACCGGCGATGCCGGCGGCATGCCGGTACTTTCTCCGCTAGGCGATAAGATCGCCTTCGTCGCTCACTCCGGTGAAACCAAACTGTTGTGGGTTCGCTCGCTCAGCAGTGACACGCCGCAACCGATTCAAGGCACTGCGGGCGCTTCGCATCCTTTCTGGTCGCCCGATGGCCTCTTCATCGGGTTCTTTGCGGGTGGCAAGCTGATGAAAATTTCCGCCAATGGCGGCCCGCCCGCAACCATTGCGGATGCGCCCAACTCCCGCGGCGGAAGTTGGAGCGCCAACAACGTGATCGTCTTCGCTCCGGATTTTACGGGCGCGCTGATGAAGGTAAGCGCGCAGGGCGGCACCGTTGAGCCCGCGACCATAATCGATCGAACCAAGCACACCACCGAGCGCTGGCCCTGGTTTCTGCCCGACGGCAAACATTTTATTTTTCTCGCCACCAGCCATACCGGAGGCGATCCCAGACAAAACGGAATCTACTTCGCTTCCGTCGACAGCACGGAAACACATCTGGTCCTGGCCACAGATTCCGCGGCGCAGTACGCATCCGGCTATCTTCTCTACCGTCTCAATACCGCGTTAGTGGCACAGCCCTTCGATCCCAGCAACGGCACCGTGTCGGGTTCGCCCACTCCAATAGTGACCTACCTTCGAGATGACGTCGGCGTGTGGCGCAGCATTTTCTCCGTCTCCCAGAACGGATTGATGGTCTACCAGCTGGGCAGCACGGACTCCGCAAAGAGTCATCTCGTGATGTTCGACCGCTCAGGCAAGACGCTTGCCGACTACGACCCGCAAGAAAATAACGCCACCAATGCGCGCGGGTTGTTAGGAGTACGCGATGTGCGACTCTCGCCCGACAACAAGCGAGTCGCCTTTGCCAGCGGCAACGGCATCTGGACACTCGACCTGGAGCGCAAGACCAAAACGCGCATCACTTTCGACGAGCAGGTTGTACAGGAACCTGCCTGGTCTCCGGATGGGAAGGAACTGATCTTCACGGCGCTGGTCACCTCAGGCGGCGGCAACGTCGAAATCCGATCCAAGTCTGCGGACGGAAGCGGCGCCGAAAGGAAACTTGTCGAGCAGAACAACTACCACAGCCCGGGCTGGTCACCCGATGGAAAATATGTCACCTACCTGTGGGGCGAGGGCGAGAAAATGGTTTCCCTTTGGATAAAGCCCGTCGATGGAGCAGCCAAGCCGGTTGCCGCCGTGCAGCCGCCTTCCGCGCAATCCAACCTCTCCGCGTATCGAATTTCGCCTGACAGCCGCTGGGTCGCCTACGCTTCCGACGAATCCGGACAACAAGACATCTACATAACCAGCTTTCCCGAGGGGAAGGGTAAATGGAGAGTGTCGACCAATAGCGGGGCCTATCCCGCGTGGAGCGGGAATGGGCGTGAACTCTTCTTTAAGGATCTGAACGACAATATCCTCGTCTGCACGGTGAGCCCGAAGGGATCGGAAGTAGAAGTCGGCGCGCCCCAGCGTTTGTTCCACGCCGCTTCGCCCGGGATTGGCGTAGCATTCGACGTCTCCTCCGACGGCAAGCGCCTGCTGGTGAACCACTCCGAAGACGAGGGCCCGGTGCCGCTGCAATTGGTGACGAACTGGCCGGCGGAGTTGAAGAAGTAAGTTCTGGGACTCTTAGTTGCTGTAGCGATTTAACAACAATCATGAGGTTTGAGTTCCGATGAACCAGTCGAGCGCGACGAGGGCAATAAGCAACTCAATATTGGCCAACGGCCCCATCAGCAGCAAAGGCACCTTTTCCATTTGGGAAAGTGCGGGAATTGTTATCGCCGTGAACAAAGCAAACAGCGCTGCAACGACCGCCCAGAGACGCCAGTTCCTGCGGGAAATCCAGAACGCTTTGGCAGCATAGCCTAACGCAGCGCACGCACTCCCGAGTCCAACAAACCAGTCGTTTTTAAAATTGCGATGTATGCCCCTTTTCGGAATCGTGAATCACCATAGCGAGAACTATCGTGACCACGGCCATTGCGACTGCAAAATAGAGAACGTTGTTTCTCAGGGGGCCCCGTTGCGCGATGTCGCCCTGCATTGCGCGAGCGTCACTGGAGGTTTCGTTTCCGAGCAACGCCCACGCGCCAAATGCGCTTGCGTATAAACAAGTGACCGCAACGCAGACGCCAGCCCAGCCGGCGCCATAAGGGAAGAGTCGCGAGATTAGTAGCGTGACAACGACGAACGTGAGCACAACCATCAGTGCAGCAACAATGAGTCGCATCGCTCAGAAGTTCCTTCAGACCCTGTAAGAATGTACCTCCGATTTCCGTCGCGGTCGACGGGTGGCGATAACGGCCGTTACACATCGAATGATGTCCGTTCTCGCCCCGCAGATCTGCCCCACCCACCCCACAGTGTTATCATTTCTTCCCTGACCGCATTCCATGCGAATTAGGCGCACCTTTCCCATCGTCCTGCTGTTTGTAGCGATTGTCGCGGCAGTGACCCTCGCCGTCCAACTGCGCAAGCACGCCCCGCCGGAGCCCGCGCGCCTGTTGCCCGGAGCAGACGCTTTTTTCTATCTCAACCTGGGCGCGGTGCGCCGGGCAAATTCTGGCAAGGACCTACCCTCCGTCAGCCACGCTCCAGAGTACGAGCAGTTCATCCGCGAGACCGGATTCGAGTTCGAGCGCGACCTCGACAAAGCCGCCTTCGCCATCCACTACCCAGGCAAGTGGCCCGGAGGCGGAACCGGCGGCTCGGCACCAGAAGTACGATTCTCCGAAGTGCTCGAAGGAAAATTTCAAGGCGAGCGCCTCACCACTTATTTGCGGCAGCTCTCGAAATCGGTCGAGAACTATAACTCGGTCGAGATCTTCACGATTCTTCTCGAAGGCAGGCAGTTGCGCGTCGCCGTGCTCAGTCCCGATTCCGTAGCCGCCTCCAATCACGATGATCCCGCCGTGATTCAAGGAATGATTGACCGCTCGCGGCGCCTCGCTTCTCCATTCGGAGGCCCCGCGCTTTTGCGGCAATACTACAAGCACGTGCAACTGGCCAGTCTGGTTTGGGCGGTGGCGCGCATCGATCCTGCGGCGCCTGAAGCTGGCGGATTGAGCGTGGTTTTCAATAAGCCGGCTACGCTCGTGATTTCGGGAAGCGCTCTCAACCCGCTTCACCCCATGGCGCAGGCGGTTCACCTTCGCGCCGAGGCCTTCACGCAATCTCCCGACGACGCCCGCGCCATCGCCGACAAAGTCAACGTCTTCATCGCGATGACTCACGCCGCCGAAACTTCTGTGGGAACCCACGGCAACGATGCCGATGTGAAAGCGCTCTTCGACAGCCTGCAGATCAAGCAGGAGTCCGATCGCGCCGTCCTCACCGCAGCCATGCCTTTCGGGTTTCTGCATAAGATGCTCGCGGGAGAAGCATCCGGGATAAGCGAACCTGGCGCCGCCCAGCCTGCGCAAGTGCCAGCGAAATCACGCTAGAGGCGGAAATCGGCCACTCTTGCAACTAAACGCTGTCCCAATCGTCTGATTGATTACGGAGAACAACTCCGGCGGGTACAATAAAGACGCATGTCGAGCCTTCCACTTCCGCTTGCCGCATTCTTTGCCGGCCTGATTTCATTCCTCTCGCCTTGCGTGTTGCCGCTGGTTCCCGGATATCTTTCTCTAATCTCCGGCGCTGGCCTCGAAGAACTGAAAGCGCCGCAAGCTCACCTCATGCAGCGGGTGATGGTGAACTCCATCGGATTCATCCTCGGCTTCAGCGTCGTTTTCATCGCGCTGGGAGCGGCTGCGACTGAAATCGGCCAGGTGCTCGGGATGTATAAACACACGCTAGCTCGAATAGCGGGCGTCGTCATCATCCTCTTCGGATTGCATCTGACGGGCATCTTCAAGATCAAAGCGCTTTACACAGACGCTCGCCTGCACAACGTGAAAGGCAGCAGCACACCGCTCGGCGCATTCGTAATCGGTTTCGCATTCGCGTTCGGCTGGACCCCGTGCCTGGGCCCGATCCTGACGGCAATCCTCACCATCGCCGGGGAACAGGATACGCTGGTGAAGGGCATCCTACTGCTCGCGGTCTATTCGCTGGGGCTGGCCGTGCCGTTCCTGCTGACATCGCTCTTGATGGAAAGATTTCTGAAGTTTTACAGCCGCTTCCGCTCGCACATGCACGCGCTCGAAGTGGCTAGCGGAGCCTTGCTGATCGGCCTCGGTATATTGCTCGTGATCGGCCGCTTTACGTTGATTTCGAATTGGCTTTCGTTCCTGAACCGCTTTGCCTTGTAGGATTGGTATTGTTGAGTTTGTCATCCTGAGCAAGTGTTTTTTGCGCAGCGAAGGATCTGGGCGAGCCGCGCGAAGCGTCGCGTTTTTTGCGACGCAATAATCGCGCGTTTGGATCGCTTCCTTATTCTTTGGATGATCGGTTTGCTGCTGGAATACTGAATGGAGAATTCCGTGAAACGCAGTCCTTTAGCTCTAATAGTTGTGGCATTCGTGGTGGCGCTCATGCTGTACTTTGGCTATCACCAGGCACGCCGCACCGCTGCCTCGCCCCGCATAACGCAATCCACCATCGCGCCCGATTTCTCTCTCGAATCGCTCGACGGCAAGACCACGCACCTCTCTGACTTTCGCGGCAAAGCCGTGTTGCTCAACTTTTGGGCGACCTGGTGCGGGCCCTGCAAAATCGAGATGCCCTGGTTCGTCGATCTGCAGAATCAATACCGCTCGCAAGGCTTCCAGATCGTCGGCGTCGCCATGGATGACGGTAGCAAGGAAGACATCGCCAAGTTCGCCAAGGACATGGGCGTGAACTATCCCATCCTCATCGGAAAAGACTCGGTGGGCGATGCGTACGGCGGCGTTCCCGCTTTGCCGCAAAGTTTTCTGATCGCGCGCGACGGCAAAATCGTAGACAAGATTGTCGGACTGAGAGGCAAAGCCGAGATCGAGGACTCAATCAAGAAGGCACTCAACACGAGGCCCGGCGCGAGCCAGGCATCCGCTGCAGAAAAGAGCGCAACCTCACAATGACGATCGACCGAAAGAATCCGCAGGTCCACAAACTTCGGGGCAACGCGTCGCTCCGCGTTCTGCTTGCGTTCGTTCTTCTAGCAGCCAGTCTCTCGTCCGCACAAACACTAGGCAAAGCTCCAACCCTCGAAGTAGCTGCCATCCCGCCGGTCACGGCGCAGCGAGGCGAAGCAACCATGGTGAACCTGAATTTCCGAGTTCCTCCCGGTTATCACATCAACTCCAACGCGCCCAAGTCGGAGTTCCTCATTGCCACCGCCCTGAAGATGGATTTGCCCACCGACATCATCCTGGGAAAGATTGAATATCCCGCGGGCGAAGACAGAAGTTTTCCCTTCTCGCCCGACGAAAAGCTGAGCGTCTACAGCGGAGACTTTACCATCGCCGTAGCGGTCCATCCGCTGCACTCCGTCGTCCCCGGAAAATACGAAATGCGCGGAGTCCTCCGCTATCAGGCCTGCGACAACGCCGCCTGCTACCCCCCGAAAAACTTGCCGGTAAATTTTGAAGTGAAAGTAGTGAAAGAACCACCCGCTGCGGGCAACCATCGCAATCCCGCACAAAGCCCGAACGTGCACTAACTAGATCGGGCTTCGGGCTTCGGGCTTCGGCTATCGGGCTTCAGCGAAACGCGTTACCCCGTGAAACCCCGTGACCTCTGTTGTTAAGCCTTTGATTTTGCTTTTCACGGGAAGCCAGCTTCAATCCGCACGCGGCGATGCGCTAGCCAGCACGAGAACAGTTCCCCCAAACAGCAGCGTGTCAAAGAAGTAGTTGATTCCCTCAATTTGGACCGCCGCGCTCGGGTCCATCAGCGACGCAATCAGAATCGGCCCGTAGACAAACAAAACCAGTAGCACAATCCAGGTACCGAGATAAGTTGCCGCCGTTCGCGTCTTCTTGTTCAGCAAAATCAAAACTCCGGCAATCAGAAGAAGTGCCCCAGTCACGTAGGCGATAGCCGCGTGCCCCGGAATCCATGGCGGCATGAATTTTTCCAGCGGAACTCCAGGAACATTCGCCGGATGCAGAAAATGTTCAACTCCGTAAAGCAAGCAGGCCATCCCAATCAACACGCGACCGACAGTTATGAGCGCGTTTCCCCATTGCCCGCGGCCTTGCTCGCGCATAGCGGCTCCCGCAAGAATCCACGCTCCGCCGCCGAACGAGCCTTCGCGCAGGATCAACGTCCATCCGAATCTATCGTGGGGAGTCGCGACAACTCCCGGGATGATCAACATCGCCACAAAAGAAAACATCGCGATCCCAAACAACAGGCCAGACCACTGCACGTGAATTTTGGTCGCAATACTCAAAGACGCCGCGATCAGCGCAAAGCCGAAGAAATAAGCCCAAAACAAATGCCACGGAATATACTTGGGCACCATGGGCATAAGGTCTTTTGCGGCCGAGAGATGCAGTGCACCGAACACGGCCAAAGGCATGGCGTAACACAGATTGCTCAACGCGACGATCTTGTCGAGGCCGCGGGCCTTCGCCACATCGGTCCTCGCAGCCCACAGCGCGATAAGAAAAATCAGGATGCCGGCGCTGCACATCGAAGCCGGCGTGCGAGAGATCACAAGAAATGTGACGAAAATAATTGTGTGCATGGGATACCAAGCGCAAGCCCGCGTGCCCTATCCAGCACACGGTCTTCCGGATCAACAAAGCGCTTCAGATTGTCAGACGAAGAGATGGTGTAATTGGTAGCGTATCCGACTGTCAAGTAAGCAGTTTTCGCCTGAAGCGTGTCCCTTAACTCTTGCCCTTTTTCTCCGCTCGAGCCCAAGCATCCTTCAAAGCCACAGTGCGATTGAATACAAGCTTGCCCCGCGCTGAATCCAAATCAACACAGAAATATCCCAGCCGCTCAAACTGATACCGGCAGCCCGCCGCGGCATTGGCCAGAGACGGCTCCAGTTTCGCATTCGCGATCACTTCGAGCGAAAGCGGGTTCAGATTCGCCGTAAAATCCTCACCCTCCGCAACCTCATTCGGATTCTCTTTCGTGAACAGGTTCTCGTAAATACGCACCTCAGCGTCAATCGCATTCGCCGCCGACACCCAGTGAATCGTAGATTTCACCTTGCGGCCGTCAGGCGCATTCCCGCCGCGCGTCGCCGGATCGTACGTGCAATGCACCTCAACCGCTTCACCCTTGTCATTCTTCACCACGCTCTTGCAGGTGATGAAATATCCATAGCGCAAGCGAACCTCGCGGCCGGGAGAAAGCCGGAAATATCCCTTCGGCGGTTCTTCGCGAAAGTCATCCTGCTCGATGTAAAGCACGCGAGAGAATGGCACTCTCCGCGTTCCAGCGCTCGCGTCCTCAGGATTATTCACCGCCTCCATCTCTTCGACCTGATTCTCCGGATAGTTGTCGATCACAACTTTCAGCGGGCGCAGCACGGCCATCACCCTTGCCACGCGTTTGTTCAAATCCTCGCGGACAAAGTGTTCGAGCATCGCCAACTCAATCGATCCCGTAGTCTTCGACACGCCGATCGACGCGATAAAATTTCGAATCGCCTCCGGCGTATACCCTCGCCGTCGAATGCCGCCCAGCGTGGGCATGCGCGGATCATCCCACCCGCTCACGCGCTTTTCCTGCACGAGTTGCAGCAGTTTGCGCTTGCTCAACAACGTATAAGTAAGGTTGAGACGATCGAACTCGATCTGCCGCGATGGAAAAATCCCCAACTGCTGAATGAACCAGTTGTAAAGCGGGCGATGATCTTCGAACTCAAGCGTGCACAGAGAATGCGTGACGCGCTCGATCGAATCCGACTCCCCATGCGCATAGTCGTACATCGGATAAATGCACCACTTGTTGCCGGTGCGGTGATGCTCGGCGTGCAGAATGCGGTACATCACAGGATCGCGCAAGTTCAGGTTCGGCGAAGTCATATCGATCTTCGCCCGCAGAACCCGCGATCCATCAGGGAATTCACCGGCCCGCATCCGCTCAAACAAATTCAGATTTTCTTCCACAGGCCGATTGCGATAAGGGCTATCTTTGCCCGGCTCAGTCAGCGTTCCGCGATGCTTGCGAATTTCCTCCGCCGTCAGGTCGTCGACGTAAGCTTTGCCATCTTTAGTAAGTTTGATCGCCCATTCGTAGAGCTGATCAAAATAATCGGAAGCGTAAAAGAGACCGTCCCACCGAAAGCCAAGCCAGTTCACGTCAGCCTTGATCGACTCGACGTATTCCGTTTCTTCCTTCTCAGGATTCGTATCGTCGAAGCGCAAATTCGTATGCCCGCCAAATTCGTCGGCCAGTCCGAAGTCAATGCAGATCGCCTTGGCGTGCCCAATGTGCAGATAGCCGTTAGGCTCGGGAGGAAAG
>Ga0182024_10025447_pt1 | contig 10448 bp, 6 predicted proteins | sample P32metaG_FD_120480 | JGI IMG/M metagenome (GOLD analysis project Ga0182024, IMG submission 120480) | Permafrost microbial communities from Stordalen Mire, Sweden - P3-2 metaG (Illumina Assembly) | ecosystem: Environmental > Terrestrial > Soil > Wetlands > Permafrost | place: Sweden: Stordalen...
CGCATGCTCGCGCTCGTCGCGACGATGGCGGCGCTGTCAGGGCTCGGCCGCGTCGCCTTCGTCGCCCTGCCCAGCGTCAAGCCGACGACCGCGATGGTGCTCGTCTGCGGCGTCGCGCTCGGCGCCGCGCCCGGCTTTGCGATCGGCGCGCTGGCGGCGCTCAGCTCCAACGTCTTCCTCGGCCAGGGCCCGTGGACGCCGTGGCAGATGGCCGCCTGGGGGGCCGTCGGCGTCGCTGGGGCGCTGCTCGGCCGCATCGCAGGCCGTGAGCCCTCGCGGCTGACGCTGGCGATCGTCGCGGCCGTTTGCGCAGCTGCCTTCTCGGAGATCCTGAACCTCTCGCTCGTCTCTTTCGGCGGTGGTCCAGTGCTCTCGCAGTGGGCGCTGTGGGCGGCCCGCGGGGTCCCGTTCGACGTGACCCACACCGTCTCGAGCTTCCTCTTCGCATCGGCGTTCGGCCCCGAGCTGCTGCGGGCGTTGCGGCGCTTCCGCTTGCGACAGGAGTTCCACTGGGCCGGTGGCGCCGCCACCCCAACTGTCGGGTCTGGCCTCCGGGGGCCGGAGGCGAAACCAGACAGTTCGACCGTGCCGCCCGGATTGAGGGCTGGAGCGGCGGTTGGCCTGGTGCTCGCGGCGCTCGCGCTCGCGCTCGCCGGCGGCGCGCTCGCGCGACCCGCGACCGCGGCCGCCGCGACGACCCCGACGGGCTACCTGCTGGCCGCCCAGAACTCCGACGGCGGCTTCGGCGCGGCGGCGGGCCAACCGTCGAGCGCGCTGTTCAGCGCCTGGGCGGCGCTGGGCCTGGCGGCCTCCGGGCACAACCCGGCCGACGTCGCGCGCGGTGGCGCCAGCGCGCTCGCCGCCGTGCGCTCCCAGGCGCGAGCGCTGACCGGTACCGGCGACCTCGAGCGCACGCTGCTGGTCCTGCGCGCCGCGGGCTCGTCGACCCGCGTCGCCGGGCGCGACCTGCTCGCCACGCTCGTCGTTCGCCAGCGGCCCGACGGCTCCTTCGGCGAGCAGGTCAACCTGACCGCGTTCGGCGTCTACGTGTTACGTGGGTTCGGCCGGCTCGGCGCCGCCACCGCGGGCGCCCGCTGGATCGTGCGCCAGCAGGACGGCGACGGCGGCTTCAACTTCGCCGGCCGCGGCCCGATCTCCGACGTCGACGACACCGGCGCCGCGCTCGAGGCGCTTGCTGCGGGCCGCGACGCTCCGGCGCGCACGGTCAAGCGCGCGCTGGCCTTCCTGCACGCCAGCCAGAACCCCGACGGCGGCTTCCCCGCCGACGGCGGCGAGCCGTCCAATGCCCAGTCGACGGCGTTTGCGGTCCAGGGGCTGCTCGCCGTCGGAGCAGCGCCCGCGCGCTTCACCGACGCGGGCGCCTCGCCGCTGGCATACCTGCGCTCGCTGATCGCGCCCGACGGCAGCGTTCGCTATTCGCGCACCAGCGGCCAGACGCCGGTCTGGGTCACCGGCCAGGCGCTGCTGGCGCTGGCCGGACGCCCGTTCCCCCTGGCCGCCGTCCCCCGCGCCAAGAGGGGCGGCCGGAGCGGTCCCGCCGGCCGGCGCGGTAGTGCCGCGTCCACGACGAGTGGTCCGAGCGGGCGTCGGGGGCGGCCTTCTCCGGTGGCCACCCCCGGCGCCAGCTCGTGGCCGCTCGGCGCAGGCCTCGACCCGCTCGCGTACGACGCCGGCCTGGTGAGCGCCTACCTGATCGCGCCGATTCTCTCGGCACGCTAGGTTCTCCAATCCGTGAGGATCGCCGTACTGAAGGAAAGCGCGCCGGGGGAGCGCCGCGTCGCGCTCGTTCCCGAGATCGTCCGCAAGCTCGTCGGGGCGGGCCACGAGGTGCTCGTCCAGCGCGGCGCCGGCGCCGGCGCGACGATCGCCGACGACGTCTTCGCGCAAGCCGGCGCGACGCCGACCGACGACAGCGCTGCGCTGTGGGGAGCGGACGTGATCGTCAAGGTCGCGCCCCCCAGCGCCGAGGAGATCGCGCAGTGCAAACCCGACTCCGTGCTCGTCGGCTTCCTCGCGCCGCTCAGCGCGCCGGAGGCGATCAAATCGCTCGCCGCGACGGGCGCCACCACGTTCGCGCTCGAGGCCGTTCCGAGGATCTCGCGTGCGCAGGCGATGGACGCGCTCTCCTCGCAATCCAACGTCTCGGGCTACCGCGCGGTCCTGCTGGGCGCCAATCTGCTCGGGCGGTTTTTTCCAATGTTGATGACGGCGGCGGGCACGGTGCGTCCGGCGAAGGTGCTCGTGCTGGGTGCCGGTGTGGCCGGCCTGCAGGCGATCGCGACGGCGCGGCGGCTCGGTGCCGTCGTCCAGGGATTCGACGTGCGTGCCGCCGTCAAGGAGCAGGTCGAGTCGCTTGGGGCCAGCTTTCTCGAGCTCGACCTCGGGACGGGCGACGCCGAGGGGGCCGGCGGCTACGCCAAGGCGCTCGACGAGGACGCCCAGCGCCGCCAGCAGGATGCGCTCGCCGACGCGATGACCGACGTCGACGTCGTCATCACCACCGCGCTGATTCCGGGCCGTCCCGCGCCGCTACTGGTCACCGAGGACGCCGTGCGGCGCATGAAGCCGGGCGCCGTCGTCGTCGATCTCGCCGGCGAGGCGGGCGGCAATTGCGCGCGCAGCGTCCCCGGCGAGACGGTCGTCGTCGACGACGTGACGATCGCGGCGCCGCTGCACCTCCCCAGCGATATGGCCGAGCACGCCTCGCAGCTGTACGCGCGGAACATCCAGGCGCTGCTGGAGCTGATGGCGGGCGACGACGGCCGCCTGACGCTGGACTTCGACGACGAGATCATCGCCGGCGCCTGCATAACCCGCGACGGCGAGATCGTCAACGCCGGGGCTCGAAAGGCGGCCGGTCTGGAGCCGCTGCCCGAGCCCGCGAAGAAGCCCATCGGCGCCGGCTAGCGCCCCACGCCCACCGCCCGCTCGATGTCCTCACAACTCGTCACCAACCTCACGATCCTCGTGCTCGCCGGCTTCGTCGGCTTCGCGGTGATCTCGAAGGTGCCCAACACACTGCACACGCCGCTGATGTCGGGCACGAACGCGATCCACGGGATCGTGCTGCTCGGCGGGCTGCTCGCCGTCGGCTTGGCCGGTCACAGCGTCTTCAACAAGGTGATTCTCGTGATCGCGATCGCCTTCGGCACGATCAACGTGGTCGGCGGCTTCCTCGTCACCGACCGCATGCTCGAGATGTTCAAGCGCAAGCCCGAGCCGCCAGCGAAGCCACCGGAACCGTCGGAGCGGTCGGAGCGGGAGCGCGACGACAAGTGACGCTGGCGACCAGCTTCATCCACGACGCCAACCTGATCGATGCGCTCTACATCGTCGCGTTCGGTCTCTTCATCTACGGGCTGATGGGGCTGACGGGGCCGCGCACGGCGGTGCGTGGCAACCGGATCGCGGCGGTCGGCATGGCAATCGCCGTGGTCGCGACGCTGCTGGAGGCCCAGATCGGCAACTGGGGGCTGATCGTGCTGGGCGTCGCGATCGGCACGGCGGTCGGCGTCCCCGCGGCGCGCAACGTGAAGATGACCGCGATGCCGCAGATGGTCGCGCTGTTCAACGGCGTCGGCGGCGGCGCCGTATTCCTGATCGCCTGGGCCGAGTTTCGGATCCACGGCGGCTTCGCCAACACGCCCACGTACGTCACGGTCTTCACGCTGTTCGCCGCGATCGTCGGGTCCGTGTCCTTCTGGGGGTCGAACATCGCCTTCGGCAAGCTGCAGGAGCTGCTGCCGGGGCGTCCGATCACGCTCGGCGGCGTCCAGCAGCCGCTCAACTTCGTGCTCGGCATCCTCGCCGTCGCTGCCGCCGTCGACATCGCGGCGGGGTCACACTCGCAGGCGATCTTCATCGGCATGCTGGTGTGCGCGGCGCTGCTGGGCAACTTCGTCGTGCTGCCGATCGGCGGCGCCGACATGCCGGTAGTGATCTCGATGCTGAACGCGTTCACCGGACTGTCGGCGGCGGCGACGGGCGTCGCTTTGAATAATCCTGCGCTGATCGTCGCCGGAATGATCGTCGGCGCCTCGGGCTCGATCCTGACGAACCTGATGGCCACGGCGATGAACCGCTCGATCCCGGCGATCATCGCCGGCGGCTTCGGCGGCGGTGGCTCGGCGCCGGTCGGCGCGGCCGCTGGCGGCGAGGATCGCGCGGTGCGCTCGACGAGCGCCGGCGACGTGGCGGTCCAGCTCGCCTACGCGCGTCAGGTCGTGATCGTCCCGGGTTATGGGATGGCGGTCGCGCAGGCGCAGCACGTCGTGCGCGAGCTCGAGCGTGCGCTGGAGGCGCGTGGGGTGGAGGTGAAGTTCGGCATTCACCCGGTGGCGGGACGGATGCCGGGTCACATGAACGTGCTGCTCGCCGAGGCCGACGTTCCATACGACCTGCTACGCGAGATGGACGACATCAACCCCGAGTTCCCGCGCACCGACGTCGTGCTCGTGATCGGCGCCAACGACGTCACCAACCCAGCGGCCAACACGCAGCCGGACTCACCGATCTACGGGATGCCGATCCTCGAGGTCGACAAGGCCCACTCGGTGATCGTGCTCAAGCGCTCGATGAACTCGGGCTTCGCCGGAATCGACAACCCGCTGTTCTATGACGAGAAGACGCAGCTGCTGTTCGGGGATGCGAAGGCGAGTGTGAGTGAGGTGGTGGCGGAGCTTAAGGAGGTGTAGGGGGCGGTGCCGCCGCTCAGCCCCAACTGCCCCCTATCTGGCCGAGGTCATGGGCACGGACGTCGCCAGGTGCTGCGGTTATCGCCTGAGCTCGAACACCCTCGTGGCGCGGACGGCGGGATTGCCGATCGGGGTGAAGATGGCGCTCGCAGTGACCCTCAGAAGCTTCGCTCGCCTGAGTAGCCGTCGGCCTGCCGATGTGAGACGCACCCGAATCGTCTTCGTCCCGGCCGCGGCGAAGCTCTGCCGGCCCGAGGCTACGAGCAAGGGCTTCGGGTGGGCCTTCTTGGCGAGCTTGGCACCGGCCGGCAGGTAGTACCAGCTGATTGTCAGCGATCCGGGCTCGAGTCCGCGAACGAGCATCGAGTATCCCTTCGCCTTCAGGAGCGCCGCGATCCGCGCGTGCTTGCCTGAGGGCGTGAGCTCCCTCGACAGCAGCGTGACGATCTGAGCATTGCTGGCGTGGGCGGCGACGGGTTGATTGGCGCTGGGGTGCGTGATGCTCGCACCGGGCCCCGTACTCGGACCCGACGACTGTGTCGTCGCGAGGTTCCACAGGCTGCAGTGCGTAGTGAGCACCGTGAGCGTCTCGCCACCGCCTGCGATCGGTGTCCGGCTCTCGACGCATGGATCGGGCGACGCAGCTCCCGGAGCGCCGGTGCAATCGGCTGCGGCCACACCGTTGCGCAACACCGTGATCGTCGACGGATCCGTACCGGCCGGGATCGCAGAGCTGTCGACCGCGAAGCTGAGCGTGATCGGACTCGCGACTGTCCCACTCAGCGGCGTGGTACCGTCCGGCTCGGTCGCGGCGATGTCGAGCTGCTTGCCGAACACGGTGTAGCCGTTCTGGCTCGGCGTCGTCGCGGGCTCCTTGGTCATAGTCACCGTTCCGGCATCCGGAACGGTGGCGTTCACGACAACGGTGTCAGATGCCGACGGAGTCGAGCCGGGATCGGAGCTCACCGTTCCACCAGCAGGCACCGAGCCCTGCGACGTGCTTGTCGGCGAGCCCGGCGAGACCGTCCACGTGACCGATGGCGGGTCAGGGTCGAAAATGCCATTCGCCGTCGCTTGTACCGTGAAGGTGTGGGGACCGTTTGCGACCGCTCCCGTCGCGAACGGAGAGGTGCATGGAGTAAAGTCCGCCGAGTCGAGCTTGCACTCGAAGGTCGAGCCCGCGATGCTCGAGTCGAACGAGAACGATGCGGTGGTGGAATTCGTTGCCGCTCCGTTCGCCGGACCGCCGCTGATCTGTGTCACCGGCGTCGTGCTGGCCAGGTAGGCGTCGATTCCGGCGGAGGGATCGGCCAAGGTCGGCGTCAGGACAGCGGCGTCCGTGAAGTCGCTAGCGTTGTTGTAGTACTGCGCGGTGTAGCCTTGGTCGCCGCAGTCTTCGAAGTAGACCTTGTAGCCGACTCCCGGCGGTAGGTACTTGAGCTCGTAGGAGCCGTCGGTGGCGGTCTGCGCGTAGGACACCTCGTTGGGGTATAGACCGTTGTCCGAGGCGTCGTATGCGTCAACGCAGATGTCGCTGAGCGGCTTCGACGTATCGAGGGAGCCATACACGTGACCGCTGATCGACGTTGCGGGAGCGAGCGCGGCGTCGATGCCGGTCTGTGTCGTGCCGAGAGTGACGGTGATCGGCGCTGCCGTGTCGTAACCGCTCTGATCGTCGTAGTACTGCGCGACGTCGTTACGCGTCGAGTCGTAGTCGCAGTCGCTGAACTCAACCGCGTACCGGCCCGCGGACAGACCGCCGATCGTGTAGTTCCCGGCGGCGTCGGTCGTCGCGTACCCGTAGTCGTCGTACGGGCTCGTATCTGTTTCGTCGATGTTGTCCGCCGAGACGCAGATGTCGCCCGTCGTGATCGCGTTCCCGCCGGCGTCGGTCACCGAGCCGCTGATCTCCCCGCCGAGGACGAGGTGGGCGTCGATCCCGGTGGTGGGCGCGGCGAGCGTTGGGCTCAGCGGGGTAGCGGCCTGGGCGGTCGAGGCATCGCCATTGAACTGGGTCAGATAGCGCTTTGCCTGGCTGCAGTCCGAGAACTCGACAACGTACTCCGCTGATGGCGGCAAGTACAGGAGTGTGTAGGAGCCGTCGTCTGCTGAGGGCTGACCGTAATAGTCCGACAGCGGCCCATAGTCCGCAAACCCGGACTCCAGCGGAGGTTCGCCTGACGGCTGCTCGGCGAATACGCATTCCGACTCCTTCGGCGTCGATTCGTCGGCCGACGTGTAGACGTGTCCAGCGATCGAGGTGGCCGGAGCAAGCTGCGCGTCGATGCCCGCCTGCGCACCGCCTGCGGATAGCACGACGAGACTCGCGGAGCTCCAGTCCGTCGTGCCGCTGTAGTACTCCGGGACGTCGTTTCGAGTGCTGAAGCCGTAGTTGCCGTACCCGTAACCGTACACGTACGTGTAGAGCTGTCTGCAGTCGAGGAACGCGACCTTGTAGGAGCCCGACGGGAGGTCGCTGAGCGTGTAACCGCCCGTTGCGTCGGTGACAGCGCTGGCAGAGTAGGTCCAATTGTCTGAACCGGTTGTCTGGTAGGCCTCCACGCACACGTCCTGGGTTGTGATCGGATTCGCGTTTGCGTCCGTCACCGTGCCGCTGATGCTCGCGGAAGCGTCAGTCGCGAGTGCCGTCGACGGAGCGCATGCCGCCGTTGTGGCCACCGTTGCGAGGACCGCCGCCACCGTGCGAATCGCGGGCTTCATCGTCGCCCGACACGCGCGTTTCACAGGCTGACCAGCCGCGAGATGGTCAGGGACTTTGCCCCATTCTCAACCACGATCGTCAGCATGTAGTGGCCCTTCGGCGTCCGCCGGAGCGCGCGCAGCGGGACGGTCGCGGCGTGCCCGCGGATCCGGCCGTGCCCGAGCGCGTAGACGACGCGTCCTCTGCGCAGGCTCGCGTTGACCCGGCTTCCGACGGGCAGCTGCGTGACTTTGCATACCTGGCTGGTCTTCTTGTGCTTGCCCTTGCCTGTCGTCTTGGACACGCACTTGACCTCGACGCTGGCGCCGGCCGGACCCTGAGGGCCACGCGGGCCCGTGGCCCCGGGTGTTCCCGCTCCCGCCGAGCCGGGGGAACCTGCTGCTCCTTGAGCCCCCTGCGTGCCCTGCTCGGAGGCTTCGACGACGACCCATGTGGTGAAGGAGTCGGTGTCGCCGTGTGGATCGGTCGACGTCCAATCGGCTGCCCAGCGACCCGGGGCCAGCCCGCTGACCGCGACGCCGGAGGTGGAGTTGGCGTTGCCGCCGAAGTTTCGTGTCGAACCGCCGGCAAGCGGCGTCATCGACAGAGCGACGGATGACGCCGTGTCAAAGCCGTAGCCGTACGCGCTCAGCACGTCGGCGTATGCGCTGAACGAGGTCGGGACCAGCTCGTTGTCCGCGGGGGACTCATCCTGGAACGACGGGATCGAGAGATCGGTGCTTCCACCGCTCAGCTCGTCCTCGAACCCGAAGCTGTGATCCTCCCCGAACGATGAGAATGACCCACCGCTGCTGCAGAGAATGTAGTTGTCCGTGTCGAACTCCCCCGGCTGACAGGTTCCGCTCGTGGTCCCCTGGTCGAGGTGCGCGTCGTAGTCGACGACATCCGCCCGGATGGGGTAGACGTGCAGCGTCGTCAGTGTGCGCGCGGGCTTGCTGCCCGCCGCCGGGACGATCAGGTTGATGTCGTCGCCCGCCTGGAGACCGGCGACCGTTGCGTCGACGAAGCCGGGATCACCCGCATCGAACTGGTCGTAGCCGGTCGGCGCGACCGTCTCGCTGGAGATCGTCGATCCTCCTCGGGTCTGCTGGAGCGTGTAGGACGCGCTGGGGAAGAAGTAGCCATTGAGGAGGTCGGAGCAGTCGACGTAATCGTCGCCCAGATCCGCGGCGCAGGTCGGCGCCGCATAGCCAAACTCGTCGGTGTCCCCGACCCCTGGGAGGGCCGCAGTGAGCAGGTCGGTGAGGTCGGATCCGTCGTAGTAGGCGATGGTCGGCGAATATGTCACTAGGTCGTTCGCCGTCACCACGGGGGATAGGGTCGCCTCGTAGTTGCCCGCGACATCGGGGGTGGCGCTGAAGCTGCTCGTGCCGCCCCCGGCGTAGTGGACGGTGACCGGCACCGACGCGCCGCAGGTCGGGGTCGTGCTGTCGCACGCGATCGTCATCGTCGAGCCGTCCGAGGAGATGACGGACGACCCGGCGAAGCCGGGCTGGGAGTACGCGCTGCTCGTAGGCGTCGGTGCGCCCGCGCCTGTGTAGCTCACGTCGAGCTCGTCTGTGTTGCTGACCGCGCGGCTGGGGAACGTCGCCGTCCACGCGCCCGCAGTCGTCGTCGCGGTCGTCGTGTCTACCGTCGTACCGGACCGCAGCAGCGAAAGGTGCACGCCCACGCCGCTCGTCGAAGCCCCGATGTTGCCGCTGACGACCTGCGAGAACGGCGTCACGGTCACGGTCGGCGCCGCGGAAGCCGTCGCGGCGAAGACGAGCAGAAAGATCGAGCTTGCCAGCAGCGCAGCGCGCCGCCGATGTAGACAGGCCGTCCTCGCAAGCGATACCACGGACACGCACCCCTTCCCACGCCGCTCCGCGGCGCACGTCACCCAAACACCCGCGCCGCTACGAAGCGTCCTACACCCCGGCGGCGCCCGCTCCAGCGCCGCGCACGGTAGCACGTAGAAAAACACCGTGCCATCCCGTGCATAACGGGCCCGCGGTTCGCACTGCGCCGGGCTGCAATGCGCCTATGCTGGTCGCTCGGCCGTCGAGTACGCAGTGATACACCGTGCAAAGTACGTGGTGAGGGGGAACGTGCGCCCCTAGGGTCTCGGCGGTCATGGCCCGAAGGCGCCAGGAGGAAGCGCGACGGATCGGCGCCCGGATCGCGGAGCTACGCCAGCGCGCTCGCTTGACGCAGGAAGCGGCCGCCGAGCGTGCCAAGGTGGCCCATCGCACCTACCAGACCTGGGAGGCCGGCGACGCAACTCCGCGATGGCGTAACTACGAGCGGCTCGCCGAGATGTTCGACGTCCGCGTCGAGGAGATCCTCGGTGCGGGATCGTCGGACGCGGACACCCGCCAGCTCAACCGGATCGAGGCCAAGGTAGATGCTCTGCTCGACCGCATGGGGGTGGACCGGGCGAAGGTGGAACTCGCCGCCGACAGGCTGCGCGACGCCGTGCGGGAGCAGCATCGCCCCGCGCGGCAAGAAGAGCAGCTAGGGGAGAGGCACCGGTCCGAGGCGGACCGCGCCCCGTAGATCGTGGGCCAGCCGTGCGTAAACGTCGCTGAGCCAGTCTGACCCGAGCTCCCGACTCTCGTGCTGCAGGAAGATGACGAGCCGGAGCACTGACCGAGCCCGTGCTGAATCGCGATTGTCGTCCGATGCCCTCGTTAGGCGTGTGCGTGCAATGTCCAATCAGCTCAGCTCCAGGACCAAAATCGAATCAGGGACGAACATATGTTCGCCTGCGCCCAGAGTAGCCGCAGTTGGGTGACGTTAGGGTCGCGGGGAGTGCCAATCGATCGCCAGCTGTGTGCCAAATCTGCGTCGTGGTGACTGGGCCGGTCGCAGAGCGAGTACGCGAGATCCCTGTCGATCGCGCCGTTCAACGTGGCGTCGCCGCCGACCGCGTGATCGGGCCCTGACACGATGGCCCGCGTCGTCATCGGCCTCTCCAGCTGGGCGGACGCCGGCTTCGTCGCGGATTGGTATCCGCCGAAGATGCCTGC
>Ga0182024_10025448_pt1 | contig 10448 bp, 6 predicted proteins | sample P32metaG_FD_120480 | JGI IMG/M metagenome (GOLD analysis project Ga0182024, IMG submission 120480) | Permafrost microbial communities from Stordalen Mire, Sweden - P3-2 metaG (Illumina Assembly) | ecosystem: Environmental > Terrestrial > Soil > Wetlands > Permafrost | place: Sweden: Stordalen...
GCGGCTGTCCACGGTCGATCGGATCGTCTGCTCGACCTGCGCGACGAGGTCATTGGTCACTTCCACGCGCGTGCCCGAGGGGGCCTTGACGTTGATGACGAACTGTCCGGCGTCCGTGCGCGGGAAGAACGCCTCATTGAGCAGCGGCCACAACAGCAGGCTCGAGAACGAGAGCAACACGATGACCGCCGCGACGGCGCGTGGGCGCCGGAGCGCTTGCCGGACGCTTCCCTCGTAGCGGTCGGTCACTCGCCGGAACGCCGCGCTGAAGGCCGCGTTGAAGCGAGCCCCGAACGACCGGCCGTGCGGGGCGCCTTCGCCATGGGCGACCGGCCCAAGGGCCTTCGCGCAAAACAGCGGCACGACCGTCATGGCCACGATGTAGGAGACGAGCAGCGCCAGCACGACGGCCAGGGCCAGGGCGGAGAAGAGAAAGCGGCTGACGCCGTAGAGAAAGGTGACAGGGAAGAACACGACCGCGCTCGTGAGTGTCGCCGCCAGCACCGCCAGGGCGACCTCCTGGCCGCCGTTCTCGGCCGCCGCTGCGGGCGGCTCACCGAGTTCGAGGTGCCGGAAGATGTTCTCGAGCGAGATGACGGCGTTGTCGATGAGCCGAGAGAACACCAGCGCGAGGCCGGCGAGGATCATCGTGTTGATCGAGCTCCCCCCGAAATACAGGACGATGAGCGTCGTGAGCGCCGAGAGCGGAATCGAGAGCAACACCGCGACCGTGGCCCGCAGGCTGCCGAGGAACACGAGCACCATGATCGCCGTGAGGAACAGACCGATGCCGCCCTCCCGGAAGATGGTCTCGACGGCGGCTTTCACGAACTCGGATTGGTCGAAGACGACGGTCGTCCGGAGGGAGGCGGGCACGCCGATGAGGTGCGTGACGACGTCCTTGATGCCGTTCACCACCGAGATCGTGTTGGTGTCGCCGCCCTGCTTCAGGATCGCCAGGTAAACGGATTTCTGTCCGTTGACGCGGACGATGCTCGTCTGAATCTGGTGCGCGTCCTCGGCGTGGCCCACGTCCCCGATGGTCACCGTCGCCTGGCCGACTGTCTTGATGGGCAGCGCGTTGATGGCCTCGACGCCGCTGTACAGGCTGTTCGTGTAGACGTTGTAGTCGAACGGACCGATCTTGACGTCGCCAGCCGGGAGGATGAGGTTCGCGCTGTTCACCGCGCGCGTCACGTCCATCGGACTGAGGTTGTAGCTCTGCAGCTTGTTGGGGTCGACGTAGAGCATGATCTGGCGGTATTTGCCGCCAAAAGGCGGTGGGCCCACCGAGGCCCCCGGCACGACGCCGAGCTGCGTGCGGATCTGGAACTGGCCGAAGTCCCGCAGTTGGGTCTCCGTGATGCCCTCGCCCTCGAGCGTGACGAGGCACACCGGCAGGCTCGACGCGTCGAACGACTGGACGATCGGCGGCAGGGTGCCCGCTGGCAGTCGCCCAAGATCCGCCAGTGCGAGACTCGAGATCGTGTTGACGTCAGTGCCGGCGTTCGTGCCGGGCTGGAAGTAAATCTTGATGAGGCTGATCCCAGGCAGGGACCGCGATTCGATGTGGTCGATGCCGGCCCCCTGCGTGAAGAACCGTTCGAATCGATCAGTAATGTCGGTCTCGATCTCCTCGGGCGGCATGCCGTTGTAGAACGTCGCCACGACGACGACTGGGAGGTTGATCGCCGGGAACAGGTCGACCGGCATCCGGAACGTGCTCAGCGTGCCCACCACCGTCGCGATGAGCGCGACGACCACGATGAAGTACGGGTTCCGAATCGCGAAGCGCGGCATCACCGGCCTCCAGTGGTGGTGGAGACCGGCGCGACGATCTTGGGCTGGACGGCGACGCCCGGCTGCAGCAGACTGCGCGAGCCGGTGACGACGAGATCGCCCTCGGCCAGCCCCGAGACGACCTCGGCGGTGTCCGCCGTCTCGATGCCGAGCGTTACCGTACGCCGCTCGAGGACATTGTCATGGCCAACGAGCAACACGCTCACGCCTTGTTCCGTTTGATCGAGCGCCATCAACGGCACCGTCAGGACGTTGGTCACGTGGTCGAGCACGATCGTCGCTAAGGCGTACATGCCGGGCACGAGGACGCGCGTCGGGTTCTGCACGTCCACTTCGGTGTGCATCGTGCGTGTGGCCAGGTCCAACTCGTTCGCGTCTCTCGCGACCTGGCCATGGAACGCGCGGGAGAGCACCGGCACGCTGACGTCGACGTCCCCGCCCGGATGGATATGCGGCACCGCGGATTCGGGTACCGGGATCACGAGCCGCAGCACGTCGTCCTCCGCCAGCCGCACGACCGGGAGCGCCTGCGTCGTCGACGCCGTGCCCGCCTGGATCATCGTGCCTTTGTCCGCATACCGCTTGGTGATGATGCCGGCGAACGGCGCGGTGATGTGCGAGTAGTCGAAGAGCGCGCGGAGACGGGCCTGGTTGGCTTTGGCGACGTCGAGCTGTCCGGTGGCCGCGGCGACGGCCGCCTGCGCCGTGGCCAATTCGGCCTCGGTCACCTTGTCCTTGCCGTTCTTGTCGTCCACGTCCTGTTGTGCCACGAGCACGAGCCCGGGCTGCGACTTCGCCGCGGTAGCCAGCCGCGTCGCGTCGAGGTGCGCGACGTCATGAGCCGCCCCGGCGCGTACGACGTCCGCGTTGGCCCGGGCCACCTCGCTCGTCGCCGCCGCGACCGCGGCGGCGGCCTGTTGCACCTCGTCGGCCAGCTCGGGGATCTCGAGCGTGGCGAGGAGATCACCCTCCTTGACGCGCGAGCCGTAGTCGACGTTGATCTCCCGGACGTACCCGGCGACTTTCGCATGCACGTCGACATCCTGGTACGGATGAAGCTCGGACGCGATCGTGAGCGACCGCGTCAGGGGTCCGCGGGTCACCCGCGCCACGGCCACTGTCGGCGGGGCGGGCGGGCGGGCGGGGCCGCCCGCACAGGATGCGGCCGAGGCGACGGCCAGTGCCAGGAGAACGGGTATGGCTGGCCGGTTTGCACCACGGGCTACGAGACGCGCCGCGCGGGCGGCGACCCCGGCATCGTGGCACGCGACGGACGGAACTCGATGGGTCATGAAATCAGTCCGCATTGCGTGGCTCCCCAGGGCCTTTGTCGAGCTGCCCCTGCAGTCGCTCCACGGAAAAGTGCGGCGAGCGGCACAAGGCGACCAGGGCCGCGTTGCGCTTGTGGAGGGTTGCCGCCACGGCTGGGAGGTCGCCGGCGATCTCGACCGGAATCTGCACGACGCCGTGGCGATCGGCGTGCAGCAGATCGCCGGGCGCGATCCGGAGGCCGCCGACGCTGACGGGCACGTTGTACTCGAACACGTGCGCGAACGCATGCGACGGCACGACGCTCCCCGCCAGGCACTGGAATCCGGCCTCCCGCAGCCGGGGAAGATCGCGGACGGCGCCGTTCGTGATCACGCCGATGGCGCCGAGCGCGCGCAGGATGCTGGCCCCGACGCCGCCGATGAGCGCGCCGCGGCCGGGCGGTGAGTCCACGTCCTCGAGCACGACGATGTGCGGAGGCGCCGAGCGGCGGAAGCTCGTCCACCACCCGATCCGATCCTTGTAGGCGGGCCCCACCATCGGCGGCTTTGCGGTCCGGATCCGCGCGGTGGCCGCGTATCCCACGATCGGCGGCAGGTCCTCGAAGCAGCAGCGAACGGTGCCGTCGGCAAAGCCGACGTTGCGCAAGCGAATGTCGAACGTCTCGATCGCATCGGCGACCACGCACGTGCTGAGCCGTTGAAGCGCGAGCAACTGGTCTGGCGTGAGAGACATGATCTGAACCTCGCCTGTCCGAAGCGTGAACGACGTCGAGGCCGTGCCGGGTAGAGTAGCCGGCGGCCGTCAGAGGGCGGTCGGCGGCGGACGATAGCGAGGAGAGGAGGCGAGGGCGACGAGCGTGGCCGTGCCCGCCTCGGGCTGAGATTCCACCCGGTACGGGGTTCGAGGGCGAGGGGCTGGCGAGGTGCTCGCCGCAACGGCGAGGGCGACCAACGGCCCGGAGGCGCCCGCGAACAGCGTTCGGGCGTCGGTATGATCGGCCGAGAGGGCATGGATTCGCGCGGCAGTGGCCAGCGAAAACGCGCTGCTGTGGCGGTAGACCGTTGTGAAGAGGAGGAGGGCGCAGGCCAAACCGGCTGCAAGCCCCGCACGCCAGACCCACGAGGCCGGACGTGCCCGCCACGGTTGACGCGCAGTGGCGCGAAACATCACCTATCCGCTACTTGTATCCGATTCCGGTCTGGGGATCAACGCGCCGTACTCCCTGCCCGTTTGAGGCATACTAGAGGCGCTGTGCCCGTAGGCGACGACTGGACCTGGCGGCGCGTAGCAAGTTCTTTCTTCCGATCTTCAGGAGGCAACCATGAAGTGGCAGAGTAAAATCGCGGCGGCGGCGATCTTCGCGATGACCGTCGCGACCGGGACCCTGGTCGCAGCGCCCGCGAGCTGGACCGGTCAGATTTCGGATGATATGTGCAAGGGCGTGCACCAGGGCGACGCGAAGGCGTGCGTCGACAAGTGCATCAAGGGCGGCTCGAAGTACGTGCTCGTCGTCAAAGATGACAAAGACGCCAGCGCCGCCGCCAAGATTTACGCCATCAGCAATCAGACGTACAAGGACCTGCCGAAGTTCGCGGGTCAGACCGCTGTGGTTACTGGCGAGATGAAGGACGACACGATCACGGTGTCGAAGATCGCCGCGCCGAAACCCCCCGCCAAGTAGTTACTGAGCATGCGTCTGGCGACGTCCGCGCCTAATGCGCGGACGTCGTCGACGATCCTCTGGCCATCGTCCGGCTATTTCAGCACGGGCGTCGTCGGCGGCGCCTTGCGATGATGCGTGGCCTGTTCGTAGCCGTATGTCAGCTTGAGAAGCGTCGCTTCATCCCAGGCTCGGCCGAAGAACGTCATGCCGGCCGGCAGCGTTCCGCCACGCGTGAAGCCCATCGGGACATTAATAGCAGGGAAGCCCGAGGTCGGTGAGTAGACCTGGCTGTTATCGCCGGCCGGCGTGTTCAGGTCGCCGATGAGTCGCGGCACGTTGCTCCAGGTCGGATAGACGAACGCCGACAATCGAAGATCGTCCATCGTCTTCGTGACGGCGGCGCCGAAGGCCGCACGATACGTCGCGTCAGCCTTACAGGCCTCGCTGTCGGGGCCGCCGCCGAGGGCCTGTTGTTGCGCCTGCTTGAGGCGTGTCTCGACGGACGGGTGAAACTTCCGGGAATTGATGATCTCGTCGAGCGTGTGCACCGGCACTCGATCGCCTTGAGCGGCCAGGTACTCGTTGATGTCGTACTTGAAGCCGCGGCAGGTGCCGGCGCCTTGGGTGCGAGGCGCCTGACTGAGGTCGACCGGGGCCGGGTCAACGATCTCGGCGCCCGCCGCCTTGAGTTCTGCCAGCGCGTGGTCGAAGACCTGCATCACTTCCGGGTCGTTCGTGCTGACGGGGGCGCCGCCGTTGCGGCCCCGGCCGCCCTCGTACGCCTGATGGAGCACGCCGATGCGTGCGCCTTTCAACCCGTCCTTCTGGAGTGACGCCAGATAGTTCGGGATTGGTCGGCCGTGGCTCACGGCCGTTGCCGGGTCGGCGGGATCTTCCCCGACGATGGCCTGGAACACCGTGGTCGCGTCGGCAACGGTTCGACAGATCGGTCCCGCGACATCCGCGAGGTAACTCAGCGGAATCACCCCTGCGCGACTCGTCAGGCCCATCGTGGACCGGATGCCGACGAGTGCCTGGTGCGAGGACGGCCCGCGGATGGAATTGCCGGTGTCGCTCCCGAGGCCGATCGCGCCGAAACTCGCGGCGATGGCGGCCGCGGTGCCGCCGCTCGAACCCGCCGTCACGCGATCGAGCGCATAGGGGTTGTGGGTGTAGCCCGGCAGAATCGAGTTGACCGTTTCAACCGGGCTGAACGCGAACTCGGCCATGTTCGACTTCGCGAGGACAATCGCGCCGGCGTCCTTGATTCTCTTGACGAGGAACGCGTCCTTGTTCGACACAAAGCCCTTGAGCGACAGCGACCCGTCGGCGCTCTGCAGGCCGACGGTCTCGAAGTTGTCTTTGACGATGGCCGGGATGCAGTAGAGGGGGCCGGTCAAGCCCCGTGCGGGGAAGTCACGATCGAGCGCGTCGGCCTCGGCGAGCGCGTCGGGGTTGATCTCGACGATCGCGTTGATGTCGGGGCCCTGCTTGTCATAAGCGTCGATTCGATCGAGATACGCCTGAACGAGCGCATGACACGTTAGGCGATGCGCCGTCATTGCGCTATGGATGTCCGCGATCGTCGCCTCGACGACATTGAACGGCGCCGGCGCCCGCTGAGCCGACGCCATCAGTGACGCCGCCATTGCGACCGGCAAGACAAACGCACCCACGGCTCGAGACAGCATGGCGTTGTTGGTCTATCTCGCCCACGCGTACGCGTCGGCGCGCGGATCGGCGCCTGCGTTGAGGATGCCTGTTTTCGGATCGATCTGGATGACGGCCATCTCGGCGAGCGACCACGGGCCGGCGACGGTCAGCTTGTGCCCCTTGGCCCGCAGGGCGTCCTGAACGGACAGCGGGATGCGCGATTCGACCGAGAGCGTGCCAGGTCGCATCGTGTGCGGGAATGGCGAGGCCGGGAAGCTGTTGGTCGACCACCGCGGCGCCTCGATGGCCTGCTGCACGTTCAGACCGAAGTCGACGACGTTCAGCAGCGTCTGCATGGTGCGCATGATCTGATCGTCGGCCCCTGGGCTGCCGAGGATCATGTACGGCTGGCCGTCCTTCATCACGAGCGTGCTTTGCAGCGTCGAGCGCGGCCGCTTGCCCGGTGCGAGCGCGTTGGCCTCACCGGGCACGAGCGAGTAGTAGTCGCCTCGGCAGTTGAAGATGATGCCCAGGTCGGCGATGACGACTTTCGTGCCCCACTCGCTGTGGTTGCTCGGCTCGAAGCTCACCATATTGCGATTTTTGTCCACGACGGCCATGTAGCTCGTGTCGCCCTGATGGCTGGCGTCGCCTTCGACAGTCGCCGTGTACGGGTAATCGACGAAGTCGCCGGGGTGCGACATGTACTTCGAGGGATCGCCGGGGCGCAGCTCGAGCGAGGCGGCGTTCGGATCGATCAGCTTGCGGCGTTCGGCGGCGTAGTCCTTGCTCAGGAGGCCGTCGAACGGGATCTTGATGAAGTCCATGTCCCCGAGGTACTTCTCGCGGTCGCCCATCGCGAGCTTCAGGGCTTCCGCGGTCGTGTGGATGTATGCCGCGCTGTTGAGGCCCATCGCTTTCAGGTCGTAGCCCTCGAGCATGTTCAGCGTGATGAGTTCCGCCGGACCCTGCGAGGACGACGCGTTCTTGTAGATCTCGTAGCCGCGATAGTTCGTCGAGACCGGCGTCTCGAGCTTCGCGGTGTAGGTCGCGAAGTCGTCGTAGCGGAAGAGCGCGCCTTGCGCCTCCGAGAATGCTGCCATCGTCTTCGCGATGTCGCCGGTGTAGAAGCGATCGCGCGCGGCCTTGAGGCCGGCGTGGCGGCCGCCGCCCGCGGCGGCGTGTTCCGCCTCGACGAGTTTACGGAGGAGCCGGCCCGCGTCTGGATTCTTGAAGATGTCGCCCGCCTCGTACGGATGGCCCTCGGGCTGGTAGAGCTGGACGCTCGTCGGATACTTCGCGAGCGCGCGCGAGCGCATCGACCGCGCCAGGCCCTCCGGAATCGGGAAGCCCTGTTCGGCCGTCTCGATCGCCGGCTGCAGCACCTGCGCGAAGGACATCGTGCCCCAGTGATCGAGGAGCAGGTACCAGCCGTCGACGACGCCGGGGACGGTGCCGGAGAGCAGCGTGTCGTTCACGGGCAGCGTCCCGTTGTGGTGTTCCTTGTACCAGTCGATCGTCGCGAGCTTCGGCGCGGTGCCCTCGGCGTTGATCGAGACGACCTTCTTGGTCTTCGCGTCGTAAACGAGGATGACCGCGTCGCTGCCGTATCCGTTCATCGCGGGATCGACGAGCGCGAGGACGGCCTGGCCGGCGACCGCGGCGTCGAACGCGTTGCCACCGGCTTCGAGGATGCGCACGGCTGCCGCCGTGGCCTGCGGCTTCATCGAGCTCACGGCGTATTCGCGGCCTGTGATGACGGGCCGCATCGTGTGGGTGGCGGTGTCGGTTTGGCCTTCCGGATTCTGCGGCGGCGATTGCGGCGACGACTGCGACATGGCGGTGAGTGCGATAGCGCCGGCGGCAACGAAGGCCGCGGCGACCAGAAGTGAGGTGAGCTTGCGCATCGGTTCCCCCCGGAGCTGCGCCGATCATGGACGGGGCGGCGGCGAGAGTCAATGAAGAGAAGGCTTGGAGGCTTGAAGGCCGGAAGGCTTGAAAGGCTGGAGGCTTGAACGCCCGGCGGGCGCCGAGGATCGCTATGCTACGCTACGAGGTTCGTGCGTCCCCATCGTCCAGAGGCCTAGGACGCGGCCCTTTCAAGGCCGAGACCCGGGTTCGAATCCCGGTGGGGACGCCAGCCTTTAGAATCTAGATCTTACCTTTGGTTTTCTGATCCGATTTTCCGCCGCCTGCGCGAGCCTCTGTGCCCCTTTTTGTGCCCCCTCGCATCCCTCCGTCAGTGGGAGCGCGAGTCACGCGGAGACGGCGCGCCATTAGCGCATCATCGATGTGCGCGCAGCGGTCGACCATCAGCGAAGGCCTAAAGCGAGTGCTATCGGTCGAATCGAAGCGTGGACGCGCAGTTCGTCTTACGCCAAAGAAGTCGCACGCCTAGCGATCTCGTCGCGGTTATCGTGCCATGCCATAAAACGAAACCAATCGTTCGGCGTCGGCATGCCACCAGCGAGCCCGCGCTTTCCCTTGCTGATGAGCCATTGGTCAAATTCGACCATGAGTGCCATCGATTCTGGTTTTTGAACGTCCTTCTTCATCAACTCCCAGTAATCGCGGTCTCGCTCAAGGAAACGAAATTTTCCAGAGCCTTGCAAGGCCCTATAGGAAAGCCGCACCCGCGGCGGAATGCCGGTGATTCTTCGGTCCAGTTCCTTCATCGCTTCATGGGCAAACATGTCCGCAATTTCAAGGCGTGGACTCTTCCCCGCGCCTCCTTCGAATGAAATCTTGGTCCCAAGAATGCCGCTGTCCCTCGATTCGGGCTCATTCGCGAGCGCGGTATACATCGTGCCGGCGATGCCATCGCTTTGCAGTCGTGAGTCGAACGTGAACTCGAGATCCACGTTTTCCTTACCAGCAAGGGCATTGAAGTTCTGCGCGGCATTCGCCGCAGCTCCAACGACATCGGCAAGAGCCTTGAAATAAGCCCAATCGCTCGGGCCAGGACCAATAATCTCAGCGTAGGATTTCAGGTTAAGCGCAACCGCGAACCCAGCAAGATGGCCGTTGGCGGCAACCTGTGCGAGGTCCCGGTACAAGTCCAAAGACGCCTGCCGAGTCTCGCCATGGTCGGCCTCGCAATCGGTCGCATGGAAAGGCATGCCTCGGGTCCGACGCAGCCATTCCCGTATTGTGAGGCCCCATTCCTTCTCGGTTCCGAACACTGCAGCGACCGCGAAGACGCGCTCCTGTCTTTCATCGGCGCTCTCGTCGCCAAAGCCCTTGAGGGTGACCACGACTAGTTCCCAGCGCTTTCTACCCTCCCGGCGAGTGCCTTTCCGCCATGGTAATTCTCGGCTAGGCCTTCGGCCGGACGGTTGCTCTGCCCGTTATTCCGTCCCCAGGACACGAGGAATCAGCGCGGGCGAGGCTGGCAGGCCTTCCCGCGCCTTTATTCGATCTTACGGCCTGTCACATCCACACTAGAATGGTCGAATGGGGCGCCCGACGCCGAACCAAGCGCGATTGGTCCAACGGATCAGGCGAATTTGCACCGCTTGGGACGCGATCAATCTGTCGCTCCTCGCCCTCATCCTGCTCGTCGTCATCTGGGGCGCCTTCCGCCGGTAGTCGGCCTGTCACGCCTCCGGCAGCCTGACAGGTTGGTCTGGTCAGTCAAGTATATTGCTACCTCTACGGAGGACGTGACTCGGGAAACACCACGCCCAGAATCCACGACTGGATCGCCTCGCTTCAACTCCGGAATCTAGATCTTACCTTCGGTTTTCTGATCGGATTTTCCACCCGCTGCTCGAGCCTCCGTGCCCACTTGTGTGTTTCCTCGTATCGCGGCTTCGGTGTGATTGCGCGTCACGCGGACGGCGCGCGCCAACTCCGCGTCATCAACATGTGCGTAGCGCTCGACCATTCGCAGGGAGCACCAGCCCCCGATCGTTTGCACGGCACGAAGCGAGACGCCGCTGGCGACCATCACCGTTGCCCCTGTGTGCCGCAAGGTGTGGTGACTGACGCCGGTCAGTCCGAGTGCTCTCGTGAGCCTGGAAAAGGCCTTACTGACCGCCGGGACCTTCGCCGGTTTGCC
>Ga0182024_10025449_pt1 | contig 10448 bp, 8 predicted proteins | sample P32metaG_FD_120480 | JGI IMG/M metagenome (GOLD analysis project Ga0182024, IMG submission 120480) | Permafrost microbial communities from Stordalen Mire, Sweden - P3-2 metaG (Illumina Assembly) | ecosystem: Environmental > Terrestrial > Soil > Wetlands > Permafrost | place: Sweden: Stordalen...
AGCATGTAAATCGCGGCGAAGTGGCTGGGGCGGAATGGATTCGCCGATAGGCCAACCATCGCGATCCGGCGATAGCGATCGAGGATGCGCCTGCGGTCCGCCGCCGTAGTCGCGAAGCGGCCTTGATTCACCGCGGAATTCGCGCTGACGCCGTCCTCGGTCATGCTTGGGCGGCTGTGAGCGCCTGATCCAGGTCCCACAGAATATCTTCGATCTCTTCGATCCCCACCGAGAGCCGCACCAGGTCGTCGCTGATGCCGCAGGCTTGCTTTTCCTCATCGCTCAACTGCTGATGGGTGGTAGACGCCGGATGGATCACCAGGCTCTTGGCGTCGCCGACGTTGGCCAAATGCGAGAACAGCTGCAGGCTCTCGATGAAGCGTTTTCCGGCGTTTAGGCCGCCGCGAATCCCAAAACTCAGAATGGCGCCGGCGCCGCGCGGCAGGTATTTCTGCGCCAGTGCGTAATACCGGCTGGACGGTAGTCCGGGATAGTTCACCCAAGCGACTTGAGGATGCCCGGACAAATGGCGCGCGACCTCCAGGGCGTTGCGCGAATGGCATTCCATGCGCAGCTTCAGAGTTTCCAGGCCCTGGAGAAACAGGAAAGAATTGAACGGGCTCAGCGCCGGGCCGAGATCACGCAGGCCCTCCACGCGCGCCTTAATAATGTATGCGATATCGCCGAAGGTCTCGAAGAACTTCATGCCGTGATACCCCTTGCTCGGCTCTGTCATGCCGGGAAACGGCCCGCGGTCCCACGGGAAGCGGCCGCTGTCGACGATCACGCCGCCGATGGAGGTGCCGTGGCCGCCGATAAACTTGGTCGCCGAGTGCAGGACGATATCGGCGCCATGCTCGATGGGCCGGCATAAATAAGGGGACGCGAAGGTGTTGTCGATCATGAGCGGCAGGTTGGCATCATGCGCCACCTTGGCCACGGCCTCGATATCCAGCACGTTCAAGACCGGGTTGCCGATGGTCTCGCCATAGATGACGCGGGTGCGGGGCGTGATGGCGCGGCGGAAATTGTCGGGGTCGTCCGGGTCGACGAAGATCGTGTTGATCCCCAGCTTCCGGAAGCTCACGTCGAATTGTGTGTAGGTGCCGCCATAGAGATATTTCGACGCGACGATCTCATCGCCCGCGCCGAGCAGGTTCGTGATCGCGATGAACTGGGCCGCCTGCCCGCTCGCAAGGGCCAGCGCGCCGACTCCGCGCTCCAGCGCCGCCATGCGCTCTTCGAACACGGCGGTGGTCGGATTCATGATGCGCGTGTAGATGTTGCCGAGCCGCTGCAGGTTGAAAAGACTGGCTGCGTGCTCAGTGTCCTCGAACACATACGAGGTGGTCTGATAAATGGGCACGGCGCGAGAACCGGTTGCCGAATCGGGCCGCTGGCCTGCGTGCAGCGCACGCGTGCTGAAACCGTAAACGCGATCTTGGTCGGACAAAGTATGCTCCTTTAAAGACGTCCTTCCAAGAATCGCAGAATCTGCGGGAGCACGAAACTGACATAACCGCGAGGCTCGTCCAACGGGTCGCCAATCCAGGCGTGGGGCGCGTTCGTCACAGGCGCCTGCCGCACGAAGAACCCGGCTTGCTTCAGCGCGAGCAGGAAGGACTCCGATTGCGCGGGGTCCACGATGTCGTCGGACGTACCCCAGGTCAGGAAAAACGAGACCTGATTGTTGGCGCGCGTCGCGTAGCTCAAGGGCGACGCTTCGAAGTAGATCTTGCGGTCGTCCATCGGAGTCTTGCCCAGGAATTTCTCGGTGATCTGATCGCCGGGCCGCGCTACCTGATCGTGATTCCATTGCTCGACCAGGTCATAAACTCCGTACACGGCCACGACGGCTTTCACCTTGGCGCTGACGCTCGAGTAGGGATCGTTCGGATACGCTCCAGCGAACGGCGCGGCGTCGGCAGCCAACGCAGCGAGCGCGACTAGATGCCCTCCGGCCGAATCGCCCATCAGCCCGACGCGCTGCGGGTCCGCCTTGAGATCATCCGCCTTATACTTGACGAACTGGATGGCCGCACGCACGTATTGCACCGGCTTCGGATAGCTGGGTTGCCCAGGCTTCGCAAACCGGTACTCGATCGAGTAGAGAGCGATCCCGCGCTGCGCTAAATATGGACCCCAGAACTGGTAGGCCATTTTGGTGCCGCCCTGCCAGCCCCCTCCATGCACTGCGACCACTACCGGGTATTTTCCGGGCGCCTTGGGCACGTAGTAATCGCCCACTAGCGCCACGCCGTCATGGGTGGCGTATTGCAGATCCTTACGAATCTCATAATCCCGCATCGGTCCGTCGGCTAATGACAAGATCGCTCCGGCGAGCACGCTCAGCGTGAGCACTGCGATGCGCACAGTCGGCATAGCTCCTCCTTGGTTCTATTTGGCAGCCTGTGCTGTCGTGCCGAGCGACTGCGGATGCCCGGCACGCAGCATTTCGGCGCCTTTAAATATACTGCAGTGTGACGGTCGCCGTGGCCGTCGCCCCCTTGCTATCGGTGACGGTCAGAGTCACCTGGTAGGTGCCAGGCGAATGGAGTTGGAAGGTCGGCGTCGCGGTATTGCCGCCGTTGATAACGATGCTTGCGTAGCCGGCCGAGGGTGTCCAGGAATATGTCAGCGTCCCGGCGTTTGTGGAGGCCGATTGGGACGCGTTCAAACTGATCTGGTTCGAAGTGGTCGTAAAGGTATTGCTGGTTGAGGTTGTGCCGCCCGGGCCGGTAACTGAAATTGTGACAGCGCTGCCGCCACCGTTCGGAGGAGGAGGCGGAGGAGTCACCGGGCTCGGCAGCTGCGTACTGGTGAATGGACTGGTGAGCCAAGCCGAGGACGTTACTCCGGAGCCCGACACCACACCGCACCCCGCGTTCGGGCCAGCTGCGCATCCCCACCAGTTTTGCGTGGCATTCACGGTGCCCGCGCCCAAATTGTCGACACCGGTGGGCGCCATAAAGTTGTTCAGAAATGCCGCCACCTGCCCAGAAGGTGCATTGAAGGCTACGGCAATCATTTCCTGGCTGATCACATTCTCCGACACAACGGTGCCGGTGATGGGCGCAACGCTGTAGATGTTAATCCCCGCGGTTCCCGGGGTCGCGGCATCCTCGGTGTCGGCGCCATTGCCGGAGATGATGTTGCCGACGATGACGTTGTCATTGAAATTCACGGGCGGCGCTCCCGGCACGGAGGCGTGGTTGTGCATCGTCACTCCGGGCAGTCCATTGCCGGTCAGTGTGTTGTTGATGACGACGTTAGCCCAGGTCTGAGACCCCGGTCCGGGAGCAAAAAGTCCGACTCCCGCGCCTGCGCCCGGCAGTTTCAGCCCATTGTTCAAAGACTGGTTTCCGGAAATCGTGTTGTGATAGACGCCGGTGGTGCCATGGGCCGCCAGCGTGATTCCGCAGTCGTAGGGATTGTTGCTGACCAGGTTGCCGGAAATGACGTTATCGTGTGTTGGACCGGTGTCGTCGGTAATCAGAATCCCGCCGGCGTTGTTCTGCACAACGTTGTTCGAGATCACAGAATGGTCTACGCCGGTCAAATGGATTCCTTCGCCGCAGTCGTCGGCTTCGTTTTGCGCAAAGATGGTTGCAATGCCCGGGCAAGCGCCGGCAACAATATTCAGGCTCTTGTCGTTGTTGAGCACCTGATTGTTCCATACCGTAACATTGGATACGTTCTGGAGCAGGATGCCTTGAAAATTGGCGTTCTGAACCGTGAATCCCGAGATCACCGCGCCGCTGACGTTTAGCGCGCCGGAACTAATCACGACAATCCCGTTGGCGAGCCCAGTGGCGTCGATGATGGTGCTCGAGCTGCCCGCACCGATCAGTGAGAGCGGCATGGTAATCGTGACAACCTCTTTATATGTTCCTGCGCCCACTTGGATGGTGTCGCCCGACGCCGCTTTACTGACTGCTGCGCCGATTGTGGTTTGACAGCCTGAACTGCCCGCCGGATTTACACACTGAACCGCTCCGCTGGCCGTTTGAAACGCTCCGGCCATCAGAACCGCGCAAAGCGCAGTCAAAGTCTTGGTGGGGACACATCCCCTCCCGGTTTGAAACATTGGTTCTCCTTGTCTAACAGTTGGTGATCAGCCCGAATGCATGCCGATCAAGATTGGAATCCAGCCCGTCCTCCCGCGGATACCGCGAACGGGGCTATGACCTAGAAACTTTCCTAGTTTAGCGCGCTTGAGCCGGATCGGCGCGATATATATCGTGCAACCGAACCAGGCCTAGACAGACGCCGCTGGCGCCGTCGACAACCGGGAGGACGGAAATCTGGGAAGGCCGGTCTTCCATGAGCCGCAGCGCATCGATCAGCCGAGCCTCCGGAGCGACTCGTACCGGACCAGCGGTCATGACGTCGACGGCACGCAGTCCGCGGATGTCGTCGTGCGCCTGGAGCGCGCGGCGAACGTCGCCGTCGGTTACGATTCCGAGGAGGCGCTGTCGAGCATCGATGATACAGGCGGCGCCGTGCGGGTGATGGGTCATTTCGATGACAACCTGCTTGAGGGAATCCTCCGCCTTGGCCCAGGCGACTTCATCTTTACCGTGCATCACTTGCTGGACCGTAAGTCGAATGGTGCGCCCAATATGGCCGCCGGGATGGTAGCGTCCGAAATCCTCGACGCCGAAATTTCGCGCGCGAATCAGGGCCACGGCCAGAGCATGGCCCAGCGCCAGTGCAACGGTAGTGCTGGCTGTAGGGGCGAGGTTTCCCGGGTCGGCTTCCCGCTCCACCGATCCGTCCAAAACGATATCCATTTCCGACGCGAGAGGCGAGGCGGGGTTGGCGAGAATCCCGATCCGGGGCGAACCCAGTTCGCGCAGAAAGGGAATGAGATGCAGCAGCTCCGACGTCGCCCCGCTCTTGGAAATCATCAAAGTCGGGTCGCCCGGCGCGTAAATCCCGACATCCCCGTGCGAAGCGTCGGCGGCATGCAAGAAGACCGCCGGGGTACCGGTGCTGCACAGCGTCGCAACAATTTTCCGAGCCACGTGACCGGATTTTCCCAGTCCGGTGACCACCAGCTTTCCGTTGTGGCCGAGAATCAATTCCACGGCGCGTGAGAAATTCGCGTCCAGACGCCGGGCTGCCTGGGCAATCGCCCGCGCCTCAACTTCCATCGCCTGCTGGCCGGTTTGAACCCAACAGGTAGCCTGTTCGTTCGCTTCCATACAGTTGATTAACTATCATCGCATCCTGAACGCGATGGCAGGAGCGAAATGTCGAGTTTTCTGGAACTATTGTTCTAAAGTAATCGGGCGCGAGGACGATAAACAAGGCAAGGCTAGAATGTTGCAGCAATCGCTTTCCACCGTCTCGCTACCGCAGATATACTGCCGTTCGTGCCATTTGGCCACTCGGTCCGACATTCCGCGGTGCCTGCACTGCAACAAATCGCTGAGCGAACCGGTTGCTCCCTTGAAGAAGCCTGTTCGGCGCACCACGACGCGGACCACTGCGGTTCGACGCGCCAAAAAACGCCGCCACCCGAGCCGAAAAGCAGCCTGAGATTATTCGTAGCGCAACGCGACCACTGGGTCGAGCCGCGCCGCCTTGTTCGCCGGCCAAATCCCAAAGAATAGTCCGATCGCGACCGAAACCACCACGCCCAACACTGCCGCCCAAAGCGGTACTGCGGTCGGAAGATTCGGATATACGAAATGGCAGATCCGTGAGACCAGCCAGCCGAACGTCATGCCGAGCAGACCACCCAGGCCTGTCAGCACCACCGCTTCGGTCAGAAACTGGAGCACGATATCGGATCTGCGGGCGCCCACGGCTTTGCGAATCCCGATTTCGCGTGTGCGCTCGGTCACAGAAACCAGCATGATGTTCATCACGCCGATCCCGCCCACCAGCAAGCCGATTGAGCTCAAAATTACCATCACCAGCGCGACCAGGGCGGTTACGTTGTGGAACTGCTGCACCAACTGCTCGGACGTGGAGATGAAGAAATCGTCGGGCTTATTGGCGGGAACGTGCCGCTGGATGCGCATGGTGGCGCGGGCTTCATCCACCGCTCCGGCGAGCTCGCCGGGCTTGGCCATGATGACCAGCATGTTCTCCCGGGCGCCTGGAAACAGCTTGTGCATGGTGAAGTACGGCAGCAGCAGACGAGTGTCGTCCATCCCGGGAAACGAAGCCGCCGGGCGCAGCATAACTCCCACGATCTGAAATTTGTGGCCGTTCACGTCAATCCACCTGCCCAGCGGATCTTCTCCATTCAGCAGCGCCCGAGGCACATCCTCGCCGACCACAACCACTGGCATGCGATGCCGGTTCTCAATTTCGGTGAAGAAGCGGCCTTCCTTCATTTCAGCCTGTCCGCCGTCGGCGTACGACTCCTCGGTGCCTCCGATTTGCGGCTGATAAAGTATGTTCCCCTTGTAACGGGCCGTAGCTATTTGCATGCCGCTACCGAAATTATTAGGAAACAAGTATGCGCTGACAAGTTGGACGGAGGGGCAGCGGCGCGCAATGGTGAGGCCGTCTTCATAGTTCAGCGGCTTGCGCCTCGCCTCATCGACAGTGACGTTATGGAAGCCAATCGGAAATTTGAAAATAATCGCCGTGTTGGTTCCGAAACTACGCAGCACGCCGGTAATGGCGCCGTCCAACCCTGCGATGATCGAACCCACTCCGATGATGGTTCCTGTGCCGATGATCACGCCCAGCACGGTGAGGAACGATCGCAGCTTGTGTTCCCGGACGGTGTTCAGGGCAAGCTTGATCGCCGAAGCCAGGTCAATCCACTTCATTGTTCGATCCTTAATGCCTCGATCGGGTCGAGCCTGGAGGCACGCCGCGCGGGATAGATGCCGAAGAACAATCCGACCGCGGTGGAAAGGCCCACGGCGGTGAGCACGGCCGAGATCGGAATGGCCATCGGCACGGGCGTCAAGCTGCGCACCAGAACCGCGAGCATCCACGCCAGCAGGACGCCGAGAATTCCTCCAATGCCCGCGAGCATGGACGACTCCACCAGAAACTGATTGAGAATGTCCTGGCGCCGCGCGCCAACCGAAATGCGGATGCCGATCTCATGCGTGCGCTCGGTCACCACCGCGAGCATAATGTTCATGATCACGATCCCGCCGACCACCATGAAGATCGAAACCACGGCGACCGCGGTCGCGGCCACCGCGCCGGTGAGTTTGTCCCAAGCGCCGACTAACGAATCTGACGACACCACCACAAAATTGTCGTCCTGATTAGGGCGTTCGTGCCGGCGCGCGCGCAGGAGCATGCGGATCTCATCTTTGGCTTCCTCCAGCCTGGCTTGATCCCTGGCCTTGGCCGCATAACGGATGCCCTGAAAAGAGCCGTAAATCTGGATATAGGTTCCGACGGGGATGTCGACGAAGCCGTCTTGCGACTGGCCAAACACGCTGCCCTTGGCTTGCGCGACGCCGATCACGGTGAAAGGCCGGCCTTCGATCTTGAACGTCTTCCCCACCGGATCGGCATCGCCGAACAGATTCTTCTGAATATCGGCGCCCAGCACGGCAACCGTGGAATGGTGATTGTTCTCGATCTCGGTGAAGTAGCGGCCGTTGGCGATCTGCGTATTGCTCAGCACGCCCCAATTGGCCGTGCCGCCGTTCAGCGAGATGTTGCTGAGCGTCTGCGCACCGAACGATACGGTCACATTCCGGTTCGCGCCCATGCCAAGTTCGCTCGCGAGCGACGCGTTCTCCCGAAGATATTCAAACTCAGTGGGGCTGAGCTCCGGATTTCTCTTTTGCATCTCCAGATATTTCTTGGGATCGAAAATTCCGAACACGGCGCTTTTCACAATGCGAAAGCCGTCTGACCCCATGTTTGAGATGGTGTTGGCGACGTAAACATCCATGCCGTGAATCATGGATGTAACCGCGATGAGCGTGGTGGTGGCGAGGATGATGCCTAGCAGCGTGAGAAAGCTGCGCAGTTTGCTGGAGCTGAGTGACTCCACGGCCACCGCAGCCGCTTCGCGAAATGAGGCAGTTTGAGCCACTGTCTTATCAGACGGCCGTCGCGACGACGCTGTTCCGCACTTGCTCCATCCAATCCAGAAGAACCTGGTCCAGCCAGAAGCGCGGCTTCGTTTTCGCCAAAAAGCCTAGATGACCGCCATGATCGGCCGCCAGCAGGCGCAGATGCGGATTTCGGGAAAAAGCAGGGTGCCGGAAGATCTCGAAGGGGATCAACGGGTCGTCCTTAGACTGCACCAGCAGCGTGGGAACGCGGATGCGCTCGAGAAACTGATTGGAAGATTGCGTGGCGTAGTAGTTGTCGGCGCTTCCGAATCCAAAGGACTGGGCGGTGAAGCGATCGTCAAAATCGTAGATGCTGTTCACGCGGTCGAGATCGGCTAGTCGATATAGGCCGGGCGTCAATTTCTCTTTCAGGCGAATGCGCTCCTTCAGACGGGCCAGGAACCGGCGGGAATAAACAAAATTCGACCGGCGCCCGAGCAGTCTCACACAAGCCGCTAAGTCAATCGGAGTGGAGACGGCGGCGACGCCGGCGATCAGGTCCTTCGCCGCTTCGCCTAGCTCTCCGGCGAGCTTTAAGGCCACGTTTCCACCCAGCGAGAAGCCGGCCAGGAAGATCGGGCGATCCCGTTTTAGCGCACGGATTACGGCCAGCAGATCGACGGTCTGGCCCGAATGATAGAGCGCTTTTCCGCTCAAATGCTCGGTGCCGCCGCAACTGCGCATGTTGTAGCGATGAGCCGCCATCCCGCGCTCCAGCGCGGCTTGGGCCAGGCTGCGCGCGTAGCCCGCCGCACTCGATCCTTCCAAGCCATGGATCAGAATCACCTCGGCCACCGGTGCGCCGGCCGGCCGCTGCGAATGCACCAGCACCTCGACGCCGGGTTCGGTCTCATACAGTTTAGATTCGACCGGAAAGCGATATTCGTCCAGCCGCCGTCGCCAGTAGTTGCCGGCGATGGTCGCCAGATGTGGGTTGCGGAATAAGGGAACGAAGGGTCGCAAACCACTATTTTAGGAAATCGAGCGGTGACAAAAAGAGGGGACAGCAAGGAGACTGTCCCCTAATGGACACAAGACGCCGGAAAAACTGTCCGGCTCGGAGGAAGCCGTTCTGGTGAGATTATGGTTTATTAAGGGAGCGAAGGCTCTGCGCTTTTCCCACTAAAATTGGCAGGAAATCTGTCTTATTTCAGAACGGTGGAGGGGCTAAGTACTTTTGGTTCAGAGGGTTCAGGCTGAAGCGCTGTCTAGGATTTTCTGGATGAGCGCGTCGTATTCAAGCCCAGCCACGGCTGCCGACTGCGCGAAATCGTCCTCGCGCGCTAGCGAAGGATTGGGATTGGCCTCAATAATAACGATCTCGCCGGCCGCGGTGAGCCGCACATCGATGCGGCCGAGGCCTTGAATCTTAAGCGCCCGGTATACCTTACGCGCAATCCGGGCCAGCTTTTCCTGGAGTCCGGCGGGAAGCTCGCGCGCCGGACCATTCTGGATGCCCCACTTCTTGCGGTAGGCATCGTCCCATTTGGCTTTAAAGGTTGCGAATTTCGGCTCGTCGTCGGGCACCTGGTGGAAGAAAATCTCGCGCGGCGGAAACACCGTGAGCTTGCGCGCGCCCAGGACGCCCACATACAGCTCCCGGCCATCGATGTACTCCTCGATCAGCGCGTCGCAATGAAACTTGTCGTGGATGAAGCGCGCGCGGTCGAGCGCCTCCTCCTCGCTTTTGGCGAAAGACGCTTTGCTGATGCCGTCGGAGGACTCCTCGCAGACCGGTTTCACGAACGCGGGAAACACGAAACGCCGCAGGCGCTTGAGCGGCCGCGACTCAGGTGAGATGACGAAATGCGGCACGCGCACCCGATGGTAAGACAGCACTTTTTTGGCGAGCGCTTTGTCCTTGCAGAGCATCAGCGCGTCCGGACGGGCGCCGGTATAGCGCATCTTCATCAGTTCGAGCAGAGCGGGGATATTCGGCTCATGCGCACGGTCGTGATGGAAGGACTCGGTGAGATTGAAAATAACTTCGGGGGCGAAACATTTCACCTTTGCGATGATCGGCGCCACGTCGTCAAAAATCGCGAGCGTTTCCACTTCGTGGCCCAGCCGTTGCAGGCAGGCCAACACGTCCGCCTCAGTCTGCTTGTCCTCTTTTTCCTTGAGCTCTTCGGGCGAGAAGGTAGACGCAGCCGCGGCCCGATGCGCGACGTCGAATAAAACCAGAACCTTCACTCTAGACAGACCTCTTGAACCGCCCGGTGTGAAGGTGATTGGTCACCATGGATGCCAGGTACGCGGCCAGGTCGAAAAACGTGCGCGCGCGCTCCGGCGCAGGCGGCATGGTCAGGCCGAGCTGCTGGCAGCGCTCAATCAATTTGCGCACCAACATGTCGACGGTGTATTTGTGTTGCCCCGTCCATCGCACAATGGAAC
>Ga0182024_10025450_pt1 | contig 10448 bp, 15 predicted proteins | sample P32metaG_FD_120480 | JGI IMG/M metagenome (GOLD analysis project Ga0182024, IMG submission 120480) | Permafrost microbial communities from Stordalen Mire, Sweden - P3-2 metaG (Illumina Assembly) | ecosystem: Environmental > Terrestrial > Soil > Wetlands > Permafrost | place: Sweden: Stordalen...
AACGCGCCGCCGGTGATCGCGAAGATCAGGGCCACAAAAGCCAGGATCGTCGCGGGGGTTATATGTCTGCGTACTCGTTGGAACATCGGTTATCTCCTTCTCCCGGCCGGCTGGATGTCAGCCGGCCTGTTTGACGAATGGGTGAGTCGGATGGGACGGTTGTGCGGGGGGCGGTCAGGGGATGAGCAGAACGCGCCAACTTTTCGGCGCACGCCCCGGAAACATTGGGGATTGGACGATCTGCGGCGCTCCGATCGAGCGTTTCGTCGCAGGCGCTGCCTAGCTTCTTGCGGTCCAACCCACGGGCCACGAGAGGCTTCAAATGCCGAGTATCAGCCGCTTCTACGGGATCACGATCTGGATGTACTGGAACGAGGGCCATCACGGCCGCCCGCACTTCCATGCCCGCTACGGCGAGTACCTGGCCTCGCTCGACTTCGCGGGTGAGATCATTGTCGGCTCGCTGCCCCCGCGAGCGCTGCGGCTCGTGCGCGACTGGGCCAAGCTGCACACCGACGAGCTGCTTGCCGACTGGGAGCGCGTCGTCAACGGAGAACCCCTGGAGCCGATCGACCCCCTGCGCTAGGATGGCGCCATGACTCAACCCATTGACAATGTCTTTCCCGGCAAGCTCGTCGACGTCACCGGAGTCGAGGTCATCGGCGACCACCGGCTGCGCCTGACCTTCGAGGACGGGATCGTTGGCGATGTCAGCTTCGTCGACGAAGAGTGGTTCAACATGTCTGAGCCTCTGGCTGATCCTGCGTTCTTCGCCCAGGTCAGCATCTACCCGGACGGCGGCACCGTCTTCTGGCCCAACGGCTACGACATGGCCCCCGAGCCGCTGTACGAACAGGCGTGTCAGAACCAGGTTCCCGACTCGTCTCATATAACGGCCTGAGGCTACAAGGGTAGCTGTTTGGGCCGCGCACATACGAGCGCGCAACTGAGCCTGCCTAAGCTCGTCGGAAGAGAGATGGGCGCCGCGGCCGGGGGATGAGCAGAACGCGCCAGGTTTTTGGGCTTGATCCCCGGAAACACTGGCGGTTGGGCGATGCGCGGCGCTCCGATCGAGAGTCCCGTCGCAAGGGCTGCGTACGGTTGTTGAGATGTGCGCCAAACCGAAAATCCCCGAAGTCATCGTCGAGAACCTGCGCAGCGCAGTGCACGCGAGCGAAGGGGAGCTCGCGGCCCAAGTCATGGCCGACACCGCGCTCGATTCAAAGCTCCTTGGCCTGCTCGGGTTCTTCGCCGTAGCCGGAAGCATCCTGGTCACCGTGCCCCACGGATTGAGCGATCGACGGGTATTGCTGCTCGCCGGGACCGTCCTCGGTGCGCTTGCCTGCCTGGCTGCAAGCATCGGAGGCTCGACCCCGAAGACGGGGCCGCTGCCGCAAGACTTCTACGGCCAGTACGGCGCCAAAATCGAGCCCGAGTACCTTCGCCAACTGCTTGCAGAGCTGACGAACACGATACGGCGCAACCGGCAGGGCCTCGCGCTTCGCAGCCGCGCGCTCGCGTTCGCCGTCGCCGCGCCGATCGTCCTGGCCATCGCATTCGGACTGCTGGCGATCGCGTGAAAGGAGCTACAATGCAACGCATGGACAGGCCAGCGCCGCCGCCCCCACCCTCTGGACTTCCGATGGAGAGCATCCCGACAGGACCATCGCTCGGGCTGTGGGAGCTGCTTCGCCGCCTGATCAAATCGCGCGCCGCCGCCTGAGGGACGCAGCAAACGACGCATGGACGGCGGGCGGTGAGCGTTCTCGCGCCAACTTTTCGACGCGATGGGCCGTAAAACCGGGGGTTGAGCGCCCGGGCGGGAGCACAATCGACTGAACTGTCCCGGGGGATGCGTATGGTCGTTGGCCGGCGATCGATTCCGGTCGCCCGTTGACGACCGAAAGGAGAGGTGGCATCATGCCGACTGTGACGACCCGCGAGACCGTACATGCGCTGGTGGACCGGTATCCCGACGAGGACATGCCCGCTATCGCGGAGCTGCTCTCCTACCGGCGGTCGGCCAATGGCACCGACCTCAGCGCCAAAGCGATCCTCGCGCGTCACGGGGCAACTCCGCTGAGCGCCGAGGAGTTCGAGCGGCACTTCGGGGATCTGCCCACCGACGACGAGGGCTGAACCGTGACCAACAAGCCCCCGGACGTGATCGTCCCGATTGTCTTCGACGAGGACGCCATCGGCACCGATCTCGAACACCTCAGCGACGCCGCCGGCACCGCGCTGGACCAGCTGCGCCGCGAAGTCGACCGCGACGGTGGCCTGCCCAAGTCGCGCCTGCTGCGCTGCCAACCAGAAGGCCGAGACGGAACCCGGCTCGGCGGTTGCACCAAGACTCGCGTCCCCTGGCCCGACGGGCCCTGGGGAATCGTCTTCCGTGCCGGTGAAGATCCGAAGCGGCCTTTCGCGCTGTACACCCTGGCCTACGGAGAGCGACACCCGACCCGCGCCGGAAAACCCAGCGTCTACGAAGTCGCCGGCCAGCGGCTGGAAGAGATCCTCGCCAGAGACCTCCGCGGCCAGGAGCCCGACACACCCGCGGCGACGACGCAGGACACACCCGAGGGGTGAGGTCTTTATTTGGAAATTCCCGGCCGGCTGGATGTCAGCCGGCCTATTTGACGAATGGGTGAATCGGGTGGAACGGGGGAAGCTCATGCCCGGGGTCCAATGGGGCCGGGGGCGTGCGCTACGCTTGGGCCATGAACGACACGCCACTCAATCTGACGATCGTCTACGAGCAGGACCCCGACAGCGACTGGATCGTCGTGTCGATCCCCGAGGTGCCCGGTGTGCACAGCCAGGGCCGTACACGCAAGGAAGCGCGGGAGATGGTCCTCTCGGCGCTGAACGACTGGCTGCGCTTCTACGTCGAGGACCAGCACAGCAAGAGGCTGGAAGAGATTCCGGCGGACGCCGACACCGAACCGGTGCACCTGAGCTTCGCGGCGTGAAACGGCGCCAGCTCGAAACACACCTGAAAAAACACGGCTGCAAGCCGGACAGTGGGTACCGTCGGAGTCGAGAAGCTCAAGCTCATCAGCAAGCACAGCTGAGGTCACTTCCGCGCCGTTCCGGGCGATGAATGACCGGGCGGACTCGAAACAAGCTACGCAACTGAGCTGGGTGGTGACCCTCGCGTTCGTGCTTGCCGGGCGCTTGCGTGGTTTGACACCGAGGTTGTTAATCCGCGTAAACGTTTTGACCGCTGTCGGGCGTCCGAGATCGATTAGCTTTGTGGCCTTGGTGGAGGACGCGGCTGTCCTGTCGAGGCGGGCGGTGAGCGTTTTCGCGCCAACTTTGGGGGCTTGATCCCCGGAAACACAGGGGTTCAGCGCGCGACGGCGGGTCAAATCGAGCGTGCCGTCGCAAGCAACCCGTAGCTTCGGCGGCATGAACTTTCCGACGACGACAGATGGATGACCGGACCCGGCGCGCAGCGCGGGGTGACGGTCTCTGAGCTGCTCGCGCTCGACGCGGCAACCGAGAAGCTCAGCGCGCGCGGGATCTCCGTAGCGGAAGCCCAGCAGCTGCCGCGAAACAACCACGTGACGCTGCCCAACACCGGACGCCGACGTCGCAGCCGCCGCAAGCTCGACGCTCGCCGGGTCGTAGTCGGACACACCGACGGCGGGCGGACGCTGACGCTCATAGTCGAGAAAACCAACGACCCCACCACTTGGCTGATCGTCACCGGCTGGACCGCGACGAGCGACGAGCGTAGTAGAATGGGTGAGGATTGAGCCATGACCAAGGACCCCTGGACAGACCCCGACCCCCAGCCCGGAGACTTCGATGAGTTCATCCGCACGATGGACCCCCGCGACGTCGAATTCCATGAGGGGAACCCCGACGCCAAGGTCACGATCGTCTCCGAGGCGACGGGGGAGGAAGCCAAGCGCCTGGAACGCCTCGCGCTGGAATCCAACCCGCCGCTCCACGACGTCCTCGCCGACCTCCGCCGCGCCGGCAAACCACACTCCGCCTGAAAATCCCCCACCCCCAAGCCGTCTGTCGTGCGCTACGAGCTCGCCAGGTACTCGCTGGGGCGTACCCATGTGACTCCGGGCCGGCGATGGGGTTCTCGATGGGGTTCTCATTGAAGGTTCTGTTTGTGTCATCGGGATTGTGCTTTGTGCTACAAGGGTAGCTCTTTGGGCGGTGCACGCACGAGCGCGCAACTGAGCCTGCCCAAGCTCGTCGAAAGAGGATTGGGCGCCGCGACCGGGTCGTATGCCGCGACGCCCTGGGAACCAGGCGGGAGAGGGTGCTAACGCCCGGACCCCGTTGACCGCCCCCCAGGGTCTATAGAGAGGACGACCAAGATCGCCCCTCGCCGCCCTGAAGGCGAAGGGGCACAAGCTTTGGGCGCCGCAGTCCGGGATGAGGACCACGGCGCCCGGTAGAACCCGGCGCGGGAGGGTGCCAACGCCGAGATCAGTCCGAATGCCTCCGGAGAGGGGGTGGAGACACTCGAACAGGGGATTAGCGACCCACCCACCCCGGATCAGGGTGGCGCCGCGAAAAGCTTTGTCACTCACCATCGGTCCCATTCCTCTCCCGTCCCTCTCGCTTTCCCCGTCACAGAGTGTCTCCGTTGCAGGCGTCTTCACGTCTGCAAACCCCAACCTACTGCCGATGGAGCGCGAATTAACCATCATGGCTCCAAATTGGGCGCAGTGAAACGGCGCCTGCTTGGCTGGAAGGGTCTTTGTCCATCGGCTACTGCCCCTCTCCCTGCCAGCCCAGGCGTGTGGAGATTCGCTCGGCGGTAGTCACGAGCTGGCCGGTGAACCGGTTCATGAGCTCCTCCAGCTCGATCGCACCGCCCAGCACCACCACGCCCACCGCCGCAACAACGTCACCCGACTCATCTCGCACCGGCGCAGCAATCGCGCACGACGCGACCATGAGCTCTTCGTCGTCGATCGCCAACCCTTCATGCCGTACATCCTCAAGCTGGTCGCGTAGCGCCGTTTCGCTCGTGATCGTGTTCGGCCCGTCCTTCAGGAGCGCCATTTCTGCGACCAGCCCCATCTGTTGGTCCTCGGGCAAGTAGGCCAGCAGCACCTTGCCCAGGCTCGTGCAGTGGGCGGGCAGTCGCGAGCCGGCCCGCACGTCCTCTCCTACCTTTCGCTGCCCTCTGCGCGTACCTGGCACCTGGTCGACCAGCAGGACCTCCAATCCGTCGAGCACACCCAGCGCCACCGTGTACCTCGTGCGCTCTGTGAGCTTCTCCAGCTCGGGATGGGCATGCATGCACAATCCCGTCGCGTTCAATGCAGTCATGCCCAAGTCGAGCGCGCCGAGGCTGAGCCGGTACCTGCTCGTCGAGACGTCCCGTTCCAGATAACCCTGAGTCGCCAGCGCGCTCACATAGCGGTGCGTCGTCGCCGGGCTCATGTCGAGCATCCCCGCGAGCTCCCTGATCCCGAGCAGCGGGCGCTCAGACGTGAAGCAGGCCACGATCGACAGTCCCCGCTCCAGCGAGCGTGAGTAGCGTCCCTCGCGTGAGTGGGGAAGCGATCGCGCCTCAGCTCGATCCTCCTCATCCCCATTCACCCCCCCAACGCGCCTTGAAGAGCCGCGCCCGCCGCCACCAGCGGCTCCCCAAACTCCGCGAGCAGCTCCGCGGCGCTGAGGAACTCGGCGGGTACCGTCAGTTCGATCGCGCTGGTAGCTTCGGTACCTCCAGGCACCGCGACCGCCAGCCCGCGTGCGCCCGCGCGTGCAGCTCCCTCGTCGACCGTCAGTCCGCCCATACCTACCTGAATCGGTGGCGGCTGCTCGGGTGGGCGGGCCTCAATCTCGTCGATCGCGGCGAGCAGCGCCCTGCCGGCGGCAGTACCTCCTGCCGGCAACCGCAAGCCCGCGCCCAAGCCCTCCTCCAACTCGTGCTGCCCCCGCGCGAAGCCGCACAGTCGCAGCACGTAGAAGACCTCCGCGCCGTCAAGGATGGCAAGGCTCACGGTGCGTCCGGACTGCCGGCGCAGCTCGCGCAGGAGCGGACGCGCGGCTCGCATCGGCGCGAGCGTTTCCAGCATCGCCGTCCCGGGCTCGGCGCAGCGGCGCGTCAGTCGGTAGCGGCGCGTCAGCGCCTGCTCCAGATAGCCCAGTTCCAGGCACGTTGCCGCGTAGCGGTGGGCGGTCGCGCTGTCGACGTTCAACTCCCGCGCCAGTTCCGCGATTCCCCACACCGGCCGCTCGGCGGTGAACAGTCGCAGCAGGCCCAGGCCGTACTCCAGCGAGCGGAAGCTGCGGTCGGGGCCGGTGGCGGAGGCGGTGGAAGCGGAGGCGGACATGGTGCGCCACCGATGGTCCTCGCTGCGGGGCGCGTTGGCTAGTTTTATGAAACAGCGCAGGATCCGGGCTTCGTCCCGACCGATAGGAGATCAAGTCCCTCGGCCGGGAGGGTGGCTGCGCGAATCGGTCGGGCCAAGGGTTAAATCCCTCAGCCGGGAGGGGTGCCCGGACCTGCTTGGCTGATTGGGTGGTTGAACTGGGCAGCACAAGCTGATCGAGATCTCCGACGACGACAACTACGGGCAGACGCTGGACTACATCTCCGAGACCGAGGACCGGCTCAAGCTGGTCACCAAATACAGCTGACTCGCGCTAGTCCCGCGACCCGTCGATGTTCACCGGCGTGCCCGGCCCGATGCGGGTGGCCAGCCAGTCGATGCTCGCGGTGGCCAAGCGGATGCAGCCGTGAGATTCGGCGGCGCCCAGCGTTCCGCCGAGGTCGTCCCGTCCGTGGATCGCGATCCGGCCCGGACCGCCTTCGAATTCCCGCAACACGTTCGAGCGGGCGCTCAGAGCCAGCGCGAACGGGCCGCCGGCCTCGCCGGCCGGCATCCGCAGCGTCTCCTCGACGAAGAATTCGCCCGCGGGCGTCGGCGTCGAGGGCTTGCCCACCACCGCTCGAAAGGTTCTTACCACATGGCCGCCGCGGTAGACCCGCACCCGGCGGGCGGTCAGGTCCACGACGAGGTGCCAGTTCGTCGTCGTCTCGCGAGTGCCCCGCTGGGCGATCCAGCCGGTCGATCCGTCGGGGCGGCCGGGCAGCATCACCCGCAGCCACCGCACTCCGTCGGGACCGGTCAGGGCTCCAATCACGGGCAGGGTGGTCGGCTCGCCGGTAAGCGGCCTCGTGGGGGGCACGAGCTCAGTCTGCGCAGTGGCGGCTTCGGGCTCTTGATGTACACCGTGTGCGGTAAGCAGGACGGCGAGCTGCTGGGTTGCCTGTATGCGAGCCGGCGCACCGGCAGCCACCGCCGAGCCGGCGGTGAGACCGAGCAGGCACACCGCGGTGAGCCCTAAAGCCAAGCAGCACGCAAACCAGGAGCGCAGGGAGCTCATCGGAAGCTCAACCGGTGAAGGAGCCCCGCTTGTGCGGGAGCGCCGGCCGTGCAAGCGGGTGTTTGCGCGAGCTGTGGTGTGGATGTTTGGCCGAGCGGTGCTTGCCGGGTTTGCCGATCGTCCGCGAGGAGATCGGTGGCGGGGTCGTCGTCGTGCCGGTGCTCGCACCCGAGCCGACGGCTTCCGCGAGCGTGTCCGCTTCCGCGAGCTTGGTCGCTTCCACCGGCGTGGTCGTTTCCGTGCCGCCGCCGCTGCCGCTGGCGCTGGAGGCACAGGTGGACGTGGTGATGGTGTTGTCTTCGAGGGTCACCGCGGCGGTCTGCGCGAGCAGCCTGCCGTGGATCGTGGCGGCCGTATTCGCGGTGATCGAGGCCGAGGCCATGATCGTGCCGGCGAAGCGCGTGCCCGTCCCCAGCGTCGCGGAGGAGCCGACCTGCCAGAAGACGTTGCATGCCTGCGCGCCGTTGACTAGCAGGACGGTCGTGTTCGAGCCGGTGATCAGCGTGGAGCCGATCTGGAAGACGAACACCGCGTTCGGATCGCCCTGAGCGTCGAGAGTGACGCTCCCTGAGGAGAGCAGCAACGAGCTCGAGGCGGTGCGAACGCCCGGCGTGAAGGTCTGCCCGGCGAGGTCCGTCCCGGCCGAGCCGTTGCTCGGGCGCGATGCCGCTTCGTTGTAGGCCGTGGTCAGCGCGTTCTTGGCCCCGATCGCGACCGCGTCGTCGACGTGCGTTTCACCGAGTACGTGCGGAGCGCCGGTCACCGATGAACCGGAGCTCAGACCCAGGTCGCCGAACATCGTCGTGGGGCCGGTGTTGGTGACGGTCGAGCCTGCCAGCACCGAGAAGCTCGCGGCCGATCCCAAGCCCACGGTCGCGGTGGCGCCCAGGGCGCTGCTCGCGAAGAGGAAGGTGGACAGCAAGCCGACGAGCAGCACGAGTCCTGCTCGGTAGAACCTTGGGACGCCAACGTTCATAGGCGTCTCCTGACTGCGGCGTCGAGCACCGCGATGGATGGGGATGGCTCCCCGGCCTCTTCGACCTGTTATCTACCCGACAGTTCGCCTCTTCAGGATTAGCTGAGCCCGGGCAACTCAACGTATGTCGCGCGTCTCATGTCCGCGTCGCGGCCGGCGCTCCGCGTTGGCTAATTTTGTGAAACTACGCAGGATCCGGAGGGACTGCTTGGCTCACTACTTCCTCTGTTCAACCTGTTTGGCTGATTTTTAGGCGGACGGCTCGGCGATCCAGAGCATGCGCACACCGAGCAGCTCGCCGAGACGCTCAAAATGACGGTCGTAGTGCAGCACGTCCAAGCCTGCGCGCTGCGCCGCCACCGCGACCGTCAGGTCGGCCAGCGGCAGCCGGTGCGCTCCATGAGAGCCCACGTCTGCCAGCTCGCGCATCGCCGAGAGGACACCCCGTTGGACGGTGCGATCAACCGCGATCTCGCGCAAGCCCTCGAGCGTACGATCGACAGCCCCAATCCCCTCTGGGCCGCGCGCGTCGATCAGCAGCTCGTAGCGCACCGGCCAGCACCACGCGAGCTCACCGCGCCCGATGGCAGCGAGCAGGTGTTCATGCGCCCTTGGGTCCCGGCGCGCGTGCGTCCAGGCCGAGGTGTCGGCGAGCACCGTTGCCTGGCCATCCCATAGATCGGCGCTCACACGCTGCTCGGGGGCAAATTGAGACGATCGATCGCATCCAGATCGAGATCGAACCCACCGCTGTCCATTAAGGCAAACAGCGCCTCAGCAGCCGCGCGACGCTCATGGCCGGCCTGCAGCTCGACCTCGGCTCCCTCGACCGCGAGCCGCCGCACCAACGTCGCATCCCGCTCCCGAGTACCCGTCGCAGCCCGCACGCGCTCGAGCGCGTGTCCGAGCTCCGGGTCGGCCGTCACGGCGATTCGTTGGTGCTTACTTGGCATACCCCCCACAGTGTAGCTCGCTGGGGTTACTCCTGCGTGCCGGCAGTCAGGCGATCGGCAGTCTGACCACTCGCGTCTACGCCGCGCGCTGGCCGTATGCGGTTCGCCACAGGCGCAAGACCGGCAGCAGCAGCTCGACCAATGGGCCGCCCGCGCGGCGCAGCTCGAGTGCGCTCGCGCGCAGCTCCGGTGCGCGCACGCTGTCCTTGGATAAGTAAAAAGCGATCATGCACGCGGCGAGCACCGCGTGGCGTTGGCCGCCGGGCAGCCCGCGGGCCTCGCTGCGCGAGCGACGCACCAGCTCGCTGATTCGATCCGTTGCCACGTCCATGCTCGGGTAGTGGGAGATGTAGCTGTGGTCGCCATTCGCGCGGTCCTCGACGATGTCGCCGAAGCTGTCCAGCATCGCCCCGGCGGGCGCGATCCAGTTCAGGTAGGTCTCGTACGTCCGCGCCGCCTCGTCGCTCTGGACCCACCCACCCGCCGCGCGTGTGGGCTCCGCGGACAGCGCCAGCATCGCCAGCACGGTCAGCCAGGCGCTCGCCCCGGCCGTCCGCTCGAACCAGCTCTGCTCGCCCGCGGCGGTCAGCGTGCGCCCGGGGAGGGCGGGTAGGAGATCGCGGGAGAAAGCGGGGGTCCGATCAACCGGTACCTGAACCCCGGCCCACTCCCTCAGCGCCTGCTCGCGTCGCGCGGGGTCGGGCTCGTGGTTGAGCGCCAGCACCGCCGACTGGCCGGCGGCGCGCATCACGAAGGGCCTGATCCGCTCATACGAGGGCAGCCGCTCGCAGCCGGAGCGGCAGCTCTGCACGAGCGCGCGCGCATACCCGCCGTCCTCGCCGCTGGAGTGATAGCGGTAGTAGTCGGAGATTCCCGGGGTGGGTGGGGTGGGCGGGTCCACTTCCAGCGCCTCGACGAGCGCCATGTGCAGCTGACGCCCGTTCTCGATGCCCCGCCCCGCGCCCCGCTCGCTCACGCAGTCGAGGTAGTCGGCCAGTACCTCGTACGCCACCAGCACGCCCAGCAGGTCGCGGTTGCGCCGGTCGGGCAGCGTCCAGAACAGCGCCGCGCCGTCGATGTTGCCGCGCTTGTGCGTGAGCGCCCTCAGCGCGTCCGCGCGCAGCTGTGAGTCGGGGATCTGA